>Ga0172371_10008753_pt1 | contig 14081 bp, 14 predicted proteins | sample Lak12m_FD_114543 | JGI IMG/M metagenome (GOLD analysis project Ga0172371, IMG submission 114543) | Freshwater microbial communities from Kabuno Bay, South-Kivu, Congo - kab_022012_12m | ecosystem: Environmental > Aquatic > Freshwater > Lake | place: Democratic Republic of the Congo: South-Kivu... | reverse complement strand
TCTTTGGATTACGTAGCCAATCGTTACGGAATGTGGCACAACATGCCACGTCACACTACTACGTGCCACTGACGTCAAAAAACCGAAACGTTTCGCGACAGGCTCCTAGGGCACAACACATGCCTGATAATGCTTTGGATATCTTCATTGATCGAAGGGTCGACATCATTGTTGATGCCCTGAGCAAGAGAATAGCCGCACAGGATTTCTCAGTAATAGACACCGCTGAGCCGTAGTGCGTGGTCCCGAATAAGTGGCAACAGCAGAGTTGCTCAGGGGCCAGCTCCCTACCCCCGCGGCCCGAACAGCGCGGTTCCGATGCGCACCATGGTCGTGCCCTCTTCCACCGCGACCTCGAAATCTCCGGGCATGCCCATGGAGAGCTTGACTCCATTACAGGTCCAGCTCACTCGTTCGTCCGGATTCCATTCTATCAAGATCGATACTGCAAGTCTCCCGTTTGCTACCGAGCAGCGTCATCATGCGGGAGCTACGGTGGCAAATTCGTCGTTCTCCATAGGCACGAAACGGATCTCCACCTTCCGATGAAGAACAGCCGCTATTCTCGACGCCATGGCAAGAAGATCGCCGTCGTAGTCCGCCTCTTCAATGTCCTCAATTACCGATGGGGCCGTGTCGATAAGCGCGGCGAGCTGTTCGTGCGAGAGAGCGGCCGCGTTACGGAGGTCATAGATTTCACGGGCGACCTCGGCCTTTGTCAACTCCTCTTGAAACGATGCGACACGCGCGGGGTCGTCCTTGATGTACCGCCGGTAGATCAGTTCAAAGGCATCTGAGCTCATTTCCTTCTTGTCCATCTCACGACTCCCATAAAAGGGTGTGGCGTTCCGGAGCGGCTTCAAATCTTTTTCTCAAGGCCAAGGCTCTGTCGATATCTCTTAGGGGAACCTCTCGCTCTTTCACGAGACCCTGGGTGAGTACAACCACCTGGCTTCCGAAGAAAAAATACAGCATCCGGTAGTTGCCGTGCCTGAACCTCACCCGGAGCTCATATATGCCGTCCCGGAGATAGTCGGCTTCCGGACGACGCAGTTCATGGCCCCAATCCATCAGCCTCTTGATGCGGGCCGCGCACTTGTCCTGAACCTTGCCGGGCAGTTCGTCGAGCCATTTCAGGACCGGAACCGTTCCGTCATCTTCTTTGAATAGTACGACCTGGACCGGTGGCACGAGTTCCCTCTCTGGCTTAGCTTATTACGAAGTTCGGTGGAAAGGTCAAGGTGGGAAGTGCGCCCTTGAGTCCATGGGGTCCATGTCCATGGGTCATCCATGGGGTCAGGTCCTGAATCTTGCTCTTCAGTGAGCGGAGTAGTTCAGCATCAGAAGAAAGGAGCGAGTCAAGAAGCAAGACCTAGCCCACTTACCTACTTACCCTTGCGCACCGTCCTCAAGATTGGGTAAGCTGTTTCCATAGGGAATCGTGTTCGTCCGGTCGCGCCGTGTGCACCGGGAAGGCGCCCCATCCCGAGGAGGAAGCCATGCCCCTCGCCTCTCCAAAGTCACGCTACACTGCGGAGGAGTATCTCGCTCTGGAGCGAAAGGCGGAGTACAAGAGCGAATTCGTGAACGGTATGATCATCGCGATGGCGGGGACCACCCGATGGCACAACCTGATTGCCGGCAACATTTTCGGTGAGTTGCGCGGGCAGTTGCGCGGACGTCCTTGTGAAGCGTACATGAGCGACATGCGCGTCAGAGTCAGCCCTACGGGGCTCTATACGTACCCTGATGTCGTCGTAGCTTGTGGTGATATCCAGTTTGAAGATGAACACATTGATACGCTGCTTAACCCCACGCTCATCGTTGAAGTCCTCTCCCCTTCAACGGAAGCGTACGATCGCGGCGAGAAATTTGCTCACTACCGACGTCTGGAGTCGCTTAAGGAATATGTCCTCGTGTCGCAGGACAAAGTCCGGATCGAGTACTTTGTGCGGCACGGAGCGCAATGGCTCCTGTCGGAAGCAGGCGGCCTCGACGAGACCGTCAGGCTCGAATCCATCGGCTGCGAGCTCGTTCTCCGAGATGTGTACGACAAGGTCCGATTTGACGATAGCGCCGAGGAAGAACTCCGGGGAGACCATACGTGATTGGTAAGCGTTCGCCGGGAAGAAGGGATTCACCGCGGAGAGCGCAGAGACAAGAATGCTTGAAGTCACGCCAGACGGTTCCTTCTGGAAGGCGGGCTTGATGTACCGCCCGTAGATCAGTTCAAAGGCATCTGAGCTCATTTCCTTCTTGTCCATCTCACGACTCCCATAAAGGGGGGTGTGTAGCTTGACCTACCCCCTCGGCCCGAATAGCGCGGTGCCGATGCGCACCAAGGTAGCGCCCTCTTCAACCGCGACCTCGAAGTCGCCGGTCATGCCCATGGAGAGCTCGGTCATGGTGCGGTCCAGAGCGCCGGAAGCGATCAGCTTGTCCCGGAGTTCTCTGAGGGCCGCGAAATAGGGTCTGGCCCGCTCGGGCTGGTCGAAGAACGGCGGCATGGTCATGAGCCCTTTCAGCGTGAGCGCCCCGAGCCCGCGGATAACAGACGCCAACCGTTCCACCTCTTCGGGAGCAATCCCCGACTTCTGAACCTCACCGGCAATACTGACCTGAATGAGCACGCCGATGGTGCGGCCGAGATCCGCGGCTCTCCGATCGAGGGCAACGGCGAGCCGCTCATCGTCCACGGTCTGAACCACGTCGAAGAGCTCGACTGCCTTGTTGGCCTTGTTCCTCTGGAGGTGCCCGATCATGTGGAGCTCAGTTCCCGGCGGCACGGACGCGGTTTTTTCGCCGAACGCCTCCTGGAGGTAGTTGTGGCCGATGATCCGAATTCCCGCGTCAAGGGCTTCTGCGATCATTTCTTGCCCCTGCCCCTTGGCCGCGGCCACGATCCGAACCTCCTCCGGGTTGCGGCCCACCTGTTCCGCGGCTCGGGCGACGCGTCTCCGAATCTCCGCAAGATTTTCAGCTATCATGGCGAATGATTCACCTTCAGGAAGTCGAAAATCCCCAGTTCTTCAAGATCTCGGGCCACTTCGCACAGCGGTAGCCCTACCACGTTGGTGTACGACCCCACTACGCTCTCGACGATTCCCGAGCCTACGCCCTGGATCGCGTACGAGCCGGCCTTGTCCATGGGCTCACCCGTGGCAACATATCCGGCGATTTCAGCCGGGGAGAGCTCCCGGATCTTCACTTCGGATCTCGAATACCGGACCCGTTCCCTTTCCGGAAAACGAAGATGAATAAGTGCGTATCCGGTGAACACTACATGAGTACGCGCGGCCAGCAACGCCAACATCCCGCGGGCCTCGTCTTCGTCGCCGGGCTTGCCCAGGATACGTCCGTCTATTACCACGATGGTGTCCGCGCCGAGCACCCACAGGTCAGGGAACAGAGCAGCCACTTCCCGTGCTTTCTCCGACGCCAGCCTGCAAACCTGCTCCGCTGGTGTCTCACCGTCACGGGCCATCTCTTCGACGCTCGAAGGCCTGACGAGAAAACGGACTCCAATTGCACTCAGGAGCTCCTTGCGCCTCGGGGAACCCGAGGCCAAGATCAAATGAACGCTTTCATCCGTGTTTCTTTCAACCATGTGTTGTTACTCAAAAACCTTCACGCTCAACATTTGGCAACGAAATTGTTCACCTGGCAAAGGCCGGACGTTCATCCGGACCGATCCTGCAATGTCACAGAGGGCGGCCCGCCGACGATCCTCATTCTGTCCCAAGTGAACAATTCCGTTGCCAAAAAGGTCTCCCTCCGCATCCGCCTTTTCAGAGGAATTGCGACTTGAACGAGGCCCCCTCAGTATTCCCGGACCACCTCGCGGAGGAGGGCGCACTCCTGTTCAAGCACGCGATCCAGGGAATAATGCTCGACGATGTGCCTCCGCGCAGCGGCTCCCAAGGTCTCGCGCAGAGCCGCGTTTCCCAGAAGTACTTCGAGAGCGCTCCGAATGGACTTCGAATCCGTGTCGCACAAGTAGCCGGTCTCCCGATGGCGGATGATTTCCCGGATTCCCGGCGAATTCGCGCCGATGACCGCGGTCCCGCACGCCATTGCCTCGATGAGTGCTTTCGGGTGCCCCTCGTACAGTGACGGCAGCACGAATATCGCGGCTCTGTTCAAATGCCCGGGAAGCTCAGCGTTGGGAACCGTGCCCTCCCAGGTTACCTTTCCGTCGAGGTGCGCGAAGCGTTCCTGTAGTTCAGGTCGCAACCTCCCCTCACCTATGAGAGTGAGCAAGATGGAAAGTGGCTCAATTGCTTCGAGGAGCTCGCGAAGATTCTTCTCGGGAGCGATCCTTCCGACAAACAGGAGCCTGTTCATCTCCCGCAGATCCGCGTCCGGTCGGAAAAGATCCGTATCCACGTAATTGGGAATGATCCTGACTCTCGCGGCTGCATCGGGAAATCTCTGCGCCACGTCTTCCCGCATGGCCGCAGTGGTGACCACCACCACATCCGCGGAGGTGAAGACCTCCCGTTCCACCCTCATGGCCTCCTGAGCGGCCCTCGAGTTTGCGCCGTGCTCTTTTGCCGCATTGTGCGACCACATGTATCCGCAGCGTGCAACGAGCGGCTTACCGAACAGCCTGGCCGCGGCCAGCGCGACGTCAGCGCCGTACGTCTGGTTGGTCTTGATGACGTCGCAGTCCCGGAGCGCATCCCCGTGCAGAGACATGAGCTCCTTCTCATAGAGCTGCCGGGGAAGGTCGGCGTAATTACAGAGAATACGAATACCGCCCAGCCGCTCGGCGTACGCAAGATCCTCACCAACGCCGTACGTCACGAAGCTTACTCGGAAACCTCGTTGAATGAGCCGCTTGTACACGGCAACCTCGCGGTCGAGGTTCCCCATCATGGCCCACGTGCGCAGCGAAACACCCCTGGTGAAGAACAGCACAAGATGGAGATTCATGGGATGCAATGGCGTCCCCCGTGCTTGTCTTGACGAGATATGGTGTTCCACCGGCCTTTTCTCATTGAATCACGTCCCGGACGAGCGCCAGATACTTCGCTGCCACGTCTTCCATCCGGGAAACCGTGATGAGCCTCTGGAAACTCTCGTAACTCTCCACAAGTTGGTCCAACGTGGGCAGGATCTCGTCTTCTTCGGTGAAGCCCAATCCACCGGAGCCCACCAACTCCGGATGGCCGCCGTCATTGAGGTACAGAGCCGGCAGCCCGCAGGCAAGCGCCTCGATGAGCGCATTGGAGCACGGATCGTTCTTGCTGGCGGTAATGTAGACATCGTGATTCCGTAGCAGATCGGCGAGATCCTCCGATGGGACCGGCGGAATGTGACGAATCCGGTCGAAGCTCTCGGAAGCGTTTCCCACGTACGTGTACTCGAAGCGGTCCCAGTCGAGGCGCTCTTCGATCCATTTGTAGGTGGGGCCGCCTTTTCGGGGATTGTTCGACCAGCTCGTGGAAATGAGCCGTACCTTGCGCTGCGGATCGAACGGGATACGGCCTCGAGGGTGAAATATCTCGGAATCCACCGCGTTGTGGATAATGGTCGGGCTTACCGGTTGATACCCCATGTCCACAATCCGCTGATATACCCACGCGGATTGCAGAACCGTGGCTGCCGCGAACTGGTCGTTGAGGCGGTAGCAAAGCTCATCCTTTTCGCGGTCGAATCCGCGGATGAGATGAATGGGGCCGTCGATCCGGTGGATAACCTTGAGCCGGTGCGCTCGGCTGAAGCTCAGGAATGCGTCCACGTCAAAGTGAATCGAGTTCAACACATACGCATCGACAGCGTCACTCAGCTCATTATCCCGCACGTCCGCTCCGAGTGTGAGGAGACCTTTGCGCAGGGCCATCATGAACTGATTGCCGCCTCCGTACGGAGGCTTGAAGAACGTGTGCCAGAGCCCGACCGTCATCTTTCCGTCTGCCGCCCTCTTAACCGCGGGGGGCCCAACTGCCGCGGCAGCGTCCGTTGAACCGGGTCTTCCGGGAGACGCACGGCGAGCCTTGAATACCGGCGCGGTGTCGATTGCTTCGTAGAATTCAGCGAACAGGGGCCGAACCGATTCAGGACGGTGAGAACGCACCACGCGTTCGTAATTCAGGTCGCGGGTCGAGTCGAGAACGTGCGCGTCCACGTCCCTCCCGATGAGTTCCATTGCTTCTGCCGGATGGCGAAAGACGGCCCCTGGATCGAGAAAGTCCGGCGCCATTCCTACCGGCGTGCTGATTACAGCGCAGCGTGCGGCCGCTGCCTCGAGAATGGCGTGCGGACCGCCCTCGGAACGGCTCGCCACGACATAGAGATCCACGAGGTTGTACAGGAGATTGAGCTCGGACCGCGGCAAGGTGTTCACCGCGAGATCGTCCCCTCCAAGCCTCTTGCCGATGTAGGTGAAGGGAATGCCTTCTTCCTGCAATCGATGGATGAGCCAGCCACGCCTCGGCCCTGCCAGCACCACGTGGAAGTCAAGGGAACGTCGACGGAGTCCGCGGAGGATTTCCAGAAAGATGTCCGGACCTTTCACCAGTTTGGGGGAGCGGAGGTCCGCTCCTTCGGTGTCACGCTGAAAGCTCCCGATCAGATACGGCCCCGTGGGAAGATCCCATTGCTCTCGCACGGTCTCAAGTCTCGAGTCGTCGGGCGCCACCGGTTTGAACGTGTCGGTATCCACGAGGTACGGAATGACGGTACTCGAGAACCCGAGGCTCTTCATCTGCCGGGCCGCCTGTGATGTCCGGGTGATCCAGCGGCCTACGACCGGGATCACGCGGCGGTGCTCGGGGACCGCGAAGTACCGGAACGGCTCTCCCGGCACGTGGCAGACAATACGCTTGCCGTCGAGCCGTTCGGGCGGATGCGCCATGAGGCCCCACCACCAGCACGCGTGAACCACCTCGCATTCCGAGAGGTCCACGAGCTCGACGAGATCCGTCAGCGCAGTTCGGGCAAGCTTGAGATCCTCATCCACGGCCCAGCCGGTTTCCTCACCGCCGGTCAAAAAAACTTTCGGTTTACTCATGCCTTGTTCGCTCGTATGCCGAAGCCTGTTGTGTATCCTGTCGGAGCCCCATGAGGCCGAGACCCGGCCGTTCGGTCCCATTGGACGGCTTTTCGCCTCGCAAGACCAAATGCGAAACCGATGCCTCGCAAGACCCACGGGCTGCTCAGCCACCCATTACTCGTTCTCAGATACGTCAGATCGCGAATCGTGTCCATCATGACGCTCCAGTAGCCGCCCTGCCTCTCGATTTCCACGTTTCGAAATCCCAGGGCCTTCAGGTTCTCCGACCAGTAGTAATCGGTGTAGCGGCCGTAATCGTACGGATCGCCGTGAATCCGAGTGAGAAACGGCACACAGATCAGTACCACGCCTCCCGGTCTCAGGACTCGACAGACCTCCCGAAGAACCGGCCGAGGGTCAGGCACGTGCTCGAGAAGCTCGGAGCAAATCACCGCGTCGAAAGCCCCACGTTTGAACGGAAGAAAAGCCGCCTCAGCCTGGACATGCGGCTTCTTCGCTCCGGAGAGATTCGCATAGACGACGTGCAGGCCATAGCGTTCTATGTCGAAGTATCCGCGCTTGGCGATGCGGTTTCCTCCGAGGTCAAGCACGAGCGATTCCTTCGGCAGCGTCGGCACGTGGCGGAAGTGAAAGTCGTCCACGTAGAAGCGTCGAAGCGTTATGGTCCACTGCCGAGCCTGCGCGGGCCCCAAAGAGAGACTGACGTCGGAGTAAAGTCCGTAGTCTGAGGCGCCACCGCTTGGAGCCGACGTGTCCGGATCTGGGACCCTTGCCCGGAATTCGCGGCCATTCTCGGGCAACGGGGTACTTAATGTCTCGATCATGCCGATCCACATTCCGACAAGCAACTGATACGAGGGGAAATCGTGGACAGAATACGTCTCGCGGATTTTCCCATCCACGAATGACATGCACGATGAACGTGTCTCAGAAATCATTTCTCCGCGAGAACCGTGGCACGATCCCGAATCAGCTAGTCCTGGGGTGGCCTGGACGTCATATGTCCAGGCGCCGAAGGCACAGGAGGTCCGGACCTCCTGTCGCTGCGCGACCCGGACGTGTAACGTCCGGGCCACCCAAAGCCAAGTTGGACGGTCTTCGTGGCACGATGTTCATCCGGTCGCGAGTCGTGAGACAGTTTCAGATGCCTGTCCCACCAAGAACACAAACACCGGGCGGCGACCGACGAGAGTCGCCAATATATTTGAAGTTTTTGGGAAGGGGGTGCGGGGGGAGGACCTTTTTTCAAAAAGTTCTCCCCCTGCATTCTCCTTTCCCTCATTACTCGGTTTTCCCGCCGACGATCATGATGCTGTCGCACCAGTCCATGCGGAACTCACGGCAGACGGTGGTTATTATCCATCGCTTCAGGGGATTTCCGGTCAAGGGGAATTTGTTGTACCTGGCCAAAGACAGGATCTCGAGCCCCGCGCTCCGCAGCAGGCTGTAGAGGTCATTGGCAGGCCACGGCGTCACGTGCGTGCAGTCCCGCTGTCGCACGGGATGGGCCGCGTTGGGAACCGTCGCCAGCATCCTTCCTCCGGTCGCAAGCTTCTCGTACGCGGAGCTCACCATCGCGAAGGCATCGTCCACATGAAGGTGTTCGAGCACCTGATTCGCTATGACCAGGTCAAATCGGAAATCGTCGGGAACATCGTCAAACGACCTGAAATCAAAAGCCCCTTCCGGGTCGGTATCCATGGAAAAGTAGAAGTCGGTGATGCGGGTCACCGCGGGCCGGAAAGGCATATGAGCGCCTGCGCCCACGTCCAGCACCCGCGCGGTCGTATGGAGCAGGCCCGGGAGTTCTTCCTGAGGGGCACGGAAGGGCAGTTCCAGAATGGAGCCGAACCGACGGTGGCATTCCGCTCGCCACTTCATCATGCGGCTCCAGGAAAGTTGCACGTCACCGGTCATGAGCCGCCTCTCCGCTCGAGGGCTGTCGGGGTTCTTCGTCGGGCGTCGGGACCAGTTCCCACAGGACCTTGCCTGCGACGATTCCTCGGGAACGGTCGGGACCGGTCACCGCGAAGCTCACGATTCCTGCCACCCGTTCCAACGTTTCGAAGGACGCTCCCTCCCGCGCCGCGAAGTGGACTTCGTACGCTCCGGTTGAAAGCCGGTTTTCCGGGTACCAGGCGCGCAGGAGGTAACGGTTTCGCTCTCCCGATGCCTTGAGCCCGTCTTCGAGGGAGACGTTCCACTTACAGAGGATTCCCGCGGCGTTCAGAATCCCCAGTGAAAACATAGCGCGTTCCAGCGGCCGGTTGATGCGAAGGTCCACCTCGATACCGAACGGACTTCCTGCCCGGACCTCGTTCAAGGTCTCGCCGCCCTCGCCATAGAGCCGCGCGTGATAAATATTGACGTCTTCGCTCGTAATCCGGCTGCGGACCCGGTGCTCCAGGCGCTTTTGCTCGGAGCGAAATACGAGCGTTTCGTATGCGTTGATGGCCTCCAGCGACGACCCGCTCGCCAGCAGCCGCCCCTGCTCGAGAAGAATCCCCCGACCGGCAACGAACTGCAATGTTTCGAGACTGTGGCTCACGAGGAGCACGGTGGCGCCGCTTTCGCGCATCTCCTTCACCCTGGCCAGGCTCTTGTTCTGAAATTTCAGATCGCCGACCGAGAACGTTTCGTCGATGAGCACCACTTCGCTTTCGATGTTCACCGCCACGCCGAACCCGAGCCGGGCGAGCATGCCGCTGGAATACATCCGCACCGGCCGGTCGAACCAGTCTCCCAGTTCCGTGAAGTCCTCGATCTCGGGCATGCGCGATTCGATTTCCCGACGAGAAAGGCCCATCACCGCTGCCAGCAGGCGGACGTTCTCACGGCCGGTCAATTCCATGTGAAGCCCGGCGTTGAGCTCGATCATGGGAAATATCCGACCGTAGATCTCGACCCTGCCCCTCGTTGGAGCGGTGACCCCGGCGAGAACCTTGAGCAGCGTGCTCTTTCCCGCGCCGTTCCTGCCGACGATACCGACAGTGTCACCTCTCGGGATTTCGAGGGTCACGTCTCGAAGCGCCCACGGCCCGTCGCCGTTCTCGTCGTCTCCGCCCCGGCCTCGCAGGTAATTCAAACCCTTTCTGACCACAGCGGGGACCGGAACACCGTAGCGTTTCCAGAGCCCCTCGATCCGAACTGCAATTTCCCTGGACATCCTTGCCTCACAACACGTCGGCGAAGTATCCGGAAAGCTTCCGGAAAACCGGCCAGGAAATGGCGAGGAGCACTGCGGTCATCAACACGGCCATACCGAGCGGCTCCCACGGGGGCGAAGATGCCTTCAGCAGGACGTTTCGGAATCCTTCGATAATGCCTACCATGGGGTTGAGCATATAGATCGATCTCCACTGTTCCGGAACCGTGCTCAACGGATAGATCACCGGTGTCACGAAGAGCCAGGCCTGCGTGAGAAAAGGGGTGGCAAAGATAAAGTCCTTCCTGAAGGTCCCCAGCCCAGCCAGGAGTATTCCCACCGCAAACGCGGTCACGGTTGTAAGGGCTATCAGGGGAAGGAGCCAGAGGAGCACCCATCCCACCGCGACCTTGTACCACACCATCATGGCTGCCAGCACGACGCCGGACATGGCAAAATCAAAAAGGGTGGCCGCGACCGCGGCCAAGGGAAACACCTCCCGCGGGAGCGCGATTTTCTTGATCACTTCAGCGTTGGTGATGATGCTCGGCCCGCACGCGGATACGGCGTTGGTGAAGAAGGTCCACGGAACCAACGCGGAATAACTGAAAAGCACGTACGGTAAGCCGTCGCTGGGGATGTTCACAAAGCCCCGGAGCATGTTGAAGAGTATCATGAGAATGAGGGGCTGCAGGAACGCCCACCACATGCCGAGAGACGACCTCCGATACCGGCTGGTCACATCCCGAACGACCAATGCGTGGAGCAGCGTTGCGAACCTTGCCAGCCGCTGACTTCCGGCCGCTGAGCTGATATATACGCCGCGGTTCATAAAACCCGATTTAGTCAATTCCCGATCTATCCTCCGCATGGTATGTCTTCGTCGAGCTTCGGCCCGCTGCCGAAGTCCAATCCAGCATTCCGGATCCGATCTGCGCCACAGAAACGGATCGCGGCTACTCTTCGCCGGACAGCTCCTTGAGCTCCCTGGCTCGCCTGCGCTCAAACAACGCCAGGACGTGGATGCCGACCTCGTAAAAGATGATCATCGGTACGGCCATAATTGTCTGGTTGATCATGTCCGGCGTCGGGGTGAGTATAGCGGAGATGATGAACGCCAGCACGACGAAGTACCGCCGCCCGCTTTTTAACATCGAGCTGTTGACGACACCCAACAGTCCCAGGAAAACTATTATGATCGGTGTCTCAAACACCGCTCCAAACGCCAGCATGAGCATCATTGAGAGCGAAACGTAGTCCCGTATGGAAATCATCGGCTTCAATTCCGGCGTCTGATATCCGAGAAAGAATTTGAAGGCAGCCGGAAAGACCACGAAGTAGGCGAAAGCCCCTCCAGCATAAAAAAGGAGCGTGGCCACCAAGACAAAAGGAAGCGCCAGCTTTCGCTCCTTGGGCAGCAGGCCCGGGTGCACGAACAGCCAAATTTGGTACAGCACATAGGGAAGAGTAATGAAAACGGCTACAATCAACGATACCTTCAAGTACACAAAGAACGGGTCCGGCAGACCGGTGAATATCAGGGACGTATCTTTGGGTAACAACCTCGTGACAGGGGCCGCCAGAATGCTGAATACTCGCTCCGCAAAGTACCAGCACGCGCAGAATACGATGAGGATCGCGATAACGGACCTGACGAGCCGCCGCCGCAGCTCCTCGAGGTGTTCGAGGAAGGTCATTCTCGACTCTGTCTCGACTGACGAATTCTCTTCGGTCATGTGAGGCGCTTTCCCAACGTGATAGGGGCAGGCCAACTCACCTGCCCCTCTGAGCGTGGAAACACTGCTGGTGATTTCCGGGTTCTAATACTCTCATAACTTGCCGTCCGCGGCAATGAAGCACTATAACCTCTCAAGTTTGGCAATTTCAAGTCCTCCGGCCTGCGTCAGGCGCGAAGGAAGCGCGGCGGCGCCCTGCACGGAGGCCGCAATTGGTTCGGAGGCTCGTTGCGGCCTCCGCGTCGACGTGATATCATCGTGCCACGGGTGCGGCGCATGAGCAGGCGCAGCGGGAGTATCGAACCCTTCGCGGTCGAGACAGGTGAATTCGGAGACTACAAAAAAAAGAACCTCACGTCGTGGTCTGTTGGCGCGCGGCAACGGAGTCCTGTATCGGATCTTCGTGGAACCCCTCGCATTCTCGAAGCATCCACCGCAGTACGACGCTCGGGCGGTGTTTCTGGGAATCTTCGTAGGAATTGCAGTCCCCGTCGGCGGCCATATGGCAACGCTGGGTCTGCTGAGGGCGGCATTCCGGTTCAACTTCGTCGTGGCAGTGGCCTTTACTCTCGTGAACAATCCGCTCGACATCATACCGCTCTATTACTGGTGTTACCGCCTGGGGGCCTGGGTGCTCGGCGACCGGAGCGGCCTGGACTATGGGGCCTTCCGAACATTGATGAACCCCGTCATGGATTCCAGCTACTTCTGGGAAGCGCTTCACAGTTTCGGCAGCCTGGGAAAGCAAATCGTCTTGAACTGGTTCGTGGGTTCATTCATTCTTTCCGTGCCACTCTCGATCCTGGGTTACGTGATAACGCTCCGCGTCCAGAAATCGCGGCGCAGACGTGCCGCTGAGGGGATGGCTTCGGAATACAAGGAATACGTGGCGCAGCTAGAAAAACCGGTGGAACCCGATGGGTGAGCCGGTCTCGCGAAAGTGCACCGGTTTCTATGAAAATGCGAATGCGGGGGAGACCTTTTTGAAAAAAGGTCCTCCCCCCGCACCCTTCTTCCAAAAACTTTAAATATATCGGCGACTCCCGATGGTCGTCGCATTGGAGGTTCGCCGCGTAATGGGGTCTCCACGGATTACCGTTCTCATGTCGGTGTACAACGGCCCGGACTACCTGGCCGAAGCGATCCAAAGCGTTCTCGACCAACGCTTTACGGAATTTGAATTCCTCATCATTGACGATGGTTCGACGGAACCTCTCGATCCGGTCCTCAGCAGGTTTACCGACGATCGCATTCGGCTGGTGCGTCAGGAGAACATCGGGCTGACCCGCTCCCTCAACCGAGGCTTGCTTCTGGCAAGGGGGGCGTACGTAGCGAGAATGGACGGAGACGACGTGAGTCTGCCCGGCAGGTTGGAAGCGCAGATCGGTGAGTTTGAGAGAGATCCTCGGCTGGATCTGGTGGGGTGCTTCTTCGACGTGGTCAACGCAGCCGGCCGCGTGACAGAAACCAAAGAACTGATCACCGATCCGATCTATCGACTCTGGAGGCTCCAATTCCACAATAATTACGGGCACGGAGCCATGATGTATCGCAAGCAGGCCATCCTGGATGCTGGACAGTACAACGAGAATCTGAAGTGCGCCCAGGACTTCGACCTCTGGTCTCGCGTATCGCGCAAGCGCAATACCAAGATCGTTCCCGAGGTCCTGTACCAATACCGCATGGTTGCACAGGGGTCGCAAGCCTCGGTCAAGAACTACGCAGAACAACTCGCCACCGCGGTGGCAATCAGCAATCGGAGTCTTATGGCCTGTAACCGTACCCTCTCGGAAGACGACTGCGAGGAGGTGCGCGCCCTGTACTGGAAATTCCGCCGCGAAAGCGTCTCCTTTGAGGGCCTCGTCGCCATCCCCGATACCCTCGGGGGGTTCTGTTGGCGCTACGGCCTGGACACGGAGGAACGAGCGCGCCTCATTCACCGGGTCGCCTTGGATGCGCTGGAGGAGATTGAGTCATCCTCGGAGATGACGATGGAACAGCGGGGCAAGCTTACCCGGCTCTTTCTCACGCTGGCGGCCAACATGCGGCAAAGAGTGCGCAATTCGCTTCAAAATTTGAGTTGAATTCGGAGCAGGCTAAGGATAACATAACACGGTTATGGACCGAAGGGTGGAACACCGAGGTGCGCACAACCCCGCAGGCTCGACACCACCACCGGGTA
>Ga0172371_10008752_pt1 | contig 14081 bp, 10 predicted proteins | sample Lak12m_FD_114543 | JGI IMG/M metagenome (GOLD analysis project Ga0172371, IMG submission 114543) | Freshwater microbial communities from Kabuno Bay, South-Kivu, Congo - kab_022012_12m | ecosystem: Environmental > Aquatic > Freshwater > Lake | place: Democratic Republic of the Congo: South-Kivu... | reverse complement strand
TGTTTAATTCATAAATATTGTGAAAGATAATCATAACTTTAATAAACACTAATATTAATTGTAGGGACGAGGCAACGCCTCGTCCAAATAGTATGACGAGCCGTTGGCTCGTCACTACAAATATAAAAAGCACGCTATTTTTCCAGAAAAAGAGAGTTTATGAATAATGCAGGTCAATAAAATTTAATCTAACTTTATTTTATCTTCAAGTGTTTTATTTGCACAATTGTTTCGGATTTCGGATTTGAGCGATTTTATTAACTGCGCTGTCCCCTTTTCCTGGCGATAAATCCCGGGAAAGGCATAGACTCCTTATAATTTAAAAATACTATGAACCTCAAAACACCACCATCATCTTCCAGACTGGAACAATACGCTGAACTGCTAAAACAAGCTGAAGCAATGTTTGCCGGGGAGCGCGATTTCATCGCCAATGCGGCGAATTTGGCGGGGCTGATCTATTATACGCTGCCGGATTTGAACTGGGCGGGATTTTATCTGTTCAAAGGCGGAGAATTAGTGTTAGGGCCTTTTCAAGGCAAGCCGGCGTGTATCAGAATTAAGATAGGGCAAGGCGTTTGCGGGTATGCGGCGGAAATGAGGAAAACAGTTATCGTCCCCGATGTGCATAAGTTCACCGGGCATATTGCTTGCGATTCCGCTTCCAATTCGGAAATTGTAGTTCCGTTAATTAAGGAAGGGAGATTAGTGGGAGTGATGGATGTGGATAGTCCGATGTTTAATCGATTCGATGAAGAAGATAAGCGGGGATTGGAAAAGCTGGGGGAATTATTGCTGGAAGACAGTGATATTTAAGCTGCGGGATGCGAGGTTCAAGATGCGGGATGCGAGATGCGGGTAATGTAGGGACGCAAAACTTTGCGTCCCTATATTTTTAATGACAATTCCCAAAAGTCATTAATGACAATTCCCAAAAGTCTTTTCGCATGTTTTAGTAGGGACAGAACAGTGTTCTGTCCCTACAATCGGAAAATAATAATTAAAGTCAATAAAACCGATAAAATTACCGAATAGACAATACTAAACCTGCAGTGTAAGCGCCGTAGTCGCCGATAAAAGCATAGTCGGCGTAAACTTTGAAGAGCAGGATTCTGGTGGAGAGACCGACTTTGCCGCGGAAGCCGTTATCGCCGTCGATGTCGAAGCTAACCGGGGTGCCGTCGATAAGCGGATTGCCGGTGCCTTCGATAGTATAATCGACCTTAAGGTTAGAACTTTCCATTCCCAGTCCGACATACGGAGTGAGGGAAAAGAGAATGAGGGAAAGTTTTTTACTAGCAAGAACGCTCATTGCGGTATGCTTGGATTCCAATAGTTCTCCGATAGTCAGACTTTGATAGACATATTGCACGGCAATGTCCACCGGGCAGGCGGGGATATACTGGCTGATGGAATGTTTGACGCCGATGCCGAGGAAGTCGATATCGCCGAAATCATCGGAGGTATAAGTCGGCATATAGCGCAAGAGGACTTCGGTCTTGAACGGCAGACCTAAACTGAATTGGGGCATAGCCAAGGGGGCGATTTCCAGGTTCAGGCCGGGAACCATAGGAAAAGTGCCGTATTGAACGATAGAATCAGCCAAAGCCGGTGCGACCAGCGGATCGACGCCCTGCGCTAATAATTCCGCTTCAACTAAAGCGGCGTCCGGAGCTATCACCGTCTCTTCATCGCTGCCGAAAATAGTGGGAGCTTGACGATTCCCCGTAGGATAAATGTCGGCGGAATTGAGGGTTAAAGTGGTGCTGGTGGTGGGGTCGAAAACCGATAGTGTGGGGGGCAGAGCAAAGGTGTAGGTCATAGCATCATCGGGGATGATAGCTCCCATCATATGAATCCCTACATCGAAACCAAACAGTTTATGAATGGCGGCGGTGTGATACAGGCCGGTGTTCATATTGGTGCCAAATGCGGTGACAAACGGAGAAATGTAGTTCGTGGCATTCTCCGAAGCCAATCTTTGCAGGTCTTCCTCAAAACTGGCGAAAGCAGCGCCGCTAACCAAGCAGGCCGCTAAAAAAACGGTAAATAGTTTTTTCATTTTCTTCCCTTAATGATTGAATAACAGATTGGAGTTGTTTTATTAATACTAAATGACTGTTTTTCCGAAATTAGAACAGATTAAAAATACCGGTTATCCATTTTGTTCAGTTTAAGGTGAAAAAAGAGTAGAATAGTCATGCTGAACTTGTTTCAGCATCCAGTGTCTTGCTTGGAAACAGCGAAAAAGGCGTTGGATTCCGAAACAAGTTCGGAATGACCGTTTTTTCGATATTTATAAAAAGTGGTCAAAGTGACTTCCCTGACTTAACTGGATGACCGATTAAAAATTACCATATTCCTTCGACAATTTCCTTGACTTAAGTCAAGAAAGAAATATTTACAGCGATTTTTATTAATATTATAGATAGTAAGATTAATCCGCTAAAAAAGCAAATTTAGCGGGGAAGATTTTAAACATTTTTATGGTCGGTTAGATAATATGGAAAAATTCTTACACTGTTCTTCAATCGACTTTGTTTCCTCAGGCTTCAAGTCATCCCGGAAGATTTCCAGACGAAACAATTCAGCGATTTTTTGGGAAATCGGTTCCCTTAATTCTGCAGAATCGCTGAGGCTGAGATGCGCGGATTTCTCCGTCAATTGAACTTTAAGTTTCGCCTTTTGAGACTCCGAAAGATTGAAATAGCGGGGCATCGCCAGATGCTGGTCTCCCAAAATGATGGAACCGTGCTGCAGGATGGTATTGCCCAGCAGCCTTTGGGCGGAACCGACGACTTTCCGGCCTTCGATTTCCAATTCGGTGCCGGCGGAACTGGCGAAACAAAGGGGATTATGCGGTTGAGGTTTGCGGTCCGCGGCGGAGAAAGACAATTTCACTCCCATCCGGGCGAGCGCTTCTCCGATCGCTTGATGCAAGCTTTGGTAGATGCGGCGGAGGGCGGAACGGCTGTCTTCATTTGTGGAAGCTTTTTGGATGAAGCAATAGGTGAGTTCCTGCCAATGCAAAATTGCCCGGCCGCCGGTAGGACGGCGGACGACATCGATACCGTCATCCCGGCAGAGGGCGAAATCGATATCGGTCGATTTTTGGTGAAAGCCCAAAGAAATGGCCGGTTTCTGCCAAGTGTACAGTCTTAAGACGGCGGTTTCGGAATCAGTTTTCTGCGCTAAAACCCAATCCGCCGCCATATTGAAATCGCCGGGTAAGGCGGGGGAATTTATGTATCTAAGAAAAGGCATGGGGAATTGGGCATTAGAAAAAGCTAGAATGGACACTTGACACTTGACACTTAATACTTGATACTTGATACTTGTTACTTGCTACTTGTTACTTGTTACTTCTTTTTCACTTGAACACTGTCTTTTGTCACTTTAGAACCAGTCGATTTTATAAATCACTATCACCGGGCTGTGAGTCCTTAAGGCTACCCAGGGGCGGGTCCATTGCTGGTAATTGACGGAAAAGCGTTTGACCGGGGTCAGATTGAGGTTTTTACCGATTTGCTGAGTGAGGCCTAATTTTTTATAAAACATACTGTTGAAGGGGACGATAGCTTGAGGGTCAGGATGCTTGCGGGGTGTAAGTTCTTCGATCATCGCCAGATATTCCGCGCCGTGCTGTTTCATAATAGGGACTATGTCGCCTTTCAGAGCGGCGTCGAGGGTTTCGCGGTCGGTCAGTCCGGCAATATCGACGATGGGCAGCTGGGAAAAATATTTGATGGCGCCGACATCGAAAGCGGCGACTACGGTATTAGTAGGCAGGTTTTCTTTCAGCCACAATCCGGCGGCTTTATGCACATTGTTCACCTGCAAAACGCTGGCGGTATAAATATCGGCCCAGGTGATGATGGAGAAAAAATAGATTAGAAGCGTCAGAGGGCGCAGGAGATATTTGAAGAGGATCTTTTTCCAGTTTTTCGCTTTTTCGCAAATATCGGTTCCGGCAATAAGGAAGAGCCCGAACAGCAGGAAATTGACAGCTTGATAGCGGCCGCCGTGCCCGCGGTGCGGCATCAATAAAATGTAAATGAGGTTTTGCCCAAGGAACCAGTAAAACAACAATTGATAAGCGTTAGTTTCGCGGGAATGGAAAAAATCTTGCCATACCGGGCGCAGGATACGATACAAACCCCGTAGTAATAACAGAAGCATTATCAAAGATAAAATGGCGATCAAAGCCTGAAACCACAGCGGATAAGGAGTGACGGTATAGGTGATATTTTCTTTATTGACTAAACCGGGGATGAATTGTTTGCCGATGGAAAGGATTAGTGAGGAGGGGCGGCCGATAATCTGAGGCCACCAATTTGTTTGATACAAAGTTGCGGCCCAAGAGAGGATAAACCTTTTCAAGTCGGGCAGAGATAAGCTGATAAAGCCGGGAGAAATTCCGTAAAGCCATTTTTTCCCCGCCATAGTGGTGGGATAAAAATTCCCGGTGACCATTTTATTGAGAATGAAGGAAGGCAGGGTGACGGGCAGGCCGCAAACAAGCTGTAAAAGCAGAGGTTTGACCGCAGTTTTGATTTGCGGGAACTGTTTTATGGTAAAAAATACGCCTAAGAGGAAGAACAACATCCCTTCGATGCGGGTCAGCATCAAAGCTCCGGCAAGCAATCCGGCCAGCGCCCAGCGCTGTTTCCGAAAACTATCGATCCACCATAAACCGAGGCTGATAAACAGCAGGGTTTCCATCCCCGATAAAGCGTACCAAGCTAAATTCCCGGTCATTATTACAATGGCGACGGAAAGCAGGTTGTTGATTTCACTTTTCCAATAGGTTTTAAAGACGGAATAAACCTGCTGACCGATGACCAAATACAGAGCAATCCCCAGAAACAAGGAAAGGGGAATAATGGGGATACCGGCGAGGACTCCCGGAAGCAGTAAGATATTCCAGAACAGGCTGGTAGTGCCGGTGGACCATTGGCCGGGATTGAAAGATACTTCACCGTATTCGGCTAAGTTTTTGACATATTGATAATGAATGTAGGAATCGTCCAGGGTTGGCCCCAGCGAAGTGGAATTGAGCATACAAATCAGGAAGCCGGCGATGATGAGGATTTGCGCGGCGAAAATGGCGATGCGGCTGCGGTGTTCAAAACGATAAATCGAAGATTGGGTCGATAGCGTCATAAATGTCGGAATTGATTAGACAGAAGGATAAAATAAACTTTAAATTTATCGATAAAATTGTTGTAAAGCAAATGTTGGACGGCGAAGTACTAGTGTTCAAGTGGGCAAGTGTTCAAGTGAGCAAGTGAAAAGCAATAAGCTGGATTCCCGCTTTCTATGCATTCCTACGCAGGAGCGCGGGAACGAGAAAAATCCTCATACCGCCGGGGCGGCGCAACGAAGTGTTAAAATATGGTATCTGTCAGGTCTCCGCTTCGCTAAATATCTGACAGGGCATCAGCAGGCTGTCAGGCGGGGGCGCCTGACAGCACCGGTTTTCCTTTCGAGTTTGGACTTTCGACTTTCGACTTGCTAACTTGCATACTTTCTGTGATAAAGCAACTATTTACCGTAAGACAAATCACTGTATAAAACAGAGAAACAAATGACAGAACTTGAATTGTATCTCTGCAGGTATTAAATTGGAATTTATGACAAATTTAGCAGGAATAAAAATTCAAAGGAGCATATAATGCTACGAAAAGTTAAAATACTGGCCGCGGTGATAATAGTTTTGTTTTCCGCGTCTGGGGCCTACTCGGCGGAATACGGCGCTACGGAAATCGATATAACGCAGATATCATCGATGGTGGGGACAGATTGGGCTTCGACCGGGGGGCCGGTGGTGAGAATGCAGCCGGAAATTGTCGATTATTCCAGCCCCTGGGGTCAATTCACCGATGATTGGAATTTTATCGCCAACGATACGATCACTTCGACCATTATGACAGGATTTCATTTGATGGTGAGTTTCGATCCGGCGACTGAAGTATTGTCGATCACGGAACCGCCGTTTTCCACCACCGCAACTCAAGCGGCGGCGATTCAGCGGGCGCCGCGGTGGGTAAGAGCGGATTTGTGCGATAATTTTCAAAGATTTACGGTGCCGACGATCGCGGACTGGGTAGCGCAGGAAATTTTAGATGCGCCCGATCCGTATGTGGATGAAGTGGCGTTTCAGGCGGCGCATTTATCGCCGGGACTGCTCGGCGGGGCGATGTACATTGATTTATTGCTTTACAACGCAGAATTGATCTATGGAGTGGACGATGGATTGAATTTTGTGGATATTATCGATTACGGCGCTTCCAGTGATGATGATTATTATTCCACCACCCGCTATAATACTATCGATGAGAACGGGGATACGGTGATAGTGGAAATCGAGCCGGAAATATATTACTGGAATGTGGTGCATCCCAAATTATCCGATGAATTGCCGACTTACATCGATCCGGCGAACGGGCAATCGGCGGCGCCCCCGGTGGGGGTGTTTTGGCGGGATTATCTGTGGAATCTTGCCGATTCGGGGTATGTTTTATACAATACTATGTGGGACAGTGTGACTATTTTATGGGATCGAGGTTCGCCGGACATTACCGATGCCATCGGAACGGTCAATAGCTGGATTGGCAATGTGATGAATTGGGGGGCGGGGGCGGAACGGCCGATTCAGCCGGTGCGGATTTACGCGCTGCATTGCGGGAATTGCGGAGAATATCAGGATATTCGGGCGGCGGCGGGAAGGATTGCATTGATTCCCACTATCTGCACTTCCAATATCTGCGAAGACCATGTATGGAACGAATTTTGGGCGGACGATAGTCAGGAATGGATACATTGGGACGGCGGAGATATCAACAATCCGCTGTTGTATGAGAATGGCTGGGGGAAAAGGCTGTCCGCCGTGTTCAATTACCGGGGAGACGGGTATATTTGGGGATGCACAGAGATGTATTCCAGCGGGATTTGCACTTTGCAGGTGGCTTTGACCGATTCCACCGGTAAACCGGCGGACGGCGTGAAAATCAAAGTTTTCGCCGATTTTTATTACGGCGGTGTGTATTATACCACCTGGGGAGTGAGCAATTCATTGGGGCTGGCGACATTCCTGCTGGGAGACGAACACGATTATTACATTCGGGTGGAAGGAGCTTTGGGATCGTATCCGGCGGGAAGCAACACTTACACACAGATTATTGACAATTCTTTACCGAATACGGCATACAGCTGGAATTATGAATTTGCCAACGCTTCCCCTAATTTTGGAGTGACGGAAGCGGAACCGTATCAGAATCCCTTGAACAATTATTTGCTGGAAATCGAATATGACTGCACTTTTGAAACGATGTATCAGGCTTATTTTTCCATAAGCGGGATTGCCGCGCAATTCGCTTACAAAAGTTCGCCGGGATTGACGGATGTGTTTATCGCTAATCAGGCGAATTTCTTCAACTATTTGACGATGAGTCCGGCGGAAGGATTTGGGGTGACGGATAATTCCGCTTCCGGTCAGATAAGCTATATTCTGCCCACGGCGGAAACCTGGAATGTGGTATTTTCCAATCGGGAACTGTCGGTCAACAGCCCGACAGTTCAAGTTACGGCGGCGGTCTACCGCAACAGCGCCTGGAGTGTGGAAAACGGCGGCGGTTCGGATGCTCCGGCAAAGTATTCACTGAGCGCCCCCTACCCTAATCCGTTCAATGCGGAGGCCCTGATTGCATTTACCGCGGCGGGGAACGAACGGATTACCATTGGGGTATATGATATAAGCGGGCGGCGGACAGCGGTGTTGACGAATGGTTTTTATGCGCCGGGGTATTATAATGTCAAATGGAACGGGATGACCGAACAAGGCGGCAAGGCAGCGTCGGGGATATATTTCGTTACGATGACTACAGGTTCGCAACATTTGTCACAAAAGGTATGTCTAATTAAGTAGCAAGTGCCAAGTGGCAAGTGGCAAGTGGCAAGTGGCAAGTAGCAGGTAGCAGGTAAAACAAGTATTTGGTGTCGACTACGGAGAGTCGACACCACGCTCGATTTGTCGACTTTCGACTTGTTGACTTACGGACTTGCAGACTTGCAGACTGATTTTTCTGACAATAATCCATATAAATAGAAACATAATAAGGAGTAAAAATGCGTAAAGCTGTGCTTTTAATCTTAGCGATGTTATTAGTATCGACCGGACTGTGGGCCTCGCCGTCGTTCAGTCTGCCGAATTATTATCAGCAGGCGGACTTTTTGGGGACTACGCCTGGGGTATCGGGCGAGGCGGCGGGAGGATATTTTAATCCGGCGGTATTGGGGATGATGAAATTCGGCGAAATCGGCGTTTATTGGAACGACCCGGCGCTGGAAGTCAGCGGCATCCCTCGCAATTGGGCGCTGCAATTAGGCGGATTCGGGATGCAGAGATGGACGGTGAGAACTTTGGACGAACTGGGTAATGAAACGGATATGACTTTCACCGATTACAACATCGCTTTGGGATTCGGCGACCGGAAATTTTCCGGTGGTATCGGGTACGCCTGGTCGCGAGGCGACATTCCGGCAATGTATGAAAGAGATAATACGATAGCGGCGGGATTATTAACCAGACCTTGTCAGCATGCCTCCTTCGGTTTAGCCGGACATTATGCTTACCGAAACGGCGCGGTGCGGGGTATCGCCGATTTGGGTATCAGGCCGTTCGGCAATCAATTCCTCACGCTGTTTGCCGACGCCGCACTGCAGGATTATCAGTCGTTTTCGCAGATGGAATGGAGTATGGGGATGGCGGTACAGCCGGTTCCCGGGGTGGATCTATTCGGCAAGTATTACCGGGGCGGGACGCAGGATGGGAGTATGTTGGCGGGGATTGCTTTGACTTTTAGCAATTTCAAGACCTCCTATATGCCGCATTATGATAAGAACAGCAAGCAGACTTACAATAGCTACGGCGTGCGGGTAAGGACACAGCCGAATGTGGATATGTTCACCGATAAAGCGATGAAGGATAAATTCTATCTGGATTTGAAGCTTGATAACGGGATCAAGTATCAGCGCTATTTGTTATTCGACAGCGGCGGTTATACGCTGAAGGAAATTTTGGAAATGATCGAGGCGGCGAAAAACGATCCCAAAATCAAGGGAATGGTACTCAATATTACCGAAGAGATGTGGGGCAGTTGGGAACTATTATGGGAAGTGCGGGAAAAACTGCTGGAATTCAAAACTTCCGGCAAAGAGGTGCTGGTATTTTTGGAGCGCGGCGGGATGAAGCAGTATTATCTGGCTTCGGTGGGCGATAAGATAATGGTCGATCCGGAATGTTTAGTGACGATGTTCGGTTTCAACATGGGCCGGACTTATTATAAGGATTTGTTCGATAAATTGGGTATCGGAGTGGACGAATGGAGATTTTTCACTTATAAATCGGCGGCGGAAAGTTTCTCCCGTAATAGTATGTCCGAACCGGATAAGGAACAGCGGCAGGCGATTATCGACGACTTTTACGATGTCTTCCGTTCCGATATTTGCGCCAGCCGGGGATTGACCGAAGCGGAATTCGATCATATCGTGGATGAAGTAGGAGTATTGTTAGCCGATTCCCTGCTGACTTATAAATTAGCGGACACCACCGGCCGCCGGGATGAATTCCAAGATTGGGTGAAGGCGATGGATGATGACAAAGGGAAAAAGCATTTAGGGCGGAAAGAGTATGAAATGATGCAGCCTTTGGATGAAGGGTGGAGCAAGCCGCCGCAAATCGCCGTCATTTACGGTTTGGGCGAATGCTCGATGAACAGCGGCATCACCGCTAACAAATTGAAACACGATATCAAGAAGGCGCGGGAAGACAAGAATATCAAGGCGGTGGTGTTCCGCGCTGATTCCCCCGGCGGAGATATACTGCCTTCGGATATTGTAACCGTGGAATTGAAGAAAACCATGGAAAAGAAGCCGGTTATTGTAAGTCAGGGACAGGTCGCGGGTTCCGGCGGCTATTGGATATCGATGAACAGCAATAAGATTGTAGCTTCGCCCTGGTCGATAACCGGTTCTATCGGAGTCATCGGAGTGTATTTGTATGACAACGGTTTCGGCGATAAAATCGGATTGACTTACGATAAGGTGTATAAAGGCAAGCACGCCGATTTACTCGGCGGCGCAAACATTCCATTAGCAGGAGTGATGCCGGATCGGAATTTAACGCCGGAAGAGCGCGCTACGATGGAAAAGATGATCAAGACTTTGTATAAGGGTTTCGTGCAGAAAGTAGCTGACGCCCGCAAGATGGATTTCGAGGCGGTGGAAAAAGTGGCGCAAGGCCGGGTGTGGAGCGGGACGGATGGCAAGGAAGTCGGGTTGGTGGATGAAATCGGCGGATTGGAAAAATCGATTGCTATGGCTTTGGAAGCGGCGAAGATCGATCCTGACAGCCGCTGGGAAATTGTGGAACTGCCGAAACCGGAGTTATTCGACCCGGCAATGTTCGCTCCTAAACTATTGGGAATGAAGGGACCGATTTACGAAATGCTGACCACCGATGACCCGGAAGCGCGCTATTTTCGGATGCTGGCGCAGGCGGGAAGGAGTCCGCTGGTGGTGATGGATCCGGATGTGGTGTTCGGAATTCAGTAGAGGATTTTGTACTGGTTTAAAAAAATCTTTTTCAATTATTGTAGGGATACGCTATAGCGTGTCCCTACCCAAATATACGAAAAAATTTTGTAAAACGAGTACAATAAATGAAAAAGTAAATACCGCAGAGTGCGGGAGCTCTGTGGCACAGTAATAATTGTTGGGACGCAAAATTTTTTGCGTCCCTTTTTATTTTATAGACTTAGCAAGTCAGATTTTACAATTCCACTTTAGGAATTTTCCCCTTACCCAAAACTTCTTTGGCATCAAGGATTTCAATACCTACCAGCGTCTCGCCTTCGCCGATATTTAGTGCGATTTCATCATTTAGCCGCAAAGTGCGGCATTGATGTTCGCCATCCAGCAGTCTGATATAGACTGCATCTATTTCCGGATCGTATGTGATTTTCATCAGAATTCTCTAATTTTATAAAAATTTTCAAAAATTCTTGACTTTTGACAAAAAAATAATTATATTATGTTTGTAATTACTATAAAAATGTGCATTAAAAATTAAAAGGAAGATACGGAGACAATATGGCATACCCAGCAAAAGCGGTTGCCAATTATTTCTTGGACTTGGCAAAAAGGGATGGCACAACCATTGATCCTTTGAAGATGCAGAAATTAATTTATTATGCAAATGGTTGGCATTGGGCTCTCTTGGATGAGCCTCTGATTCGTGAATATGTCGAAGCTTGGCCTTATGGTCCTGTCATTAGGTCTATCTACGATGAATTTAAAAAATATGGGAATCATCCAATAACAGAACAAGCAAAAGAAATTGATGAAAATTTTGATATTTGTATACCAGAAATTACCGCCAATGATGATCAAACCAGAAGTTTTATTGAGAGAATTTGGGAGACACATAGCATATATACTAGTATTCAATTATCGAATTCAACACATTTAGAAAATTCACCATGGCATAAAGCAAGACAAGCTGGAAAAAATATTATAAGTGATGTACACATGAAAGAGTATTTTCAAAGTCTTAGAAATAATTGACTGAGATTGAAAATGGCAAAACCACTAAATGAAATGTTAGATAATATTAAAAATGTTCTTGATAAGATTTCTGTTAAAGAGATAAATTCGCGAACTAATACACCAGATAATGAGACTAAAACTGCTCAAGAAGATTTAGAAAAATCTTATAGAGCTGAAATTATTAAAGATATTAAACAGAATAGAGAAGAAAGAGAAAAATACGCACGCTGGACTTTTAGGTTAGTTATTGGATGGATAATAGTAATATTCATTTTAATATTTTTTAAAGGATTTAGCCTTAGTGGTTTTGATTTGTCAGATACAGTAATTGTTGCGCTTATTGGCGGGACAACCGCAAATATCATTAGTGTCCTTGTAATAATTATGAATTTTCTCTTTCCAGCAAGAAAAAAATGACTTAGCTAATCTTAATTATCGTCTAAACCACAAAATCCCCCACCGTCCGTAGTCCCATCTTCTGCAGTCCTTCGTTCAGCATATTCACCCGCTGTTTGTAATGCACGAACGCGCTTTTGTAGCCGTTGATGATTAAACTGGGGACATCCTCCAGTTCGAAGCCGCATCTATCCACCGCCCGGTAAAGTTCTTCCGTCACCGTAGTGCCGGACATCAAACGGTTGTCGGTGTTGATAGTCACCCGCAAACCGCAGTCGAAATAGAACTTCGCCGGGTGATTTTCAAAGCTGGATATAGTGGAAGTCTGCACATTGGAAGTCAAACAAATTTCCACCGGGATGCGGTGGTCGTTGACATAGTTGAGCAAATCCCCGTCTTCCTTCAAACGAGTGCCGTGTCCGATACGGTGAGTGTTCAAATTATGCAAAGCCTGTTTAATCGAACCGGGGCCGTAAGCTTCGCCGGCGTGGACCGTGCAATTGATGTTATTGTTGCGGATGAGGTAGAAGGCGTCTTCGTGATCTTTGGCGGGGTATTGGTCTTCCCGTCCGGCTAAATCGAAGCCCAGCACGCCGCGGTATTTGTAGGCGACGGTCAATTCCGCCAGTTTCAGCGAGGTTTCGGGATTGATGTTACGGATGCCGCAGACAATGACGCCGTTGCGGGTCTGGTATTTCTTGCGGGAATCGCGCAATCCTTCCAGCACCGCGTCCATAATGCGGATGAGGTTAAGCCCCCGGCGGGTGTGCAAAATGGGGGAATAGCGCACTTCCAAGTATTGCACATTTTCTTCGGCGGCGTCTTCCACCAATTCGTAAGCGGTGCGGTATAAAGCTTCTTCGGTCTGCATTACCGATAAGGTCAAGTCGAATTTGTCGAGGTAGGAATTCAAATCCTTGACCTGCCCTTCGATGGTGAGAATTTTGCGCAATTCGTCTTCATTGGTGGTCGGCAGTTCCACGCCCTGTTTTTTCGCCAGATCGATGATGGTGGAAACGCGCAAACTGCCGTCCAAGTGGCAATGCAGGTCGGTTTTGGGCAGGGATTTTAAGTAGGCGTAGATTTCCTCCTTCGACATATCTTTCTTGGAAGGAGCGTTGTATTTGGGGCGGTCGATTTTGTTGTTCAAATCGGGGGGGAGAGTGATTTCTTTTTGGGGCATTTTTCCGGATGATAGTTAATAGGTTAAAGGGATAAGACTTTGGACTTTGGACTTTAGACTTTGGGAAAAGCGACTCAAGGCTCAGGGAAAAAACACATAAAATATTAATTAACAGGGATGAAGGGGATAAAAGCGGGATAAAAGCAAAGATTTGAAACACGGATAAAAGCCGATAAGAGCGGATAAAAGCCGATAAAGCAAAGAAGATTCACTGGAAATTAAAGAAATGATGGATGAGTTGCATGCAAAAGTCGTATAGTCCTTAAATGTGTCATTCTGAACGAAGTGAAGAATCTCTTGTTTATTAAACATTTAGACCCTTCACTTCGTTCAGGGTGACAATTATGGGGAGACTTTTACAAGTTCCTCGGATGTATAATATAAACAATGAAAAATCCCAAATCAAGTAGATTAGGGAAATATTATTTTTGTATTGATAATGTTGTTGCTTTTTAGATTTTAAAGAGTTAAATTAACTAAAAGGAAGGTAACATTTTAGCATTTTGAAAAAACACTACGCATGGGTCATTCCGAACCTTGTGCCGGACTTGATCCGGTATTGTTTCGGAATCCAGCGCCTTTGCTTTTATCAGATTTTTAAAGTCACTGGATGCTGAACTAAGTTCAGCATGACCATTTTTGAGAGTTTCTTTGGATAATGGTAAAATGATACTATTAAGTTCTTTGATCAAATTACAGCAAGAGTGTGCTGTCGACCCTCTGTGGTCGACAGCATTTCTCAAGAAATCAAGGTGTTGGTGTCAACCGCTGAGGGCATATGCGCTTCAATAAGGATTTGACTAATATGTAAATAATTAGTATATTATCCTCATGGAAAAACAACATACAAATCATGAGGAATGGGCATTGCTAATTAAGTATTTGCCCACCGGCT
>Ga0172371_10008748_pt1 | contig 14087 bp, 9 predicted proteins | sample Lak12m_FD_114543 | JGI IMG/M metagenome (GOLD analysis project Ga0172371, IMG submission 114543) | Freshwater microbial communities from Kabuno Bay, South-Kivu, Congo - kab_022012_12m | ecosystem: Environmental > Aquatic > Freshwater > Lake | place: Democratic Republic of the Congo: South-Kivu... | reverse complement strand
GGTGTAAATCCTTATATGGACACTACAACAAGATTTATCCGTAATTTCCTTTTTGAGATGGTAACAGGTAATGTCTGTGATGTAGGATTTAAGAGCGAAATTCCCTGGTCAACTTTTTGTTCTGCATCAAGCGGAATAGAGGATTTAGGCACATCTGCCCAATGGAATATTTTTCCTAATCCTTCATCGGGTCTTGTAAATATTGAACGTACAGTTAGTTCACAGGATCCATGGAACATTGAGGTTTATAATTCATTCGGACAAATTATTTCTTCAGCCTACAATATCAGGGAACAGCGCCATATCATTAATAAAAATGAAACAGCACACGGACTTTACTTTGTGAAGATTTTCTCAGACAGTAAAGAAACAACTGAAAGCAGGAAAGTGGTTTTTGAATAAAATATGGCTAAATTAATAAGTACTGTAAAGGCGTATTTTACCCTTCTTTTATTTGTAATACTTGCCGGAGATTCACTTGCCGGTGGTTTCCAGGTTAGCCTGCAAGGTTCAAAACAAAACATGATGGGACATGCGGGTTCTGCTTTGTCGCTTGATGCGGCTTCCATCTTTTTCAATCCGGGTGCATTGGCTTTTCTGAAAGACCGGTTTTGTGTTAACGCAGGCGTTAATCTGGTTATACCACGTGTAGGGTACCAGGAAAACAGCCCTGGATTTTACACAGCAGGTAACACCAATAAATTCTCAAATCCCATTTTGTTTTATGCTTCATTCAGGTTAAAGCCTGAATCGAAATGGACCATTGGTTTTGGTGTTAACAACCCGTTTGGGAGTACACTGGTTTACGATGACAACTGGGCAGGGCAGTTTGTAATACGTGAGATTTCTTTGAAAACTTTCTGCTGGCAACCTTCCGTAACTTATAAAATAAATGATAAGTTGGGTATAGGTGCTTCATTCAATTACTATAGTGGAGAACTGATTTTAAGAAAAGGAATCCCAGTGAGCGACAGCACAGGTACATTCGGAGAAGCAAGACTGGAAGGGAAAGCAGGCGGAATAGGATTTAATGCAGGTTTGGTTTACAAGCCAACAGAGAAACTGACAATTGGAATTGACTACCGTTCGCAAGCAACTGTAAAACTGAAAAAAGGGAAAGCAGAATTCTCTGTTCCCTCTGCTTTAGCTGATTCATTTCCTGAAACAACTTTTACTTCACAGATAAAATTGCCGCAGGTCATTACGCTTGGTCTGGCTTATGCTTTCAGCGAAAAATTAACGCTGGCGCTGGATGTAAATTACACAGGCTGGCAATCTTACGACACCTTGAAATTTGATTATGCCTTTAATTCCGAATCATTAGAAGACACTAAAATCACAAAGAATTACAAAGGTGTTTTCGCATTCAGGCTGGGAGCGCAATATAAATTTGCTGAGATAATCACAGCCAGAGCCGGGGCATTCTTTGATATGACACCTGTACAGGATGGTTTTCTTACACCTGATGGTCCTGATGCTGATAGAATAGGAGGGTCAGCAGGTGTCAGCCTTCAGATAAAAAGATTTGGAATAGATTTGTCTTTTATGTACCTCGAAACGATTAAAAGAACAGGTGGCTCTGATGAAGAAGGATTTTATGGAACTTATAAAACAAAGGCAGCCATACCAGGATTAGGTTTACAATATTCTTTTTGATGTTATTTTTTTAAAATGAAAATAAATTTTCTTTCACTTTTAGTTTTTCTATTCTCTGTTATTGCATGCAAACCAACATTTGAAACTCCTGATTCTAATGCAGGAAGTGCTGATTTCTCATCTTATGTTGCAATAGGTAGTTCCTACACAGCGGGTTTTGCTGATGGCGCTTTGTCTAAAGAAGGGCAGGCTGCTTCGTTTCCGGTTTTGCTCTCAGCAAGGTTTGCTGAAGTTGGAGGTGGCAATTTCAATGTTCCTTATTTAATTGGTGATAAAGGTGTTTATCCCGATCCTTTAGCCAGTAATACTGACCATACGCTTCCGCGTCTTGCCCTGAGTGTTACTTTAAATTGCAAAGGCGAGGAGATGCTCCTGCCCTTACGCATTGCCGATGAAGGAGATGATGATGCTAACTTTCATAATATGAATAACCGGGTTTATACACCGGGAAGTATTTTTCATCATTTCGGCATACCATCCATGAAATCATACCAGGCTGTTGCACCAGGGTTCGCTTATGATGCTTTTTTTGAAATAGACCAGTTCAATCCTTTTTACTGGAGGTTTGCATCAGGGACAAATTCAACGGAAATTATCGGTGCAAGTGTTATAAAAGACGTACTGAATGCACATCCTACCTTCTTCACGCTCGAACTGGGAATGAGTGATGTAATTAATTATGCAATAGATGGAGGAACAGGAAGGCAAGATAATACATATAAGCCTGATTTAACTTCACCCAGCCGATTCGAAACGGGAATAAAAGGTGTCCTCGATTCATTGAAAAATACAGATGCGAAAGGATTAATGACGAATATTCCTGATGTACTGAATTTCCCTTATTTCCGCAAAATTGAATACAATGCACTGGATATTGATGCGGTAAAAGCACAGGAGCTAACCAATCAATATGCTGCACAGGGATTAACATTTTCTGAAGGTAAAAATGCTTTTGTAATCAATGATAAAGGAACCATCAGGCAGTTGAAATCAACAGAATTTATTACTCTGAAAACTCCGGTTGACTCTTTGAAGTGTGCCGACTGGGGCGCTTCCGTTCCGCTTGAGGATTTATATGTTCTTACCGAAGAGGAGATTGCCCTCATAGATCAGTATTCTGAAATTTACAACAACCTTCTGCAACAGGAAGCGGATGCAAGGGGAATAATGATGGTGGATTTAAAAGAATTCTTTAGCAAGCTGAATGCAGGAATAACTGTGAGCGGAATTGATCTCAGCACTGAATTTGTGAAAGGAGGTTTTTTCAGCTTGGATGGTTTGCATCCTAACCCGCGTGGGCAAGCGATGATAGCAAACGAGTTTATCAAAGCAATCAATAAAGAGTTTGGCGCTACGCTTGCTCTTTATGATATTTCACAGTTTGAAGGAGCGGTGTTTCCTTAACCGGTTATTTTAAAACAACCCCGCTTGCTTCAAATACTAATGCAATTTCCGGTTCGGTAATTTTATCAATTTCTTCCTGTGCTAAACCTTCATCCTCGGCATAATGTTTTAATACATCTACCGCAGTAGTGTCAAATGAAGCAGCGCCTTTGAAGGTAGCTTCTTTTCCAGCACAATCTTTAGGAACAAAGAAACCGTAGTCTTTAAATGTTACACGCATTTCTTCTTTGTTTCCGAGGTCAATGGTCATCCAGCAACCTTTTTTCTGGCAAACTGAATTTACTTTGCCGGTAACAATTATATCCGTTGCTTTTCCTTGTTGTGCAAGTGCTTTCAGCCCGGCTGACTCAACAACATTTTCAAGGTTAAACTTCTCACCATAAAAAGTCTGGTTTGCATTGTCCTGGCTCGCATTGTTGGAGCAGGAGAAGAAAGTAAGCAGTAAGCAGCAGGCAGCGAATTGTTGTAGTTTTTTCATTGTTTTGTTTTTTTTGATTTCGCGAAAATAAAATAAATTCTTAACCAATACACTGACATTAGTCAGTCTGCCATCACTGACCACGGACTATTTCCTGCTTCGTTTTGCGAGTTTACTTTTCTTGTATCCATAAATAAAGTAAATCACTATGCCGATAGAGAACCAGATAAAAAACCATATCCAGTTGGAGGCTGCCATTCCGGTGAGTAAATAGCAGCAGGACAAAAGACCTAATACAGGGATTAAGGAGAAATTTTTTAGGAAAGAGAAAAATGCAATCAAAGCAAAAACAATAAAAAATACCAGCATGGGAATATTTGCAGCGGCTGTTTCGTTGCTGATGATAAATGTATTTAAAATAAATTCAGGATTGAATTTCCATAATAAGGCAGCAGTAACCAAAAACAAACACGGAACAATCCATTTGCCGTTAATGTACGGAAGATTGAATTTCCCTTTCTTTTCCTTGTCTTTCGTGGGAAGCATCAATACTCCGCCACATACCAGAACAAAAGCGAATAAAGTTCCGATGCTTGTAAAATCAAGAACAAACTTTTCGTCTGTAAAAAACAAGGGAATTCCAACCACTAATCCTGTAACAATAGTTGCGAAGCCCGGTGTCTTATATTTCGGATGTATTGAAGCGAAGCGGGGAGGCATTAAACCATCGCGGCTCATGCTCATCCATATTCTTGGCTGTCCCATTTGGAAAACAAGCAACACGCTGGTCATGGCAACTACCGCAACAAATGAAACTACATAGAGCATCCATTTCACTTCCCGGATTTTAAAAACTTCAGCCAACGGGTCGCTTACTCCTAATTGTTTATAGGTTACCATTCCTGTGAGCACAAGGGCTAAAACAATGTAAACAATTGTGCAGATAATCAAAGAATAAATCATTCCTTTTGGTAAATCTCTCTGCGGGTCTTTGCTTTCTTCGGCAAGGGTTGAAACAGCGTCAAAACCAATGAAAGCAAAAAATACGGCAGCCACACCGCCCATTACACCATTAAATCCGTTAGGCATAAATGGCGTCCAGTTATCAATGTCAACATAAAAAACGCCCACTGCAATAACCAGAACAATGACAGTCAGCTTCAATATCACCATAAAATTACTTGCGTTGCGCGATTCCCTTACTCCCACATAAACCAAAGCGGTGATGAGCATATTAGCCACCACAGCAGGCAAATCAAAAATAATTCTCAGTCCAAACAGTTGTGGGGCTGTAGTCCATGCCAGAAGTCCTTCACCTGCTGAGTTATCAATAAATGCTTTTGATGCCGATTTATAATTTGTGGTGAGCCATTCCGGAAAATGAATTCCAAGCCCATCAATAAGATTGGTGAAATAACCGCTCCATGAGAATGCAACATAGATATTTCCGATAGAATATTCCATGAGTAAAGCCCACCCGATAATCCACGCAAATAACTCACCGAATGAAACGTAAGCGTAAGTGTATGCGCTGCCCGATGCCGGAACCCGGGAAGCAAATTCGGCATAACATAAGGCAGTGAAACCACAGGCTACGGCACAAATGATAAAAAGAAAAACCACTCCGGGTCCGCCTTTAAAACAGGCTTCACCCATGCTGCTGAAGCTGCCGGCACCAATAATAGCTGCGATACCGAAAAATGTAAGGTCACGTGTTGTGAGAACTTTGTTCAGTGTATATGATCCGGTTTGTTCAGGATCATTTTTCAAAGCCTGATCAACAGGTTTTTTTCTGAATAATTGATGTAGCAAAATGATGGGTTTTTGTTTGCAGGCAAATGTAAGTAATATGTAACACAATTGTGTTGAGCGGCAATTAATTGTTACTACCTTTACTGTCCGATTTCCTTATCATACTTCCATGAAAAAAATTTCCCTCCTTGCGCTTCCATTATTTTGTATTTCATTTTCAATGCAGGCGCAGCAAAATCCTTTTGATCTTCAAATTCACCGGCAGATTATTCATACCGAAAAGCAGGCATATCTTTCGGGCATACCTGACGAACAACTGACAAGCATCAATGATTATGATGTGAAATATTACCGCTGCGAATGGAAGGTGAACCCGGCAGTGAATTATGTGAAAGGGAAAATCACCACGTATTTTAAACCCACTGCTCCGGGCTTTAACGCCATTGAGTTTAACCTCAGCAATTCGCTGACCGTTGATTCAGTAAAATACCACAACACGCTGTTAAATTATACACATACTGCGGATATCATCAGCGCTGATCTGCCTTCTGTGATTGGCGTCAACACATTGGATTCAGTTTCGGTGTTTTACCAGGGAGTGCCTGCAGGTTCAGGTTTTGGCTCTTTTGTGCAGGACGAACACAATGGCTCACCTATCATCTGGACACTCTCCGAACCTTACGGCTCCAGCGACTGGTGGGCATGCAAAAACACATTGACAGACAAAGCCGATTCACTGGATGTATATATCACAACGCCAGCAGGAAATAAAGCTGCAAGCAATGGTTTATTGGTGAACATTACGAACAGCGGACCTGATAAAGTATATCACTGGAAACACCGCTACCCTATTACGCCTTACCTTATCTGCATGGCTACCACCAATTATGTGGAGTTTGAAAACAACGTACCGTTTCAATCCACCAACCTGCTTATTCAGAATTTTATTTATCCTGAAGATTCAGCCTGGGCGGCAGGAAATATCCTCGACCTTATCCCGGTGATGCAATTATATGATACATTGTTTGGCATTTATCCTTTCCAAAATGAGAAGTATGGACATGCGCAGTTTAACTGGGGAGGCGCTATGGAACACCAGACGATGACTTTCACCGGGGGCTTCTGGTACGAAACGTTGGCGCACGAACTGGCGCACCACTGGTTTGGCGATAAAATTACCTGCGGAAGCTGGGAAGACATCTGGCTGAATGAAGGTTTCGCAACCTATCTTTCCGGTATAGCTTATGAGCACCTGATGGATGGGGTTTGGTGGATGCCCTATAAAAAAGCGCGCATCAATGATATTGTTGCGGAGCCGGGCGGTTCGGTATGGTGCAATGATACCACCTCTGGCGACCGGATATTTGACGGACGGCTTTCTTATGATAAAGGCGCCATGATATTACACACGCTACGCTGGGTGATTGGAGATTCAACATTCTATGCCGCCATCAATAATTACCTCAATGATCCTGCGCTTGCTTATGGCTTTGCCCGCACACCGCAGCTTAAAGCGCATTTTGATGCTTCCGCCAGCCAGGACCTGACCTGGTATTTTAACGACTGGTTTACCGGTGAAGGATTTCCTTCTTATCAGATTCATTGGCAGCAAATCGGTAACACCGTTGATTTCACAGTTAGTCAAACACAATCGCATCCTTCGGTTTCGTTTTTTGAACTCCCGATACCCATTGAATTTAAAAACCAAACACAGGATACCATTATCCGTTTTGATAATACCTCTTCCGGTCAGGCTTACAGTGTAACAATTCCATTCACAGTTGATTCGGTAATATTTGATCCTGAGCTGTGGATTATTTCAGCAAATAACACCATCACCACTTCCATCAGTGAAAATGAATTACATCGGCAGATAAGCATTTCGCCTAATCCTGCACAGGATAATATTCAAATCACATTTTCAAAAACTTATGCAGACATGGAAGTAAAACTGTTGGATGTTACGGGAAGAACGATAAAAGAATATTCAGCAAACGGTTTGAAGAATCTTGAAATAAATATTGATGAAATTCCGGGCGGATTTTATTTTGTTCAGTTGAATTCGGGTGAAATGAATTTCAGCAGGAAGATGATAAAACAATAACAAAACCTTGAAGAAACCCGAAATATTAGACTTCTCACAGGAAAGGATAAGGGTTTTACATTATACCTGGATAGCCTTTTTCCTGACCTTTTATGTATGGTTTAATATGGCGCCTCTTGCCACTACCATGCTGAATACCGAAGAATGGCTGACACCGGAACACATAAAAGTTTTAATGATTTGCAATGTTGCGCTTACCATCCCGGCACGAATACTCATCGGGGCGCTAATAGATAAATATGGTCCGAGGATCGTATATTCATTGCTGATGATTTCCATGACCATCCCCGCGTTATTCTTCGCCTTTGGAACAAGTTTTATGCAGTTGTTGGTTTCAAGGCTCATCTTAGGTTCCATTGGTGCCGGGTTTGTTATCGGAATAAAAATAGTTGCCAACTGGTTTCCTCCAAGGATGGTTGGGCGTGCCGCAGGTTTTTATGCCGGCTGGGGTAATTTTGGTTCAGCGGGGGCGGCAGGCACGCTGGCATTTTTCTCCATCACAGTTTTCCAAGGATGGTTAGGCATCAGCACTGAAAACAGTTGGAGATACTCACTGGCAATCAGCGGTATTATTTGCGGATTGTATGGAATATCTTTTTTATTCTTAGTAAAAGATCAGCCGCCAGAACACAAGGTGGAAGCGGCAAAGAACACTGAACCCATGAAAGTCACTTCTTATGGCGACCTGATTCATTATATCCTGTGGTCCTTTCCGCTTTTTGGCGCAATGGGCTTATTAGCCTGGAAGATACAAAAGGTAATGCTGCCGCAGAACGGAATCAGGCAAAACATATATTCTGAGACTGAACTTTATTATATATGGGGTTTGCTGATTTTGATTTACATCGCTCATGTGATAAAAATCCTGCATATAAACCTACCCTACCTTAAAGCAGGTGTGCCTGAAAAAGATAAGTACCCCTGGTTAAGCGTTGCCGCATTAAATACAACCTACTTTGCCAATTTCGGTGCTGAGCTGGCGGTAGTATCCATGCTGCCCATGTTTTTTCAAACGGTATTCAGCAAACTGACAACCGATACAGGCGCTTTAATTATGACACCGCAGATGGCAGGGCTTGTAGCAGGTTCATTCGCTTTTGTGAACTTATTCGCCCGTCCTTTGGGAGGGCTTATTTCAGACATAATGAAAAGCCGCAAATCAGTGATGTTGGTTTACATGGCAGGCATCGCGCTTGGGTTTCTCGGCATGGCATACATTGGAAAATACGGCACGATGGGAGCAGACGGGATTGTAAATATAGTCCCTGCTTTTAAGGGGGTATGGTGGCTCTGGGTTTCAATAACTATAACCATAATATGTTCCTTCTTTGTGCAGGGAGCCGAAGGAGCAACCTTTGCTATTATTCCGCTAATCAGGAAAAATATGACAGGACAGATAGCCGGTATGGCAGGCGCTTACGGAAACGTTGGAGCGGTATTTTATCTTGTTGTTTTTTCATTGGTTGATGCAAAAACATTCTTCTGTATCATTTCGGCTGCCGCCACTGCAAGTTTCCTGTTCTGCTTTTTTTTTCTTGAGGAACCGAAACGCTCGCATCATGAATAGCATTTTATGAATTCTATGACTTAAATCATTTTCTGTTACCTTTAATCTTTCGTTATTTGTAAAAAACATAACTTCTGATGATTTATAACAAAGGAGCAGAATCTAATGGAAACTAAAGACAGGTATCTTGCTGACCTATTCGGGAGGATACATGATTACCTGCGTATCTCGCTGACTGAACGCTGCAACCTGCGCTGCTTTTATTGTATGCCCGAAGAAGGAATTGTGCTCCGCCCCCGATCTCAATTCATGAACACAAAAGAAGTAGCGGAGATTGCAAAAATCTTCGTTTCGCTTGGCGTGAAGAAAATAAGACTTACGGGAGGCGAACCCCTGGTAAGAAATGATGCGAAAGAGGTTATTGAAGCATTAGCAGGTTTGCCTGTTGAGCTTGCCATAACAACCAACGGAGTTCTGGTTGACCGTTTTACTGACACTTTTAAAAAATCAGGACTGAAGTCAATAAACGTAAGCATTGATTCATTTCAAAAAGAGAAGCTGAATAAAATAACCCGGAGAGATTATTCGGATATCATTATTTCAAATATCAAACTGCTCATCAGCGAAGGTTATCACATAAAACTGAATGCCGTAATCATGAAAGGAGTAAATGATGATGAAATAGTTGATTTCATAGAATTCACCAAAGAAAACAAAGTGCATTTTCGTTTTATTGAATTTATGCCTTTTGAGGGTAACAGTTGGGATTGGGGGACAAAAGGAGTATCTTATAAAGAAATGCTCTCTTCCATCAATAACCTGTACGGAAAGGCTGTGAAAAGGCTGGAGGACAGGAAAAATGATACTTCCAGAAATTATAAAATAGAAAACTATGCAGGCACTTTCGCTGTTATCAGTTCGGTTACCCATCCTTTTTGTGATACCTGCAACAGGATAAGACTTACGGCAGACGGGAAAATAAAGAACTGTTTATTTTCAAACAATGAAACAGACCTGCTCTCAGTTTTTCGCGCAGGAGGAGATATAAAACCTTTGATTATTGAATCTATTTGGAATAAAAAGGCTGTCCGTGCAGGCATGGATACTTATGAGCAATTTTCAGACCTTTCAGAAAGAAATAAAAACAGGGCGATGGTGGCGATAGGAGGATAAAACATAACATATTTTATAACATTAATGAAAACCAAAACAAAACAACTACCTGCGCTTTCACGCACCGACAATATCCTCTACAAATATTGTTCAGAAGAGTGGCATCCTATTATTGATAACAGCCAGGTTGTTTACAGTTTTAAAAAAAATGAGATTATTTTTTCTGAAGGCGATCCGGTAAAAGGGATTTATTTTATTATCAGCGGAAAAGTAAAAATATTTTCTGTTTTTGATAAAACAAAATTGCGCATCCACCGACTGGCAGGAGATGGGAAAATATTAGGACACCGGGGTTTTTCAGCAGCCACTTACCCTGTTTCGGCTATTGCGCTTACAGATACAGTTGTTTCATTTTTCCCTACAGAGATTTTCAGAAACCTCATAAAAACAAATTCCACGCTCAGCCTATATTTGATTGATTATTTTTCAGGACAATTAAGAGAATCTGAAGAACGCATGAAAAGTCTAATGCATTCAGATGTGAAACACAGGATGGCAAAAATTCTTTTCATTTTAATTGAATCATTCGGGTTTGAGCCTGGTTCTGATAAATTAAGCTATTGTTTGTCAAGAAAAGATTTTGCCGGCATGGCTGGAATTACTTACGAAACTACTGTAAGAACCTTAAACCATTTCCACAAAAAGGGACTAATAAAAATTGAAGGAAAAGGGATCCGCATCCTTGACTTAGAAGGTCTTAAGGATTATATCCTTCCTCATTAAATACCATTGCTGTAGTTGTATCAACTGCATCTGCATAGGTCACAAATTGTGAATTATGTCATATTATTGTCTTTGTATCCACAAATATTATCATAATATATAGTTAAAGTATGATTGTCGTCATTGTTTTGTAAACAATTATGGTACACCTTTGTTGCCATAAAAAGAATATTCAAGTCCTTTTTAAAAGAAAACAAACTCAATTAAATAAATTAAATGGAAACAACAGAAACACTTGATGTAACAATCATTGAACCCCGGTTAAAACACCCAACTATATTTAAAAAATTCGATGCGCTTGCATTGGGTGATTCATTTATCATTCATAACGATCACGACCCGAAACCTCTTTATTACCAATTGTTGGCAGAAAGAGGAAATATTTTTACCTGGAAATACCTGCAGGAAGGACCTCAATTCTGGAAAGTACAAATAGGGAAAAACAAAGCGGGAGCAACAGAACCCACCCTTGGCGACTTGGTCACAAAAGATTTTCGCAAAGCGGAAGTATTTAAAAAATTCGGACTGGATTTTTGCTGTGGAGGTAAGAAAACACTTTCAAAAGCCTGTATGGAAAAGGGATTAGATGTTTTGAGAGTGGAACAGGAACTGAAAGCGATTGATGAACTACCCATGAAAACTTCACAGGATTTTAATAAATGGGAGTTGGATTTTCTGACCGGTTATATTTATAACACGCATCATAAATATGTGGTGGAAGCCATGCCGCTGATAACAGAATATACGCAGAAGGTTGCAAACGTACATGGCGTCAACCATCCTGAAGCGGTGGAAATAGCGAATAAGTTTTCATTGGTGGTTAATGAACTTAACAGCCACATGATGAAAGAAGAAAATATTCTGTTTCCGTATATTAAAGAATTGGTAAGTGCAAAAAAAAACAAGACCATGATTAATTCATCTTGCTTTGGTTCAATTGGCAGTCCCATACATGTGATGGAAATGGAGCACGAAGCGGTTGGAGATTTGTTTGAACAGATCAGCAAACTAGCTGATAATTATACCCCGCCTGCTGACGCCTGCACTACATACCGCCTTTCTTATGCCAAACTGAAAGAGTTTGAAGATGACCTGCACCAGCATATTCACTTAGAGAATAACATTCTTTTTCCTAAAGCAATTTCAATGGAGAAAGAGATGCTTGGATAGTGGTTTTTTCATCATTTTATTTGTCCCCAAAAAGCCAAATTATTTAATTTAGCCGCCCTGTTTGCCAATTAGCTAATCAGCTAATTAGCTAATCAGCTAAATAAAAATGGAATTTCCAAAAACATACGACCCAAAAGCAGTAGAAAACAAATGGTATGCCCACTGGCTGAAGCACAAGTTTTTTAAATCAACCCCCGATGAGCGCGAGCCTTACACCATCGTTATCCCTCCGCCTAACGTTACGGGCGTGCTCCACATGGGACACATGCTCAACAATACCATACAGGATGTGCTTATCCGCAGGGCGCGACTGCAAGGCAAAAACGCCTGCTGGGTTCCCGGCACCGACCATGCTTCCATAGCCACCGAAGCTAAAGTAGTGGCGATGCTCAAAGAAAATGGAATAAAAAAATCCGAACTCAGCCGTGAAGATTTCCTCAAATACGCCTGGGAATGGAAAGAAAAATATGGCGGAATTATTCTGAAGCAGTTGGAGAAATTAGGCGCCTCCTGCGACTGGGACCGCACCAAATTCACCATGGATACCGACCTGAGCGAAGCCGTTATTGATGTATTCATTGACCTCTATAATAAAGGACAAATTTATCGTGGAGTGCGCATGGTAAACTGGGATCCGCAAGGACTTACAGCCGTTTCCGATGAAGAAGTAATTTACAAGGAAGTAAACTCGAAGCTGTATTATGTAAGATACGAAATTGAAGCCACCCCACCTAAATCCTCCCCAGAGGGGAGGACTTTGCCAACACACATGCCATCCAACAACGAGGCTGGTGCGTTGGAGACACCCCCCTTTGGGGGGCAGGGGGGTTCTTATATCACCATCGCCACCACCCGCCCCGAAACCATTCTTGGCGACACTGCCGTTTGCGTTCACCCTGATGACGAGCGCTACAAACATCTGAAAGGAAAACGCGCTATCATCCCTATGGTCAACCGTTCCGTTCCTATTATATATGACGAGTACATCACGATGGAATTCGGAACAGGCGCTCTGAAAGTTACGCCTGCCCACGACATCAACGATTACAACCTTGGTGTAAAACATGGACTTGCAGTGATTGACACCATCGCCCCTGACGGGAAAATGAGTGCCGCTGCACAGTTCTACGTTGGCGAAGACCGCTTTGCAGTGCGCAAAAAAATTGTGAAAGATTTGGAAGAGCGCAGACATATTGTAAAAGTGGAAGAGATAAAAAACAAGGTAGGATACAGTGAACGCACCGATGCAGTGATAGAGCCTAAACTCTCCATGCAATGGTTTTTGAAAATGGATAAAGTTTCAAAACCTGCGCTCGATAACGTGATGAACGGAGAAATAAAACTCATCCCCGAAAAATTCATCAACACCTACCGTCACTGGATGGAGAATGTACACGACTGGTGCATCAGCCGCCAGCTCTGGTGGGGACAGCGCATACCGGCTTGGTATGACGATAAAGGAAAAACAGTTGTCTGCAAAACAAAAGAAGAAGCAATTGAAAAATTAGGAACACAACAAGTAAGACAGGACGAAGATGTGCTGGACACTTGGTTCTCATCATGGCTCTGGCCCATTTCTGTTTTCGATCCTAAAGTTTTTGGCGCGGATAAAAATTACAAAGGCAATGCCGACATCAACTACTACTACCCTACCAACGATTTAGTAACCGCACCAGAGATTTTATTTTTCTGGGTGGCGCGGATGATCATTGCCGGTTACGAATACAAACAGGCAAAACCTTTCAGCAATGTTTACCTCACGGGAATAGTGCGCGACAAACTTGGGCGCAAGATGAGCAAATCGCTCGGCAACTCACCCGACCCGATAGAACTGATTGAACAGTATGGAGCCGATGGCGTGCGTGTGGGAATGTTGTTGTGCTCCCCAGCCGGAAACGATTTACCTTTTGATGAAAGCTATTGCGAGCAGGGCAGAAATTTTTCCAACAAAATATGGAATGCATTCAGGTTGGTAAAAATGTGGGAGACCTCTGCAACTGAACAATCAGAGGCAAACAAAACAGCAGTACAATGGTTTGAAGCCCGCTTCAATGAGCAGTTGGAAATTATCAACGACCTCTACTCAAAATACCGCATCTCCGAAGCACTGATGGCAACCTACAAATTAGTATGGGACGATTTCTGCGCCTGGTATCTGGAAATGATAAAACCAGAATTCG
>Ga0172371_10008747_pt1 | contig 14088 bp, 13 predicted proteins | sample Lak12m_FD_114543 | JGI IMG/M metagenome (GOLD analysis project Ga0172371, IMG submission 114543) | Freshwater microbial communities from Kabuno Bay, South-Kivu, Congo - kab_022012_12m | ecosystem: Environmental > Aquatic > Freshwater > Lake | place: Democratic Republic of the Congo: South-Kivu... | reverse complement strand
TCAAAAAGTCATAGTACTTATCGTATTGGTTGTGTTTTACTTGATCTTAAAGATCCAGCTATTGTACTTGCTAGAAGTACTGATCCAATTTTTGAACCAAAAGAAGATTATGAAAAAAATGGAATAGTGAATAATGTAGTATTTCCTTGCGGTATGGTAATAAAAGATAAATTACTTTATATTTATTATGGTGGGGCAGATCAGGTTATTGGTGTTGCCACCATAGAACTTGGTTTTATTTTAAAAGCCCTTATTCATGGAATGAAATTATGATATAATTATCTTATGAAAATAAATTTACAAGGAAAAAATTTTGAACTTACACCTGCTATAAAAGATTATGTTATTAAAAAAGTTACTAATTTAGAAAAATTACTTTCTAATATGGAAGAGTTTGGGTGTGAAGCAGTAGTTAGTTTTGAGGTTGGAAAAAATACTAAACATCATAAAGGAAGTGATGTTTTTCATTCTGATTGTTTAATTAAAATAGATGGTAAAGAGTTTTATGCTAGTTCTAATAAAGAAGATATTTATCAAGCAATTGATGAGATAAAAGAAAGCCTTTTTATTGATATTAAAAAAAATAAAGATCGTAAACAAACTTTATATAAAAGAGGAGCATCTAGTGTTAAAAAAATGTTAAAAGGTCTTTCTAAGCGAAACCCATTTACTTCTAAATATTAAAATTTATGAGTGAAGTTTTTAATTTTTATAATTGGTTTCTTTTTTTCCTTCAGGAATAATTTTTTTAATTACAAATTGGTTATCTAAAAGTTCAGCATCAGTAATGATAATTCTTTTGCCGTTCTTAAAAAAGAAAGTTTTAGGCCAAACATTATAAGCTCTAAATTTATTATAATTTTTTATTCCATTATCATTTAAATCTATTAATCCATCATTTTTTTTTATTTTTTTACAGAAAGAAACAGTTATATCGTTTTGAGGAGTTGAAATAATTTTTTTATTTATAATGTTTTCTAAATTATTTACTAAAAGATTTCCCCCTAATTTTATTAGTCTGTTTTTTAATTCAGATGTTTTTTCATTTGATAATATATCTGTTTTTTCTTGAGCTAAAATTGGACCGGAGTCCATTTTATATTCCATTTGTTGTATACTTACTCCTGTTTCTTTTTCTCCATTTAAAATAGCAGATTCTACTGGGGAAGCTCCACGATATTTGGGTAATAATGAATAGTGAATATTTATAGAGCCTAATTTTGGTATATTTAAAATTTCTTTTGGAATAATCTTTCCATAAGCGACTACTATAGATAATTCTAGTTCCATATTTTTTTTAAGATTATATATATTTCTATCTTGGTTAATTGATGTGCTTGATTTATTAAACTGGGTAATGTTTTTAAAAATTATATAAAGTTCTTCTTCATTTTTAGGCTGTGCATATTGAATATTATTTTCTATTGCCCAAAGTTTAACTGGTGGCGGAGTTAGAAGCATTTTACGTCCTTTTGGTTTATCTAGTGCAGTAATAATAAGAGATGGTAAATAGCCACTTTCTTTTAATATATCTAATGTTTTTTTTGCTAATTCTGGTGTTCCCCAAAATATGAAATTTAAATTTTTTTTATACATATTTTTAAAATTATTGAATTAACTTTTTAATTATAACTGTTGTTAGTTTTTTTATCGTTCACTTTTAAAAACGTGATTGTTATTATTTTTAATAAAGGTAATTAAATTTTTTATATTATTTATATTTTTAGTATAGTTTCTTGGTTATAATTATTTTGTTATTTTATTTAAATTCTTTTCCATGATACAATACAAAAATATGATTTATAGTTGGTTGTTATTGTATCATAGCCAAAAAAAATTTACAAAAAATTAGTTATATAAAATAATAAAAAAATATTTTGTTTTTGTTTAGTAAATTAATTATATAGAGTATTTTTTTTTATAAAAATGTAAATATGGAAAGAAGAAAATTTATAAAAAATATATTATTAGCTGGGGCCAGTGTTGCTATGAACCCTATTATTAGTGCGTGTGAAAATAATTTACCTGAAGATAAGAACTATAAGAAGTTATTTTCTGATAAAAATTTTGAATTTATTGAATCACTAAAAAAAGAAAAACTAGTTCTTATTACTGAAATAAAAAAAAGAATAGAAGAAGCTGTTCTTGTAGAAGATCTTAAAAATAAAGCAAATAAAATAATTATTAAAATGAAACTTCTTAATAAAGGTTCAGAAGAGTATAAAAAATTTGAACAAGAATTGATTCCACTTTTGAAAAAATACAGAAATTGTACTTCTTATAGTCTTGGGTCCATCTCTGTTAAAATTCTTAAAGAAGCAAATCAATATGCTGAACAACTTCTTGAAAATGATGAAGTTTTAGATAAACTTGCTTTTTTGCAATTTGTATCAAAAAATATTGGTATATCTTTTAACTATATTCATAATTACAGTAAATCATACCTTGAAAAATTACCAGAGATTGATGTTTATAGCCGAGTTGATAAATTAATTGAATTGTATTCAAAAGAAATGTTAATAAAAATTAAGCAAGAAGATTTATATTATTTTTTTCAAAATGAAAATTTTGATTCTAAACTTAATGCAGAATATGTTGAAAATATTTTAAATCAAAAACAACCAGAATGGAAAAAATTACCAGCAAATAATTATGATAATTATTTAAGCAATAATGATTTATCTAAATTTAATATATTTGAGTTTAATAGAATAAAAGATTTTTTATATAAACTTGATGATCAAAAATTTGTTAATGAAATTTTTGATGCACGTAATAGGGATATTAATTGTGAACAATTAAGCGAAGTTGGTGGAGTTATACCAATTAAAGGGTTTGAAATAAAAGAGATTGCACCAAGTAAAAAAGTTAGTAATATAGGATACTATCCAAGTATAGAAATGGAGTTTGAACGGTTACAATCACTTACTGAATTTCATTATCATGCTACTAAATTTGATAATAGTAAATATATTGGTCCATCTATTGAGGATTCCGAAAGTATATTCCCTAGTGTTGTATTTACATCATTAAATAAAGATGAAATATCTATACATTTCTATATATCTAAAAATAAACCATTTCGTGATATATATGATCAACTTATAGTAGTTTCTCTTGGTTTAGTAACTAAAAAATAATATTAATGATGTTTTTTATTTAGGCAATTCTTCTTTTATATCTTTAGCATGGTCAATAAACAGAACTCCTTTTAAATGATCTGTTTCATGTTGAAAAATTTGAGCAAGAAGACCCGAAGCGCCTCTTTGAAATTTTTTACCATTTTCATTATATGCTGTAATTATTACTTTTTTTGATCTAAAAGTTTTACCATAGAGCCATCTGACTGAAAGACAACCTTCAGGTAGCCATTCTTTTTCTTTAGAAAGTTTTAAAATTTTTGGATTAATAAAGATTAAATCTTTTGGTATTTCTTTTAATGATACTTTTTTAAATTCATCTTCGCCTTTTTTAAAATCTTTATGAAAAATTTTTCCTGATACTATAAAAATAGATAGAGAATATCCTATTTGTGGAGCTGCAATAGCTACTCCATCGCTTTGACTTTTTAAAGACAAAGACATTTCTTTTATAATTTTTTGTATTTTATAAGTGGGAATTTCTTTTATAATAATTTCTTTTGTATTCTGGCGTAAAACTTTATCATTTTTTTGAACTATTTCTTTCATTGTTTATTTATTATTTCTAGTATATAAAATTTTTAGTTTTCCAAGAGTTCAATTTTGTAATTAGAGAAGGACACAATGGGTAAAAATTTTTTATATTAGAAATTATTATTTAATTTCTTTTAAATATTCTAAAAGATTTTTTAATTTAATAGTTTCTTGAGATCTATTAGACATATCACGTACTATTACCGAATTATCAAGAGCTTCTTTTACTCCAAAAATAAGTACATAGGGAACATTTAATTTTTCGGCAATTGCTAATTGAGAACCGAGGCTATCTTTTGAAAGTGATTGAGTGATTGGGATATGTGCTTTACGTAATATATCAATTATATTTAAACTTTTTAGCTTTGCTTCAGAGCCTAATTGAATGAAATAGATTTTTGGTTTTTTTATTATACGAGGGTATAGTTTTTTATACCAAGGAGATGAAATTATTCTATCTACTCCAATTGAAAAACCAACAGCTGGTATATTTTTTTTACTACCAAGTTGACGAGCTAAATAATCATATCGTCCACCTCCAGCTAGTGCTAATGATGTTTCTTCTTTTTTTTCATTCTGTTCTTTTATTTCAAAAACAGTACGAGTGTAATAAGAAAGTCCACGTACTAGATTTTTATTTATATTGTATCCTATATTCATTTCTTCTAAATATTCTAATATTTCTTTAAAATGTTTTTTACATGAAGCACAAAGAAAACTGATTGCGTCTGGTGCGTTTTCATTTACTATAATTGTTTTTTGTTCTTTAGAATCTAATATCCGAAGTGGATTTGTTTTTAAACGTTCACGGTCAACAGAAGCTAAATTACTTATATTTTTTCTATAATAATTTGTAAGTTCTTTTATATATGCACCACGACATTCTTTATCACCAATAGAATTTATTTCTACACATAGATTATTAGCTCCAGCTTCTTCTAAAATAGAGATGCCAGCTTTTATTACTAGTGCATCCACGATACTTTTATCGGAACCTAAAGAATCTAAATCAAATTGCCAAAATTGTCTATAGCGTCCACGTTGAGGATTATCATGTCTGAAAGCTGGACCATATTGATAAAACATTACAGGTTGAGGCATATTTTGCATCCCTTTCTCTATATATGAACGCATCAGTCCCGCAGTATGTTCTGGTCTCAAGGCTAAATGATCTCCACCTTTTGTTTTTAATGTATACATTTCTTTATCTACTATATCTGTTCCTTCACCAATACCTGAAGTAAAAATTTCTACTTGTTCTAATATTGGTGTTTCTATCGGTTTGAAACCATAATATACGGCTACTTCTTGTGCTTTTTCAAAAAATCCTTGGAAATTATAATATTCATCATTGATAATATCTCTCATTCCTTTGGGGGAAGATAAATTTTTTGTTTTACTTTTTATATTTTTTGATACTAAATGTTGCTTTGTTTTTTTCATAATTTTATTCAATTTGTTTATAATTGCCTGGTAAGATGTCTATCTTATTTATTGGGAATAAACGCAATAGCACTTTACCTATTATAAGGTTTTTAGATACTGGACCCCAATCTCTTGAATCAGAGCTAGCAGGTCTATTATCACCCATGACATAATATTCATTATTTTTTAATTTATAATGTTTATTATCATTAGAAATATTTTTTATATAAGGTTGTTCAAGTTTAAATCCTAAGGAATGCTCTTCATTAGTTATCATTATTGTTTCACCTTCAATATCTATTGTTTCGTTTGGAAGACCAATGATTCTTTTAATAAAAAATTTTGTTGTATCTTTTGGATATTTAAAAACTATTATATCATTTCTTTTTGGTTCATTTAATCTATAAGATATTTCATCAACTATTAAATATTGTCCATCTAAAAAAGTAGGAACCATTGAAGAACCAGATACAATGAAAGGTTGAGCAATATATAGGCGTATAGGAATAACTATAGCTATAGCTATAAGAGCAAAACGTACAAGTTCCCAAAATGACTGTTTTACAGATTTTTTTTCATCTTTTGTTTGTGTAGATATATTTTGTTTTTCCATTTGTTTATTTTAGCACAAAAAAGTTTTGACACAATATAGTTTTTTGTTGTTTAATTACAAATTATAAATTACCAAATATAAATTTTGTTATAATTAAAAACATGAAGTTAGTAGTTGGTTTAGGTAACCCAGGTGAAGAATACGAAAACAGTAGACATAATACTGGTTTTATTATTCTTGATTTTATTCTAGGAAAAAAAATAGACTGGAGAGAAAGCTCTGGGACAAAATTACTTTTTTATAAAGATTCTATAGGTAATAAACCAGTAGAATATATAAAACCTTTAACTTTTATGAATAACTCTGGTGTGGCTGTGAGTCATATAAAAGATAAAAATAAATTAAATTTGAAAGATATTGTAGTTATTTATGATGATATAGATTTGCCTATAGGAAAAATAAAAATTTCTTTTGATAAATCTTCGGGTGGGCATAATGGATTAGAATCAATAATTAAAAAATTAAAATCTAGGGAATTTGTAAGAATAAGAGTTGGTATATCACCAAAGACACCTTCTGGCAATTTTAAAAAGCCAAAAGGGGAGAAAGATGTTTTGAAATTTTTGCTTGGTGAATTTAAAGAAAAAGAATTAAATGAACTAAAAAAAGTTTCTAAAAAAATATTTGAAGCTTTAAAAGTTGTTTTTACGGAGAGTAAAGATAAGGCTATGTCTTTATATAATTAATAATAAAAAGCACCATACTATGATATACCATAGTATGGTGCTTTTTATTTGTTATATGTTTTTATATCTCTTTTACTGCTTCCATTATTATGCTTTTCTCACCATTTTTTAAAGAAACTTTTCCAGAGAAAGCTACACACTTTTCTGGGATAAGTATTTCCATATAATCTTTAAATATAGAAGGAAAAGCTATTACTTCTATAGAATCAGTTAAATCAGAAATTTTTAAGAATGCCATTCTATCATTATTTTTTGTTATTACTATTCTAGAAGTATCTATTATTCCTGCGATAGTTACAGGAATTCCATTTCCTAAATCTTTCTTTATTTTTTGTATGTTTATTTCTCTGCTTTCTAATTTTTCTCGTAATCTATCAAGTGGGTGTCCGGAAATATAAAGTCCCAATAGTTCTTTTTCCCAAACTAGCTTTTCTGCTTGCGTAGCAGGTGTTGCGCCTTTTAACTTATAATCCATAATCTTTTCACTTAGACCACCGAACAGTGATCCTTGGTTTGCATTTTTTGTATGAGAGTCTTTGTTGTAAAGAAGCATATCTTCCAAGTTGCCTAAAAATACACCTCTATCACCCCACTCATCCATACTTCCTGATTTGATCAGTGCTTCCATTGATTTTTTGTTTAAGTTTTTATGTTTTATTCTATTTAGAAAATCACTAATAGATTCAAATTTACCCTTTTTTCTTTCTGCTATAATAGCGTCCGCAATATCTGTTCCAAGATTTTTTATTGTATAAAGACCAAATCTTATTTTTTCACTAAGATTTTTTTCTTCATCTCGGAGTACTGTAAAACCGCCATAGCTTTCATTTATGTTTGGCGGAAGAACTGGTATATTCATATGTTTACATTCATTAATTATTTCAGCAATTTTTTCTACATCTCCTGATTCAGCTGTCAAAATAGCGGTCATATATTCAACAGGATAATTGGCTTTCATATAAGCTGTTTGATAAGCTACTCTTCCATAACTTGCAGCGTGAGCTTTGTTGAAACCATAAGCTTGAAATGGTTCAAATAATTTCCAAAGTTTCTCAGCAAATTCAGGTGTTTGGCCATTTGTAATAATTCCTTTTGTAAATTTTTCTCTCTGAGCTGCCATTTCTTTAGGAATTTTTTTACCAACAGCTTTTCTAAATTTGTCGGCTTCTTCCCAGTTGTATCCAGCGAGTTCAATAGCACAAAAGAGAAGATCGTCTTGATAAACTATCAGACCATAAGATTCAGTTAAGAATTTTTTCATTCTCGGATCTAAGTATTTAACTAAATTTCTATTATGTTTTCTTTTTATATATTCAGGAATAGATTCCATCGGACCAGGACGATAAAGAGCAACCATCGCATTTATATCGTGTATCGAAGTTGGTTTCAATTCTTTTAAGAATCTAGTCATTCCTGCACCATTTAATTGGAAAAGTCCTTCAGTTTGTCCACTTGCAAGTAATGTAAAAGTTTTCTTATCATTTAGAGGAATATTTTCTATATCTATATCAATTCCGTAAAATCTTTTTACCAAATTAACAGTATCTCCTAGTATTGCTAAGTTTCTAATACCAAGAAAATCAAATTTTAGAAGTCCTGCATCTTCAACACTATACATATCATATTGAGTAATTATCTTTCCACCCTTAGGGTCAAATTGTGTTGGAACATATTCATAAAGAGGTTTAGGAGAGATGACGACACCTGCGGCATGGACAGAAATATGTCTAACGCATCCTTCCATTTTTTTAGCAAAGTCAATTATTTTTTTTGTATCTTTTTCTTTTTTATATGCATTTTTTAATTCTGGAACCATTTCCATAGCATGATCTATGGTCATCGGCATACCTTGAGAACCAAGTGGAATCATTTTTGAAATTCTATCCCCGACGTCGTATGGATATCCTAATGCTCTTGCCACATCTCGCACTGCACCACGGGCCATCATAGTACCAAATGTTCCTATTTGTGCTACTTTATCTTCGCCATATTTTCTTTTTGCATATTCAATCATTTCATCTCTTCTGTTATCAGCATAGTCCATGTCTATATCAGGAGGAGATGGACGATATGGATTTAAAAATCTTTCAAATGGTAATTTGTATTCAATTGGATTTACATTTGTAATGCCAAGTAAATAAGTAACCATAGAACCAGCAACAGAACCTCTAATTGTAGTCAATATATTATTATCTTTTGCATAATCCAATAAATCATCTACTACTAAAAAGTAGGGTGAGTATCCCTTATTGAAGATTATTGTTAATTCATATTCTACTCTTTCTAATACTTCTTTTGTCTTTTCTAATTTTCGTTTTTCAAAACCTTGGTAAGTTAGTTCTCTTAATTTTTCATCATAAGTTTTACCTTCCTCTATTTTGAAATCAGGGAAAACCCATTTTCCTAATTCTAATTCTATATTACACATTTCTGCTACTAGTTGTGTATTTTTTACAGCTTCAGGTATATCACTCCAAACTTTTAGTGCTGTTTCTGTATTTAATAAAGAAAAATCATCATCTGAAAATTCAAACTTTGATGTTTCTTTTCCATCACCCTGGGTATTTATCTGAAGTAATGTGTGATGAGCCTCATGATCTTCATTACAAGGATAGTGTGAATCTTGAGTGGCGACTACTTTTATATTGTGTTTTTTTGCGAGGTCTATTAAAGTATTTCTAACTTTTTCATCATTTTCCACAGAGGGGTGTTTTTGTATTTCTATAAAATAATTTTCTTTACCAAAGATATCTTGGTGTTCTTTTATTATTTCATTTGCTTTATTTAAATCGCCACGTACTATACTTTGAGAAAGTTCCCCACCTAAACATCCTGACATGGCTATCACTCCTTCATGGTATTCTCTTAGTATTTCTTTATCCATTCTTGGTTTGTAATAATAGCCCTCTAGATTTGAAATAGTTACTAATCTTATTAAATTTTTATAGCCTGTTAGATTTTTCGCAAGTAGTGTAAGGTGATAATATCTTTTACCGCTAGCTTGTTCAACGTTTCTATCTTTTCTATTTCCAGTTGTGATATATGCTTCTACTCCTAAGATTGGTTTTATACCTTCTTTTTTTGCTAATTTGTAAAATTCAATAGCAGCATACATATTGCCATGGTCTGTGATAGCAAGTGCTGGCATTTTATATTTTTTTGCTAAATCTATTAAATCGTTCAATTTTGAAAGACCATCCAGTAGAGAATAGTGGCTATGAGTGTGTAAATGTATAAAGTTTACTTCTTCTTGCATTGTTTATCATAATAACACAAAAAGCAAAAATAATATTCTTTATTTTTTATTTGTATTTTTATATGTTATAATGTATTTATTAAAATTTAGACTAATTATCTATGGCAAATAAAATAAAAGTAGGAATAAATGGTTTTGGAAGAATAGGTAGAGCTTTTTTAAAGATTGCATGGGAGCGACCAGAGCTTGAAATAGTGGCAATAAATGATCTCGGTTCTTTGGAAAGTTTGGCTTATCTTTTGAGACATGACACAGTATATAGAAATTGGAATCACAAAGTAGAAGTATCTGATAATGATTTAATAATTGATGGCAAAATTGTTAAATTTATTTCAGAAAAAGATACGACCAAACTTCCATGGAAGAATTTAAATGTAGATGTAGTTGTAGAATCAACAGGTCTTTTTACTTCTTTTGATAAAGCGAAGTTTCATTTAGATCAAGGGGCAAAGAAAGTAGTTATAAGTGCTCCTTCTAAAGGTGGCGACAGTAGTACTCCCGGGGAGACAATACTTCTTGGAATAAATGAAGATAAATTTGGTGCGACTGATATTACCTCTAATGCTTCTTGTACCACAAACGCTGCATCACCTCTAATTTCAATTCTTCACGAGACTATAGGAATAGAGAAAGCAATATTAAATACAGTACACGGATACACTGCATCTCAAGCACTTGTGGATGGGCCAAGTAAAAAAGATTTAAGAGAAGGAAGAGCAGCTGCACAAAATATCGTACCTTCTTCAACTGGAGCAGCTATTGCTGTGACAGAAGCATTCCCGGAGCTCAGGGGACTTTTTGATGGTATTTCTATTCGTGTTCCAGTGCCAGCAGGTTCCATCGTAGATATTACTTTTATTGCGAAAAGAGAAACAACAAAAGAAGAAGTAAATAGAATTCTAGAAGATGCCTCAAAGAGTGATAAATGGAAGAAAATTTTTGCTATTACAAAAGAGCCACTAGTATCTTCTGATATTTTAGGAGAATCTCATGCTTCTATTGCTGATTTGGAAATGACTCGTGTGGTTGGTGGAAATCTGGTAAAAGTACTCGGCTGGTATGATAATGAAATGGGGTATACTCATACTTTAGTTGAACATGTTGTTAAAACAAGCATAAGTATTTAATTATGATATAATAAAAGTGTATGAAAATTTATATTGGTACAGATCATGCTGGATATGTATTAAAAGAAAAATTAGTTTCATCTTTAAAGCTTCAAGGATATGAAATTATAGATCAAGGTAATTTTGAATATAATGAAGAAGATGATTATCCGGATTTTGTTATTCCAGTAGCAAAAGAAGTTTCTAAAGATCCTGATAATGTAAAAGGGATTATTTTAGGAGCTACTGGAGAAGGAGAAGCAATTTGTGCAAATAGATTTCCTCATGTTAGAGCAGTAGTTTATTATGGTCAATCGGAATGTGTGGTAGATGATGAAGCAGATGTTATTTTAAGGTCTAGAGAACATAATAATGCAAATATTCTTTCACTTGGAGCTAGATATTTTACAGTAGAAAATATTATGAATACTGTTAATCTTTGGCTTAATACTTCTTTTAGTAATGATGAAAGACATGTTCGTCGTTTAGTAAAGATTGATGCAATTAAGATTTAATAGCATAAGTTTTTATAAATTTTTATCGTTGCATTTTTCTTAAAGTATTGAGTTGAATTCTAAGGAATTAAAAAAATTATACAAAATATGCTATATATAAAATTATGGTTGAAATAATTCCAGCAATATTAACGAAAGATTATGATGATTTAAAAAACAAAATTGCACTAGTTCGTGGTATTGTTCCATTAGTACAAATAGATATTTGCGATGGAGTGTTTGTGTCATCTAAAACTTGGCCTTTTTCTACAGGTGGAATGGATGATGAAAATTTAAGAAGAATTTTAAATGAAGAAGAAGGGATACCTTTTTGGGAAGATGTTGATTTTGAACTTGATTTAATGGTTTTTGATGCGATAGAAAATTTTGATATTTATACAAAACTTGGACCGAAAAAAATAATTTTTCATATTGAAGCAATTGGTAGTATTGAAAATTTTAGGGATTTTTTGGAAGGTATCGATATATATGTGAGAGATAATATAGAGATAGGTATAGCAATAAATCCTAATACACCATTAGAGCAAATTTTTTCTTTGATTTCGTATGTAGACTTTGTGCAGTTTATGGGGAATGATAAACTTGGTTATTATGGAATGAAATTAAATGGAGAAATATTTAAAAGAATTAAAATTTTAAAAGAAAAATATCCTGATTTAACTATTGCTGTTGATATTGGAGTAAATAAAACAACAGCTTTATCTTTAATAAAAGCAGGAGTGACAAAACTTGTAATTGGCTCAGCTATTTTAAATGCAGATAATATAATTGGAGTTATAGAAGAGTTTAAAAATTTAGGATAAAAATTTTAGTATAATAAAATTATTTTTGTTATAATTAATACAATGTCTTTTTTATCTGATAAAAAAAAAATTGAGTTAGAAAAAACTGCAAATTTGATTCGTCAGAGTATTATTGAAATGCTAGTAGAAGCAGGTAGTGGGCATACTGCAGGGCCACTTGGTATGGTAGATATTTTTACGTTTTTTTATTTTCATATTTTAAAACACAATCCAAAAAATCCATTTTGGGAAGAACGTGATAGGGTAGTCCTTTCTAATGGGCATATTTGTCCAGTATTATATGCCACTATGGCACATAGTGGGTATTTTCCAATTGAAGAATTAAAAACTTTACGCAAATTTGGTACTCGTCTTCAAGGACATCCGCATCGTGAATATATGCCTTGGCTTGAAAATTCTTCTGGACCATTAGGTGAAGGTCTTTCGCAAGCAGTAGGTATGGCATTAGCCGATAAAATTGATAAAAAAGATAAAGATAGATTCATTTATTGTTTTATGTCTGATGGAGAATTAGATGAAGGGAATTCTTGGGAAGCAATTATGCTTGCAGGAAAAAATAAATTACAAAATTTAATTGTAGTTGTAGATAGAAATAATATTCAAATTGATGGGAATACAGAATATGTAATGCCACTTGAACCATTAGCAGATAAATGGCGAGCTTTTAATTGGTATGTTATGGAAGTCTCTGGGCATGATTTTAAAGCATTAAATGAAACAGTAAAAGAAGCACAAAATGTGTATGATAAACCAACCGTTATTATTGCGCATACAATACCTGGTAAAGGTGTGAAAGAATTTGAAAGAGATTATAGATGGCATGGAATAGTACCAACTAGAGACCAAGCCAAGATGGCTTTAGATGAATTGAAAAATTTATAAATTTATAAAGTAAAATATGTTAAATCCAAATTTAAAATTAAATCCGAAGATATTTAATGATAATGTAGAACAAATACCAATACGAAAAGGTTTTGGTAAAGGTTTACTTTTAGCTGGAGAGAAAGATTCAAATATTGTGGCACTTTGTGCAGATTTGGCCGAATCTACTCAAATGTCTTTATTTAAAGAAAAGTTTCCAAAAAGATTTATTGAAATAGGTGTAGCTGAACAAAATTTAGTTACAGTTGCTTCAGGAATGTCTGCTATGGGTAAAATTCCTTTTTGTTCTTCTTATGCTAGTTTTTCTCCTGGAAGAAATTGGGAACAAATAAGAACTACAATTTCTTATAATAATAGAAAAGTTATAATTGTTGGAAGTCATGCTGGAGTTTCAGTTGGTCCTGATGGAGGTACACATCAAGCGCTAGAAGATATTGCTTTAATGAGAGTTATCCCAAATATGGATGTTCTTTCTCCTTGTGATGCTATAGAAGCAATGAAAGCAACTTTATCTTTAGCTAACACAAAAAAACCAGCATATTTAAGATTAGCTCGTGAAAAAACACCAATAATAACTACGGAAGATACTCCATTTGAAATAGGAAAAGCACAAGTTTATTGGATACCAGATGTTGGATTGGCACAAATAGGTATAATAGTTACAGGTAGTCTCACTTTTTATGCAATGATTGCAGCTAAAGAATTAGAAAAAGAAGGAATAAAAACTAAAGTTATGAATTTATCTTCTATAGTGCCTATTGATATTGAAGCTATAGTAGCTCTTGCAAAAGAATGTAAGGCGATTGTGACGATAGAAGAACATCAAATATCTGGTGGAATGGGGAGTGCTGTTGCTGAAGCTCTTGTAAAAAATTATCCTGTACCAATAGAATTTGTAGGCATAAAAAATAAATTTGGCCAGTCTGGTATGCCCTATGAATTAATAAAATACTATGAAATGGGGGTAGAAGATATAAAAAAAGCTGTTAGAATAATTTTAAAAAGAAAAACCAATTAGTTAATTGGTTTTTCTTTTTAAAATTATTTATTATATTCTTCTATTAATATAAATAATTTATCTCTTAAAACTTTAAATGTTTCTGTTCCTCTTACTTTACTCATTTCTTC
>Ga0172371_10008746_pt1 | contig 14089 bp, 11 predicted proteins | sample Lak12m_FD_114543 | JGI IMG/M metagenome (GOLD analysis project Ga0172371, IMG submission 114543) | Freshwater microbial communities from Kabuno Bay, South-Kivu, Congo - kab_022012_12m | ecosystem: Environmental > Aquatic > Freshwater > Lake | place: Democratic Republic of the Congo: South-Kivu... | reverse complement strand
CATAGCTCGTTACGCTACCGACCGCCAGCGCCGCAGACTGTTCTGCGGTCTGCATAAGACCTGTTTTCTAACTTTATTTTTGTATACAATATTGGGGGTTGACCACTGTAAAAATAACTATTTTAAAAAAAAAAGGCTTTTAAAAGCCTTTTTATATGTTCGTCCAATTTATTCCCTGTCCTTGGCCGGTATGCCCTCCAGTGTTTTTACTGCTTCGTCCATCCACGGCGCGTCCAAATCCTCCAGCGTTCCCGCATCGCAGGCCTCGGATATTTCCGGGCTTACCGGTATTCTGGCCAGCACCGGCAGGGAGAATTCGCGCGCGATCTCTTCAATATGGCTTTCGCCGAAGATTTTGGTTTCAGTTCCGCAGCCAGGGCATTTGAAATAACTCATGTTCTCAACCAGCCCGATGATCGGAATTTTCATCATTTGGGCCATCTTGACTGCTTTCGATACGATCAGCGAAACCAGTTCCTGCGGGGAAGCAACAATAATGATCCCGTCCACGGGAATGGACTGAAAAACGGTCAGGGGCACGTCCCCGGTGCCCGGCGGCAGGTCGACCAGCATATAGTCTATATCATTCCATACCACTTCCGTCCAGAACTGCTTCACAGTTCCCGCAATAATGGGGCCGCGCCATACAACCGGGTCCGTTTCGTTTTCCAGAAGGAGGTTTACGGATATCACCTCAATCCCCCGTTTGGTAGACGCCGGCATAATTCCCATCGCGCTGCCCTGCGCCTTTTCTTTTATCCCGAATATCTTCGGGATGGACGGGCCGGTTATATCCGCATCCAATATTGCGGTATGGTTTCCCTTTTTATTCAGAGCAATCGCAAGCAGAGAAGTTACCAGCGATTTGCCGACCCCTCCCTTTCCGCTTACAACTGCAAATACTTTTTTTATACTGCTGAATTGATTCGGCTTCTCCAGAAAATCGTCCGGCGCCTTTTCCCGTTGATCACATGCTTCACCGCAGGAAGCACAGTCGTGCGTGCAGTTTTCCACTTCGCTCATAATGTCCGTTCTCCTTTTTACTCATAAATGCAAATAAACAGCCCCCGCATTTGCGAAGGCTTTGTTATGCGCATATGCACATAATTTATGATATAGTATTTCCCAGCCCGTGTCAACCGATTCGCTTACCCTTCCGGCTGAATATCGTATGTTTCACCGGGCACAGGCGTGATCCCAAGGGAATATTCCTGCGCAAATTCTGCAATATAACTTTGGTTTTCTTCCGTAACGGGCAGGACCATGTAATCCTCATCCAGGCAGAAATCCGTTCCGTTGTATACAAGCAGTTTTGTAAGGGCGTCAAATGTTTCTCTTGTTACATAAAGCGGTATGGAGATTTTATCCGCATTGCCGGCGGCCGGGGCCTCGCTGCTCATTTCCGGGGCGGCCGTAGGTTCCGCCTCGCCCTCCATCATAAAAAGCGCAGCGCTTTCAGGCGCGGCGGCGGCATTGCTGTCTTCCGCACCTTTCGCCGCATAATCACGGACAGCCCCCTCCTCTTCAGCCTGCGATTCCACAGATGCAACGCTCATTGTTTCAGGCAGGGAAGCGGCTGGCGAAATAAAGCCGTAGGCGGCCACTACAGACACGACCGCAATCGCGGCTACTCCTGCGGCGATAGCCGGGATATAGCGGCTATAACGCGCCGTGCTCCTTCCTGGGGGGCTTTTATATGAATAGATCTTCTTCTTCCAATTGCTGCTGAAATCAACAGGAAGAGGCTCGTCTGCAATGGAAGACAAGCCCCTTTTAATCTTCATCATACCCGCATAACGGCCGGCGCATTCAGGGCAGTTTTTTACATGCTCTTCAAATTCCGCTTCCGCACGGGGATCAAGCTCCCCGTCCATATATTTTTCGAATATTTGATCGTCTCTTTCGTGGTTCATTTAAACTGCCTCGGATACCTTTTATACATATGACGAAAGTGTCATGAATTTGTTCCGGAAAAATAAAAACTTTTACAATTATTTTTCACGGATCATAGGCACTATCCGCATTTCGAGTATCCGCAGGAACGGCAGACGTTGCATCCGCCCTCATGTTCCAGCAATGAACCGCATTCGGGACATATTGCGCTGTCCGATCCCGGCGCTTTTATATCGTTTCCGTTAATCGTTATTTTAAAATGATCCCCGTGCATCTCGGCTGCACGTTCCAATACGCGGCCGATGGCATCCGGACAGGAAAGCACCTTCACATCGCCTTTGCGAAGCGTTGAGTGGCAACGGATTCCCCTTAACTGTTCGATAACGGCACGGATATCGATGCCCGAACGCAGCGCCGTGGATACCAGGCGGCTGGTCGCTTCGGACTGCGAAGGGCACCCCCCCGCGCGGCCCAGGTTTGTAAACACCTCGCATATGCCGTTTTCATCATAATTAACGGTAACATAAAGGTTCCCGCAGCCGATCTTCACTTTTTGCGTGATCCCCTGCGTCAGTTCGGGACGCACGCGCGGCGCGACCGGCTCATCTTTATCCGTATCTGTTTCCTTGATTTTTTCTTCGCCTTCCCTGTTAACCTTTCCGATATTCAGCACCTGTGCTTCCCTGCTGCCGTCCCGGTATATGGTAACGCCTTTCAGTTCCAGTTCGTATGCCAGTTCATATACTTCCCGCACATCATCCTGCGTTGCATTGTTGGGGAAGTTTACTGTTTTTGATACCGCGTTGTCCGTATATTTCTGAAAAGCGGCCTGCATCCTGATGTGGTAATCGGGCGAAATATCATGGGAGGTTACAAACACGCGCTTGATATCATCCGGGATCTCCTTTATATGCGCAATCGTACCTTCCTTTGCAATCTTTTCCATCATTTCCTTGGAATAAAAACCGCGCTCCTTGGCGACTTCTTCAAAATAAGGATGCGTCTCCAGCATTTCGTTGTTGTCCATAACATTACGGATAAAGCTTAAGGCGAATACCGGCTCGATCCCGCTGGATGCGCCGCAGATAATGGATATCGTACCCGTCGGCGCGATGGTTGTAACCGTTGCGTTTCTCTGCAGACGGTCGTCTTTTATGCTGCTGTGCTTGAATTCCGGAAATGGGCCCCGCCGCCCGGCAAGCTCTTCGGAAGCGTTTTTCGCATTTTCCTCTATAAAGCGCATCAGCTCTTCTGCAAATGAAATGGCTTCCTCCGAGTTGTACGGAATTTTTAATTTATACAGGACATCCGCGAACCCCATCAGCCCAAGGCCGATTTTCCTCGTTTTCTGGGTCATCTTTTTTATTTTACCCAGCGGATAATTGTTCACGGTGATAACGTTGTCCAAAAAATGAACGGAAACACCGATAACGGTTTTCAGCCTGTCGTAATCAAGATAATATTCCCCGTCCTTAACTCTCATGAACTGGTTTAAATTAAGCGATCCCAGGTTGCAGCTTTCATAAGGCAGCAGGGGCTGTTCGCCGCATGGATTGGTGCTTTCAATATCGCCCAAATGCTTCACCATATTATCGCGGTTCAGCCTGTCCAGGAAAATGATGCCCGGTTCTCCGTTCGTCCATGCCATGTCCACAATCAGGTCAAAGACTTCCCGCGCGCTTATTTTTTTGACTTCCTGCCCATTGCTCGGGTCTACCAGCGCATAGTCGCTCCCGTCGTGTACGGCTTTCATAAATGCTTCGGTTATGCCGACGCTGATATTGAAATTTGTGATATCCTTGTTGTTCTTTTTGCACCCGATAAATTCGATGATGTCCGGGTGGTCCACGCGAAGAATCCCCATGTTCGCGCCCCTGCGCGTTCCGCCCTGTTTAACCGCCTCGGTGGACGCGTTGAAGACTTTCATGAAACTGACCGGCCCGCTCGCAACGCCCCCCGTTGAATTGACCGACGCGCCCTTGGGCCGCAGCCTGGAAAAACTGAATCCCGTCCCCCCGCCGCTTTTATGAATCAGGGCCGCGTTTTTGACCGCATCGAATATTTCTTCCATGCTGTCCGCTACCGGGAGCACGAAACAGGCGGACAGCTGGCCGAGTTCCCGCCCCGCGTTCATCAACGTCGGCGAATTAGGCACAAATTCTTTTTCGGTCATGATCTTATAAAATGAATCTGCGGTCGCCTGGAGGTTTTTCTCTTCTCCAAATTCTCTGTCCGCCTCTGCAATGGCCCGGGCGACACGCATAAACATATCCTTGGGTGTCTCGATGATTTTCCCGTTTTCGTCCTTCTTTAAATAGCGTTTTTCAAGCACGGTGATCGCGTTTTTACTGAACATGCGTTTCGCCCTCCTCAATGAATATATATTGTATTGCATTAATCAACCGGATACTATATATAGTACTACAAAAGTAAAAAAAAAGCCACCGTTTATGGCAAAAAGAATTAAATTGCAAAGAATTTTTTAAAAAGTTCAATATCCGCATCATCGCCGGACGTCATAAAGCTGACGGTCGGATTATTATTATCAATATTTAAAAGCCCGTTTTGCTCCAGCACGCGTTTCAGTTGTTTTACAGTTCCGGTTTTGCCGTCAAATATTTCGCAGGGACCGGAAAATATTTCCCGTGCTGTTTTTTGTATCCGCTCCGCTATAAACGAATAATGCGTGCATCCAAGAACGATTCCGTCGATTCTCTTCCCCTTGTGGGGCAGCAGGTGTTCGCGGAGGTATTCCCCAATCTCCGGTCCGTCAAGGTCATATTTTTCAATCATCTGCGCCATCCGGCTCAGCGGAATGTTAATAATCTTTTCTAAAGATCCTATCCTCTCCAGCAGTTTGTTGTAGCGTTCCTGCTGGATGGTCGCAGGCGTGGCCAGGACGATTATATATCCGTCGCCCAATGCTTCTATTGCGGGTTTTACGGCCGGCTCAATGCTGATGACCGGTATACGGTATAGTTGCCGCATCATCTGAACGGATGTGCTGGTGGCGGTGTTGCAGGCCATCACTATGGCTTTTACGCCCATGCGAAACAGAAAATCGCCGCAGGAAAGGGACAGGGATTTAATCTCGAGTTCATTTTTATCGCCGTAGGGAACATTGATGCTGTCCCCGTAATAGATATAATTCTCATAAGGCATCAGGGATACCGCTTCCTTTAGAAGCGATATGCCGCCGACGCCGGAATCAAAAAAACCGATGGGCAGTGTGATTTTATTATCCTTCATTATTGCCGCCTGTTTTCTAAAATTAATACGGGACAATTATATCTCATTTGGGTTTTAGAGTAAAGCGGTTATTTAATACGAAAACGAATCGGCCCGCCTTAAACCCGATCGCATTTATAAAGGAAAAATGTCTTGCATTGTCACTTTTATTGTGTTAGAATACCCTTTGTTGAAATTATAGACATGGGGGTGAATTGATTGCCGAATATCCGTTCTGCGAAAAAGCGCGTTAAAGTGATCGAAACGAAAACGATGCAGAATAAAAACATACGGTCCGCTTTAAAAACAGATTTGAAAAAAGTCGATGCGGCTGTTGCCGAAAACAGCGATAACGTAAATGAACTGTATGTGAAAGCCGTCAGCGCGGTGGATAAAGCCGCTGCCAAGGGCACGATCCATAAGAACAAAGCAAACCGCACAAAAGCGCAATTGGCAAAAAAAACAAGCAGCCCGTCTGCCTGAGTCAACATTCATTAATTTGGAATATTAAAGGCTTTAACGAAAGTTAAAGCTTTTTTTAGTCCGCCGGATATATCATGGAAAGTATTGCAAACAGATCGTTTTTCAGTATCACGTTTCCCTGCTTCGAATCAAAATCCAGCCTGGACAGCTTTTTTATGGCCAGCCTGATGTCCGGCGCCATCATCAGCCTGCTTTGCGCAATGGCTTTCCCCGCCCTGAATTCTGCCGCCTTGGCTGCGTCCATTATATTCTTTTTTGTCTTCTCCTCACTGTATCCCGCATCCAGGCAGGCGCGGGCGATCAGCATGAGTTCAAAATTTGAAGACAGGATGGATATCAGCCCGATGGGCGAAGCATCCTCGTCCAATATTGCTTCCAAGAGGTTTTCCGCTTCCCCTTTCTTTTTTTCAAGCATCAGATCATGCAGTTTAAAGATATTATAGTCGGCCGAACGCACGGCATATTTTTCAATATCCTTTTTTGTAATCTCTTCACCGGCTACCGCGATCAGTTTTGCCAGTTCGTTTACCAAACGGCTAAGATCGCCGGAGACATAACGGCAAAAAAGATGCGCGTCGTTTCTTGAAAGCTTCACGCCGTTTTTGGCCGCATAGCCGCACAGGAAATCCGCGCTTTCGCTTTCGTTCGGCGGCGAACATTCGACCACCGCATCTTTTTCCAGCAAATATTTTTCCAGCGGTTTTTTCCTGTCCGGCTGGGAATTCTTTGTTAAAATAAGAACGGTGCTCTCCGGCAGGGCAGGCAGATACGCGGCCAGCTTTTTTTGTTCGTCCTCCAGTATATCCCCTATGTCGCAAATCACGGCGCGCCGGTCACTCATCATGGGCATACTCTCCAGGCCGGAAATGATATCCGCTCCGTCCTGCAGGGTATTCACGTTCCATTCTTCCATCTGTATTTTCAGGTACGGCAGGATGCTTTTTACGGCCAATTCCCTGAGATACGGCTCAGCACCGGCAACCAGATACAGATTCCTTATATTTCCCTTTTTCAGTTCTGATACTGTGTCTTTAATCTTCATTAACCATAGGCCTCATCGTAATTTCATTATTTTCATCCACTGTCATGATAACGGAATAATTTTTGTCCGTTCTGAAGACTTCTATGCCCTCCTCCGACAGCAAATCCATGGTGCCGCTGTCCGGCAGACCGTACGGATTGTCGTTTACGGAAATAACGGCATACCGCGGGCTTATCTGGCGCAAAATTTCCGGGTTTAACGATGTTTTGTTTCCTTCGCTTGCGACCCTTAAAACCGCCGCCTTCTCAACCATTCCTTCCGACCGTTTTGCGCTGTGTCCGGAAAGAAGGCATACGTTTTCGGAGCGGAAGGATACCAGCAGCGAGATAGCGTTGTACGAAGTGTTTAAAACGGTAATTTCCAGTCCATCCTTATTATACAGTTTATCATATTTTCCGGCCTCACGCATCCTGATTTCCATATCGCGGCAGGTTTCCGCAATATCGTCGCTGGCCGCGGCCAAGACCGCCTCTCCCCTAAACGCGCCGCTTTTAAGGATGCGCAAGGCGCCGTCATAATGCGTCCTTCCGCTTTCCGTTAAGACAAGCAGATCGTAATTTATTCCGTTTCTTTCTGAATAACTGTTGACGTTATATGCAGCCGATTCTGTCGCGTTTGTAACCAGAATGTTTTCATCCTTATATGCGATATGGAGCGCCTCTCCGTATCCGACATCAAGAAACGTGACCGTAAGATTATCATTTATTCCCGGAAGGGCTGCAAACAGGGCGGCCGCCCCGAAAAGGGCCGCAATGATTATGGCTTTGATACGGATTTTTGCCATAAAATAATCCGAAGCAACAAATATGGCTGCAAAAACAGAGATGCCTATCCATACGGGAAACCGGTAGATTGCTTCGCTCCCCCACCCCGACCGGGAAATCAACCCGTTGCTGATCACGACGAATTTAATGAATGATTCCGACACCGCCGCAATCATTTTACCGGCCGATACGGAAATAAAAGTTATAAGCGCGGACAGCCCTGTAAAAAGGACAATGAACGTCGCAGCCGGAACGGCGATGAAGTTGGCCAAAGGCGCAATCAGCGCAATGTTATTGAAATAATAGGCGGTCATCGGATAGGAAGCGGCGGATGCGGAAACAGAAACGCAAAGCATTTCCCCCGCCGGATGCAGGGACTCTGTTTTTTTGTTTTGAAAAATCCTACGCAATGGATTGTAAAGGCAGAGTATTCCAAAGACCGTCCCAAAGGAAAGAAGGAACCCCGGCATGAACAGCTGCACGGGGTCTGCTATCAGTATGGCAAGCATGGCTGCCGATAAAAAAACAAGCGAGTCCCGCTGTGCGAATTTCCATCTTCCTATCAGAAGAAAAGACGCCATCAGCCCTGCGCGGACAACCGATACCGGAAAACCGGTGACCGAAAGGTATAAAATAAGCAGAGAAATATTCAGAATGAACCGCGCATTCCTTTTCATCCTTGTTTTTTTCAGTAAAAAATTCAACAGCAAGGCAATGATGCCGATATGAAGGCCGGATATCGCAAGGATATGCGCAATTCCCGTGCTTGAAAATGAAGCTGTGATTTCTTCCGGTATCTCGTTTTTAATGCCCAGGAACATGGCTTTCGCAATGGTTGCCGTGCCGGGCGAATGCGTTTTTTCTATATTACTTTCCAGCGCTTCCCGTGCGCGGACAAAAATCCCGTAAGGCATGAAACGGTAGCCTGTTTTTTGTGCGGTATCGCTGTAAGCGGAAAACCCTATACCGCGGCTCGCGAGATAGAGCCGGTTGTTGAAGGCCCCCGGCATTGTTTCTCCTTCCGGGATATAGACGGCCGAACGGAAAGTTACGATATCCCCGTATTCGAAGGAATGGTCCGGCGTCCGAAGAAGCACCCTTTTGGAGAATGCAGTATCCTCGCTCCCGTCCGATATTTCGACGTCGGCGAGCGTATACTGGGCGTTCGGGTTCGATTTATCCGGATAATCGCAAACCCTTCCGGTAATGGTATATTCGGTATGCGGACGAATTTTGCTGAAATCCGTATACATCTGTCCGATGAAGAGAATATTTCCCAGGCATAGGGCGGCCAGCATCAGTGGAATCAGAATCTTCCTTTTTGCAAGAAAATAAACTAACGCGCCGGCGCCGAGGATTGCATAAAAAATGAAAGCCTTATCCGCTTTCATATTCAGCGAGTAAGCCAGCAGGATGCCCGCAATCAGAAAAAAAACAAAGAATGTCAGGTATCTTTTATTCAGAACGCGCATGGGATAACCGCTCCAGTTTCAGATGGTTACCGTATTGTTTTCAACCGTTATCTCGGAATTTATAAAGAACGCCTTTGCCTGGGTCAGCAGTATGTTTTCATCCTGCTCCGGGGCAATATGCGTCAGATATAACTTTTTTACCTGTGCCCTACGCGCTATCTGTGCAGCCTGGGCCGATGTCAGATGCGGCGGGTTTGCGGGCATGGTCTCTGCTGAAAACGCGGCGTCGCACAAGAGTGCGTCCGCATTAAGGGCAAAACCGGCAAGGCCGTCGTTCATGTTCGTATCTCCCGAATAAACGAGCGTTCGTCCCCCGCACTTAACCTTCACGGCGTAACTGTCCACGCTGTGTGTCATTTTTTTAAAAGTGACCGACGCATTTCCGATACCAACCCGCATATTGCCGGTAATAATGTTCGTCTGGTATGCCTTTTCAGCTTTAAAAAGCGCATACACATCACCGGGCGAATCGGGCAGGTAAAGCGGGACCGGGGGACTTTTTGTATTCTGTATTGCATAACGCAGCACCAGAAGATCCGATATATGGTCGCTGTGCAGATGGGACAGTACAATCGCGCTGATATTGCGGAAATCGGTATGCTTTTGCAGGTTTGAAAGCGAACCGTTCCCGGCGTCCAGCAGTATTCTTGTTTCACCGCAGGTCAACAGGTAGGACGAACAGGCGCCGCCCGCCCTGGGATAGGGGCCGTATTTGCCGAGCACGGTCAGTTCCATGTTTATCACTCCTCCCTGATACGAAGGGATTTGCGCATTTTTGAAAACGGCAGATAAAGCAGCAGCGCGACCGCAACGCCTCCTGCCCACTGGATAAGGTTAAAAGGCAGCGATGTGAGCGCATATGCCGCACCGAACACGAACAATTCATAAAGCCCGTAACCCACGACCATAATCGCGCCGCCGGTAACGCAGGCAAAAACAAACCGCCCGAAGGATGGCTTTAAAAGCATTGCGCCGCAGGCCAGCCCCATCAATCCTTTTATAACAAGGGTGGCGGGCGCATAAATCAGAGCACCGCCCGCGATATCAGCCAGCAGGCTGCCGATTCCTGCTGCAAACATGGCGGGAATGCCGCCCAGAATATAAGCCGCGCAATAAATGAGCGAATCCCCAAGATTCAGGTACGCTCCGCCCGCCAGACCGGGTACCGGAATGCGAACGGAAAAGGTAAGAATAAAAATAAGCGCGGCCATAACGGAGGACACGGCCAGTCTTCGAGTGGATAATTTCATTAAATTCTCCTTTCAGGGCAACAATATATAAACACTTAAAAAAGCGTTCAGTACTTTATAATCCCCGGATTTTTCATCATGGGATCCCGTACGTCAATCGTATTGGATATATACTGCGTTCTCTTTCCATCCACCAAAAACTGAACCAGCCGTATATCCGTAAGGTATGTCAGAGAATTAATGATCGAATAGATCATAAGCGTTTCATCCTCGGAAGACATATTTTTTAGCTTATCTAAAATACTGGAATTAAAGTCAACCACCACAATATCGTTTGCAATATATACTTCCTTTACGTCTTTGGGAGATACGCCGTCAGGGAATGCCGGCCAGAGATCACTGGAATCTGTTTCGGCCGGGCCGCTGATCAGTTCATTAACTATTGTTGACGGGAAGGAAGCGATCCCTTGGGATATCGTGCGGTCCACCGCCATCAGTTTGGTGGAATCCGCATTCGGGAAGTAAAGGCGTACAGTCGCGCCGATATAGCTCTTAAATTCTTCTTTTGAATAAACCTTGTCGCTGACCTGTACTCCGTTTACGGTAAACCTGATTTTATCCGCATTCGGGAAAAACCCAAGCAGGGAATAGACGATCGAAGCGGTCGCCAGCGACTCCCCGTCTTCAAACCCCTGGGTAAAGACGACAGGCGATTTGTTGAGGTCGATCACCAGGATGTTTTCCCCCAGCGCATCGGTTTCTATAACCGGTTCGCCCATGACGCGTATGGAAGAATCAACGGACTGGCGGTAAAAATACATTTCTTCCGGCCCGTTTGCAAGTTCCTCAATGATTTTCGATACGTAATTCCCGCCTTCATACTGTACGCTGCGGACTTCGGGAACAAGATATTTTTCCGAATTGTCCAGAAAATACAGCACGGTAGGGATCTCGGCTGTGGTTGCATGCTGCGCCTGCCGGGCAATCTCGTCCGCGATGACGCCCTGGTTCTTGGTCAGCGCGCCCACCGGTTCGCCCTGGTAACCGGCAGCTCTCCCGTTTACACATACATTCACATAATTAACGTTTAAAAACTCGGACAGCGTATTGGCCAGCGCAAGACACAATGTAAATATCTGATCCTCGCTTTTTTCCTGGCTGGCAGAAAGGTTTATATTCACTACGTTATACATGGTTTCTATGGAATCAAGTTCAACCCCCGCGGCGACCGGAAGCAGGTTTTCATCGGCCGGTCCCTTCAACAGTTCTTCCACCACTTGCCGTTCGGGACGGGTATTCTGTTCGATGGTGATGCTGCGGGTTTCCGCCACCAGAGTCGTCGCGTCGGCATTCAGGAAATACAGCGCAGGGGTTTTCTCAATAGCCGGCGATAAATCAACCTGCTGGTATACCTGCGCAAGATTGCTTGCATATTCCGTTTGTTTGGCATCTTCTTTCACAATGCTTGCACAGCCCGTAAGAAGAAAGGCGCCGGCGATAATCAGTGAAACAGCTCTTTTCATATTTATCCTTTATGCGCCTTCATTAAAAAAGCAGCTCTTAAAAACATCATAGGGAATTTTCCAAAGGTCATTTTCCCGTACGAGATAAATCGGCATATATGTTTTTGTCCGCGGTTCACTGTCCCCCAGTTTGATTGAAAAGCCGGCGAATACGTAATCCGTATACAGATCGGTACTGGAAATATGGTCCGCAACTTCACTGTTTGATAATACGATCTTTTTACCGGAGATTTCGTTTTTATAATCATCCAGCGTCGGGCGGGCAACACCCTGGGTATCCTTATAGGCTATAAAGCCGTACAGCCTGCTCCAATCCTTTCTCTGTATAGAATTCATTATTTCTCGAAGGGTATTCCTTGAATTCAGAACAATACTCCCTTCCCATGCAAGCGGCTCGGTCGGGTCGTTCCCGGGCAGCCCGATTTCCGCGTTGGTAATGGGAGTACCCGCGCCCGAGTCGTCCCTGTCAATCAGAATCTGGACCCTGTAATACCCCGCTTTTTCAATAAGGGTGTCCACGACCGAATAGGCGGCAAGATACCGCCGGATGTCTTCGTTGATATCCTGCGCCGCAGTATCGGAAGGCGGCAGCAAAAATTCCTTGCTCAGCGTTACAAAAAGATACCCGTCGTTGTCCGTTATGTTTACGATTTTCGTATCCGGGTTGATAACGGAAGTGAAATCCGCCTTGGAGGTGGATGCGCCCTGTATAAGATTGGAAACCAGCGTCACTTCAATACGTTCGTTCACAGGCACGTTGATCTCGCGCGCCTCTCCCACCAGCAGTTGCTCCGCCTTATACCCGTAATAAAGGTTCACCAGTACATTGTCCCTGCTTGCGGCTTCGGAAAGCGGGTTGATCTGCGGCACACTGGAATCGCTTTCCTCGCTTTGGACCGCCGAGCAGCCGGCAAAGGCCGCAATCAGCAGCATTATAATAATGATCAGTATCCATTTTTTCATAATCGCAACTCCGTATTTACGCCTTTCCTTCCAGCCCCGCCTCTTTAGCCCTGCTTGTGATGGGCAGGTAGAGCATGAACCTTGTCCCGACCTTTTCGGTGCTTTCCACTTCCACCCTGCCGCCGTGCATCACCGCTATTTTGCGCACAATATGCAGCCCGAGGCCGGTGCCGCCCGTATCTCTCGACCGGGCTTTGTCCACGCGGTAAAACCGCTCGAAAATATGGTTTAAATGTTCGGGCGGTATCCCGACGCCGTTGTCCTCTACCGTGATGCAGGCTTCCTCCCCTGCTTTGGACAGATACACCTTGACATATCCGTCGCTCTTGGAATATTTTATCGCGTTGTCGATCAGGTTCCCCACCGCCTGCTGTACCTTGATTTTATCGCATTCCGCCTCTATATCTGCCGGCGCATAAACGCTTATCTGGATATTTCTCTGGTTTATAATCGGTTTGAGCGAATCAACGGATTCCCTTATAATTCCTGCGAGGGAATGTTTTTCGATCTGCATGGTTATAATATCACTGTCCATTTTAGACAAAAGCAGCAGGTCGTTTATCAGGTTACTCATCCGGTCGATTTCCCCGTTTATATCTTTCAGGAATTCCTTGTAAATCTTTTTATCAATGTTCGGCTGGAAAAGCAGGGATTCAACCAGTATTTTCATGGATGCAAGCGGCGTTTTAAGCTCGTGGGATGCGTTGGATACAAACTCGCTCCGCTGTTCATCCACGTCCTGTATACGGTCACACATCAGGTTGAAAGTCTGGCCCAAATCGGCTATCTCGCTTTTTCCGCGCACTTCCACCCTCTGGCTCAGATCTCCCTGAGAAATTTTATCGGCCGTCTCCCGCAGGTTCTTCACCGGATTAATAACGGTATTCGTCGCAAAAAGGCTCACGATAACGATAGCGATACAGGCGGATAGGTATATCCATAGTATTTGCATCTTCTGTTTATTGAGCGTTTCCACGACATCCTGAATACTGGTTGAAAAAACCAGCGCGCCGATGTTCTTTCCCTCCGCACGGATACCGGAAGTATAGTCGACCACCCAGAAATTTTCCCCGGTCTCATCGTTTAAAATCTTATGGAAACCGTAGGAAAGAGATTTCTGCCCCAAAAGAACGTCCCCGATTTCCCTGTAATTTAAAAAAAGACCGTTCATGGAAGAAAAGCTGTCCGCCTGTACGATCCCGGAATTATTCAGCACCAGCAGCCTGCCGCCGATCTCTTTGCCGTTTGCGTTCAGGCTCTGATAAATGGAGGAAGCATCCGACGATTCCAGGTACGGCGCCACCAGAACGGATATTTTATTTACGCTCGTTATCTGGCTGTTGATTCTTTGGTTAACGAAATAGTCTTCCACCAGATTGGATACGAAAACAGCCACCAACCCGAGCACAATCCCCGCCAGGAGCAGGTAGATGACTGCAAAACGCCATCTGATGGAATACATCAATTTACTTGTTCGTAAAATAATATCCCACTCCCCACTTTGTAAGGATGTATTCGGGTTTGGCAGGGT
>Ga0172371_10008743_pt1 | contig 14096 bp, 12 predicted proteins | sample Lak12m_FD_114543 | JGI IMG/M metagenome (GOLD analysis project Ga0172371, IMG submission 114543) | Freshwater microbial communities from Kabuno Bay, South-Kivu, Congo - kab_022012_12m | ecosystem: Environmental > Aquatic > Freshwater > Lake | place: Democratic Republic of the Congo: South-Kivu... | reverse complement strand
GCCAACAATCGGCTCAAATCTCTACCGCCCGAGTGGCAGGGCCGGGCTCGGGTCATGGGACGACGTTAGGCACTCCTCTCCTTATCCCCCCTGCAGCAACCGACGCCTTACCCAAGAGTGGTTTTTTGGCATGAAAGATGACCATGGCGTCACCATAGCTGTAGAAGCGGTACCCCAGCTCAAGGGCTCGCTGATAGGCCGTTTTGACAAGCGTCAGACCGGCAAAAGCGCTGACTAAAAAGAGAAGCGACGACTTGGGGAGGTGGAAGTTGGTGATCAGGGCATCGACTACTCGGAATTGGTAGCCAGGGTAGATGTAGAGCTGGCACCAAGCAGAGACGGCCTGTAGATGACCGGAGGCCGCAGCAAACTCCAGTGCCCGGGCTGAGGTGGTGCCAACCGCCCAGATTCTGTTGCCTCTTGCCTTCGCCTCACGGATGGCCGCCACTGTTGATTCTGGTACAGAGACGTACTCGGCATGAATGGCGTGCTCGCGGAGATCGGCTACTCGGACGGGGGCGAAGGTGCCATAGCCAACATGGAGGGTTACCTGAGCGAAGTGCGCCCCTTTCTCTTTGATCTGCTCGATCAATTCGTGGCTGAAGTGGAGCCCGGCGGTTGGTGCTGCAATGGCACCGCTTTCTTTTGCGTAGATCGTTTGATAGCGTTGCCGATCATCCTCGCCCTCGGCGGTGGGCCGGTGGATATAGGGCGGCAGGGGGACAAGGCCATAATCGGCCAGGCACGAGGCGAGCTCTCCCTGCCAACGCAGGATGGCACGCACTTCGCCACTGGCTAAGACCTCAAGTACCTCCGCTTCGAGATTGGGGCCAAAGAACAGACGTCCCCCTGGCTTGGGGCGTTTCGAACTCTTGACCAGCCCCCTGACCTCGGCCTCTCCTCCTTCCTCCGATGCGGAGGGGAGGGGAGGGGAGGGGTAATGGAGGAGCAGTAATTCAACCTGCCCCCCGCTCTCCTTGCGGCCTAGGAGTCGAGCGGGGAAGACCTTGGTGTCGTTGATCACCAGCAAGTCCCCCGCCTGAACGAGGGTGGGCAAGTCGCTAAACGGGCAATCGTCCATTGTGTGGGGATCTCGCACGACCAGGCAGCGGGAGCCGTCCCGGCGAGCTGCTGGCTCCTGGGCGATTTGTGACTCGGGAAGGGGGTAATCGTAGGAGGCGACTTGATAGATCGATTCAATCATCGCTTGAGCCTAGCCAAAGAGCGTGGTTCGTTGCGCCAGGTAACAGAGCAGGAGACCGGTAGCCATGGTCAAGATGCCAACGATCCGCAGGACGCTGGGCGGCATGACGGTCATCCGTTTGAGCCACTCCTGCATGAGCTCAGGGGAGGCGGCCCAGGGAAGACCTTCCAGCACCAGCACCAAACCGATCAAGGCGATCAGAAACTTCATTCGGCCTTTTTCTCAACCTTGGCCTCTTCCAGCAGAACCTCGTAGGTCAAGGCCCCAAAGGCCTTACCCACCGTTACCGTGCCGCTTGCCTGAATGATATCATCCTTGTTGGCCTTGCTGGTGGTGATCACCACCAACTTGTGATCGCCCTTTTTGCTGCTGCCAGAGCCATCGACAATGCGTAACCACTGGCGGTCTTCAAACTGCGAAGATTTGACTACCTTACCTCGCACTACCGCCTTTTTGCCGTTTAATGCCTCTTTTTGGGCAAAGATCTCGGCCACGGTATAGGCGTCTTGGCCTTCTGCCTTGGCAACCTTGGCTGTTTCTTGAGCTTGAGCTTCAGCCTTATCCTCTGAAGCCGTCACCACCCGTTTCAACATACCGCTGATCCCCCCGGAGAAGAGGATCTTGTCGAAGGTGCGCTTTAAGGTCGGGCTGGTGTAGGGGCCCATCTGCACGCCAGGTTGGAGTTGGATCTCATCGCCAACCTTGACCAAGGACTCCGGCACGGCAAACCACTCCTTCTTCCCCTGGCGATCGAGCAAGATATAGGTGTAACCGCCGCTGTTCATCGTCTCGCTCACCGTGCCTTTGATCTCTTCCTCTTCAGCTCTGACCTCTTTTGCTGCCATTAGCATCAGGCTGGCAAGCATCATCAGACACAGCAAACCACTTAGCACTCGTTGACCATCTAACTTCATTCTTTCTCCCCCTCTGGTAAGTCTTAAGGCAACGCCCTCTAAACTCCTCGTCTCTTGACAGGCAACGCTTTCCTGCACGGTATGAGCGACTCTGGTATTTTTGATAACCCTTGACAAGCCATGGTATCCATTGTATCGAATTGATTCCAATAATTCCCCACGGAGCGCGTAGTTAAAAAGGTGAAGGAGTGTATTGCCATTCCTGTCGACCTGTTTTGCCACCCCCAACCTCTTTGTCTCCTATGAGCGTATCCATCGCTATTCGAAAATTCTTGGCCAATAATTACCTGATAAGCCTCCTTGTCTCGTGGAGCACCCTCATCAGTTTTTCGGTGGCCTCAAACCTCTACCAAAACCAGCAAGATACCATCGCCAAGGCTAAAATTGAGGCACGAACCATCTTCCGGCACAACATCGCCTACCGCAAGTGGAGCACCATGCACGGCGGGATATATACCAAGATCAGCGAGAAAAACAAGGACAACCCGCACTTCCTCTACGATGTCGATGGCTCGCCAAAAGACGTGTCTTTTGCGATTATCGATCCCTCACAGGTCACCCGTCAGGCCTATGAAGTGCTGCACAATCAGGCCCCAAACCTGGCAGCCATCAGTCGAACCGTCAGTCTCGACTATCTCAACACCATCGACCCCTACGATCAGCCCGATGCCTGGGAGACAGAAAGCTTACAGTCGCTTGAAAGCGGTAAGATTGATGAGTCGAGCACGGTTGCCATGATCAACGATGCCCCTTACCTGCGGCTACTCACCCCCTACATCATCGACCGTGGTTGCATTAAATGCCATAGCCACGACTTTACGATTGGCAATGTGCGGGGGGGGATGAGTGTGGCTGTTCCCATGCTCCCCTACTATGAAACGGCGGTGCAAACAGAACGGACGACAATCATCACCCATCTCCTGCTCTGGTTATTAGGCTGTGTTGCCATTGTCAAATTTTCTAACGCCTTCAAGCGCTATCGGACGACGATCATCGAGAGTGAGAGAAAGTTTCGTATCGTCTCTGAATTTGCCTATAACTTCGAGTATTGGCTTGGCGAGCATGGGGATTTGCTCTTCATCTCCCCATCGTGTCAAGATCTGACGGGCTATAGCCGTGAGGAGTTTATCGCCAATCCAGGTATTCTGACGACCATGATTCACCACGACGACCAGAACCCTTTTTTGCACCAGATGAGTGACTCCGGCAATCAGACCTTGACCAGCGTCCTTGCCCGCATCACCCGCAAGGATGGGGAGATCCGCTGGTTCACCCACACTGTTACTCCCATCTACGTCGATGGCGAATACCTTGGCCGTCGTGGGAGCAGCATCGATATTACTGAACAGAAAAAATTGGAGGAACAACTCCAGCACTCCAAGCAATTAGAGTGCATGGGCCAATTCGCTGGGGGGATCGCCCACGACTTCAATAACGTGCTCGGCTCCATCAACACCTTCGCCCACCTTCTGAAAGAGGAGGTGGGCGAGAATAACAGCACGGCCTTGGATTATATCAAATACATCAAAATCGCCACCAAACTCGGAAAGAATCTCACCTCGAATCTGTTGTCTTTTGGCAAGAGACAAGGGATTGACACGCAAAGGGCAAGCATCAAATCAATCATCGCCAACATCTCAGATATCTTGAAGAGTTTGGTCGACGAGGGTTTTTCCTATGTCTTTGACCTGACGGAGGCCGATTATGAAATTATGGCCGACCATCATCAATTGGAACAGATCTTGATCAACTTCTGCACCAATGCCCGGGACGCCATGCCCAATGGGGGGGTGATCACCATCGCCAGCCGCTTCCGTCTCCTCGATCAAGCGATTGAGGGCAACTTGGAACAGATCCCCGCCGGTTCGTATATGGTGCTGTCGGTCACCGACGTCGGGCAGGGTATCAAGCCTGAGAATTTGAAGAAGATCTGCGAGCCCTTCTTCACCACCAAGAGTTCCTCGAAGGGGACGGGACTTGGCTTGTCGATTATTTTTAACATCGTTAAACAACACAAGGCCTTTATGGACGTTGAAAGCGCTGTCAATCGGGGTACCACCTTTTCCATCTTCATGCCAACAACCGGGGTGCCGTTTGCCTCGGTCGAGGGAAACGGCTTGAGCGCCACCACTCCCGCCCCGTCTGTTGGCGAGGCCCCAGCCATCCCGGAATTACCGCCAGCAATGGCCTCTTTGCCGACATCGATCGGGGTAGAGCAGAAGACCATCCTGGTGGCTGACGATGATGAGTTGATTCGTAAGGCCTTGCAAGTGCAACTTGAACATCATGGCTATCACGTCCTTCAGGCCAATAACGGCAAAAAGGCGATCAGTATCTTCCTCGACCAACAAGGCAGTATTGACATGGCAATCCTTGATGTGATTATGCCTCAACGTAATGGCAAAGAGGTCTTTGATGTCATCCGTAAAAACAACCCGCAAGTCCCTGTCCTCTTTGTCAGTGGTGACACGGCCAATATCCTGAGCGAGGATATGGTGCTGCAGGAGGGTTTGCATCTTCTGCAGAAACCGATTGATTTTGACCTGCTGATGGAAAAAATTGACACCTTGCTTGGCCGTGGCCCTGTACGTTAGGCTTTTCCTCTAGCCCCCATTCTCTTATGACCGTATCGATTGAAAATAGTTATGCTGGAATTATCGGCCGTTGTCAGATCATGCAACGGCTGTTTGGCCTTATCGCCAAGGTGACAGACACGGATACTACCATCCTGATCTCTGGAGAATCGGGCACAGGCAAAGAGTTGATTGCCCGCGCTATCCACAGCCAAGGGGCACGTCGTCAGCAACCTTTTGTGCCCATCAACTGTGGTGCCATTCCCTCCGAGCTCTTGGAAAGTGAATTGTTTGGCCATGAAAAGGGGGCCTTCACTCACGCCATTCGCACTCGCCAGGGGCGTTTTGAGTTGGCCAACGGTGGTACCGTCTTTCTCGATGAGATTTCGGAGATGAGCCCCATGCTCCAGGTGAAGCTCCTCCGTGTCTTGCAAGAAAGGCAATTTGAACGGGTTGGCGGCACCCAGACCATCACCTCGGATTTCCGGGTGATCGCTGCCACTAACCGTCAGTTGGAGGAAGAGGTCAAGGGCGGCAGGTTCCGTGAAGATCTCTACTATCGTCTCAACGTCATCCCTATTCAGGCCCCACCCCTGCGTGAGCGCTCGGCCGATATCGTCCTCCTCGTGCAGCACTTCATCTCCACCTTCAACACCTCAAAGAATCGGCAGATCAGCGGTATCTCTCAGGAGGCCCTGGCCTGTCTCTTGCGCTATTCGTGGCCGGGGAATGTTCGAGAGCTGGAAAATATCATTGAGCGGATGGTTATCCTGGCGGCTGGCCAAGAGATTGATGTGTCCGACCTCCCAGAGAGGATCGTTGAGGCCAATGGCCTCCTTGGTCAAGAGGTGGTTGAGATCCCCGTCATGGGGTTTTCGCTGTCGCAAACGGTGGCGGACTACGAGAAGAGGTTGATTGTCCAGGCCTTGAACCAGACTGATTGGGTCAAGAATCAGGCGGCCCAACTGATGAACATCAATCGAACCACCTTGATCGAAAAGATGAAGCGCTACGAGTTGGTCAAGCCCCTGGTCTCACTGGCCGTCTCCCCTTGAGCCTGGAGAGACCCGAGCGACCTTTCACTCGAACCCCTTTTCCCCCTTTCTGAGCGGGTCGTCATGCGGAAATTATTTTTTTTGTGCCCTCTCTTCTGCTGTCTGTTGCTTGTCAACCTGATGGTTGTTGGCCCCCTCCAGGCAGGGGAGGCGAAAGAGAAAAAGAAAACGGAGAAGAAGGCCGAAAAACCGGCCAAGGAAGAGGGCAAGAAGTCTGAAGGAAAAGCCAAAGAGGAACCGCCGCCGGTGGTAGTGAAGCCGCCTCCGCTCGACGAGTTATGGACGACAGCGGAGGATATGCTGCGGCTTAGCGATAGTAAGGGGGCGGCCCGCGCCCTGTATCTGATTCACTATCACTACCCGGATGAGGTAAAGAGTCAGTCGGCCCTGTGGCAGGCAGCGAACCTCCAGAAGGAACTCGCGCAGACGGAGAAGGATGCCGATTGGCGTGCGGTGCTAGATCGCTTCCGACGCTACCTCCAATACTATCCCAAGTCACCTCAGGCGGCCGAGGCCTATTTTGAAATCGGCAAAACCTATCAGTCCATGCACTATGCCCGAGATGCCCAGACCTACTTCAAGCTCTTTCTGAAAAAATACCCAGACTCACCGCTTGTCCCTCAGGCGATGCGCTGGTATCGGGATTCGTTGTTGAGAGTTGGCCATCGTCAAGAGGCCGAGAAGGTCTTTCAGGAGTGGCAGCAATCGGCGGTGCCGGTGGTTCGCCTACTGGGAGAGGCCGGCAGTGGCAACTTGAAGTCGTTGGCGGGGGATTATCAAGGGGCGCTCGCCATCTACCAAAAGATTCTGACGGCGGCACCAAATTTTCCGGTCGACGATCCAGAGATCCTACGTTACGCTGGAGTCGCCAATCTGCGCTTGGGACAGACAGAGATCGGACGTGAGCAACTCTTTCATTATCTGACCTTGGCCGGGGTGAGCACCGAGCGTAGTGATATCTTGGTCGAACTGGCGGAGAGCTATTTTGCTGCGGCAGAGTACAGCGCCGCCGACAAGCTCTTTCGTCAGGCGATTGCCGAAGGTGGGGGCAATGAGCGTACGGTGTTATTGAGCCACCTGCGTGTCAATCAGTACTTGGACACTCCCGAGATTCCCGTCGAGAAATGGCAACACCACAACGACCTCACCGACCGCGAGGGCGATCGGCCCTATCTGGCGGTACTTGAAAAATTGTATCGAGATCCCATCGCCCAAGATGCTCGTTTTGGCCTGTTCAGGCGCTATCAAAGGCGTAATGAGTTGGATAAGGCCTACGAGATGGGGAGCAATTATTTGCGCAATGCCCAGCCCGCCGCCGATGGCAAGCCCCCAACTAAGGAGGTCAGTCAAATTCTCCTCACCTTGGTTGAGGCCCTGCTGAAAGAAAAGAAGTATCAAGAGATCAATGACCTCTATGCCGCTGAGTACCGGCATATCAAAGACTTGCCGAGCGCTAAACTACAGACCATGATGGGTGAGACCATGGAGGCCTTGAGCCTTTACCCCTCAGCGGCCTCCTTCTATTTCCTGGCCATGAAATGGCCGATGACCGAGGCCGAAAAGACGGATCTCTACTTTCGCCGGGCGAAACTCTATCTGGCTACCAAGGACTACGAGTCACTTGATCGGCTTCTGACCCATCTGCACAAGGTCTATCAGGGCAAACCGGAGGCCGCTGAGGTTGCTCGCTATAGCGCCAAGCTGAGCGCTGCCCGAGGGCAGGTCGACCAGGTCAACACCTTCTACGACCAGACCTTACGTCAGCCAGCCAGCCAAGAAAAACGCAGCGAGGCCTCAAGCGAGGCCCTGGCCCTCATGGTACAGGAAGGGCGCCTCGATGCTGCTGAGGCCATCCTTGATAAGGGCATTGCGGGGGGATGGATCGAGCCGAAGGACCAACAAGGCTGGTGGCTGCGGCTTGGCAACGGCTGGCGGGCCAAGGGTGAATTTGCCAAGGCCAAGGCCGACTACAGCAAGGGGTTGGCTAACGACTTGCCAACGCAGGGGGATACGGTTCAGGAGCTGCACCTCTATTTAGGCGATGCCCTATTCGCCTTGGGGGATCAAAAAGAAGGCCTGCCTCACTATCAGTCTGCCGAGCAGGGGGACAATCCGCTGTGGAAGAAAATGGCCAAGGAACGTCTGACCCAGCATGAGCTCGACCGAGAAATGGCCGCTATGAAAAAAGGTGGGGGCAAGTAGGACGAGGCAGGTCGATCGCTATCGTTAACGAGCCGGTGAAGACAAATTTTCTTTTTCACTCAACTATGACCGTGAACAGTTCAAAGAAAAAAATTCTGGTGGTTGATGACGAACAGGGGGTGCGGGTTGACCTGTTTCAGGCCTTAACCAGGCAAGGGTTCGAGGTGATTGTTGCTGAAAACGGTCAGATAGCGCTCGACCGCATGAATCGTCAACCGGTTGACTTGTTGCTGACCGACATCAAGATGCCGGAGATGGATGGCCTTGCCCTTCTGCAACAGGTCAAGATGCTCTGTCCTTCGCTGCCGGTGATCATCATGACCGGCTTTGCCACCGTCGATTCGGCCATTCAGGCCATGAGGCTTGGGGCCTACGATTACATCCTCAAGCCCTTCCCCCTGGAGGTCATGGAGGAGACTGTCGCTCAAGTGCTGGCCGTGGGGGGAGGGCAACAGGCCCTTGGTCTGGCGGCGGGGAGCCTTGCCAGTGCGCCTGTTCGATCGAGCAAGGGGGGGCGGCTGATTATTGGTCAGGATCCCCTGTGGCAGAGGGTGATTGCCAAGGCCAAGGCCGTTGCTTCAAGCACGGCCACTGTCTTGATCCTTGGGGAGTCAGGGACAGGCAAGGAGGTCTTGGCCCGCTTGCTGCACGAAGAAAGTTCCCGCAACTCCGGGCCGTTTGTCGCCTTAAACTGTGCCGCCCTGCCCGAGGGCTTGTTGGAGAGTGAACTCTTTGGCCATGAAAAAGGGGCCTTCACCGGCGCCATTGCCACCAAGAAGGGCAAGTTTGAATTGGCCGATGGGGGCACACTGCTCCTTGATGAGATCGGTGAGGTGCCCCTTCAACTCCAGTCCAAATTGCTCCGCGTCTTGCAGGAGGGTGAGGTCGATCGCCTGGGGGGACGGGCACCGATTAAATTCGATGTCCACGTCCTGGCCACCACAAATCGAAATTTGAGTGAGGCGGTCGAGCAGGGTACCTTTCGCCTTGACCTCTTCTATCGCTTAAACGTCATCCCCTTGCGTCTGCCCTCCTTAAGAGAACGGCGAGAGGATATTGTGTTGCTGGCCGATCACTTTATTGGTCGTTATGCGGAGCAGTATAAAAAGGTGGTGAAGCCCCTCTCGTCGCGTGCCAAGCAGCGCTTTCTCGATTACGCTTGGCCGGGCAATGTTCGTGAGATGGAGAACATGGTCGAACGGGCTGTGCTCCTCAGTCAGGGCCAGGCCATTGAGCCCTGGGATCTGTGGGATGAGGAAGAGCCCCCATTGGAGGTGCGGGGCCAAGACGATCCCCAGAGCTGCTCCCCATCAAGTACGGCAGGGCCTTCTGATCAGGACTTTTTTGCCGATGATACCCGGCAGATGGTTCCGCTCCGCGAGGTCGAGCGTCAAATGATCCGTCAGGCACTCCAGCAAACTGACAATAATCGAACCCATGCCGCCAAGATACTGGGCATCAGTGTTCGTACCCTACGCAATAAGTTAAACGAATATCGCAGCCAAGGGATCGATCTCTAGCCGATTCCGCCCTCCTCATCCCCCCGCATCCCCTCCAATCGTCCCTCCCGCTATGTGTGGCATCATATTTGCTCACTGTTCATGGCAACACCATTGATCAGCCCTTGGCAGGAGGAAACTATGCCCTTTACCAACAAACTTTTCGGCGGAATCATCCCCAGTAGCCGCTTGGCGCTCGATGCCAGGATGGAGCGTCAGGGACTCCTCCAATCCAACGTTGCTAACATCGAGACCCCGGGCTACACCGGACAGGACTTTTCGTTCGCGGCGGTTATGAAAAACGCCATGCTTCAACGTGGCAAACTGGCTCAAACCAATGAGCGTCATCTTGGTCTCGATCCGGTCAACGTCAGTGAGAGCCTGGAGTTCAGTCACGATAAACGCCCGGTTGATCTCGATGAGGAAATGCAGAAACTTACCGAAAACCAGTTGATGTTTCAGGTGACCAGTAAGATTCTGGGTAATCGATTTGACAGCTTGAAGCTTGCTATTGACGAGGGAGGGAAATAGGCCATGGACTTTTTGACCGCCATGAAGATTAGTGGTTCGGCCCTGAAGGCCGAACGGACGAGGATCAACATTGCCTCGATGAATTTGGCCAACGCCAACACCACCCGCACCATTGAAGGCGGCCCCTATCGCGCCAAATCGGTGATCTTTGGGGCCACCCCACTGCCCGTGAATACCTTTCAAGAGACCTATGACTCGGTGGATGAGCGGCTACGCAAGGTCGATGTCGTTCGGGTGGTGGAGGACAAGATCCCCTTTAAGGAGGTCTACGACCCTTCCCACCCCGACGCCGATGTCAATGGGGTGGTCAAGATGCCGAATGTCAATACGGCAGAGCAGATGGTTGATCTGATGAGCGCCAGACGTGACTTCGACGCCAATGTCACGGCTATGGATTCGATTAAAGCCATGGCCTTACGTTCTCTTGAAATCAGCCGTTAAAACAACCCTAGCGAGGAATGACCATGCAACCAATCGCCCTTACTCCCATTTCAATCACCCCCAGCCAACCGCTTGCCGAGGCCAAGAAGGCCCAGGGCGCGGGCTTTGGTGATATCCTGCAAGAGTCGATTGCGGCGGTCAACCAGAAGGCCCAGGAGGCCGCGACGCTCAGTGAGGGGTTGGTGAGCGGTCAACATTCCAACATCCATGAAACCATGATCGCCATGGAAGAGAGCAGTATCTCCTTCAGGATGCTGGCCAAGGTACAGAACAAGGTGATCGATGCCTATCGCGAAGTCATGCGTCTGCAACTATAAGGCCTTCGTCCTAACCGGTTTTTTTTCGAGATCTTCCACTCATAACGAACGAGGAATTCCATGGCCAGTCCCAAAGAGATGTTACAACAGATGCTAGCGGTGATTAAAGACCTGACAACCCCCCAGAAGGTCGTCGCCATGCTGGTCTTGGCTGGGGTCATGGGTGGTATGTTGATGATGTCCCTTGGTGGCAAAAGCACCAACTACCAGATCTTGTTTTCCTCGCTCAATCAGGAGGATGCGGCCGAAGTGGTGGCGAAGTTGAAGGAACAGATGATCCCCTACGAGTTGGACATGAACGGCACGGTGGTTAAGGTGCCTGCCGACAAGGTGCTCGATACCCGTTTGTCCCTGGCCGGAGAGGGGCTGCCTCGCGGTGGTGGTATCGGTTTTGAGATCTTTGATAAGACCAGTTTTGGTACCACCGATTTTGTTCAGAAGATGAACTACCAACGGGCCTTGCAGGGGGAGTTGGCTCGTACCATTCGTCAATTTCAACAGGTGCAGGAGGCCAGGGTGCACATTGCCTCTCCCACCGAGTCGGTCTTTATTGAGGATCAAAAACCGCCCTCCGCCTCGGTCAGTGTTAAATTGCGTGGCAACAACCAACTGGAACAGAAGCAGGTGCAGGCGATTGTCAACTTGGTGGCCAGTTCCGTCCAGGGCTTAACGGAAGACAATATCACCGTGGTCGACACCGCAGGCCGCCTCCTCTTCCGTAAACGGGGGGGGGAGATGGGGCAGATGTCTGATAGCCAACTTGAATTTCAGCAGAATACCGAAAAGGCACTGCGCGATAAACTGGAGAGTATGTTCGAACAGGTGGTTGGCGCAGGAAAGGCCATTGCCCGGGTGGCGGTTGAACTCGACTTCAACCAGACGGAAACCACCGAGGAGACCTTTGACCCGGAAGGACAGGTGGTGCGTAGTGAGCAACTCTTGAATGAGGGCAACGCCCAACCTGGATCGACCCCGGAGGGCATCCCCGGGGTTAAGGGCAACTTGGCTACCTTCAATGAAACAGGGGCCAACGGGGCAACGGGGGGGGCTTCGGCCAACCGCAACAATGTCACTCGTAATTACGAGTTGAGCAAGACGGTCAAGAAGGTCAAGGGGACAATGGGTAAGATCAAGCGGCTTTCGGTAGCGGTCATGGTCGATGGTACCTATGAAAAGACGGTTGACAAGGATGGAACCGCCACCCTAAAATACATCCAGCGTAGTGCCGATGATTTGAAGTGGTTCGATAAGATGGCCAAGAATGCGGTGGGCTTTGATGCCGAACGTGGTGATCAGCTAGAGGTGGTTGGTACAAGCTTTGCCTCGTCGATGGAGCCCGAGGCTAAGGGCAACCCGCTGGAACGATGGCAACAACTCTTTGATCGTTTGGCTCAGCCCTTGATCTATCTCCTGGTCTCGATCTGCTTTGTCTTCTTTGTGGTGCGCCCCTTTTTCCGCCTGTTGACCAACAAACAACAGGAAGAGAAGCAGCAGGCACTCCAGCAGGTCTCGAAGTCCAAGCTTCGGGGCGTGGCGGCGGCTCAGGCAGAGGAAGAAGAGGCCCTGGAGGAGGACCTTGCTTTGAAACCGGTGGCTATGTCTGATCGAGAAAAAATCTACAAGTTGGCTCAGACCGATCCCGACCGTGCAGCCGATCTGGTGCGGCGTTGGTTACGACAAGAGGCGGCTTAAGTCATGGCAAAGAAAGAGAAACAAGATAGCGAGGATCTCTCCGGCCCGGAGAAGGCGGCAATCTTTCTGCTGACCTTGGGTGAAGACTTTACCGCTAAGGTCTTCCAGCGCCTGGAAGAGGAAGAGATCCGTACCGTTGGTCGACAGATGGCCAAGATCGATCACGTCGAGCAGGACGACATCGCTAATCTCCTCAAGGAGTTTCGCTCCGATGAGGGGGGGGAGGGGCTTTACCTCTCCGGTGATGACCTGCTCGAATCGGCCTTAAGAAAGGCCCTGGAGGCGGAGAAGGCCAACTCCATTCTCGATGATATTCATTCGGATTGGCGTTTGACTCTCTTCCAGAAGGCAAGGAAACTTGACCCCAAGATCCTGGTCAATTTCTTGAGAAATGAACATCCCCAGACCATTGCCCTGGTCATGGCGGTACTCGATCAGTCGCAAGCGGCAGTCATCCTCGGTGAGTTGAAGGAAGAACAACGGGTTGAGGTGATCATTCGCATGAGTGAGCTGGACAAGGTCAGTCCGGAGATCTTGGTCGAGATCGACCGTGTCCTGCAGGAGGAGCTGCTATCAGTTGAGGGGGTCGAGGGCCAGAGGCTGGGTGGGGTCGATATGGTGGCGGAGATCCTAAACAACGCTGACCGAGCCCTGGAGGCCTCTATTTTGGAAGGTGTTGAAGAGCAGCGCGAAGAGTTGGCCGATGAAATCCGCCGTCTGATGTTTGTCTTCGACGACCTGATTGGTGTCGATGATCGAGGCATCATGGCCATCTTAAAAGAAGTCAGCTCCGACGACCTGAAGTTGGCCTTGAAGACGGCAGCCGCCGAGTTGCAGGAGAAGATCTTCAAGAACATGTCCTCGCGTGCGGTTGAGATGTTGAAGGAAGAGCTGGAGATGATGGGCCCCACCCGCTTGAAGGATGTCGAGACCGCCCAGCAGGCTATCTTGAAAATCGCCAAACGGTTGGAGCAGGAAGGCAAGGTGCAGTTGTCGGCTGGCGGGGGTGAGGATGAATTCGTCTAGGGTGATCAAGTCGTCTCGGGTGCAACGTGATCATGCCATCATGATCACCCGGCCGAGCAATGATGAGGTGGCGGAGGGAGGGTTCCACCCCTTGGCCTCGCTCTGGCAATCCGATGACGCTGAGTTGGCCGCAGGTCTGGGCCAATTGGCGGAGGAGAGGCGATTGCTCCACGAGGAGGCCCAGGCGCTGAAGGCTGAGTCCGAGGCCATGATCGCCGAGGCCAAGGCGAGGGCTAAGCAGATTGAAGAGGAGGCTCAGGCCAAGGGACTCGCCGAGGGCAAGGCCCAGGCCGAGGCTGAAGCGAAGAATCAATTCCTCAAGATTGACGCACTGCTGACGGAGCTGGAGGGCGAGCGACAAAGGTTTCATCAACAGTATGAAGAGGATATGCTTACCCTGATCAAGGCTATGGTTGATCGGGTGCTCTTTCATGAGATCAAGGCCAATCCCCAGGCCATCGAGCTCTGCCTGAAGAAGGCCTTGACCTATGTGGTCGAGAATGCCAAGGTCGTTATCCGCCTGCATGGCCAAGATCTGGAGCGTTTGCGACAGGCCGCCCAGGAACGTTCGGAGTTGCTCGCTGGTTACCAGAAAATTGACTTGGTAGAAGACTCAAGCCTCGCCATAGGGGGATGCATCAT
>Ga0172371_10008741_pt1 | contig 14100 bp, 13 predicted proteins | sample Lak12m_FD_114543 | JGI IMG/M metagenome (GOLD analysis project Ga0172371, IMG submission 114543) | Freshwater microbial communities from Kabuno Bay, South-Kivu, Congo - kab_022012_12m | ecosystem: Environmental > Aquatic > Freshwater > Lake | place: Democratic Republic of the Congo: South-Kivu... | reverse complement strand
TCTCGATCGGCCCGACGCATGGAGCGTCGGCATCGGCTATGGTTTTTGGATCCAGAGAAGGGAGCCCAAGTATTTAGAGCGATCCAGAATCGGCATCAGGAAATATCGGGCCTCGCCCCCTTCTACCAGAGGGTCTCGGCGTTGGCGTTCCTTATGGTTCCCCGGCACACGGGATATGCCGCAGGACATGTATCAAGCCACGAGGTCGTTACCAAGAGATAGCCCACTGGCACAATTAAACAAACTTCCCTCCAAGGTTCTTGACGCGATTCATGTGCTCTTCCCTTTTCTTGACACCCCAATATCCCCTGACGCATAATCCCGCCCATGACAGCAGGTTTTTGACCCGTCTTCAAATGAGGAAACAAGGGAGGTCGAGCGACGATGAAAACGATCTTTGTATCGGGGATGATAGCGGCCCCATGTGTGCCCGCTCTTTGCTCTAAAGCCTACCTCAAGATGAAGGACTCCGCCAGGATCTACTACGAGGACCATGGGAGCGGGCGGCCGATTCTTTTCGTGCACGGATGGACCTGCTCTTCCAGGTTCTGGCAGAGGAACATCCCCGAGCTTTCCAAAAAATTCCGTGTCGTTGCCCTCGATCTGCGCGGGCATGGCAACTCTTCCAAGATATTGACCGGCCATACCATCGAACAATACGCACGGGATGTCAGAGAGGTGATCGAACACCTCGATCTCAGGGATGTCCTGATCGTCGGCTGGTCATTGGGCGGGCCTGTTGTCTTGTCTTATTATCAACAATACGCCTCGGACAGTCGCCTCGCGGCCCTCGGTCTTGTGGACACGGATCCTTTCCCATTCAGTCCGGCGGAGTGGAACAGCCACAGCCTGAGAAATTACAACGCGAACGCCATGAATGAGATGTTCAAGACGTACGCGGCTGATCCCCTCGCGTTCGCAACCGGGTTCACAAAGAATATGTTCAAGGAGGGGAGGGCATCCGAATCGGACCTGGACTGGATACCCGCTGAACTCACCAAGACGCCCCCCTGGATCGCGATCGCCGCCTATTCCGATTACATAATGGCCGATTACACCGGCGTCCTGTCGGCTATCCACGTTCCCGTGATCGTGTTTGCCGCGGACTCCAGCATCTTCAAAAATGGAATCGCCATGGGAAGAAGCATCGCAGGACAGATCCCCATGAGCACGTTTATCCCCTTTGAAGATGCGGGGCACCTTCTCTTTTATGAGCGACCGGAAAAGTTCAACACGGTCCTGGCCGATTTTTTCGACCACCATAAATAGAGAACCTTCCGGTCTTTTTCAACGACTGGGGTGAAGGGGCGCCGCTGCTTGCAGCGGGGTGCCATTCCTGCCTTCATTCAAACAACGACGTCTCCCATTCACAGCAAGCGGGATTCGAAAGGGGAATGGATCAGAACCGCTTCCTCCCTTTGCGGTCCCCCTCTGACAAGCCGGGTCAGGTCCTTCAGGGGATCGTCGCTTCTCGTTTCAAGCATCTGAAGCAGGGATCCACATAGGTGGTGGATTCCTCGAAAAGGAAGGCCTGAGTGATTGCAAGGTTTGCCTTTGCCACACAGAGGATCTCCAAAGCGCCCTCCTCCAGAATCTACGGATACACCCGGCAATAGCCGAACACCAATCAGTGGGAATTCTGCTTGACTTGCCCCAGTAACGTGGGATAGAATGTATTACAAAGTAATAAACAGACGGAGTTTTAAGGGATCGAAACCTACATCGGCACCGGAGGGCTTGCGCCATGAAAAGGGCAAAGCAAGACATCATTACCTTCAAAGCGGACGCCTCGCTTCTGGAGGCCATGAAAGATATCCCCAATCGCTCAGAGTTCATTCGAAACGCGATTCTGGCAGCCCTGGACAGCGCCTGCCCGCTCTGCAGCGGCACGGGCGTCCTCACACCCAATCAGAAGAAACATCTTGCCGACTTCCTGGCCGATCATTCTTTGAAAGAGTGCGAGAAATGCCATGATCTCAGGTTCGTGTGCGATCACGGTTTTGATGAGGGCGTCACCCAAGGCATGCCCCGTTGCAGATGAGCTGAGATAACGAACGAGATCTCTTGGGGATGAAAACAAGGTCCATGCTGCTGTCAATACGCCTCATCAAGAAGACGGTATGGCTTTCTAATCTGTCGCTGCTTTATGCCGCCTTGGGGCTGCCGCTGATCCATCCCTTCTTTCACCATTCCTGCGAGAAACATTTCTGCATTGCCGGACCCAGCGATCACGTTGGGCAACCCTGCAGCGTCAACAGCTCTGTAAAATCTTTCCCGAGGCATTCTCATTGCCCCGTCTGCTCCTTCCTGCAGCAATTCCATATCCAGCATGAGTCAACACCCGTTTTTCTGGATTTTGAGCCCTGCTTCTCAAGGGCCGATCTGCCTCTGATAGTGTTTCTCGCGAAACCGTTCGAATGTGTCGCACTTTTTCCCAGGCCCCCGCCTCTGTCTGTTTCATAGCACAAGCTTCACGAACATAACCAGTGGATCTGGGTCCCAGAGGTTTGTCTGCAGTGGCCTTTAGTTGCGGACATTGGCGGCCACACTGAAGGGCACAGGCCTTTTTGCGCAACAAGAAGGGCCCTCGGGTACCTTTGCAGCGTAGATTGCGGGACATGACCGATTAGTCCCTTTGAAATCGAATTGCTATGTAAATACGGGAGGATAAACGATATGCGTGTCCTAACCAGAATGACATCCATCGGGTGTCTGTTGTTCTTCTTCTTTGCTGCTTCAATCCACGCAACAGCCGATATGGCCTTTGCCGGGCCTGTTCAATTGGAGACGGTTGTCGTGTCCGCCCCGGAAGAGGACGAGGGCGATGATACCGGCGAGACCATCGACAGCAAGATCATGAAGACCCTCAAGATCGTTGACCTTGCCGAAACTCTTTCGGACGAGCTGATGGAGGCGGCCCTGATTCGGAAGTCCATGTATGGCAACGAGGTTTCCCTCAGGGGGTTCGGTAAGTCCAATCTGAGGGTCCTGCTTGACGGCAGTATTGTGGAGGGCGCCTGTGGCGGAAGAAAGGACCCTTCGCTGTCGCTTCTCAGCACACTGGCCCTCGAGAAGCTGGTGGTCAGAGAAGGGCCTTTTGACGTAACCGAACCCGGCGCCCTTGGCGGGAGTATCGACGCGGTCACCAGGCGCCCGGAAAAGGGGTTTCACGGCGAGATCAACGCCAAAGGCGGACGGTTTGATTACATCAACACCGGCGGATACCTTACCGGGGGCAATAATATGATCCAGGGGCTTGGCGGGTACAATTTCTCTCAATCCGGCCAGTACAAGGACGGGGATGGCAATCCGCTCAGCAGTTTCGCCCTGCCTGAATTTGCCTACAAGCCGGAATATGTCGATATGAAGGCATTCAAAAAGCAGGATGCCATCGTTGAATTGCAGCTCACCCCGACGGAAAGCCAGACCCTTCTGGTGTCTCAGGTAATGAGCAAAGGTCAGGATATCATGTCCCCCAGGTTCGGATGGGATATTAAGGAGGAGAAGGCCTATCTGACCAACGTTGAATATGTGCTCGGGGATGCCGGTCGCCTTTCGGAGCAGTTGAAGCTCCAGTTCTATCGCAACAGGGTTGAGCATTACCCCACGACACAGTACAGGATCACCAGCGATGTGGCAACCATGAACAATGATGTCATCTCCACCATTACTGGGGGTAAAGTGGAAAACGAAAGCCGCATGTCATTCGCCAGGATAACCTACGGTATGGATGCGTACAAACAGTATTGGTTCGGCGATGTGTACAACAATGGGGTCCTGGCTAACGGAAATCTCATTCCCGGCGTCAATACGGTTCAAACGGGCATCTATGTCAAGGCGGAAAAGGACCAGGATGAATGGTTTCTGGGCGCGGGCCTCAGAGGAGATCGGTTCGAGACCCAGGCCGATGAAGCCCTCAAGTTCAGTTCAAAGAGCACCGACACCAATCGAAATACCGATTATCTGCCAACCGGTTATGCCACCGCCAGATACTATTTCGACAACGACATGCATCTGTTCGGCGGAATCGGCCACAGCATACGGATTCCTACGGCGGTGGAGCGATACATCCAGGGATCTCCCACGTTTTTTGGCAACCCGGATCTCAAACCCACACGAAACACTGAACTGGATCTCGGGTTTGGCCTGACGAACAAGAGATTGAGGTTTCAAGCAAAGGCCTTCTACAGCGATCTCAAGAACTATATCTATCAGGAGGAGCGAACCACGGGAACCGTTTCCTGGACCAACATCGATGCACATATCTTTGGCGGCGATGTCAAGGCGCTGGTGGATATCGCCTATGGCTTTTCTGTGGAGGGCGCGCTTGCATGTCAACGAGGTCAAAAGGATTCCTACCCGAGCTATAACGATGACGACAATCTGGCGGAAATTCCACCACTGAAGACCAAACTGGCCCTTCATTATGAGCAATCCGGCTTGTTCGGGCTGCTGGAGTGGATATACTCAAACCGCTACAGCCATGCGGACACAGATGCCGGAGAAAAGGAACTGCCTTCCTGGAATGTGGTCAATGTGCGTGCCGGCTATGCATTCAACCAATACCTGTCGTTGAACGTTGGGATCGACAACCTCTTCAACGAAACCTATGCGGTCGCCAATTCGTACGAACTGGACCCGCTCACGCCCGGCGCGACCCATGTGGCCATTGTAAATGAACCGGGACGGTTCTATTATGCCAGTCTGAGTTTCACATTCTGAAGGGAAGATATCTCGCGGCATTTCTAAGAAAGGAGGATTTGGAGCAATGACATTCACAACAAAGGCATTTCTGGCCGTGGCGACCCTCTTATGCATTATGGATGTCTCAACCCTGCAGCCTGTTCTGGCAGGAGAACGCGTTCCCGTTATGGTCAGCATACTCCCCCAGAAGTATTTCCTGGAGCAAATCGGGGGGGATCGGGTTGACGTGACCGTGATGGTCCTTCCGGGGGCCAGCCCGGAGACCTATGAGCCCAGGCCCCGGCAGATGGCAAGACTCACGGAATCGAAGGCCTATTTTGCCATCGGGGTCCCTTTTGAGACGCACTGGCTTGGGAAATTCGCAAGCTTGAATCCCAGGATGGAAATCGTTCTCACCCAGGACGGCATCGCGAAACTGCCCATGATGCCTCACCATCACGAGGAAGGGAAGGGGGGCCATGGAACCGAAGGTCATGGGGAGGGGATGGACCCACACATCTGGCTGTCGCCGCCCCTTGTGATGCTGCAGGCCCGCAATATCTTTGAAGGACTCCTGAAAATCGCCCCTGAGCACAGGGACCTGTTTGAGGCCAACTACCGGAAATTCATCCATGAGCTGGCTGATCTGGATCTCCGAATCATGGCTCGGTTCAAGGAAAGACCTGAGGGCAGACGATTCATGGTCTACCATCCCGCGTGGGGATACTTTGCCAGTGCCTACGACCTGGAGCAGATCCCGGTTGAAATGGAGGGGAAAATGCCATCGCCCAGAGAACTTCAGCACCTGATCGCATTGGCCCGGAAGAATGGGATCCAGGTGGTCTTTGTTCAGCCCCAGTTTTCAAAAAAGAGCGCAGACGCCATCGCCGGGGCCATTGGAGGCAAGGTCATGGCGGCTGACCCGCTGGCCGAGAACTGGGCTGAAAACCTCGAAAACATTGCATCGTCTTTTGCGGCAGTCCTGAGATGATGCACGTCCCGATGTCCCCTTCATGTGAAGACCGGCCTGCGGGTCCGGCGGGAATTCCCTGGGGTCTGGTTCTTGAGGCGCTTTTTCTCGTCTATGCCATGGCGATCCTCATTCACTTGGGAGAGGGGCCCTATGTCCGTACCCTGGCCATCACCTTTGTGGGGATTGTCCTTGAAGCCCTTCCATTTATGCTGACGGGCGCTTTGGTGGGCGGGTTCATCGAGGTGTTCGTATCCGAAAAGCGGATTGCTTCTATCCTGCCTCCCGGGAAGTTCCGCACGGTTTTTCTGGCCGCAGCCATGGGAATGGTATTCCCGGTATGCGAGTGTGCGATCGTTCCCGTGATCCGGCGACTCATCAGCAAGGGAGCCCCCCTTTCCGCTGCCGTGGCGTTTCTGTTGGGAGGCCCCATTGTAAACCCGATCGTGTTCTTCTCCACGGCCGTGGCCTACCGAATGGACTGGCAAATCAGCGCCATAAGGCTGTTTGCCGGGTACGTCATCGCTGTTGGAATCGGTTTCGGCATGGGCGCGCTGTTCAGGAAAACCCCGGCCCTTTTGCCGAATTGCCTGGGGCAGGGTCCCAATGGGTGTGCATGCTGCGCACATGATTACGCCGGGAATGGAGGGAAGGACTCCAGACTCCTGGAGGCGCTGACCCATGCGGCGGAGGATTTTTTTCATATCGCGCATTTCCTCGTCATCGGGGCCTTTGTTGCGGCCAGCATACAGAGCTCGGTAGATCGTTCTGTTTTTCTCCTTTTTGCCGAGTTCCCGTCCCTTTCCATGCTGATGATGATGGCCCTTGCCGTGGCCTTGAATCTCTGTTCCGAGGCGGATGCGTTTGTGGCGGCCTCCTTTCAGTTCACCGTTCCTCTTTCGGCCCAGATGGCGTTCATGGTCCTGGGCCCCATGCTCGACCTGAAACTCCTCTTCATGTACCTGGGAGTCTTCCGGAAACGCGCCATCGTCGCGCTCAGCGGGATGACGGTCGTTGCAGTACTTGGCGCCACGACGGTGCTACGGTTATTCATGGGATGAATCAAGCGATGCACAGAACATCGTACGGATCGGTGCGTCTGGAAATGGCCTGCCTGTTCCTGATATGGGGCGGGATGACTGCGTGGCTTCTCCTGAGCGGCGCCTATCTGCTTTTTCTGAGGCCGGGATTCTGGCCCCTGCTGCTCCTGTCGCTGTGGATATGGGTTTCTTTTATTGCGGCGGTGATCTTCCGCGGCCGGATGTTCCGCTTTGCTCATTCCTATGCGGCATTGTGGATAAGGCTGGGTGTGCTCATCCTCCCCCTGTTTTACCTGCTCGTGGCCCAGGAGAAACCGCTTGGGTCTCATGCCTTCACGAATCGATCCATTCCTCCGACGCTTGCAGGGGCCATCACACGAAACAAGAGTGCGGCCAGGGACGCAACGAACGGGAAGGTCACGCTTCTGGAAATCCTGCAGAATTTCGACAAATACCGGGGGAAGCGGGTTACAACAGAAGGCATGGTTTACAGGGATGCAGTGGTGCCGGTCGGTCATTTCCTGGTCTTCCGTTTTCTCATCGTCTGTTGTGCGGCCGATGCCCTCCCGGCTGGCGCCCTTGTGGAATATGACCAGGCAGGCGCTCTTGAGGTTGATTCATGGGTTCGGGTGGAAGGCATCGTCGGGCTCAAGGTGGTAGATGGGCTTGTGTTCCCGTGCATCAAGGCGGACAGGGTTGCGTCCATCGATGCCCCGAAACTCCCCTATCTCTATCCGGGGGTATTTCAGTAGGCATGAGAAGGACCTTTGCGATATGTGCCATCCTTCTTGGATTGCTGGCCTCCTGCGCGGCATCCGGCGACGTAATGACAGAATCCGGAAAAGGACTCAATCCCCTGCTGGCCATTGTCCAGTTTTACCATGGGCCATTGGACCATCTCTCTGCTGTCAAGCAGGGGGAGTGCCCCATGTACCCATCGTGCTCGGAGTACAGCAAACAGGCCCTCGAGAAATACGGCTTTTTCGTGGGGGCCATGATCGCTGCCGACCGTCTCATGAGATGCGGCGGCGATGAGATGAAGTTAGTGCCACGGATCTTGGTAGATGGCAAGTGGAAATATTATGATCCCCTGGAGCAGAACACATCCTGGTGGGCTGAGCGACAAAGAGATCTCCTCTGATGTTCTCTGTGCGGGCCTCCTTGCACAGCACACTGCTGTGGAGCTTTTCGTTCCTATGGTTTGTACCGGCCGGCTGAGTCCCTGCCAAACGGTATGCCCGGCTTTCTCATATTTCTTCCCTCCTTCTTCTCCTGAAGCACCCTGATGGGCGGCACCTGGGCCTCGGGTACGAGTTCGTCGCTCTTGGCCAGGAAGATCGTGCCGGTGCGGGCCCGTTAGAAGCGGCCTCTCCTTCTGGCCAGGGCCCCGATAAACGCCCCTTTCTCAGGGCCAACCGTTTTCAGGAATCAGACGTGGAAATGGGGCCTCCAAGGGCAACAGGCCGAGAAAACACAACGACCGCTCCCTTATTCGGCGAGCGCCGTTACCTTAAGCCACAGGTTCAATGGTGTCGCGTGATGCTGCTCATCCTTCTTTCCACCGCCCACCGGGCCGCCCGGGCCGCCCGGTGGGCCCCCTCCCCGTGGCCGTCTCGTGCCCCCTTCAGGGCCGCCTCCTCTGTCCGGGGCCGGCTGCCCCATATTGCCTGGTTTGCCTGCCTTCTCCTCCATCCCTCCAGCCTGGAGGCCCAGTCGAAATCCCTCTTTGCCAGGGTCAATGAGCCCGTAACGGGTCTCTTTGCCCCTGGCTATGGGAACCTTGAGTTCATATACCAGACCTTTTGGTGTTTGGTTCACCGTCACATCGATATCGTAATCCTTTATCCCGGCAAGCGGCATGGTCCTCTGCTCATATTCTCCAGGCCCCAGCAACTGGACCTCCCGTTGCTCCATTTTCTGAAACTCTCTGAGAGGTCTCGGCCCTTCAATAGGGGAATCTCCAGGCGCCCCCGACGTCTCCTTGGGCGGCGGTCCGGGAGGGCCCGGTGCATCGCGTGGGGGCCCCCTAAACATGGATGACATCCTATCTTCACGGGGAAGGCCCACGGGAAAATGAACGCCGATTTTTTGTGGGTTTTCACCCTGCTGCTCAAGCCACAAGGTAAACCCCTGGATCATCATCTGTCTTTGGATTTCTTGGTCATGGACCGACAGCCGTAGGTACAGGTGTTCTTTATCATTGAGGATACTGATGACGGTCCTGGTATTCTCATCGTAATATTGGGGGCATCCCTGCCAATCCACATCATCTCCGTCCACCCGGATCTCGCGATCCCGCCATGCGCTGTTCAGGGTCGGCTCCTCCTTGCAGCTCCCAAGCAATGTCGTCGTACAGATCACAACGGCGAACACAAATAAGGAGATCCGAACAAAGGTTGTTTGTTTCTGCATAGTTATCCTCCTGAACCATCCGAGAAAAATTGAAAACACAATTGGCGCCCGCATCAACGTTCTTTGACTATTTATAAATCGTTTGAAGGCCTCCAAGGGTTACAATCAGAATGCACATCAGGAGCGCGAAAAGAAAGGAGAAAGGTGGCGAAAAGACAAGATATGCCTTAATCTTCATCCCTACAGCGATGACCCTTGGAAGATGCCGATCTCATGCGCGCCACTTTGGTGTTGACCCTCTTGATCATGAGCCTGTAAAGGATGAGTTTGGTGAGACCGGGGCGGTTTCGGTATGCCTCGGTCCGGTAGTAATCGGAAGGATCTTCCCAGACGCCCTGATCCGCAATAACCGCATCCATCTGGACGAACTGCTCGTCATCGATGTGGAAATCCGCACTGCACTCGCCGCCGGCGCATGAAATGGAATAGCCCGTGTCCCAGCCTTTTTCCTTGAGGGCCAGTTTGGCTGCGGTGAAAAAGGCCATATCATTGATATGGGCATCCAGACTGCGCCATTTCCCCTCGATCTCCACCTCAAGCCAGCTATGGGAGATCAAGGGGGGCATCAGCAGGTAGCCGATCCCTGTAAACAGGCCTCTCTGTATTTCCTTCTTGATGAGGGAAAAGTGCATCCGGCCGGGAATGCCAGAGGCCCTGCACAACGCCAAGAAAAGAGCCCCCTTGGTGTTGCACTGCCCCATCCCGATCGCGATGGTTTCGGACGCCTTTATCAGGTCCCCGTCCATGGGAAAGCCGAAGCGGATCACGTCCCGAACATAGTAAAAGAGCTTTTCCAGTCTCCCGCGAGGGGCTTCCTCTCCCCGTATCAGTCTTTCCGCTGTCTCCCGAACCAGGGGGTGGTCATCATCCGCCAGGTTGGATATTTCTCTCATGTTGGGCCGTCCTCCATGAAGCATTCGGTGACCGGGTCAAATCTTCCTGCCGTTAGATGGGAGCGCCGAACGCCATCGGCTTGCTTGCGGACGTTCGGCGCTTTTAATGTTAACAGGGAGCCAGCCAAACTCCCTGCATGCAAATGGCATCATTTTATAGCGCCTTTCGCCTGAATAAGACAGCATCTCTCAGTTCGAAGACATAATTTCCCGTGTGGTTCAGATTCGCTTCATAGGCCGCGCCGCCTGACAAGATTACCATCGGGATACGCAGGACCTCATCCTGTCCGAAGAAGGCGACCCCCTGGATATCGAACTTATCGATCAAGGGAAGGGCTTGCATGTTGGCCTCGGCCTGGGGCCTGAGGGCTTTTTGGAAGAAGGACTTCTGCGCATCCGTCGCCTGTCCTGACTGGGCGAGGGTTCGGTAAGTGAAGAATTCCTTCGGATAGAGATCTGCTCTCGCTTGAACCTTCCACGCCTTGCCTGTGGTCTTCTGAATAAAGAAGAAGTAGGCGTCCTCAATGGTTAACTGAGTCGCGTCGGTCGCGCCTTTCATAAAGGCCAAATCCTCATGAGTCCATCCCATCGTCTCCACAAAGAGTTCTTCAGCCCCATCGGTGGTCCATCCCGTGTAAATCTGGATATCATCCCTTGGGATGGCGCCGTCACCAAACCGGGTCGCCAGAAGCTGGAGGGCCCGAAAGCAAAGGCATTTGCAGAGGCATACCTTGGTGGTACCGTTCTCCACCTCCAGTTTTACCTTGTCCAGGTCGAATGTCGTTTCAGCTCCACCTGCCTTAACGATTACCTGATTGGTTGTAATGGTGTCAGCAAAAGCGGTCCCCGTTACAAGAGATGCCAATGCCAAAAGGGCCATAGCCATCATCCATCCCATTCTCATCCCTTTTTTCATTTTTAACCTCCTTGTATATGAGAGTTTTATGTTCCGCAATAATTAATTCCATTGGGTCTTTTTTCATGTTCCCGCAGCGCGTGAGAGGGGAGGGCGCCCGTCAAATCGGCGAGGCGCCTCATCCTTTCGGGCCCAAGAGGAGAGAGTTCTATGGGCCAAGCTGTTGTACAGTGACGTTCTCAGAATTGCGCCGTCGCCCGAAGTCCGAAGACCCAGGCGCTCGGGTCACCATGAGTGGCATCCTTGTACGAATCCTTCATGTACTGGATGTCGCCGGTGATGGCGAAGATGTCGTTCAGGGCAAACCGTCCGTAGATCTCGAATACGTCCGTATTGTTGATATCGAGGTTGCCTCCCCTCAGATGGGCATAACCGATCCCGATATTATCCTGCTCGCGGCCCCACAGGTTGCCACGGATATTCAATCCGCCCGAATAGATGTCCTTGTAGTCAATGGCCGTCTTGTCCTCCCCCCAGCCGAACCGGAGCCAGGCCCCCAGGATCTCGCCGAATTGCTGATCGAAAGAAAGGGTCAGGGCACCGAGTCGTTCCTTCTTGGTGCCGGCCACATTGCTGAAGTCACCGCTGGTGGTATCGATGAGGAGACGGTAGTTTCCTTCGCCCATGCCGAAGTCCGCCTTGTAGCCGAACTGGAGCCCAAAGAAGTTGTAGGGCTCTTCGAATTCCCCTTCCTCTCCATTGCTGCCCACGGCCATGGTCACACCTCTGACGGAAAAACTTCCGATCTCCCACTCCACGACGCCGCCAAGGTCGTAGGATGGCACGAAGCAATGGGGGCCGTTGACCAGGGCCTGGTTCATGAACTGGGTGTACTCGTCATTGGCAAAGGTGTTGTCATCAATATAATCGGTGGAATCGATGATGCCGCCTGTCAGTCCGAGCTTGTGGTCATCGCTGAATTTAAAGGTGTGTTTGTACCAGGCGGTGAGGAGGTAATCGCGACCTCTTCCGTTGATATCCTTCACACCCTCTTCTGTATCGCCGCCCCATGCCGCCAGAAGGAAGGGTGATATCCCTCCTTCCATCAGACCGTTCCCAGCTCCGAAGCCGAACTTGGCAAAGAGTTCGTCGTTCTCCGTGGGCGTAAAACTGAACTCTGGCTGAAAGGCCAGAAGGCCCCTTCCCTGACTCTCATATTTCGTCTCCTCGCCGTCATAGAAAGGTGAGTCGCTGAGGTCCATATACTGCCATATACCAGCGATGACGCCCCCCACACTGAATTTGTCGTTGATCTCGTAAGCAAGACCGGTTCCCACCGTTAAGAGCATGCCGCAAATTGCCGGCAGGCCACTCAGGCATAGTTTTTTTATGACTCGCATCTTCATGTTCTTCTTTTCTCCTTTAAGTTCGGTCTCTCACCCCAGCAGCACCTTCCGGAACTACGGGGCAAGCAGAACACTCAAGGGCACAGAGACAACCTATCCAGATAAACAAGGCGGTTTCTCTATGCCTGGCATCAGACGAACCCCTTCCTGTGAATACGTTTGCCAAATAAAAAGGCGCAAACAGGACCGCCGTCGTACATGGCTCCTGTTGCGCCTTCACTTGTCCCGCCTTTGATCGGGACCCGTAAGACTCGCGCTGATCTCCAAGACCAGCGCCGTTTCAGTTATTGTCCTCTCTTAGACAACCGCGGCCATCAATCCTCGGGTCCTCTTTGCGTTAGCTTCTCTTTAGGGATATTCAAGCGCTGGTTGCTTTCGCAAGACGATCCGCTGCAATGGCACGCACATCCACATGTGCCGGACCTGCAGGGGGACTTCTTTCCTTTCACTGCGGCACGGAAACGCCAAAACAGATATCCGGCAGACAACAGTGCAATCACTGCAACCACGATCGTATCCATCTTCAACACCCATCAGGTGCGCCTCTTCCAGATATCACTTCATGTCCCTGGCCTGGACCCAGATCACGGCGCCGACCTCACTGTCTTTGCCGTCGATCTTGCTGCCTTTCAGCAGGGCCGCAAAACCCCACCATCCAGCTTTGGGAATTGCGTAGGTGAATACGCCGTTTGCATCCGCCTTGATGGTTTGGGTCACGAAGGCATCCTGAGGGGCTTCTGCCTTGGCCTGTTTTTCAAAAGCATTTCCCTTGACATCGTGATTCAGATACTCCACCTCGACCTCGGCGAAAGGCACACTCTTGCCCAGAAACTTGACGACGCCCCTGAACACGTTCCCTGTCCAAAGGGCATAAGGCTTGTCCAGGGGAACGATCTCGGCTGGAAGCCCCAGTTCCGCATCCCAGTCGGTGGGTATCCCGGCCACATTCATGATCATTTTGGTGTGCTGGGTGATATATTTGCTCTCCGATTCCTCCCAGTAGGGGGCCGGGCTGAGATAGAAGACGAAATCGCCCATCCCTTTGAGGGCATAGGATGCCTCAAAGGCCTTCCCCTTATTCGTGAGGCTCGAAAACTCAATGGCCTTCACTTTTCCTAGAAGGTCCTCCTTTTTCTCTTTATGCAGGACGCCGAAGGCCGTCGGACTTCCCATGTCCATGGTATGACCGGCCTCAAACGGGTGGGTAAAGACCAGTTTGAGCTCTACAGGCCCTCCCTTTTCCAGGGCCGACTCGGGCGTGTAAAGAAGCTGAAAATGGGCAAAGGCCGGGATGGTCACGGCCAATGCGGCCATTCCAACAAGTGCAACTACGCTCCATCTTTTCATTGTCGCGATTCCTTTCTTGACTATTTCTTGCGATTCATGCGAATCCGTTTAATGTCCCCTGACTCAAAGGGAACACCCCGCCCCCAACCCTCCTTTTTTCGAGGAATTGGATCAGTTGGAAATGTCCTTTCCGTCCACCTCCACCACGTGCCCCGGTCCGGCGTTGAACCGGACCTTGAAGGGGACAGAGGGCTTCTTGAAGTTGAATTCACTCCCTTGATCCATCTTGCCCTTGATCAAGGCCTTTCCGTCCGCGTCCACCACCGTCATCTCCACGCCCGCAGCCGAGGACCCGTCTGAAAACCCGCCCTCGCAAGTAATGGAGCCGTCCCCGTTATCGTAGCAGGAACAAATCGGGGTATGGGCAACCGCCTGACCGGCTACGACCAGAAAAAGGGCTGTCAGGCCGATCAAAAAGACTCTCTTCTTCATAGGATTCACCTCCTTTCTTTCTGGATACTGGATACTCGATACTGGATACTGGGTACTGGAT
>Ga0172371_10008740_pt1 | contig 14102 bp, 8 predicted proteins | sample Lak12m_FD_114543 | JGI IMG/M metagenome (GOLD analysis project Ga0172371, IMG submission 114543) | Freshwater microbial communities from Kabuno Bay, South-Kivu, Congo - kab_022012_12m | ecosystem: Environmental > Aquatic > Freshwater > Lake | place: Democratic Republic of the Congo: South-Kivu... | reverse complement strand
GCCGTCCTTCATTTTCTTCGTCAGAAGCAGGGCCAGGGCGATTGCCCCCAGGACGAGCATGACGACGAACTTGGGCCGGCCGAGGACGGTCCAGAACGTCGCCGCTTTGCGGACCGCGCCTTCCTGGGCGGCCAGCGGCGAGGCGAAAAGCAGGAAAAGAAAGAATGATGCGGGGATGGCGGCGCGTTTCGGCTTCATCGAGATCCCTCCAGGCGATCGTTCGGAGGAGGGATTTTATTATGAAAAAGCGGAATTCACAACCCTACATCACCCAGGCGTAGCCGATTTTCAGGAAAAACGTCCGGTCGGCCTTGACGAGGTCGATCCCGCGCGCGCCGAAGGCGTTGTCCGAATATCCAAGGAAAAGAACCGTCTGGGGATTGAGCTTGTACGAGAACAGGAACTGGGTGAACAGGTCCCGCGAATTTCTCGGCACGGGAAAACCGTACATGGCCGGATCGCGGTTGACGTCTTGGAACTGGGCGATCGCCCGGAGGAAGCACCTCGTGTTGAGATTGAAAACGAGCTTTCCCTGGAGCAGCTGGGCCGTGTAGATCTCTCCGGCGTTGCGGGTCAGCCGCTCGGCGTAATAGCTTCCGGTCAGATTAAGGTTCCGGCCCACGGCCAGGCCGACGTCCGCGCCCAGCGTGGTCCCGTCGCCGGGCCGGGCGTTGGCGTAATCGATCGCCTTGTTGATCTGGCCGATCAAGGAGAAACTCATGCCGCCCGCCGGCTTGAAAAGGGCCTGGCCGACGACGGCGCTCGTATCATAGAGCGTTCCGGCGTAATACTCCTGGTTCCACTGGCCGACGAAGACGACCGTGGATTGAAGAGGACCTTGATATTGCGCCCCGACAGCGACGCGTGAATCGGTCAAGCGGCCGGAGAAATCCGCGATCCGGTATCCCCGCACCCAGAAGCGGAGCTGATTGAACCACTTGCCCGATTTCCCGCCGGCCCGGACGCCGTAAACAAAGACATCCGTCTCCAAGTCGACCGATTTCGTGTCCACGCGGGGGGTGAATCCGGAATCGGTCCGGTAATTCGGACTGAGGGATTCATAAGCCGCGTAATACATGAGGTTCCGGGACAGATGGATATACTGGCCCATAATGGCATTGCCGCCGAACCGGCCCCGCGGCTGTCCTTGCTCGACGGCGACGGCGTCGGGATACCGGGTTTCCGAGTGAATGAATTGAAAAAGGAGCTGGTCCTTTTGGCCGAGCTGAAAGAATCCGTCCACCCCGCCGGCATGATTGAAATAATCGCCGCCGACGCGGCCGGCATAGATGCCGCCGATGGTCGAACCGCGGCCGATGTCGTGCCGGTAGCGGAAAACGCCGCTGGTGACGTCCTGGTCGAGCGTGGTCGTCCAGGAGCCCTGGTTGGAGGGGAACATGAGGTTGTTGATCCGGTCCTGGGCGGCGAAAAATCCGACTGCCCCGCGGCCGATCTTGCCGGTGATTTTTCCGCCCCACTCGGGATCGGCCACGCTCCGGGTGAAGACGACTCGTTCCGGGGTCATGAAGAAATCCGCGGCCTCGAGGAAGAACGGCCGTTTCTCCGGATAATAAAGGGCGAACCGCGTATTGACCTCCATCTGAGCCACGTCGGCTTCGACCTGGGAGAAGTCGGGATTGAGCGTCGCATTGAGGGTGAGGTTGGGGGTCAGGCCCCAGCGGGCGGTCAAGCCCGGCTCGGCGTCTGCCTCGCCGGCTTTCATTGGGCCCTCCGGAAAATCCGGCCGGACGTCGGTCCGGTTGACGGTCAGGGTCGGAGTGATCTGGAGATTGAGGCCCGGGGTGATTCCTTCGAACCCCTCGATTTTATTGAACTGGCAGATGATGCAGATTCGATTCCGGTCGCGCGGGTGGGTACTGATGCGGTGGCGGACATTGCGCGGATAGGAACGGTCGGCCTCGAAGCCCCAGATCTGGGTTCCCCCGCCCGCAGGGAAGCGGAGCTGGTTGAAGGGGATGGCGACCTCGATGGCGTACCCGAAATCCTCGATCCGGCCGGCCGATTTCCAGATGGCGTCCCAGGAAAAATCTTCCGATCCGTCCTGCTCGCTGAAAGCCGCGTCGGCCTGGACGCCGAGGGGATTGACCCGGAATTGGAAGGCCCGGCGCTCGTCGTTGAACGTGTCAAGCATGAAGCTGATATGATCGTCCTGGATCAGCGTGTCGGTGTCGTCCCGGTCCATGAGATGGGCCCGGATCGATCCGGGCTCGGAATCGAAACAGCGGAAACCGATGTAAATGGCGGATTCGTCGAAGCTGACCAGGACCTCGGATTTGACCGGGGGCGGAACGTTCTCGCCGGGCGTCCACTCGTAGGCGATATCGAGGCGGGCGGCCTGCTCCCAGGCGGCATCGTCCAGGACGCCGTCGATTTTAATCGGAACGGAGGCCTTGACCAGCGGGATGGGCGGAGCGGCGACTGCGGCCGATTTCGGCGCGGTAGGCTCCCCCGCGGCAAGCGCAAGGGAGGCCAGAAGTAGGAAAACGACGGCTAAACCGGTCCGGATGCGGGAGTGTATATCGGACAAGACGTTCCTCCTGAAATGTCGATAAAATGAACTCCATTAAAGTATACGTTGAAATCCAAAAAAATGTTTACCGGAGAGGATTTTTTGGATCCGCTCGCCGCAGGGTGGCGATCGTCGCCCCGCTTCCCCCTTCCCGGGGACCGGCCAGCTCGAAGGACTCGACTTCGACGAGGCGGGCGAGGATCGCGTGGACCGTTTTCATCATTTCGCCGATGCCCTTGCCGTGGATGATCCGGACGCGGAGAATGTCTTTTTCCCGGCAGGCGGCAAGGTATTCCGGGACCAGCTCCTTCACGTCGGCGGGGGAGAAGGCGTGAAGATCGAGGACGCCGTCGATCGGGAGCTCGACCGGTTCCTCTTGTTTGTCCGACACGACCGGGGAATTCTTCGCCGCCGCGCCGCCGGCCGAGACGACCGCTCCGCAATCGCAGATGACGGTCTGCCCGAACGAAAATAAGGTGATGTCGTATTGCCGGCCGCACTCGGGACAATAAACGGCCATGGATTTTTATTCCAGGGTTTTGAAGCCGCGGATGGGCGCCGGTTGGGTTCGGTGGAGGTCCAAAACAAGGATTTCGTTCGGGCCTTTCCTGAGGAACGAGGCCGGGCAGTACAGCCGCTGTTGCGGTCCGACGCTCCAGTACCGGCCGAGATTTTGACCGTTGACCCAAACCACGCCTTTTTCCCACCCGCTCATGTCGAGATAAGTGTCGCCGATATCCGCGAGGTCGATAAATCCCCGGAAAAATGCCGCCGGGAGGATGATCGGCTCCGGGGCGAATTTCAATCCGGCCAGGTAAGATTCGTCCATCGGGAGGCGTATGACCTCCCAATTCATCAGGGTCATGCCGCCCAGCGTCACCCGGTCCGTGATGCCTTTGCGGTCGATGAGGTCCGGGCCGAAATTGATGCGGCCCATCCCCTCGACGAGGATTTCAAGGCGGCGGGCAGGCGGGTCGGTTTTGGGAATTTCGACGGTGTTTTCGTTTTTGGCCCGGTCGAGCGTCCCGAGATATTTTCCGTCGACGTACACGTTGGCGTAGTCGTGGAGCTCGCGGATCGAAAGCATCCCGTCATGGCGGCCGGCGAGCGTTGTCCGGTAAAGGATGAAGCCGTGGTTTTGGCCGAAGAATTCCATCGGCCGGGGCTGGAGTGAAGCGACCGGGGCCGGTAGATTGGCGAACAGACCGGCTCTTGCGGTCAGAACGATTTCCGGGATCTCGATCGCCGGGAGAGGCGCGGGCGGTTCCGGCAGAACGGTCCCGGCCGGCTGGTATCGGGCGAGCAAGTCGCGCAGAGCGTAATATTTCGGTGTGAGGTCCCCCCGCTCGGAGATCGGAGCGTCGTAGTCGTAGCTCGTGACGTCGGGCTGGTAGGCCTTGCCCATGTTCGCTCCGGCCCAGAAGCCGAAATTCGTCCCGCCGTGGATGACGTAGAGGCTGAAGGATTTTCCGTTCTCGAGAAGCCAGGAGAGATCGCGGACGACGTCTTCCGTCGCGGCCCGGGCCCAGGGCTCGCCCCAGTGGGTCAGCCAGCCGGGATAAAGCTCGCTGCAAAAAACAGGGACTTGGCCGCCGCTGAATCGGGCGGCTACGGCGAATTCATCGTGGCTGGCCGCCGGATCGAGGCCGATCGGCTGGCCGGGGAGCGATCCGGCCTCCAGCATATACGGCGTGGCGCCGTCGGCGGTGTAGAAGGGGCCGGGGATCGAGGCGCGTTCCCACATCTCCCGCAGGGCGCTGAGATAAGCGCGGTCGTTGCCGAAGCTGCCGTACTCGTTTTCGATCTGGACCATAAGGATCGGGCCGCCGTTTTGGACGAGGAAGGGTCGGACGAGGCCGGCGATTTTCTCGACGTACCTTTCGCAAGACGCGAGGTATCGGGGATCCGAACAACGGACCTTGATATCGGGCGTGCGGAGAAGCCAGGCCGGCAGCCCGCCGAAATCCCATTCGGCGCAGGCGTAGGGGCCGGGCCGGAGAAGGACCCATAAGCCGGCCGCCTGGGCTTCATGCAGGAATGCGGCCAGATCGTTGCGGTCGGAAAAGTCCCATCGGCCCGGTTCGGGCTCGAGAGCGTTCCAGAAGACGTAGGTCCCGATCGTATTCAGCCCCATGGCTTTGGCCTTGAGAAGCCGGTCTCGCCAGTAGGGCCGGGGGATCCTCTGGAAATGCATCTCGCCGGCCATGATCCGGAAGGGCTTTCCGTCGAGGAGAAATTCCGGGCCTTGGAAGCTGAAGGAATGGGCCGGGCCTGAAAGGCGGGCCGGAGGCCCGGCTTCAGGAGCAGTTGGGGTGACGACATAGGCGAAGATGACAATCCCGGCGGCTTTCGCGATGCGGCTGAAACTCATTTTCGGCGAATTCATTTTATTCTCCGGTGCAGGCCGGCGTCTCGGTCCAGATCATTATTCTTGATGTTCCCGCCGATGTCCAGGCAATCGGCGCCAGGTTGCTCGTTTCCCTATCCTGCGATTCGTCTTTGCCTTGACCGTTTCCCGCATTATCCGGGGAAATCGCGCAACAATAGGAAAACGAGTAACCTGGCACCGATTGAGAGGGGCCCCGATTCCGCGTCGATGTGTCAGTCGCGGGATCCGCGGATCATGAGCAGCCGGAGCAGCTGCATGACGGCCGTGGCCGTGGCCGCCACGTAGGTCAGGGCCGCGGCCTTGAGCACTTTTTCCGCCCCGACCAGTTCCTCCGGGCCGAGATAGCCCTGGCTTTTAAGCAGGGCGACCGCCCGCTTGGAGGCGTTGAACTCCACCGGCAGGGTGATGACGGTGAAGAAGACGGCTCCGATGAATAAAAGGATCCCGATGTCCATGAGGATCTTTCCGCCCGATCCGGCGAGCATCCCGATGAGAAACAGGGGAAAAGCGAGCGTCGAGCCGATATTGGCCACGGGATAGACGGCGTTGCGGGCCATGAGCGCTCCATAGCGCTGATGGTGCTGGAGGGCATGGCCGGTTTCATGGGCGGCGATGCCCAAGGCGGCCAGCGAGCTGCTTTCGAAAACGCCCTGAGACAGGCGGAGCGCTTTTTTCCGGGGATCGTAATGATCGGTCAGCTGTCCGGGGATTTCCTCGACGGTGACGTCGCCGGCCCCGCCCTGGTTGAGCAGAAGCCGGGCGACCTGGGCGCCGGTGATCCGGGAAGCCGCTCCCACCCGCGAATATTTCGCATAGGCGCTTTTCACCATCCCCTGGGCGATGAGGGCGAAAAGCATCGCCGGGATCAGAAAAAGCCAATCGATGCCGCCGTAAAACATATCCGTTCTCCTTGAAGGATCGGATTTATAAGATAGGCGCGGCGGGACGGGTTGTCAATTATTCGCCGCCGGCGAACCCGTAAGCGTTCTTTCCGGCCGCTTTGACCTGGTACATGGCCGCGTCCGCTTTCCGGATGAGCTCGTCCTTGTCCTCGGAGTCGAGAGGGAAGAGGGCGATCCCGATGCTCGCCCCGACGGCCGTTTTTTGGCCGTCGAAGAGGACGGGCTCGGATACGGTCCGGACGATCTTGCCGGCGATCTCGGCGGCGTCGGTCTTGGAATGCAGGGCGGTGGCGATCAAGATGAATTCGTCTCCGCCGATGCGGGCGACCGTGTCGGTTTCCCGGATCGAGGCGGAAATGCGCCGGGCGATGGCTTTCAGGACGAAATCCCCGGCTTCGTGGCCCAGGGTGTCGTTGACGCCCTTGAAGCCGTCCAAATCGATGAACATCACCGCGGCCAGGTTTTTGTTCCGGCGGGCCAGGCCCAGCGACCAGACCAGGCGCTCGTTGGCCAGCCGCAGGCCGGCCAATCCGGTCAGGGCGTCGTGCGACGCCAGGTGCTGAATCCGTTCTTCGACCATCTTTCTTCCGGTGATGTCCTGGTGCGTGCCGAACATCCATTCGGGTTTCCCGTCCTTGGTCCAGGTCGCGACTTTCCCCCGGTCGTGAACCCAAACCCAGACGCCGTTGCGGTGCTTCATCCGGACTTCGCAGTCGTAAAACGGAAATTCCCCGCTGAAATGCCTGGCCAGGATCCCGTTGGATTTGTCCAGGTCCTCCGGGTGGGAATATTTCGCCCAGGTGCGGATGGACAGAGGCGCCAGCTCGGCCAGGGTATAGCCGATGATTTCCGCCCAGCGCTCGTTGAAGACGACCTCTCCGGTCTGGACGTTCCATTCCCACGTGCCGACGTTCGTCCCCTCGAGGATGGCGTTCAGCCGTCTCCTCTTTTCCTCCAGGCGGGTTTCGAAGCGCTTGCGCTCGGTGATGTCGATGAACGTCACGACGGCCCCGGTGACCTTTCCGTCCTCGATCTTGGGATAGGACCAGTATTCTGCGGGAAAGCTCGATCCGTCGGCTTTCCATAGAACCTCATCGTCCCGGTGCATTTGACGGCCTTCCCGGAAGGCCGTGTAGATATGGCAATCCTCTCTGGCCATCGGCCGCCCGTCCGGATACGTGTGATGAATCAGCTCATGCATGTTCCGGCCGAGAAGCCGGGCGACTTCCGGGTATCCCAGCATTTGGAGACAAGCCGCGTTGGCGAAGGTGCAATCTCCCCGCAGATCGATCCCGTAGATGGCCTCGGCCGTGGAGTCGAGAAGAAGGCGGACCTGCGCTTCGCTTTTTTTCAGGGTGTCCTCCGCCCGTTGCCGTTCGGCGACTTCGAGCTCAAGGGCTTTGCGGATCCGTTCCTGTCGGTCCTGGAGAAGGGTGTTTTTGAGAATCACGGCGACGACCATGGAGAGCATCTCCTCGATCTCCAGGACCGTAGCGATGCTTTTCGCGTCCAGAAGCCCGAGAGACATGATCGCCCCGACGCGCCGCTCGCCGATGAAGAGCGGAAAAACCAGGCAGGGACAAAATTCGAGGCCGAGGGAGTCCATCTCGGCTTTCTGCTCGTCGTCCGGATTCGATAAAACCTCCGCGTGCCCGGTTTCGAGCGCTTGGCGGACGACGCCTTTGATCAGGGGGGTTTCCAGAAGGCCCGACCGTTCGATCGGATGGACGGCCAAAATCCGGGTGGTTGGGCCTCCCTCTTCCGCTTCGTCCAAAGCCGCCAGGATGACCAGGCGCGAGCCGGTCAGCTCTCGAAGCTTCTGGGCCAGCTTTTGGGAAGTTTCCGCGGCGTCGCGGCCGATTTGCAAGACGTCGGCAAGAATGTCTCCCAGAACGCGGCGGCCCTTGTTCATATCGGGAGGGAAAATCGCTTTTTCCGTCTTCTTGACGGATTCAAGATCGATGGGCTTCTTTCCTGCTTGAGTGGGCATGCCCACCTCATTCTGCATCAGATCTGAATCAAGAATATTCTTCGCCGCCGGCGATGTCAATCGTAACGGAAAGGCGGAGGAATAAAGGCCGGGAAATCGGAAAGGACGTTTGACAAAACACTCACGGGCCGATACCATGGCTTCTCATGAAAAAGAAAATCCTTCGATATTCCGGCGTTCTCCTTGTCCTGGCTTCGTTTTTTACGTCGGTTGCGGCGGCCCAGGAGTCGGATATCGAGAAGACGCTTTTAGAAGCGGACATTTTTTACGCCAAGGGCGATTACCTGGGCGCGATCGGTTCCTATTTCAAAGCCTCGGCCCTTTCCACGAAACCCCACGAGCTGTCGCGGGCTTACTACGGTCTGGCCCTCTGCTATTTTTACCAGAGGGACATGGCCGAATCGGTCAAATGGATGCGGAAGGTCGCCCTCGTCGATCCGTACAAAACCGTCTCCGCCGATTCCGCGCCGAAGGCGTTTGCGGACCTGTTCAACCAGGTCCTGGCCGAAGCCCGGGCCAAGGGCACGCCGGTCGTTTCCACCGGCTCCGTGCCGGCTGCTCCGCCCCAGAAACCGCAGCCGGAGAAAGTCGAACCTGCGGCGATTCCGGTGATCGACGAGAGGGAAGCGGCGGGGGAAGGGAAGGCGGAGGCCGGGAAGGCCGTCGAAGCGGCTGAAGCTGAAAAAGAGGCGGAACCGGCGAAAAAAGACGAGCCGATTGTCCGGGTGGAACCGCAAAAACCCGCCGCTTTGAATATCCCCCAGTCGGCGGCGCCGGCGTATGAGGATTTCTGGGCCGAGCTGGCCGGGCGGTTTGAGGTAAGCGTCCATTATTCCGGCTGGACGGTCAATCCCGTCGTGAGCCTGTTCGAAGGCGACCTCAACGATTCCCTCGGCAAGGCGCTTCAGAACGCGATTGAGGACGAACTAACGGGGAAATACCCCGGGCTGGTGAAAGACAAGTTTTCATCCGACCTGGCCTTCGACGCCTCAGGCCCCAATTACGGGTTCGAGCTCCGATATTATTCCCGGGGCCGGGCCGGGACCTTCAGCTTCGGGATCGGTCTCGAGAAGACGAACATCAGGTTCAGCATGGATGGGACGGCCAGCCAGTCGTTCACCAACGGCGGCGTCGCCCAGGCGACCGCGACAGCCGTGGTCGAAGCCAAGCCGCTGGCGACCCATTTCGGCTTCCGCTGGGAAATCGGCTCGCCGGCCGCCCGGGTCAAGCCGTTTTTCACCCTTGGTTTCGGCTTCGCTCCCCTGGACGGGACATTCACGTATTCCTACACCGGGACATATGCGCTCGGCTCGGCCAGCGAATCCATCTCGGATTCCCAGACGAAAGACTTTGAGGCCTTGTCCGAGGACATTGAATTCGACATCCCCAAAATCATCGTTTTTCTCCAGCTCGATTTCGGATTGAAAGTCGACATCGTCAAAAGCTTGTTCGTCATCGGTCAAGCCGGTCTTTGGGACGGGTTTCATGTCCGCGGCGGCCTCGGCTACCGCTTCTAATCTGTCCCCACATTTCCAATTTTTGCGTTATAATGACAATGGCCGTGCACGACGGGGAGCCAGCGGTGCCCTGTAGCCCACAACCCGCTCCAGTGGGGTCGATGCCCGCGCCGAGGCGTGGCTCTGTCCGGCCGGACTTTCGCCGGCGGCGTTGAAAGCCGGAGTTCCGAGCAAAGAGCGTCCCGCCAACCCCGCCAGGGCCGGAAGGCAGCAGCGGTAACGGGAAGGCTTTTGTGTGTCGGATTTCTCCGCTGGAGCCGTCGGCGGAATGGACGCGGGGAGGGCTTCCGTCGGAGCCGGGCGCACGGCTTTTCTCCCGCTTTGCCGACGGTGGCCCCGGTTTTGGCCGGGAAGGGATATCCGCATCGGTCAAAAGGAGGATGTCATGACCCAACGAAAAGGAACAGTTATTTTCGCGGCCCTGATGCTCGTGTTCGGATGCGCGGTCCTGGTCCGCGCCCAGGAAGAAGCGCAAAATGATGTCGAGGGCAGCAAGGACCATCCGCTTCTGTCCCGGATGAAGAATTTCTTCATCGCCGATTACCTGACCCGGTATGACCAGCACGAATTTTATATCAAGGCGGACGGGGAAACGAAAATGATCGAGGGCGACCTGACCTTTATCGAATACCAGCTCAAAGAAGGCGCATCGCAACCCAGTCCGCTCCAGATCAAGAAGAATTACCTCAACGCCCTGAAAACGCTCGGGGCGAAACTGCTCTTTGAGGACGAGGACTATGCCAGCTGGAATCTGGTCAAGGGCGGCCAGGAATTCTGGATCGACGTTCAGGCGTACAACGACGGCTGGAGCTATGGCCTGAACATCGTCCAGATCGCGGCCATGGCCCAGGAAGTCACGGCCAACGAAATGCTGGATGCCCTCAACAAGGACGGATTCATCGCCCTCTACATCAACTTCGACACCGGCAAATCCGAGATCAAACCGGAGGCGCAGGGAACCATCGATCAGATCGTCGCCCTCCTGACGGGGAGCGAAGATCTCCAGGTGAGCATCGAGGGCCATACCGACAACGTCGGACAGCCGGCGGCCAACAAGACGCTCTCCGAGCAACGGGCCCAAGCGGTCCGGAAGGCCGTCATCGACGGAGGGGTGGACGCATCCCGGGTCAGCGCCGTCGGCTGGGGCCAAGAACGGCCCGTGGCCGACAATCGGACCGAAGAAGGCCGGGCGAAAAACCGCCGGGTCGAAATCGTCAAGAAGTAATTCTTTAATCCAGCTTAAGCCGGGCCAATTCGGCCGGATTTTCCTCCGCGGCGAAGCCGCGCAGCCGGAACGCGTACGCGTACGCTTTGGCGTCCAGCCGGTACTGCGGATACTCCCGGGCGCCCCAGGAATCCTCTCCGCCGACGCCCTGCTGGCCGTAATCCAGGTGCAACGCGACGAAATCCCGCAGGGGAACTTCGTAGGGGTGCTTTTGGCCGCGCTTTTCCTGGGTCAAATCTTCGGCCGTGTACGGAAGGGCGCTGAAATCGAGTTGCGGCAGCCCCACGGCCAACAGGCCGCGCCCTGAGCCGTCGGTAAACGCCGCCCAGCGGCAATCCGTCCGGTTGCCGTATTCCTGGATCGTGACGTAGGGGAGGAGAGTCTCGAAGACCTTGGCTTGATAGATTCCCACGAAGGCCGATGTCTTGCGGTCGATGTAATTCTCGTGCGGCCCGCGCCCGTGCCACTTCACGTTTTCCAGCGCCTTGGGCAGGGCCATTTTCATTCCGAGGCGGGGCATTTCCGGCAGGCCCCATTTCTGCGGCTCAAACCAGACGGAAACCAGGATGTCGGACGTGCCGAAAACGCGGTAGACGACCCGGTAGGCCGCCGGGACGTCTTTCAGCGTGTACCGGGCTTCGAGCCGCACCGCCGACGGGCTTTCCCGGATGACGATGAATTGATCGAGCGCCCGGTTGTCGCCGGCCTTCCGCCAGATCTCCGCCCGCTTCGGCATGCCGTTCCCGAAATCGTTGTCGGTCGGGGCCCTCCAGAAATCCGGCTCGGGGCCGCGCTCGATGAGCGCCGTTCCCCTGTAGATGTAGGAGGTCAGCCGTCCGGTCGTCTTGTCGAAGGCCGCCGAAAACATCGGCCCCTGAACGGTCGTGGTCGCCGCATCCTGGGTGAGGTTGACCGTCGGGACCGCCTCCGTCGCGGCGGCCTCCGCCGGCCGGACGATCCCGACCTCAAACTGCTCGGCTGCGGCGATATGCCCGGCCGGAAGAAGCGGCTCGGGTTCGGCCAGCACGGCCCGAACGTTGAGATGATATTCCTTGCCGGGCTCTTGCGGGCCGGCCGGCAGCTGAAGCGGGAATATCCCCGTTCCGCCGGGAACGATCGAGGGACGGCGGAACTCGCCGCCGGCGACCGGATGGGCGGCGTCGCCGTCGGCGATCAATTCCCATTGGATGACGAAATTTTCCAGGCCTCGGAAAGCGAAGGCGTTACGGACTTCCAGGGCCGGAAGCCCGTTTTCCGTCGTCACGTTCCGGAACTTGATGTATTGGTAGACCTTTTTCAGCTCCCATAACGCCGGCTTGGGATTGCGCTCGGAGTCCGTCAGTCCGTTGCAGCAGAAGTCGTCGGAGTTGGGGATCTCCTTGGGGCTGAAATCGCCGCCGTAGCCGTAGAAGGTCACGCCCTCCGGGCTCTTTTTCTCATAGCTTTGGTCGACCCAGTCCCAGACGAAGGCGCCCTGCAGGTTCGGATATTTCTCGATCACGTCCCAGTAATCCTGGAGATTGCCGTTGGAGTTGCCCATGGCGTGGGTGTACTCGCACAGGATCATCGGCCGCGTCCGCTTTTTCAGTCCGAACGCCTCGACCTCGGCGACGCTCGGATACATCGGGCAGATGATGTCCGTATGGGGCTTCATTTTGGCCTGCTCGTAATGAACCGGCCGCGAAGGATCGCGCCCGTGGATCCAGGCCGAGGTCGTCTCGAAATTGATCCCGTCGCCGGCCTCGTTGCCCAGCGACCAAATGATGACCGAAGGATGGTTTTTGTCCCGCTCGACCATCCGGATCGTCCGGTCGAGGTGGGCCGGGCCCCAGGCGGGCTGTTTGGCCAGGCTTTTTTCGTCATAGCCCATGCCGTGCGATTCGATGTTCGCCTCGTCGATCAGGTAAAGCCCGTATTCGTCGCAGAGCTCGTACCAGCGGGGATCGTCGGGATAATGGCAGGTCCGGACGGCGTTGATGTTGAATTGCTTCATCAACCGGATGTCGCGGACCATGGATTCCTCGGAAATCACGTGGGCGGTCCGCGGATCGTGCTCATGGCGGTTGACGCCCTTGAGATAGACGGGCTGTCCGTTGACGAGCAGGCGGCCGTCCGTGATCTCGACTTTCCGGAAACCGACTTTGGCGCTCGTCGCTTCGATCGTCTTCCCGGCCGCGTTCTTCAAGGCCAGAACGACGGCGTAGAGGTTCGGCGTTTCGGCGGTCCAGAGACGGGGGGCCGAGACGTTGCGGGCGATCCGGGCGATTCCGGATTCCTTGCCTTTGGCCGCGGCGATCGGAGCCCGTTCGGAGAAAACCTCCCGGCCTTCGCCGTCATAAAGGGCGACTTCGATCGTCTGGATGCCCGACCGGCCGCCGGCTTTGTCGAGGAGGTCGATGGAAACGTCCAGGAATCCGTCTTTATAATTGGCCGCCAGGTCGGCCTTGGCCCAGAAATCCCGGATCCGGACTTTGGGCGTCGCGCAAAGGTAAACCTCCCGCTCGATTCCGCTGATGCGCCAGAAATCCTGGCATTCGAGGTATGAGCCGTCCGACCACCGGAGGACCTGGAGGGCGATATCGTTCGTCCCTTCCTTGAGGAAGCGGGTGATGTCCCATTCGGCCGGGGTTTTGGCGTCCTCGCTGTAGCCGGCGTAGCGGCCGTTGATCCAGACGTAAAAGGCCGATTTCACGGCTCCGAAGTGGAGAAAGACCTCCATCCCTTTCCAGGCCGGCGGCAGATCGAACGTCCGCTTGTAGCAGCCGGTCGGATTGTTGTCATGAGGGATATGGGGCGGATCGGGCTGCTCGCCCGCCTTGAGCCATTCGTAGTCGGAGTCGAGATAAATCGGAATGCCGTACCCCTGGAATTCCCAATTGGATGGGACGGCGATCTCCTTCCAGGCGCTCGTATCGAATCCCGGAGCGGTAAACCCGGTCGGGACGTCGGCCGGTTTGGGCACGAAGAAAAATTTCCAAGGCCCGTTGAGCGTCAGATAGAACGGCGAGGAGGACTTGTCGTTTTTCAAGGCCGCGGCGGCGTCGGGATAGGGGATGAACGCGGCATGGGGCGCCTCTTTGCCGACGCCGAAAATCGCCGGATCCTCCCATTCCTTGCCGGTCGGTCCCGAAACGGCCTGGGCAGCCGCGCTGACGGCGACCGCGAGAACGAAAATGACGTTCAAAATCGCGCGGCGTTTTCCCATTTTAAGCTCCTAAGGCCTTGACCAGGGCCTCGATCTCCGGTTTGGCCGCCTCGGGCAGCGGCAGAAGCGGGCGGCGGACCGGGCCTCCGTAATATCCCTGGAAGTCCATCGCGTATTTGAGGCCCGGGAGGCCGTATGTTTCCATGACGGCTTTGTTCAGCGGGGTGATGTCGAGCTGGCACTGGGAGGCCTCGTCGATCCGGCCTTCCATGAAGAGCTTGTAGATCTCCAGGCATACGGCCGGGGCGGCGTTGGCCACGGCCAAAATCGCTCCGGCGGCCCCCATGACCAGGGCCGGAAGAATCGTGAAGCCCGAGCCGACCATGCAGGAAAAATCCTCCGGC
>Ga0172371_10008739_pt1 | contig 14104 bp, 18 predicted proteins | sample Lak12m_FD_114543 | JGI IMG/M metagenome (GOLD analysis project Ga0172371, IMG submission 114543) | Freshwater microbial communities from Kabuno Bay, South-Kivu, Congo - kab_022012_12m | ecosystem: Environmental > Aquatic > Freshwater > Lake | place: Democratic Republic of the Congo: South-Kivu... | reverse complement strand
AGCAGAATTAAATCTTCCTTTAAAACATTGGATAAGGTTGGAGTCAAGACCGCCAGGAATTGAAGGCACTGGTGAAATTACTTTAGAAATGCTTACAAAAAACGCTTTGCGTATGCGTCCAGATAGAATAATAGTTGGTGAAGTAAGAAGTGCAGAAGCAGAATCTTTATTTACTGCAATGAATACAGGTCATGATGGTTGTATGGGTACTTTGCACTCAAATTCTGCTCAAGAAACAATTGTCAGAGTTACCAGTCCTCCAATGAATGTTCCTCATATGATGCTATCAGGATTGAATTTAATTGTTATTCAGAACAGACTGCATGACAGAAAGAAAGGTACAATAAGAAGAGTGACAGAGCTTGCAGAGGTAAGCGGCGTTTTAGAAGGCAACACCCAAACACAGAAAATATATGAGTGGGATCCAAAAACAGATAAAATGAATGATACTGGCGTTCCTTCAAAATATTTGAAGCTTTTGTCAAATCTTTCTGGTAAGAATGTGCAGGCAATTGAAAAAGAAATTCAGACGCGATCTCAATATTTAGATATGTTGGTTGAGAAAAATATCCGCGACAAAGACAAAGTTGCAGAGTACATTACAAAATATTTTGAGTTATAATGAGTTATTAAAAGAGGCAATGCAATTCATTAAAGTGATATTATGCAAGATAATTCTGAAAATGATGACATACAATTCATTAAAGACACAAGTATTGCAAAAACAGAAATTCAGCAGAATATTGATTTAGATAAGGTTGAACTTATTGTATCCAGAATAAAGCAGAAATATGAAAAAGAAGGCCTTCTTGATAAAGTAGAATCATCAAAACTTGGAGAATTGCGTTCTTTAATTGCAGAAGGCAAACGAGGAAAGATTGAAGTAATGACTCCTTCTGATTTGCGTGATAGTTATAATCCATATGTAAAATCCCTTGGAAATATCTATCTGTCACTGCAGAAACTCTTCAAAGTTTTTGCAGACAGATTATTTAATTACATTCCAGGAAGAAAAACCCTTGCATATGAACTTTATAGTGCAAATATTAATTACAGTACAAGCCAATATCTTGCAATCTCATCAGTTATCTCTGTTTTATCCACAATTTTTGTAGGAGTGTTACTCTTTTGTATGTTTTTTATTTTAGATGTTTCTTTGATTTATGCTTTGTTTTTGACAGCAGGCTTTTTTTTAGCAATAAGTATTTTAGCAATAAGATATCCTGCCATTATTGCAAACTCGCGTGCCAAATCAATTGAGCGTGAACTGCCTTTTGCATTGAGACACATGGCAACAGAATTAAGAGCAGGAGTTGGACTTTATAGAGTATTACAATCTATTGCAATCTCAGATTATGGTATTTTTTCAGAGGAGCTCGCAAAAACAATTGCAGAAGTTGAAGAAGGCGCAGATACACAAGATGCATTGAAAAACCTTTCATTGAGAACAAAATCATTTGCTTTGAAGAATGCAATAAATCATTTGTTAAGAGCATTAAAAACAGGCGGCAACCTTTCAGAAGTAATGAACAGCATTGCAGATGAAGTATCTTTCGAATTAAGAATTGAAATAGAGAGTTTTGCAGAGAAAATGAATTTCTTTGGAGTAATTTATATATTTGCAGGAATTGTTGTTCCTGTTATGATTGCAGTTCTTGGTGGTATAAGAAACGCACCGTTAGGAACAGGTCTGTCTTTCTTTTCTGCATTGCCTTTGACACCATTAATTATTACTGTTCTTTATGTTGTTTTACTTCCGTTAGTGTTATTTGCATTGGTTTATTATATTAAAACAATAAGACCGACAATGTAATTATTATGGATTTGTGGTGATATGAGTTTTAAAATATTGATAAAAACCTACGAACAATATTTAGCAAATAATAAAATAAAAGTAAATGCAAGCATCTGGTTTGTAATTGCATTTATTTTTGGTGTTGCTGCATTGGCTTTGATATATTTCTTATTTTCAAACATTATTGTCTCTATTGTTACCTTCTTTGCAATTGTTGATTTAATAATTGGTATGCCGGTATATCTTGAAAATGAGCGTATTGCCAAGATAGAAAATCAGCTTCCAAACGCTTTGCGTGAAATGGCATATATTCTTAAGTCTGGCGGTACTTACGAATATGCTTTGCGCGAAGTTACGCGATTTGATTATGGTCCATTGACACAAGAACTTGAAAAAGTTTTAGTGCGTTTGGAAGAAGGATCCAATTTTGAAGAGGCCTTTAATGCACTTGGTCAGAGTGTTGATTCGAATCTTGTGAGAAAGGTTGTTGCAATTGTTATTGATTCAGTAAGAGCGGGTGCAGGACTGGCAGATGTTTTGGAAGAAATTGCTGAAGATGCACGTAAAATATACAAACTTGAACAAGATAGAAAGGCAAAAACAACAATGCAAGTGTTGTTTATTTGTGCGTCTGGTGCAATTATTGCTCCTGCAATATTTGGATTAGTAATTACAATTGTTGAATTCTTGCTTGAGATCTCAATTCAGACAAAATTAGCAGGTCAAGATGTAATAAATCAAGCAATTAGTTCAAAGAACATAATAAGCAGTGCATTAATGATTTATATTTTCTTTGAGGCCGTTGCCTCTTCTCTTATGATTGCAATGATGCGCGATAAAAAGATATCAAAAACAATAATGTATTTTCCATTATTTTTATTGTCTGCCTATATACTATATTTTGCAGTAATGTTTGCGGCGAAAGGTTTATTAACAGGAATGCTTTAATATGATGTGATAATATGCAAAGAGCATTACAAGATTTTTTTATTGATTTAAAAGGCCAGACAGCAATAGAAGTAATTCTTATGCTTGCTGTTGTGATTGTGATAGTAACAACAATAGGCTTGTATCTGAAAGGAAAAGCATCAGATATTACACAAGAACGTGCAAATGATCTTAATAAAGTTCTTGAACAAGCATCAAACAAATGAGACAAATTAGTTTATGTTAAGAGTTAAGATTGTAAGGAAAGGTGGCTAGATGAAATTTATAAAAGATTTGAAAGGTCAGGGTGCAATAGAATATCTGTTAATTATTGCAGGAGCAATTTTATTGGCTGCAGTTGTATTGGCTGTATTAACAGGTGTTGGCAAAAGCTCAAAATCAGATGTTAATTCATCTCAGTCGTCATACAGCGACACATTAAAAGATCTAAACAATGAGATTTAGAGATTCTAATATGCATTTTGCATAGTTTAATCTAAAGGTGAGTCTATGTTTTTGAAAGATTTGAAAGGTCAGGGCGCAATAGAATATCTCTTGATTATTGGCGGTGCAATTTTGCTTGCAGCAATTGTAATAAGTGTAATTGCAGGTGTATCAAAAGAAGGCAGAACAACTGTTGACACTACAAATCAAGATTATAATGGAATAATACAGCAAGGTAAAAGCATGCTGACAGACACAAATTAATTTATGTAAAGATGTTTTGATACAATAAGAGGTATGAGATGTTTTTGAAAGGCCGCAAAGAAAGAGGCAAAATTAACTGTGTATTCCATCATATATTCAAATCAAAGTTCTTGTTTGATTTGAAAGCACAAGTATCGTTTGAATATCTTCTAACAGTAATATTTGCAATTCTTTTAGTAGTTGTTGTTACTGTGTTTGCAATAAGTCTTAAGAACATTGCTACTGTGACTGAAAGCAGACTTCAGGATTACAAAACAAAATTCTTTAAACAGATTTTTGGTTAATGGCAGATATACCCTTCTGATTATATATTTTTCTCTATTTTATCTATTATGTATTATATTAATTATATTATTGTGTTCTTAGGTCTGCTTTATACATCATATACCGATTTTAAATATAGAGAAGTTTCTAATTTTGTTTCATTTGGTATGATTTTGTTTGGGTTATTGCTTGCAGTTATTGATTCTGTTTTTTTCTCTGATTGGCGCATTTTCATTTCAACCTTTTTGTTTACTATAATTGTGTTCTTTATTTGTTATTTCTGTTGGCACTTAGGTATTTTTGCTGGCGGGGATGCAAAACTATATACTGGAATTGCCGCATTAATTCCTTCACACACATTTTCGTTTTTTGGCAATGCGCTTGGTCCAAAATACCTCTTTGTTTTGTCTATCTTTCTGTTGACTGCGATTGTTTCTTTTCCTTATGGCGCAACATTAGGGCTTCTTGCGTTGATAAAAAAGAAAGCATTACGAAAGTATCTTTTGGATGAATTGATTATAAAAAGTAAAGGAATTGTTGAATCGTGTGCGCTTGTTGTTTCACTTTATTTAGTTTTATCTTATTTTTCACTTCCATTATTTTTTATATTGCCTATTTCTTTGATTTCTGGATTTGTGCCAAAGATTGTTAAATTGCCATTTCTTATTATAACATTCCCCATTGCAATGTATATAGAATTTTATCAGAATCTGAAACTTGTTGTTTTCCTTGTTGTAATTTCTTATGTTTTGTGGGCAGTTTTCAAATTGTTTTTCCTGACAAAAACAGGCATTTTAAATTATACGAAAAAAGTAAGAGAGTTGCGTGAAGGGGATCTGCTTGCAAAACCTCTTGCACTTATTGATAATAAACCTGTCTTTTATGATGCAGGCCTTTTCTCAAAAGCAACAAAATTGTTATTTAAAGCAAAGTTTTCAGAACTCAGATTGTTTTTAGATAAACATAAACATTTAAATAAACAAATAGTTATTAATAATAGGCTTGCAAGCGGGCTTTCCGAAGAGAATATTTCTGAGTTAAAGAAATATTTAAAGCCTGATGACTACGTTGAATTGAAACAGACTTTAGCTTTGGTTCCTGCAACGTTATGTGCATTTTGCTTAATGGTATTATTTGGGGATATAATATGGCTTATATTAAAAAGTTTTTAGCAAAAAACGAGAAAGGTCAATTAAGTATTGAGTTTATTTTAATTCTGGCTGTTGTGCTTATTTTATTGCAGATCATGATTATTCCTATGCGCGATACTGCTGAATCCACATTGAATTCATTAACTTCTGTTTCGTATTTGGACGCAGATATTACAAAAATATCTTCTGCAGTTAAAAACCTGGGTACAATGTCTGAAGGAAGACTTTTTGTTGAAGTGTATGTGCCAGAAGATGCAACACTTTTAATTACTAACAACAAAATAAGATTTGATATTATTGTTGATTTTAATACAACAAGTCTTGGCTATGCTGGCTGTGAAGAATTAAATTGTCATAAAGAAATGAATTTTGCAATACAAACCTCAAACACAGAAACTCAGACTTTGAATGGCCCTGCAAAATATCTTATTACTGTTGAAAAAAATCCCGACTTGATTATTTTGTCAGATAAAATAGGTGAAAACTAATGCAAAATAAAAAAGGCCAGCTGTCATTTGATTTTATTCTTGCACTTGTACTCTTTCTTGTTATTATAGGATTTGTATTTGCAATTGTAAATGATTTTGAATCAAAAAATAATTCTATTGTAAACAATCTGCAGCTCTACAATTCATATTTAGTGCTACACGATAAAATTCAAAGTTCCAAATATTATGATGGATTTATAATGACTGCAAAAATCCCTGTAAATATAGAAGAATGCAATATTGATGCCTCTGTTTCTGGAGAAGTTCTTACATTGAGAGGATTTGATTCTAACTATGTAATCGCATCTTATGTCGGCAGCACCAACGAATCAAATATTTCGTGCAATTCTGAAATAAACATCAGGTGATTATGTGAATAAAAAGGGTGTGATATTTTCATTAGATTTAATTATTGCATTGGCATTGTTTGTTTTTATTTTAGGCAGTATATATGCATTTTATCATTACAAAATAGTTGATGTTGTTGAACAGCGAAACATTAATGGTAGAGCTGAATTGCTTAATACTGCATTAAATACACTTGCATATGGCCCAAACAAATGTGATTTGATTGCAAATGATGGCACAAAATTAAAAGAAATTGCATTTTGCTGGAATGATTCTTCTCCTGCAATTCTTGATTTTAATACAACATACAAAATCAGAATTTCTTGTCCTGCAGAATCAAACAAAAACTGTCTGAATTTATTATCTGCAATGCAAGAAGTACCTGCAAATACAGAATATATTGCAAAAGACATTAAGTTGTTGGTTACAAATAAAGATGTTACTAAAAAAGAATATCTTGATTGTTTAAAAGGTGTTTGTAGTATTTCTGAAAAAGAAGTGAGGATTTATGTTTGGGGCTAAAGGATTACTATATACAATAGACATATTTATGTTTATAATTGTGTTTATTGTTATTGTTGCATTTTCTACAATACAATTTTCCCTTTATTCTACACAAACAGGTTTAGGCGATGATTTAACATTTAGAGAAGCAAGTATTTTTATGAACGGTAAATGGGTTTTGCCAGATTCTGTCTCAGATTATAACTGGTATGTTTGCAGAACAGTGGTTAAATATGATCTTACAGCAACAAAAATATGTAATGGCGGTCAATATGGGCAATAAAGGATTTTTCAGTGCAGTATTGGCAGTATTAGCAATAGCATTATTTATGTTGGTTTACACAATAAACACAACTTTTTATAATGGCTATGTTCCTGATGATAGTTTGCGTTTTGCGGCATTAAAAACAGAAGAAGCATATTTTTTTATAGACAAGAATATAACAAATTTACAGAAAGGTTCTGAATTTAACTGTAATACTTTTTCAGACATTATTATGATGAGCCAATCAACAACATATCAAGATGAATTTTGCAAAGCAGAGATTTCATTATTGCCTATTCATACCGGTACAAATAAAATTGATGCAAATTATCTTGCATCACTTAACTGCTCATTTGATGGCAGTGCAATAACATATCACAAAGATTTTGTATTCCGGCGCAGTTTTGAGTTAACCAATCATAATGACTGTAACTGTAACATTGTGATAAAGGATCTTGATGCAGACACAGACGCAGATACAATTTCATTGCATTGCTAATCTTTTAATTTTCTAATTAACTCATCTTTTTTTAACCACGTAGTAATTGTGTCTTCATCGAACGATAAAAATACACCAAAATTTAGATATTCTTCCCTTTGTTTCATTGGAACTGAAAGGGATTTGCATACAGAAGGAATATGATATACATACTCAAACCAATAATTGTTCTTTACTTTATCTAAAACTTTTTTTACTTCTTTTAAATCAAACAATCTTTTCTTGTCTGCAAAAAGCTTCCAGTATTTTTGTTCAACTTTTTTTAAGAAACTCAAATCAGATTTTGTATATTGCCAAATCTGATTCTTATTTATTTTAATTTCTTGTTCATTTTCTTTAATTACTTTAACAAAAACATGTGTATAATAATTTGTTGCATAACTGAAAATAGGTTTAATGAGCTTGTTTTGTTTTATTGCTTCATTGTATGCAAATGTAATTAACAATCTTATTGAACTTTCTCGAGGACAATAATTTCTTTTCAATTCTATATTATATATTTTCTTTGCTTTTTTAGGATATCTCCCTGAAATAGTTCCCATATCTGTTGCTTTTAATGCAATTACACACCCTTCTTTTGCTTGTTCAATTACCTTTTTGTAAACAGAAGCTGGACTCCCAAAAGGATCTATTAAAATAAGTTCAGCATCTTCTGTATTTACATCTTCTGCAAACCCCTCTATGACATCAACATTTTTTATTTTATTCAATTCAACATTTTTTTTTACTAACTCGATAGCATTTGGATTTGCATCTACAAATACAATCTTCTCCAAATTGCATGAAGACGCAATTCTCAATCCCATTGCTCCTGTACCTGCGTGCATATCATAAACAACTCTTGGACATATCTGTTTAGCAAGCAGTAAAGTTAAATCTCTCGACAGTTTCGCCTCTGGATTATAAAAAACCACGTCACTCTTTTTCATGTCTCTTTGACTCGGCAGATATAATTTAATATTTTCTTCTCTTATTGTCTCATATTTCATAATAATCATTATTTATTTTGTTAGGAGTAAGCAAAAATTCTTGTTCTCTATAGACTTAGTCATTTATATTACTTCGGGAGCAGCGAGCCTATCATCTTAAAACTCAATATCTGGGAATACATACACTTTTTCTTTTGTAATTAAAACTGTTTTTTCATGTTGACTTACTAAACTGCCTTGAATATCTTGAAGAACAGAAGCCTTTCTAATTACTTTTTCTTTAATTAATTGTTGTAGAGCAAGTTTCTTTGCAAAAGGCTTAATTCCTTTTCCAACCCAGCGTTCTGCAAATGGTAATCCGTTTGTTTTTTTTGCATCTTCAATTATCTTTCTTGCATTTAGGTTTCTTGAATTGCCACCCATATAAAAATAAATTCCGCAAAAGTTTCCATCATGAACATATCCTGTGCCGTTTGTTGCAAAAGGCTCAATTGCAAACAACCCTTCACCCAATTTCTTTTTGTTTTCTGTCAGATAATTTAATATACTTTGGCCTGCATGAATTTCATAAGGCATCATTGAATGTCCTGTCAGATTGTAAATTGGTTTAAATCCTAATTTTATTATTTCCTTTTCGATTATTTCTCCTAATTTTCCATATTCTGTTTCAACACCATTTTCCCTAACATATTTAACTGCGGCATTTAAAGCATTTTTACTTGCATCTAAAAGTTTTTGTTGATCCCCTTTTAAATCTATTGTAAATGCCGCGTCAACAATATACCCATTTGAGTGTGTTCCTACATCTATTTTGATCACATCTTCTCTTTCTATTTTCTCGATGCAGTCTGATAAAGGAGTATAATGTGCTGCTTGATTATTAACAGAAATATTTAATGGAAATGCGCAGTCACAATATTCCTTTATTTTAGTTTCAATTTGTTCAGTTACATCTAATATATATGCGTCAGGCTTAACTAACTTGAGAGCCAACTTTCTAGCTTCAATCCACCCTTTCTCTGCAATTTTCAAATTAGTTAATACATTTTCTTTGTTCATTTTCTTTTCATCCCTTTTCAAAATAATTTTTTCTGTGTTGGTTCTTGTAGTAATTTATTTTCATCATATTTAAAAACAGAGAATATGTTTGAAACTGAAGGCAGAATCTGGTTTCTGATGTAATAATCTATATCATAATCCCCTTCTTTTGATAATTCTGCTAATTGTGCTTTCTCAGAAATTGTTTTACCTGTCTTAGTAATAATATATTCAACTAAAGTCCCTACATCTATTTCAATACCTTCTTTTTTTGCTTTGTTTACTGCAGCAATGTGCGGTCCAATTGCACTATAATCAGAAATACCTTTTCTTATTTTGCTTATTATTATTAAATCTTCTTTCTTAACTTTTCCTTCTTTCAGATCTTTAATTGCTTTTTTTACAATGTCTGCTGCTTTTTCAATATCTCCTATTTTCAAAATAGTTTCTAACACGCTTTTCTGTGTTCTTTTTGCAATATATGACCAATCTCTTCTTACTGTTTCAAATCCGGTAATTTTTAATTCTCCTTTTTCATCAATTAATGCATATCTCTTTTTTGCGCCCTCTTTTTCGTCGCTTTTCTTAGCAACAAAAATTCCTCTCTTATAAAAACCATCTATTGAAAGATGCAATCTGCCAGGTAATTTTTCATTTATATTATCTACGAACTTGAATACATCTTCTTTATTTTTGTAGGTTAGCATATCGCTATCTGTGTCGCTGTAAATTGTTTCCATTCCGTTTTTCTTTGCTTCACCAATAACATAATGAATGTATTTGTGAGTGTATTTTAAAATAGATCTGGCACATTCAAAACAATACCATCTTGCTCGCGGATATGCTAAATAGCCATATGTGCTGTTAAGTAAAATCTTTTGAGACCATTGTTCAGCATAAAGTGTTTTGTATTCTGTACTGTTTTTATCGTATTTCTTCATTTCTTCCTTTGTTCTTAATCTTGCATCTAATAGCTTTTCTAAAACATCAGGAATAGTTGCTTTTGTATCTTGACAAAATTTATCTCCAATAGGGCTTTCTTCTATTCTTATACAATTCTTTACTCCAAGACTTTCGGCAGAAATATTATAAGTAATTATTATTGAAGGATGAAACGACTGAAAATCAAGAACAGCAATATTCTCATGTAATCCTTGTTTTGGTTCTCTTACATATCCTCCTTCATAACTTTTTTTTGCTCTTGCATTGACCGCCTCATCTTTAGGAATATTAGGAACAATTTTATTTCTTGCAATTGTTTCTCGCATTAATAATGCTTCTACTAAACTGCTTGAGCTTGCTCTTATTGTGTCTTGTATTGTTAAACCTGTTGTTTGGCTCATTTTGATATATTGTATAATAAAGTTTTTTGCAATTTCATATGCCGCAATAGAATCAACTAAATTGTATTCAATAAATTTCGCGAGTAGTTTAGGATCATTATAATGTGTTTTCATATCTTTATAATCCAGATCAATTTTAGTCTTGTTGAAAAAGAATTTATAAACATCATTTAGCTTTAAATGAATCAAATTTATTGCGCCAATTCTGTTTAATGTGTTAACTATTTTATATGCATCAATATGTTGAATTCCTTTAGTATAACAAGTAGTTCCTGATGTGGTTGTATGTGATTTATATTCTAATACAGAGTCCAACTCCTTTGTTAATCCAAGAATCTTTGCTCTCTTTCTGATATAAGGCAGATCATAATTATCTCCATTATATGTAACTAAAAAATGTGTTTTTGATTTTTTTATTGTTTCTATCAATTCATGCAATAATTCTTTTTCATCTTTTACAACCACAACATAACTCTCTTTTTTTGCAGGTATCTTATATGTGATAACTTTCTTTATATTTTGTTCCGGGCTGTAAAGGGAAATCAAAACAATAGGATCACTTTCAGGGTTTATCTTTTTATTTGCAAGAGTTTCAATATCTAAGGATAATATATTATAGTCAAAATCTTCTCCCAAGCAATTAAGAGTCATCTTCTTTTCATCAATATTATATTTGTGCAGTGCATAAATGCCTTTGTCCAGGCAGTAACGAATGTCATACGGGATGTCATATTCAAACTTTCCTTTGAAATATATTTCTTGTGTTATTTTTTGTCTGTATTCAATCAAGTCAGGAATTGTGTCAAATTCAAGCTTTAAAATAAGGAACTTTCCAAGACGTATTTCATCTTCTGTTAATGTAGTATTCACAAATTTTTCAATTTGAGGAATGTTTTTTCTTGAATCTGTTACTTCAACATTAAATATTTTGTATTTTGCTTTGTCTTCTTCTATTGCAGTTAGATCTTTGTTATCTCTTACAATTAGATAGAAGTATGGTCTAAAATAGAGGTCTTCTAAAAAGAACAAGTTTCCATCTGGACCCTTGAATGTCAGTTTAATAATAGCTTTGCCTTCCTTAGTTATGGTATAAATATCAAGAAGTGTTCCAATCATATAGAATTATACATAGAAAAAGAATAAAAATCAGATGCTTGTTTAATTATCTTTTACATCTAAGGTCTTTGCAGAAATACTTTGTGCAAATACTCTATTTTTACCAAAAAAGAACCAATACCCTATGCATAAAGCAACTAAAATTACAATAACAGTCATTGTTATGGAAATATTGGCATCTGTTAATGAAAACAATCCTGCAATAATTCCATTGTTTGCTTTTACATTGCCTACTACAGGACCAGCATTGTAATCGTGCACAAATTCCTTTATTGTATTGTCATTATATTTTATTACAACAGACTGCAAAGGCAACTCTACTTGTTTCATTGTACCTGCTGGAACATAAATTGCAAAATCAGACTCAGATGAATTTACAGTTACAAAATCATCTTGTGTGCCTATGTTTGCAATTGAAATAATTATTTTATTTTCTGTTATACTTTCTGTAATATCGAATTTAGCTTGTTTCAGCATAAGATTTATTGTACCTAAATCATAATTAATTCCTGTCCCTACATTTGTTGCATAAATTCTGAATACAGTTGTTTCTCTGTTATAATCGTCAGATAATTTAAAGTTAATAAAAACAAGTTCTTCTTGTCCATTCACTACACGATAGGTCTCTTTATTTCTATTTATATCTATTCCATTAATATCATCAGGATATATGTTAATGATAAAATCTGCATCAGAACCTGTATTTGCCAATTTAAGTGTTACAATATCAAATTCACCTTTTGCAATTAACAGATTTCTTTTATCTATATTTACAAGTTTCAAGTCGGGCATTGAGTTGTTATGTTTTGTTGTGTTGAATGTATATGCTTGCTTTTCAATCACATTTACATATATTGTTGCTGATTTTGTGATTTGATTTTCTCCTAATATGCCTGTTACAATTACATTGATTGGATAAATTCCTGGGGTTGCATCGAATATTTTGATATCTATGTTCTTGTAAAAATCTGTGTATGATTTTAAGTAAGGGTTGACATATGCTCTGACTTCTGGGAAATCTTTCACATTAACGGCAAAGTCAATTTGATTTTTTGTAGAGAGATCAACAGCCAGATAAATTGAATCTGTTGTGTTTGGTTGCATTATTGTTTCAGTTGTTTCAAGTTGTAATGAAAAATCAAAATAATTTATATTGTCTTGCTTTAACTGCTCAATAGTATATGCAGAAGCGTTATAGATAATACATACAATAATTAATGCTACAAAAACTAACTTGAATGATTTTTTAAAAAATGACATAATACCACACAATATTAACTATATGAGTCAAATGATTTATAAATATATGTGTATTTTGCTTTTTTTCAAAAGGAATCTTTATATATATATAGATATATAATTCTTATGTCTATGTACGATAAGATTTTTGATAATCTTTATGTTCTTTATGGCAAGGAAAGCTCTAATACTTATTTGCTTGTTGGAAATAGAAAAGTCTTGATAGATCCAGGCATTCATCCTGAGCAAGAATTGTTGAGCTGGATTAAAGAGCTCGGATTTTCTCCACACGATATAAACATAATTCTGTTAACTCATTGTCATGCAGATCATTTTGTTGATTGCAAGTTTTTCCCAAAATCAGAAATATGGGTAAGCAGAGAAGATGGCCAGTTTCTTTTAACAAAAGATAGATTTGTTACTGTTTCGGAGTTGTTTAGAAATAATTATTATCCTGAGTCTTTGCAGTTCTTTTCAGCAAAGCAGAGTTTTGATATTGGTTCTTTCAAATTAGAGCTTATTGCTTTGCCCGGTCATACTTCTGGTTGTGTAGGTATTTATGACTTAAAGAGAGAAATTTTATTTTCAGGAGATGTTTTGTTCAAGGAGTCGTGTGGCAGATTTGATTTAATTACTTCAGATAGAAAACAGATGAAATCTTCTCTCAAGAAGCTTTCTGATTTAGATTTTAAGATTCTTTTACCGGGTCATGGTCCAATTTATAAAACAACAAAAGAAGATCAGAAAGCACACCTAAAGAAAATAATAACTGCTTTTTTATAGTTACAAACATTTATAAACTTTCTTGCACAAATGATTATTATGAATTACAAAATACAGAAATTAGAGGCTAAGGTGTTTAGTTACACTGGACGACCCCATATACTATAAATATAATGCTTCTGCATTTAATCTGTTTCTTACATATAACTTTTTTAATAACATCTGTTTAGAATATCTTAAAACTAATTTTATGTTTCTTTCTTTTTGGATAAAATCTAACTCCGGAAGACTTTGTGATTCTAATCCAAATTCTCTGGAGTGCGTTAAAGTTTCTGCATCAAGCTTTGAAACTCTAACACAACTTGTTTCTTTCTTGCAAGAAAGAAAAAGGATTGATGACTTAGGTGGTCTAGTGGTTAGGATTGGAGACTGTGGATCTCCCGACCCGGGTTCAAATCCCGGCCTAGGTCCTACCCTTTCTTTATACAAAGAAAGGCTGTGGTTCACCCAAAGAAACTCACAAAACATTATAAATTCTAATTCTGTTATTATGGTGTGATATTTATGTCTGATATTGTTGAATTAAAAGGAATAAAAGAATATATGCCAGAAGAACAAATTGTGCGTGAGAGAATTAAGTCTGTTTTAACAAAGAACTTTCAGAAATATGGATATAAACCAATTGAAACAAGCATTCTTGAAAGTTATGAGATTGCTGCATCAAAATATGCTGGCGGAGATGAAATTTTAAAAGAGACTTACACATT
>Ga0172371_10008738_pt1 | contig 14104 bp, 14 predicted proteins | sample Lak12m_FD_114543 | JGI IMG/M metagenome (GOLD analysis project Ga0172371, IMG submission 114543) | Freshwater microbial communities from Kabuno Bay, South-Kivu, Congo - kab_022012_12m | ecosystem: Environmental > Aquatic > Freshwater > Lake | place: Democratic Republic of the Congo: South-Kivu... | reverse complement strand
GCCGGGCCTCTCGATTCAAAACGCCAATTGGGCGCCTTTGCGCGAACGGTTGGAAAGAGTGCGGGGGCTCAAAATCGCCAGTTCCAAAAAGGCGGTGCGCCTGTCCCAGGACCTTTTTGGCGGCGAAATCGAAGAAAACGTGGAAGAAATGACCGGCAAACGGGTGGTGGGCATTTTCAAAAAAATCATGATTGAAGGCCCGCGCAGCCAGCGCCTGGTGGACGCTAAACTGGACACCGGCGCCTACTACACTTCAATCGACGAGGACTTGGCAGTGGAATTGGGCTATGGCGAGGCAATCACCGCTTTTCAGGAGTATTTTCCCTACTACCACGGCGCGCAGATTTTTCCGGGCATGGATATCGACGCTCAGTTCGAGTCCACCCGCCAAATCCGCGAACAGCATCTGGAAGAGATTATCCGCCGCTCCGGAGGGTTGATAAAAAACGTGAAAATCATTTATTCTTCCAACGGAGTGAGCATCCGTCCGGTAATCGAAACCCGGGTAATCCTCGACAAAACCTCCCTCACCACCAACGCCACCATTGTGCGCCGTAAACACTTGCGCTACCCGGTCATCATTGGCCGCAAATCCCTGCAATCTTTCATTATCGATGTCGGTAAGAGAAAAGAAGATTTTGTTTAAAATATGAAAATAACTATTTGTGGAAGTTTGACTTTCGCGAAGAAGATGATCGAAGCCAAGGAAAAATTGGAGAAATTGGGGCATCAGGTGAATCTGCCGCCTGATACCGAGATTGTCACTGACGGGAAACTCGATCATAACGATCTGGACGCGGATTATAAACATTGCATAAAAAACAATATCCTCAGAAAACATTTTGCCAATATTGAGAAAAGCGATGCAATATTAGTCTTGAACTATGATAAAAATAAAGTAAGGGGTTATATCGGTACTTCTTCATTAATGGAAATCGGTTTGGCCTACTATCTCGATAAAAAAATATTTTTGCTCAATCCGACTCCGCATCACTCTGAACACCGCTGGGTGCACGAAATCCGCATAATTAATCCAGTGATTTTGAACGACGATTTAGGCAATATAAAATAGGAATATGAATATTCCTCACGATCCGGATCAAATTTTGGCGGTGGTGGATGAGAATGATAAGATAATTGGGAAATGCAAGCGGTCGACGCGGGAGGATCACTGCGAAGGCAAATTGCACCGGGAAGCCGGTGTTTTGGTAGTCAATTCCAAAGGTGAAATATTGATTCAAACCCGCAAAGATACCGGTAAGCTGGATTTTTCCGCCTCCGGCCATTTTCCCTATGATGAAGATTACTTGCAAGGGGCGCAAAGAGAAGTAGAAGAGGAATTGGGCATTAGGATTCCGGCTGACCAGTTTAAATTATTTGCTAAGCCGAGAATAACCACAAAGTACGAAGAATTATTTAATGACCGTTTCTGTGCTATGTTTGTGGTGAAAGGCGATTATCCGCTCTCCGGCTTTAATATTGATCACGAAGAAGTTATTTTAGTCAATTATTATACCAAAGACTCACTCAAAAAAATCCTCAAAGACCACCCCGACTGCCTGGCCAACGGCCTTCTCAAATCATTACCTCTGTACTTAAAAAGCCAAAATAAACAAAAGCCTTAAACGCATTTTGACGCGAATAAGGCTTTTTTAGCTGTCAGTGTGCCTGCTTCCCTCTAGGATATGCAGGGGGGGCTGAATTTGGAAACCACAAAAACTGGGTGATCGTCTCCAATGGCGGTGACCGTTTCTCTGGTCTGGTTCGCCCACCGCGGGTCGCACCTCAACAGATTATCAGCTTTCAGACAAGCGCGTGCCTCTTTCTTCCTTAGAAAGAGAGCTGTTATCAGGCTAGTGTAGCCGCCTATTTCCAAAGTGCTGAGTTCCGCTGGGTCGATTCTATTCTCAGACCCGGCGGGATTATCATAAAGGAAAATGCGGCTATTACAGATTCCTACAAGGGAACCGTTCTCCAATATTCCGCCGGCCTCTACCTTACTTGAACAACCTTCTTTCAGTAAGATTTTTTGGAGTAATGGCAACTCTCCCTCTTTATAACTGCTTTCGTAGAGGGAGGTATGAGTAACAGCAAAGAACTTTTTTAATATCATAGCAACCTCCTTGGTTTGATGGTACCCGATACATTTGCGAGTACTTGATTTTAAGCTTTGATATTTTAATAAGTCAAAATATTGAGTTTTTGGCACTCAAACTTGACGAGTGCTAATTCTGTGTTTATAAAATTATTGCATTTAATTAATCATTAAAATCAATAATTCAAATGGCCAAGAAAATTGAATTTGGCTAGAAAGCCAGGCAGCCTCTGGTCGCGGGCGTTAACAAAGTCGCGAGCGCGGTGAAGGTGACCTTGGGTCCGAAAGGGCGTAATGTCGTTTTGGACAAGGGATTTGGTTCACCCACCATCACGAACGACGGCGTAACCATTGCGAAAGAAGTCGATTTGGAGGACAAATTTGAAAACATTGGAGCCGAACTGGTGAAGGAAGTGGCTTCCAAAACCAACGATACCGCCGGAGACGGTACCACCACCGCCACATTGCTGGCCCAAGCCATGATTACCCAAGGCATGAAAAACGTGGCGGCCGGCGCCAACCCGATGGGCATCCGCAAGGGCATCCAAAAAGCGGTGGAAAAAGTGGTGGACAGCCTCAAAGAGCAGTCCAAACTGATTGAATCCAAAGAGGAACGGGCCCAGGTGGCCACCATTTCCGCCCAGGACAAGGAAGTGGGCGAAATGATCGCGGATGTGATGGATAAAGTGGGCAAAGACGGCGTGATCACCGTGGAAGAATCGCAAACTTTCGGTCTGTCAGAAGAAACTGTCAAGGGTTTACAGTTTGATAAAGGCTACATTTCTCCCTATATGATCACCGATGCCGAAAAGATGGAATCCACTTTGGAAGACCCGTTCATTCTGATCACCGACCAGAAAATTTCCTCAATCAAGGATATCCTGCCGGTTTTGGAGGGTGTTACCAAAATGGGGAAAAAAGAAATTCTGATTATCGCTGAAGAACTAGAAGGTGAGGCGCTGGCTACTCTAGTTTTGAATAAACTGCGGGGCACTTTGAACGCTTTGGCGGTGAAAGCACCGGAATTCGGTGATAATCGGAAAGCAATGATGGAAGATATCGCCTTGGTGACCGGCGGGCAGGTGATTACCGAAGAAAAAGGCATGAAACTGGATAACGTGGGCGTAGAAATGTTGGGACGTTGTGATAAAGTAATTGCTACCAAAGATAATACCACCATTGTGGGCGGCAAAGGCGAAAAAAACGTAATTGATGATAGAGTCGCCAGTTTGCGCCGTCAAATTGAGCAAAGTGATAATGAATATGATAAGGAAAAATTTCAGAAGCGTTTGGCTAAATTAGCAGGCGGGGTAGCCATCATAAAAGTGGGAGCGGCTACAGAAACTGAGCAAAAAGAGAGGGAACATCGGGTCAAAGACGCTTTGGAAGCCACCAAGGCCGCGGTGGAAGAAGGAATTGTGGCCGGCGGCGGCGTGGCACTTTTGAGAGCAATTGATAAATTGGAAGACCTAAAACTTAAAGGCGATGAACGCACCGGCGCCCGGATCGTAAAAAGCGCTTTGGAAGAGCCTTTGAAACAAATCGCGGTTAACGCGGGCAAGGAAGGCTCGGTAGTCGTGGAAAAAGTGCGCGGGATGAAAGGCGCCGAAGGCTATAACGCGGAAACTGACGAATATCAAGATCTGCTCAAGGAAGGAATTGTTGACCCGGCCAAAGTGACCCGTCTGGCGGTGCAGAACGCGGCTTCAATTGCCAGCATGCTGCTCACCACCGAAGCGGTGGTGGGTGAATCACCGGACAAGAAAGACAGCTGTGCCCACTGCGCCCCCGGTATGGGCGGTGGCATGGGCGGCGGCATGGACATGGGCGGCATGGGCGGAATGATGTAAACTGAAATTATCCGAAAATTAAAAAGGACGGGCTTCGCGGCTCGTCCTTTTTTATATCCAAAATAGTTTAATCGCCTTTTTTGCAGCTGCAGGAGGTGTCGGTTGGCAGGGAATCAATAGTATCTTTTTTGCCTTTCTTGTCTTTTTTGTCGCCTTTATCACCGCCGTCCCAGCCGCGCACGCCTTTTTCCCATTCCTTGAACTGAGGATCGCTCTCGGGGTTTTTCGGCTCCGGGCCCAGCGGGTTATTGCGGTCCACGTAGTAGAGGATGCAATGGCCGGCAGACACGGTGACTTTTTTGGTGCATTTATCCGGACAACCGTCCGAAGCCAGCAGACCGGTTTTTTCATCAATGCGCACTTCCTGGGAATCGCCACCGCCCAGTTTGCCGTTGAGCATCGGCTTGTCGGGCGGGAAAACGTCCGGCGCCGGGGGGAAAGAGTCTTTGGGCAGGGTGGGCAGGACTTGGCGCATATAGGCATTCCAAATCGGCCCGGCGGTGAAAACCCCTTCGCCTTGGGTAGTGGGGCTGCTGTCATTGTTGCCGGTCCAAACGCCGGTGACGAAGTTGGAAGTGAAACCCACCGTCCAACCGTCGCGGAATTCCTGGGTGGTGCCGGATTTGGCGGCCACTTTATAGCCGTCCACGTAAAGCGTGCTGTGAGAACCGAAAATTTTGGCGCGGGCGCCGTTATCGGAAAGCACGTCGTCAATAGTCCGCGCCACGTTGGTGGGAACCACTCGCCGGCCCTGGTCAGTCTTCTCATAAATGGTCTTGCCGCTGCCGTCTTCAATGCGCAGCACGGCTTGAGGATCAAAACGGATGCCGTCATTGGCAAACACTCCGTAAGCGGAAGTCTCGTCGAGCAGTGTCACTGCTCCGCCGCCCAAAACCAGGGCCAAGCCGTAATTGCCGGTGTTTTTCAGAGTGGTGATGCCCATTGAACGGGCAAAGTTAATGGTGTCGTCCACCCCGGCCAGATATAGGGTCTTGACCGCAGGGATGTTGAGCGAATTGCCCAAGGCCTCCCGCATACTGACCGGGCCGTTGAATTTGCCGTTGAAGTTTTGGGGAGTGTAATCCTGGGTGCCGGCTCCTTTGAAGTTGGTTTTTGTGTCATAAAGCATGGTGTTGGGAGTGTAGCCTTTGGAAAAGGCCACCGCGTAGGCAAAGGGTTTGAAAGATGACCCCGGTTGGCGCTGACTGGTGGCCACATTCACGTTGCCGTCGTTCTCGGTGTCAAAATAGTCCCGTGAGCCCACCATGGCCAGAATTTCCCCGTTTTTGGGATCGATGGAGACCAAAGCGGCATTGTGAGCGTTATAGCTTCTTTCGTTTTTGGCGCCTCCCTCGCTCACTGCCTGCTCGGCCCACTGCTGCTTTTGGAAATCCAGGGTGGTATAAACCTTGAATCCACCTTGGGCCACCACGTCCTCCCCGTATTTGTTGGCCAGCCAGTCTTTGACGTACATCACGAAATGGGGGGCCAAAATGTTGTTGCGCAAGGGCCGGACGTCTTTCAGCACGTCTTCCTGCTTGGCGGCGTCCGCTTCCTGTTGCGAAAGATAACCCAACTCGGCCATCCGGTCCAGCACCCATTCCTGCCTTTGTTTAAGCTCACCCGAGTGGGTGCCGTAGGGCGAGTAGTAGGTGGGAGCTTGGGGCATGGCGGCCAGATAAGCGCACTCCGCCAAATCAAGGCTGGCGGCGTTTTTGCCGAAAAAGGTTTGGGCCGCTGCCTCAATCCCGTAGGCGTTGGAGCCGTAAGGGATTTCATTGAGGTACATTTCCAGAATCTGGTTTTTGTTGAATTTTTGCTCCAGCTCGAGCGACAGAATGGCTTCTTTGATTTTGCGGGTGAAAGTTTTCGAGCGGTCCAGAATTGAGTTTTTGATCAACTGCTGGGTGATGGTGGAAGCCCCTTGGTCGCGGGATTGCCCCATCACATCGGCGATAGCCGCTCGGGCAATGGCCTTGAAATCCAACCCGTGGTGATTATAGAAATTGGCGTCTTCCGCCGCCACCGTGGCTTCTTTGACGGCTTTGGGCATTTGGTCAAAGGAAATGGCGGTGCGGTTTTCCTCGCCGTGGATTTCATAGAGCACCACCTGACCGGTGCGGTCGAGAATCTTGGAGGATTCAGCCACGTGCCGTTCGCTCAATTTGGACGGACTGGGCAAATCTTTGGTGAAATAGGCCAGCACCCCGACCACCACAATAATGAAACCGGCCCCCATCCAAAGAGAGAAGTTCATAGCCTCCCGCCAAAATTTACCCTTAGGCTTGATTGGGTCCTGGTTGATCTCTCTGCCATTATCGTCCAGCAGCCTTTTTATGTTGTGGCGGCCGTAGCGCATAGAAAAAATGAAAAAGTAACATTAAACTCTTTATAGCATAAAAAAAATTAGTCAAGAAGCCGCTGAGATTGCTTGCAATTTTGAAGACAAAATTTGACGGATAATTTTTCCGGCCATAGAGTGGATGTAGTCTTCCTAAACGGGAAGGCGATGTTTTGTTATTCCACTTTTTCGAATTAAACACGCATTATATATGAACAGTACTGGTCCGAAATGCAAACTGTGCCGCCGCGCCGGCAAAAAACTTTTTTTGAAAGGGGAACGCTGTTTCACCGCCAAGTGTGCCGTGGTCAAAAAACCCTACGCTCCCGGTGCTCACAGCAAACCGGCCGGAGCCATAAGTGAATACGGCAAACAGCTGGCCCAAAAGCAAACTTTGAAGCGGTTCTACCGCTTGAGTGAACGGCAGTTCAAAAAATATTTTGAGGATTCCGTGCGCAAGGAAGGTAATTTTGCCGATATTATGGTCGGTCAGATGGAAACCCGCTTGGACAATATTGTTTATCGCTTGAATTTCAGCGATTCCCGCGCCCAGGGCCGCCAGTTGGTGAGCCACGGGTTCTTTTTGGTGAACGGAAAAACCGTCAATATCCCTTCGTTTTCTGTGAAGCCGGGCGACGCTGTCAGTTTCCGTCCTTCCCGCGAAGGCCGTGCCTACGTTAAGAATTTAAAGGAAACGCTGGCCAACAAAAAGCAGGAAACGCCAGGTTGGCTCACGCTGGACGTCAAGAAGATGGAAGGAAAACTGGTATTGCGGCCGACTACGGCGGAGGTCACTCCCGAAGCCAATCCTCAAGCCATTGTGGAGTTTTACTCAAGATAATAAAATTTATTTAATCAATCAACATGCAAACCATTCCTTTGCCCAAACCGCCCAAAGCCAAAGAAATAACTGGAACCCACGGAGTATTTGAAATCGAAGAGTGCTATCCGGGCTATGGAGTCACTTTGGGGAACGCCTTGCGCCGGGTGTTGCTCTCCAGTCTTGAAGGAGCTGCCATCACCAGCGTAAAAATCAAGGGAGCCACCCATGAGTTTTCCACCATCCCTTACGTGATGGAGGACGTGATCCAGATTATTCTCAACCTTAAAAAGGTTCGATTCCTGATGCACAAAGACGGTGAAGTGCGCGCCAAGTTGAGTGTCAAGGGCGAAAAGGAAGTCAAAGCCAAAGACATTGTGGCCGGCAGTAGTCTGGAAGTGGTCAACAAAGACCAGGTGATCGCCCGCCTCACCGACAAAAAAGCCGAACTGGAAATGGAACTGCTGATTGAAAAAGGCATCGGCTACCAAATGGCCGAGGAACGGGAACGCAAAGAACGTGAATTGGGCGTGATTGAAATTGATACGCTTTATTCACCGGTCACCCGCGTCAACATCGAAACCGAGAACATGCGGGTGGGAAAGCAAACCGACTTCGAACGTTTGCGCATCACCATTGAAACTGACGGCACCATTAAGCCGGAAGAAGCTCTGATACAAGTGGCTGCCATATTGGTGCGCCAATTTTCCGAGCTCACCACCCCCAAAGTGGTTAAGGCGGTGGAAAAAGGCAAAGTGGTCGGCGTTAAAGCCGAACCGGAGAAGAAAGGCGAGAAAGCGGCGGAGATTTTGGGCGAAGAGACGGTGGCAACTCCCGAAGAGGAAGAATTGGGCTTGGAAATGAGCGAGGAAGAAATCCTGGAAATGCCGATTCAGAAGCTGAAAATGCCTTCCCGCACCTCCAACCTCCTGGTGGAGCAGAACTTCAAAAAAGTCGGCGACCTGGCCATTCTTTCCGAGGAGGAAATCCTCAAGATTGAAGGCATGGGTGACAAAGGCCTGCGCGACATCAAGAAAGCCCTGGGTAATTTCGGTTTGGTGCTGGAAAATGAGGAGGAGAAGGAATTGAAGAAGAAGCAGAAGAAATAAGTAAAGTAGAAAGCTGTAAACAATTAGTATGAGACACGGAAAATCAGTCAAACAATTGGGACGAGTGGCCAAGCTGCGCAAAGCGCTGTTGCGGACGCAAGTGGTTTCATTGGTGGAGCACGGCCGAATCAAGACCACTCTGCCCAAAGCCAAATTTCTCCAGCCGTATTTCGAGAAGGTCATTACCAAGGCCAAAAAGGCCGGAAAAACCACTTACCGCGAGCTGCGTAAGGATTTCAACGAGGTGACTGTCAAATCATTGATGGAAAAATTGGCGCCGCTGTTCGCCTCCCGCAACGGCGGTTACACCCGGATAATCAAGCTGAAAGCCCGGGTTTCCGACGCCAGCCCGATGGCCTATCTGGAATTAGTCGAAAAACCAGCCGCGGAACCCAAAGAGAAGCCGAAGAAAAAGGCGAAGAAGCCCAAGATTGAAAAGCCCGCTAAATAACCATTATGCAAAAAGCCACATCTTTCAAGTTAGACATCAAGCGCAATTGGCATCTTATCGACGCCAAGTCGCAGACCTTTGGCCGCGTGGCCGCCAAGATTGCTGGCTTGCTGCAGGGCAAGAACAAGGCGATTTATTCGCCCCAGACCGACTGCGGTGACTTCGTGATCGTGGTAAACACCAAGTTTTTGAAAGTGAGCCATCCCGCCAAGTGGGACAAAAAAATCTACTACCACTACACCGGCTATCCGGGCGGTATCAGAGACGTTACCCTGCGTGAAGCGATCACCAAAGATCCCAACGAGGTAATGCGCAAGGCCATCTACAGCATGCTGCCCAAGAACAAGCTGCGCAGTCCCCGCATCAACCGCTTAAAGCTTTTTGTGGACGATAAATCCGGCCAAGAGCTTTACGCGGCCATGAAATTGAAACTGAAGAAAGCGGCTGATAAAAAAGCCAAAACTAAGTAATTTATTGATTTTCAATGGATACCCCAGCCAAAGACCAAGCCCAACCCACTTTCAAAGGAAAATACTTTTACGGCACCGGCCGCCGCAAGAACGCTATTGCCCGGGTGCGGGTTTACGCCGCAGCCGGCGACAAATCCGTCACCATCGTCAATGACAAGGCCGTCGAGCAATATTTTCCCACTTTGGAATTGGGGCGCATTGCCGGTGACTGTTTCCGCGTGACCAACACCCGCGACAAATTCAGCGTTTCCGCCAAAATTGCCGGTGGGGGCACCAAAGGCCAGGCCGAAGCCCTGCGCCACGGCATTGCCCGGGCGCTGGTCGCCATGAATGAGGAATACAAGACCGCCTTGCGGGATAACGGCTTCCTGACCCGCGATCCGCGTGTCAAGGAACGCAAGAAGCCGGGCCTCAAGAAAGCCCGCCGCGCGCCGCAGTGGCAGAAGCGTTAAACCAATTAATCTTGAGTTATGAGTAGAGTTTGTGACATCTGTCATAAAAATTATAACCAGGCTAATATTGTAAATAAGTTAAGGGGCAAGTATAATAGAGCCGGGAAGAAAAAGCAGCGAGCCAACTTGCAGTCGAAGGTGATTGATGGCCAGCGCCGGGTGGTTTGCGTGAATTGTATGCGCACTTTGATGAAGAAAAACCGTCAAAAATAAATATTCTATATACCCAAAGGGCGATGCGTCAGCCAACCTTACAAAAAATATTGCTGGAATACGAGCCGCATCCACGTGAGCTTTTGCCCGTTTTGAAGCGGGTGAACGCAGTTTTCGGCTATGTCTCGCAAGAGAAACTTTATCAGATTGCCGAATATTTCTCGGTGAGCCCATCAGAAGCTTTCAGCGCTTTGAGTTTCTACGACGATCTGCGGATTGAAAAGAAATCCAACGTGGAGATAAAAGTCTGTCTGAGCGCTCCCTGTGAAATGCGCGGTGCGAGCCAGGTTTTACGCGAGATAGAGCAGTTCCTGGGCGCCAAGGCGGACCGGGACAAGACCGCAAAACTGGAGATTTCAAGCGCCAGCTGCCAGGGGCGCTGCGGCCGCGGACCGGTGATTATCGTCAATGACAATTTCTACGACCACGTAAAACCGGAAGGCGTAGACGACATATTGGCCCCTTATTTCGCAAAATAATCAACATTTTTATGGCTAAAGGCGGAGCAAAAGAGCTGCGTAAAAGAATTAAGTCGGTGGGCAACATTCGCAAGATCACCAAAGCGATGGAAATGGTGGCCGCCGCCAAAATGAAGAAAGTGATCGCCAAGGCGGTTTCCTCCCGCTCCTATTCCGAGCTGGCCTGGTCCGTTCTGGTGAACGTCTCTGAATCGCTGCGCTGGCGGGAAAATCCCCTGTTGGACGTGCGCCCGGTGAAACGCATCTGCATCGTGCTGTTCTCTTCGAATAAAGGCCTTTGCGGCGGTTTGAACACTCAGCTGGTCAAGAAAGTCCTCGAACAGGTAAGAGACCCCCACAGCCTGATGATCAACCGGGTGCGCGACGTGAAGCTGGGACCGACCGTTTCGCCCAAGGATTTGGAAATCGAGTTCGTTACCGTCGGCAAAAAGGGCACTGATGCCGTGATCCGGGCCGGCCAGAAAGTGGTGGCCAGTTTTGTCGACTGGAACGAGCAATTGGGCATGAACAAAGTCTATCCGCTCACCGAATTCCTCTTTGAGAAATATCAGGAAGCTTATTACGATAAGATTGTGGTGGCTTATAACAACTTCGTTTCGGTGGTGAAAAACCAGCCCAAGATCCGTCAGATTCTGCCGCTTTCCCGCTTGGACATTGAGAAACAGTTGGAAGAGTTGGGCAAAGAAACCCACATCAAAACCCGCGAAAAGGAAGTTCACGTTATGAAACAGGAAGCCAAAGAAGCCAATTATGTGTTTGAACCCGGTAAGAAAAAAGTTTTGGATGTTATTCTGCCGCATATGATTGAAAGCCAGATTTATCAAGCCTTTCTCGAATCGCAGGCTTCCGAATTTTCCTCCCGCATGCTCACCATGAAGAACGCTTCCGACGTGGCCGGCGACATGATGACCGATTTCAATCTGTTCTATAATATTGCCCGCCAGGCTGGCATTACCAGCGAGCTGGCGGAAATCTCAGCCGGTATCACCGCCATGGAAGGTTAGTTAGGGCTCTGCCAATAACCCCTTGTCCTTTCTAAAAAAACTGGTTAGGCTGGACTTAACGCTGTCTAAACCTGCGGAACTTAGCCATCGTTTTAATTATTAATCCGCGTTTTATTATGCCAAAAGATAATTTAACTACAACCGCTAAAGTCAAGAAATCTGCAGAAAAAGTGGTGGATATGGAGGAGGTCCTAAAATTAACTGATACTCATATTCCCAAAGTCGGCGACCTGATCAAAGGTTGTGTCGCGGCTGTCGCCAATGACGCTATTTACGTCGATTTGGACGTGCTCGGCACCGGCATCATCATGGGCCGGGAAATGAAAGACGGTCTCGGCATCGTGGAAAACCTCAAAGAAGGCGATGAGCTCGAAGCCACGGTGGTGGAACTGGAAAACGACGAAGGCTACGTGGAACTTTCTATCCGGGAAGCCGCCTACGAAAAAGCCTGGTCGGAACTGGAACGCAAGATGACCGAACGCGAAAGCGTTAACACGAGAATTCTGGAAGCCAACCGGGGAGGCTTAATGGTTGAAGTAAACGGCATCTACGGCTTTCTGCCGGTATCCCAACTCAGCCACGAGCACTATCCGCGCGTGGAAGACGGCGACAAGAACAAGATCCTGCAATTGCTATTAAAACTGGTCGGCAAGGAAATCAAAGTCAAAGTGATTGACGTCGACCCGGAAGAAGAAAAATTAATCGTTTCCGAAAAAGCCACCTACGAAGAAAAAGAGCGGGCGGTTATCGGCCAATTTGCCGTGGGTGACACGGTGGAAGGCGTGGTCAGCGGAGTAGTGGACTTCGGCGCCTTTGTGAAATTCGCGCCCAAAGACCGCAAACTGGAATCAGTAGAGGACAAAGATTTGCTCGAAGGATTAGTCCATATTTCCGAACTGGCTTGGCAACTGATTGAAAACCCGCACGAAATCGTCAAAACCGGCGAACGCGTCCAATGCAAGATTATCGATATTGACGGTACCAGAGTATCTCTTTCCATCCGCGCCCTCAAGGAAGATCCTTGGGCCAAGATCAGCGAGAAATACAAGGCGGAGATGATTGTTCCCGGCGAAGTCACCAAAATCAATCCTTTTGGGGCTTTCGTCCAGTTGGACAAAGACATTCACGGCTTGGCCCATGTTTCCGAAATCATGGGGAAATTCAAGGTGCGCAGCCTCAATGACATTATGGAAACCGGTAAGACCTATAACTTCAAGATTCTCTCGATTGAACCAGAAAGCCACCGTTTGGGCTTGACCCTGCTCAACAAAGAGGAAGAGGAAGCATTTCAAAAAGACAGCAAAGCTGCTCCCGAAGAAAAGAAAGAGAAGCCTGCCAAAGCAGAAAAAGCCGAGAAAGCGGCCAAAGCCGAGAAAGCGGAAAAACCGGCAAAAGCCGAGAAAAAACCTAAGAAAAAAGCTGCTGCCAAGAAACCCGCGGTAAAAAAAGAGAAAACCCCCAAGGAGCCTAAGAAATAATACACATGGCCGAAGAAAGCGATAAAGTGTCCCAAATCGCCGCCCTCAACCGCCAAATGCTGGAATCCAGCCGCTGTTGCCTTTTGTCCGAGGCCAGAACCAATATCGTCCCCGGCGAAGGCGATCCCAACGCCAAAATTATGTTTATCGGCGAAGGGCCGGGTAAGAACGAAGACCTGCAAGGCCGGCCGTTTGTGGGTCAGGCGGGCCAACTCCTCGAGCAATTGTTAGGTGAGATTGGATTAACCAGGAATCAAGTGTATATCGCGAACGTATTAAAATGCCGACCCCCCAATAACCGCGATCCCTTACCGGACGAAGTTACCGCCTGCTGGCCTTGGCTCCGCCAGCAAATCGAGATTATTAACCCGGTATTAATCGTATTACTCGGCCGGTTCGCCATGGAACGATTCTTACCCGGCATGAAGATCTCGAACGTTAGAGGCAAAGTGCTGAGGCGCAGCATCCCGGAAATCGGCATGAAAGTGTTTATGCCCACCTACCATCCCGCCGCGGCCCTCTATCACCGCGAATGGACCAATCCCCTGCGGGAGGATTTCAAAAAGATTCCCCGCATTCTTGACTTAATGGAATCGGGAGGGCAGGATTCTTCTATGGATACCGATACCGAATGGGACACGCTGGAAATCGGCAATAAAAAACAGCACGAACAGGGGAGATTGCTGTGAACATTAAAAAACAATTGGAGAGGTGGCTGAGTGGCTGAAAGCAGCACCCTGCTAAGGTGTTGAGCTCGAAAGGGCTCCGGGAGTTCGAATCTCCCCCTCTCCGCCTCGATTTTTTATTATCGTGCAGACTCACTTACTTTGGCTTTGTGAAGCGGTTTTAAGGCAGTTTAAAGCCAAATGAAAAAAGGCAACAAGGGCAATTTTTGTTGTCTTTTTTTAGTCTAAAATTTTGGATCTATGCGAGTAATTTCAGCTTCTTATCCTTGTAAACTATTTTGGATCTAAGATTGCCCAGCAATTCTCTTTTCTCGGAGACCGCGCCTTCTTTAAGCAGATATTTGGCGTAATTGCGGATGTTAGTTTCCTTGCTATTTTTTATCACATGATCTTCGCCCATTACGGATTTCTGGAAAATATTGAAGCGGTTAATCTCGTCTTCCAGCTTTTGTCTCATCCCAAGTTCGTTAATATCAACTTTGTCCATTATTTTCAAAAGTTCCGTAATCAGATCTTCTTCCCGGATATATTTATTTTTGCAATGTCGATCCCTAGCTCGGGAGCAAGAATAGTAGATGTATTTTGCATGCGTGCCGTCTTTCAGTAGTTTGTATTTCTCCTCCGCCGAGATCCCCGATCCGCAATGGCCGCAGGTG
>Ga0172371_10008737_pt1 | contig 14104 bp, 12 predicted proteins | sample Lak12m_FD_114543 | JGI IMG/M metagenome (GOLD analysis project Ga0172371, IMG submission 114543) | Freshwater microbial communities from Kabuno Bay, South-Kivu, Congo - kab_022012_12m | ecosystem: Environmental > Aquatic > Freshwater > Lake | place: Democratic Republic of the Congo: South-Kivu... | reverse complement strand
CACTGGAGCCAATCAGGGGCTGGGTGAGGCGATCGCAACCGCTTACATTATGGCCGGAGCCGATGTTTTTCTGTGTGCGCGTGACGAGGCGAAACTGGCCGCAGTGCAGACCAGACTCAAAGGTCTCGCTGAATCAGGTCAACGGGTGGAGGCGATTCGCGCTGATGTTTCGAAGCGCAAGGATGTTGCTCGTCTGGCATCCGCCGCATTAAACGCGTTTCCCCAGATCCATATTCTGGTAAATAATGCCGGTGTCTATGGCCCGAAAGGACGCATTGAAGAAATTGACTGGGATGAATGGGTAGAGGCGATTGAGATCAACCTGTTGGGTTCGATTTTAACTGCCAGAGCGTTTCTGCCGCATTTCCGTTCGCATCGTTACGGGAAGATCATTCAACTCTCCGGTGGTGGCGCGACTGCGCCGTTGCCTTATATCAGCGCCTATGCCGCTTCGAAGGCCGCGATCGTGCGTTTCATGGAGACACTGGCCGAGGAAGTGAAAGAGGATGGCGTGGATATCAATTCAATAGCGCCCGGCGCGCTCAACACGCGCCTGCTCGACGAAGTGCTGGAAGCTGGTATGGATAAAGTTGGACGTGGTTTTTACGAACGGGCGCTCAAACAAAAAGAAGACGGTGGCGCTCCGTTGGAAAAAGGCGCCGCACTAACGGTTTTTTTGGGGTCTTCCGCGAGCGACGGTATCACAGGCAAGTTGATCAGCGCAGTCTGGGATCCTTGGGAACAATTCCCGGGGCATTTCGAAGATTTGAAAAAAACCGATATTTATACTCTGCGCCGCATAGTCCCAAAGGACCGCGGCCAGTCGTGGGGTGATCTATGAAGCCAGCGCTTCACTTTATGTCGTTGCGAGCGCACTTCAGCGAAGCAACCCCCCGTTTAACCAGCAAATCCCATCGGTTGGAGGGGCCCTGTATAGTTGGAGATTGCTTCGTCGGGAAGAGCAAGCGTCGTACTGAGCCTGTCGAAGTATGCCATCCTCGCAACGACATGATTCATATTGAGGATTATTGCTATGAAGCATAACCCCGGAGTAGCCATTCTTGGCTGTGGTTTGATAGGTCAGAAGCGTTCCAAGACGTTGGCAGGGGCGCGCCTCGTTGCCTGCGCCGACTTGGATGAAAAGCGAGCCAGGTCATTGGCATCCGGATTTCCTGGCTGTGATGCCGGCGCCGATTGGCGCGCAGCTGTCCAGCGTGATGATGTGGATATCGTCATTGTGGCGACTACGAATGAAGCGCTTGTGGAAACAAGTCTCGCTGCGGTACAGGCGGGCAAGCACGTTCTAGTGGAAAAGCCCGCTGCCCGCCATGTGGCTGAACTGGATTTGTTGATTGCCGCTGCGCGAAAAAATGATGTGCTTGTGCGCGTGGGCTTTAATCATCGTTATCATCCGGCTTTGCTCAAAGCCCGTGCGCTGGTGGATGCGGGGGAACTTGGCGAATTGATGTTTGTGCGCGGGCGCTATGGGCATGGCGGTCGTAAGGGCTATGATCGCGAGTGGCGCGCCAACCCGGCCCTTTCCGGCGGCGGCGAATTGATTGACCAGGGCGTGCATCTGATTGATCTTTCACGCTGGTTCCTGGGCGATTTCAGTGAAGTTCAAGGTTTTGCTCATACCTATTTCTGGGATATGCCGGTGGACGACAATGGATTTATGATCTTGAAGACCGTTAAAGATCAAACCGCCTTCCTGCATGTGAGTTGCACCGAATGGAAGAATCTCTTCTCTCTTGAAATTTACGGAAAGAATGCCAAACTTCATATTGAAGGTTTGGGCGGCAGTTATGGCGTGGAAAAATTGTCTTTTTACAAAATGCTCCCTGAAATGGGTCCGCCCGATACCATTATTTGGGAATATCCGCGCGGCGATAATTCGTGGGCGCTTGAATTTGCCGAGTTTTTGGAAGATATCCGCTTGAAGCGCACGCCTTCAGCGAACTTGATGGACGCGCGCGCCGCATTGGTAGCGGTGGAAAAAATATATAAGGATTCTGGTTATGATTATTACGCGTAGTCCCCTGCGCATTACGCTGGGCGGCGGCGGCACCGATTTGCCGTCGTATTACCGCCAATTCGGCGGTTTTCTCATCTCAGCCGCTATTGACAAGTATGTTTTTGTCAACGTCATGCGCCCGTTCGTTCCAGGAATTTTCCTGAAATATTCCCAGCTTGAAAAAGTCAAAGCAGTGGATGAAGTTCAACACCCCATTATCCGTGAAGCGATCCGTATGCTGGATTTTAAGACCCCTCAATTGGAAATTACAACCCTGGCCGACATCCCTGCCGGAACGGGACTTGGCTCTTCAAGTAGTTTTGCGACCGCTTTACTAAAAGCGCTGTTCGCCCACCGCCGCCGTTTGATATTGCCCGACGAGTTAGCCCGCTTGGCCTGCCAGATCGAACTCGACATCCTGAAAGAACCCATCGGTAAGCAGGATCAATACATTGCAGCGTATGGCGGTATTACATGCTTCGATTTTAACCAGGATGATTCGGTCAATGCCTATCCTGTGCCAATCAGCATGGAGACCTTGTTTGATCTGGAAGACAATTTGTTGCTATTCTTTACGGGATTTTCCCGCAGCGCATCCTCTATTTTGAAAGATCAGGATAAACGCAGTAAAGAAATGGATGAAGCCATGCTCTCCAACATGCATTATGTCAAGGAATTGGGCTTGCGTAGTAAAGATTCACTGGTGGCTGGGCGCACTTCCGAATTCGGTGACTTAATGCGCGAGCATTGGGAGCATAAGCGCAGGCGTTCCAGCGGCATGAGTAATCCGCAAATTGATGAATGGTATGATCTCGGCATGAAAAACGGTGCATTGGGCGGAAAATTGGTTGGAGCCGGAGGGGGTGGGTTTCTCATGTTCTATGCAGAAGACCATCATCGTCTTCGTCACGCCATGTCTAAAGCCGGGCTGGAAGAAATGCGCTTCCGCTTCGACTTTGAAGGGACCAAAACTTTAATCGGATGAATCTTTATCCTGTGGTTCTCCTGGCAGGCGGGCTCGCCACACGCCTGCGCCCCATTACAGAAAAAATTCCCAAGGCGCTTGTAGAAGTAGGCGGCTTGCCATTCATTGCTCATCAATTACGTTTACTCTTTTCACATGGCATCCGGCATGTGATCATTTCTGCATGGTATCGCGGAGAAATGATCCGTGAATCGGTCGGCGATGGAAAACAATTTGGGCTGACTGTTGAATATGTTTTCGACGGTGAGACTCCGCTGGGCACAGGCGGAGCGATCCGCCAGGCATCGAGTTTATTGAACGGACCATTTTTCGTTTTGTATGGTGATTCGTACCTGCCGTGCGATTACGCCGATATCCAGGTACATTTTGACCGTCACACACAACCCGCTTTGATGACAGTTTATCGCAATCGGGGTAAATGGGATAACAGTAATGTGGAAATGGTTGACGGACAGATTTTGTGCTACGATAAGAAAAATCCTAGCCCGCGTATGGAATATATTGATTACGGCCTTGGCATGTTCCAGCCTGAAATATTTGCACCTCTGCCGGAGGGTCAACCCGCCGACCTGGCGGAGATCTATCAAAAATTAGCAGCTGATCGCAGACTCTTAGCATATGAAGTAAAACAGCGCTTTTACGAGGTCGGATCTTTTGAAGGACTGCGCGAACTGGATGCATTGCTCGCCAGGGACTCTGATCAATTTCTAAAAAGGGAAAACCATGAACTTCACTGAGACGTTTATTGCTGAAGCAGCGGAAATCCTGAACAAATTGGATATCGTTGTTATTGAAGAAACGGCTAATATACTGGCCCAAACCCGCGAAGGGGGAGGGCGGCTATTTGTTTTGGGTGTAGGCGGAAGCGCCGCCAATGCTTCACACGCCGTCAACGATTTTCGCAAGATTGCGGGCATCGAGACGTATGCCCCCACCGATAATGTTTCCGAGCTCACAGCACGCACGAATGATGAAGGCTGGGCGTCCGTTTTCAAAGGCTGGCTGGAAGGTAGTCATTTGAATGCCAAAGATTGCGTCCTTGTGTTCTCAGTGGGCGGTGGCAATCTTGGGAAGAATGTCAGCCCGAATCTGGTCCTGGCCCTGCAATTGGCAAAAGAAGTCGGCGCAAAAATCGTTGGAATAGTAGGCCGCGACGGCGGCTATACCGCACAGGTTGCGGATGCCTGCGTTGTAATTCCCACCGTCAACCCAGAGCATGTTACGCCGCATACTGAGGCCTTCCATTCGGTTGTCCAGCATTTGCTGGTTACACATCCACGCTTGAAAGCTGCCCAGACGAAGTGGGAATCGGTTAAGTAATGGCTGGTTTGCCGGCGGTCTTTCTCGACCGGGATGGGGTCATTAATCGCGCGGTTGTACGTGACGGAAAGCCATATCCCCCTGCACGGTTGGAGGATGTTGAAATACTTCCAGGTGCAATCTCTTCAATACAACAGTTGGCAGAACACGGGTATGTTTTGATCAGCATCACCAATCAACCGGATGTGGCACGCGGCACACAATCCCGAGAGGTGGTAGAGTCTATCAATGCGCTGATCCAATCCCGCCTTCCCTTGCGTGATATTTTTGTCTGCTATCATGATAATATGGATAACTGTGACTGCCGCAAGCCTAAGCCCGGCCTGATTTTGTGGGCGGCGGAAAAGTACAGATTAGACCTTTCACAAAGTTGGTTAGTAGGGGATCGCTGGAAGGATGTCGCCGCGGGCCGCACCGCCGGTTTGAAAACGATTTTTGTGGATTATCACTATGCCGAAACCTACGAAGGCGCTCCCGCTGACTTTACAGTGGAAGATACAGCGTTCATAGCCGATATTATTTTACAGAGTACTGCGTAAATATCTGAACCAAAATCTCGAGTTTTGTCCAATTTCAGGCAAATAAAGATTCAGATATTAATCCAAGAAGCAGTAAAAGGATCAGATCAAAATGAAAACACTTGACCAATTGAAAGTAAAAATCTTCGCCGATGGCGCCGATTTGGACGGTATCCTGGAACTGTACCGAAACCCGCATATCAAAGGTTTCACCACCAACCCAACCCTTATGCAAAAGAGCGGCATTTCAGATTACGAGAAGTTCTCCCGGCAGGTACTTGAAAAAATTTCAGATCGCCCCATTTCATTGGAAGTTTTTTCGGACGAATTTGATGAGATGAAGCGTCAGGCTCACAAAATTGCCGCCTGGGGTAAAAATGTGTATGTCAAAATTCCAGTGACGAATACCCGACGGGAATCATCGCTTGATCTGGTGCGCCGTTTGGCGGCTGAGGGTGTGCAACTGAACGTAACAGCCATAATGACGCTTAATCAAGTGCGTGCAGTTTCAATAGCGTTGAAAGACCATGCTCCTTCGTACATTTCAGTTTTTGCCGGGCGCATTGCTGATACAGGGCGCAACCCGATGCCGCTGATGAGGGAAGCTGTGGAGATTATGTCGCCATACAGAACCCAGGAACTGATCTGGGCCAGTCCGCGTGAATTACTGAATATTTTCCACGCCGATGAGGTTGGTTGTCACGTTATCACTGTGACTCATGATATGCTCAAGAAGCTTACGCTGGTGGATAAAGACCTGGATGAGTATTCTCTGGATACCGTCAAGATGTTCTATTCCGATGCTCAAAAAGCCGGGTATAAATTGTAAAAGAAATACAATAGCTGCGTGGAAGTAACTGATCTCGAAGTGGCGAGCGGTGCACAGAGCCTGTAGTTACGAGTGAATGATCCGTGATGACAAGAAGAAATGTCACCACCCTAAGTGAGAACTTCGTTTGCCTGGAACGATGCGGCGGAATCCTGAAAGCCAGGTACCTCGTGCGCCAACCAGAACGCTATGCGCTGGTCTACAATGCCGATGAGATTCGGACTCTTTGGATAACATTCGATTGAACCGCATGACCATTGTTTTTCGGCAGACAGCCTTTTTTTGTGACCGCTGGCATTGGGTACTGCTTGCGCTTGCAGCCCCGTTTCTGCTCTTTCCCTCTCCCAACCGATCGCTGGTTCTCTTCGTGGTGCCCGGGCTGTGGATCGTCGCTTGGCTGACAGGCCGCGAACCCCTGCCGCGCACACCGCTCAACGCAACGCTATTGTTGATGTTCTGTATGGTACTGGTCAGCCTGTGGGCCACCTTTGATATCAGCTACAGTCTGCCAAAGATCGGTGGGATGGTGCTGGGAATCGGTGTCTTCTTTGCTGTGGTGCGCGAGGCAGAGCGCCCACGTGGCTGGATCCTGAGTTTGCTGGCCTTTTTAGGAATTGGTTTGGGAATTACCTTGCTGGGAGTTTTTGGTACGAGTTGGTTTACTTCCAAGATCACCCTGTTTGATCCAATAACAACCCGTATACCCAGGTTTATCACCGGGTTGCAAGGCGCTGAAGCGGGCTTCCATCCTAACGAGGTCGCCGGGGCGTTGATCTGGGTGCTGCCGTTGATGATGACAATAAGTGTTGCCTTGTTTTTATTACCGCGACTCCCAAGGAACGAGGACGCGAGCGCACTAAGAAAAGATTGGCCGGAGAAAATGCGTGGCTGGCGCTTGTTTGGGGTGACAATACTCTGTCTGACAGCGACATTCTTCGTCACCGCAGTTTTTTTCCTGACACAATCGCGCGGGGGCTACATTGCCTTGGCTTTGACCCTGCCCGCGCTGATCCTGATCGCCTTGCCCCCCAGGTGGCGCTGGTACAGCCTGGCACTTCTAGCTCTGCTCGCCATTGTATTTGGGATACTGCTCGCCTTTCAGTCGGAGGTAGTGCGCAACTGGGTCACAGGGTTTAACTTTGCTGCAAACCCGGCACTCTCTTTAATTACTTTTGAAGGCCGTCTGGAACTCTGGTCACGGGCAATTTACGGCATTCAGGATTTCCCTTTCACCGGTATGGGGATGAACGCTTTTCGCAAGGTAATGCCGGTACTCTATCCGTTGTTTCTGATGCATCCGGATATGGACATCGGGCACGCTCACAACGAATACTTGCAGGCGGCTCTTGATCTTGGAATCCCGGGATTGATTGCGTTCATTGGGCTGTATATCGGGGCATTTTGGATGCTTATCGACATCTGGAAGTCCACTCGCCATCCACCACCGAACACTGATCATTATTTACTGCTCACTGCTCACTATTCACTGTTCGCTCGTTCTTTGACCCTTGGGCTGGGTGGTGGCTTGTTTGCCCACCTGCTGTATGGGTTGACGGACGCGGTAGCACTAGGGGCCAAGCCAGGGGTGCTGTTATGGATGCTGCTGGGGTTGATCGCCGGGCTACATCGGCAAGCGCAGGAGTATTGGGCTGTGGTAGATAGCAATGTTCCTGCAACGGAACTGAAAATGGATAATGCGAATGATTGATTGGTATTCTGTTGGGTTCAGCGCACTGTGGATTTTTGGGATTGGTCTCGTGACCGCCGCCTTGAGTTTTGCTAACTATCTCGCAAGCCAGCAGAAACTTCGATTCAAGCAGGCCTGTCTGCTCAGGCAGGCGCTTGAAATGTCTGCTTGTCGAATCATGATTAATCTGGGGCTGGTATTCTTCTGCCTGGGACGGGCGGGAAGTGTGCCCGCTGTATGGGAACGTCTGTTGTGGGCAGTTCTGGCGCTCATGTTCGCGCTACAGGCTTGGCAAGCCAAGAAGAAAGGCAGCGTATGAAGCGGACGCCAGGCATGAGTGAGAAGGACTCTGAACAAGAGCCGCCTGCCGCGCCGCCTGCTTTGCTACCTAGGGGACTTGGAAGTTGGCAACTGTGGATAGGCGTCGTATTCAGCCTGGGCTTTCTATGGCTGGCCCTGCGCGATGTTGACCTGAGGGAGACGGCAAATGCCCTGCGGCGGGTGAATATGCTCATCTTGAGCGCAGCGGTGGCCAGCTACGTGTTCAGCGCTGCTGCCAGGGCAATCCGCTGGCAGTTGCTCCTCACCATCCGCAAAGCGCCCTCCTTCGGAAGAGCGTTTTCGGTAATGTCCATTGGAACAATGGTGAATTCCTTTTTGCCGGCGCGTCTGGGAGATTTCACACGGGCTTACCTGATGGGGGAAGCCGAGGCAGATAGCAAGGTCTATGTCTTAGGCACCATTGCGGTGGAAAAAGTGGCCGACCTTCTATTTCTGCTACTTTCGCTGACGGTGATATTATCGCACACCTGCCCTGGCGGGCGGTGCCAGGGAATGGCTCTGCCTGAATGGCTGGCCGGTTCGGCGCGTGGCATGGCACTGGTGCTTGCGATCCTGGTGCCGTGCTTTGTACTGCTGGCTTGGCAAAAAGACTTTTTCTTGCGCATGATGGAGAGAACAAGCCGTTTCGTTCCAGCGGCGTGGCAGGAATGGCTGATGCAACAGATGGGCTACGGATTAACCAGTCTGGACGTAATGCGTCGCCCGCGTCTGCTGATCGGTTTGCTGGGCTGGTCATTGATGGCCTGGATACTTAGTGCGTTCACCAATTACCTGGTTCTTCTCGCGCTGGAACTGGCGCTGCCGTTCTGGGCTTCCCTGCTCCTTTTGGTCGTGTTGCAGGTTGGCACGGCCGTCCCTTCTTCACCGGGGAGGATCGGGGTTTTTCAATACCTCGCAATTTTAACCCTCTCGATTTTTGCCGTAAGCAAGGATTCAGCACTGGTGTATAGTATCATCCTGTACTTGGTGGTTTACGTACCAATTTTGCTGATTGGCGGTTATTACCTGTGGCGTGAAAAGATCACCTGGCAAAAGCTTACCGAAGCGGCAGCCAGGCTGAATCGACTGGGGAGGTAGCACAAGATGATTTCCATCATTATTTTCGGCTTATAATTCGGCACACACATTGCCAGCCTTTCCGGTGGCTCTTCAGAGGCAAATGTGCCTGCACTGAAAAAAGATCTTTTCACCGCCTGCCTGTGCGAGTACGCACGCAGACAGGCAAAGACCACGAATACGAAGAAGTTCTTAAGATTTTAAAGAACCAAGCGGAAAATTTTTAAGAAAACCTTCGCTTCTTCGCGGTGAGGAAGCCTTTTTGCAGTAGACTCATAGGTAGTTTGGGTGTAAAGGGTTCCTATCGCACGCATCAGAGTAGGAGCGCTTGGCATGGATGTGCAGGGTGACTTTTTATTAACGCAAAAGAAATAAAGGGCAAACGGGTGAAGTCTTTTGTTAAAAATTCTTATTGTAGGACTTAACTTCCACCCTGAACTCACCGGTATAGGCAAATACACTGGCGAACTTGCCGCCTATCTTGTTGGGAATGGGCATCAGGTGCGTGTGATCACCACGCCCCCTTACTATCCGTACTGGCAGGTGCAACCAGGGTATAGTGGATGGCAGTATCGCAAGGAAAATTGGCAAGGAGTTTGGGTACTCCGATGCCCTTTGTGGGTGCCCTCTCAACCTTCAGGGATTAAGCGCCTCTTGCTATTGTTCTCATTTGCGCTTACCAGTATTCCTGTTCTTTTGGGGCAATGTCCTTGGAGACCGAATCTGATACTGAGTATTGCCCCATCATTTTTTAACGCGCCATTTGCCTTGTTTACAGCGCGTTTGAGCGGGGCAGAAGCCTGGTTGCATATTCAAGACTTTGAGTTGGATGCCGCTGCTAACTTAGGGTTTTTGCCTGCCAACCATCTGATGGCAAAATTGGCAGGCTGGGCAGAGCGCTGGCTGTTGGGCCGTTTTGATCAGATCTCCACCATTTCAAGCCGAATGCTGGCACGCCTCGCACAAAAAGGGGTTGCTCTAGAAAAAACTTTTTTGTTTCCCAATTGGGTGGATGCGGGATTGATTTTTCCGTTATCTGCATCTCAGAAACCATTGAAGAAAGAATGGAATATTCCCGATGATAAAATCATCGTGTTATATTCAGGAAATATGGGCCACAAGCAAGGACTTGAAAATGTCATAGAAGCCGCCAGGCACTTGCAAATACAGGCCAAAATTCACTTTGTCCTTTGTGGAGCTGGGGCGCTTCGATCGGATTTGGAGAGCGACGCAAAAGGTCTGCCTAATGTCCAATTTTTACCTTTACAACCGCTTGAAGAACTGAACCAACTTTTAAATATTGCAGATATTCACATTTTGCCACAACGAGCGGATGCCGCCGATTTGGTCATGCCTTCCAAACTTTCCGGCATATTAGCCAGTGGTAAAGCAGTGATTGCTACTGCCGACTCTGGCACCGAAGTAGCCGAGATTGTGGGACGGTTGGGAGTGGTTGTACCACCGCAAGATGCTCTAGCTCTGGCGGATGCTATCCTTGGCTTGGCAGATAACCCCGAACGGATGCGTTCACTCGGACAAAAAGGGCTATCCTGGGTTGTTGAAAACTGGTCAAAGGAAAAAGTTCTTAATGATTTTTGTGAATATATGATAAATCACGTTGATATATAGATTTTTGGTGAAATCCCTAAGGATAAAAATGGGTTTTAGAAAAAGTTGGATAATAAGCAGTATTTTTATAATTACCGATGCAGCCATTCTTTATGGTATTTTTCGCCTGGTTGCCCTCCTTCGAAATATGCTGATACCCATGTTGGGTGGCATCAGTGTAGTCTGGCAGGATGTTGCACCTCTGATGCAATTAGGCATCCTGTTTGGAATTATTGTTTTTATGGTCAATGGACTTTATCCCGGCTATGGCCTAACGGCAGTAAGAGAACTGGAGCGCATGTCCAAATCTGTTACGCTGGTTTTCTTTTTTCTGGCGGGCGTTTCTTATCTGAATAAACCCTTCCAGGATATTTCCCGCGCATTCCTTTTGTTCAGCTGGTTCCTGGCTCTGGTCATATTGCCGCTCGGCCATTTTATATTACGTAATATTATTTCAAGGTTCTCCTGGTATGGCACGCCGGTTGTAGTATTTGGGGATGGCGCCTATGCACAGCAAATTGTAGGCTCCCTAAAACGAATGCGGCGCCTGGGATGGTACCGATCAACAGTATTACCCATAAATGCGATCAAACATGGATTAATGGAAGGCACTCAAATTGATGTGGCGATATTTGCACCAACTTCCAATCTGTCTGTAGATAAATATGCGCGGATACTTAATCGAAATTTTCGTAAAGTAATTCTGGTTAGGCAAAAGGATAATCTCGGTTCTGTGTGGGTTGAACCTCGCGATTTAGATGGGCAATTAGGTTTGGAGTTTCATTACAACCTTTTCGATGGATATGCCAGATGGACCAAGCGCCTGATGGATTTAGGGATGGGTTTGGCGCTTTTAGTATTGCTAAGCCCACTTTTTGTAATTCTGTGCCTGCTTATCGTTTTCGATTCTCCCGGCCCGGTATTTTTCTACCAGGAACGCCTTGGTAAAGGCTTCAAACGTTTCAATATTATTAAATTTCGCACGATGACGGTGAATGCTGAACAAAGGTTTAGTGAACTCTTACAGAAAGATTCTGTCGCTCGGGCTGAGTATCAGAAATATCATAAACTGACCAACGACCCGCGTCTCACGCGTCTGGGAAAATGGCTGCGCCGATATAGCCTGGATGAACTTCCCCAGTTGTTGAATGTGTTAAAAGGTGACATGAGCGTAATGGGACCCCGCGCCTACTTGCCATCCGAATTGAACCAGATGGGCGACTATGCGTCAACGATTCTCCATATCCAGCCGGGTTTGACAGGCTGGTGGCAGGTCATGGGAAGACATAAAACAACATTCGAACAGCGGCTCAGAATGGATGAATATTACATTAGCAACTGGTCGCTGTGGATGGACTTTTATATTCTGTTGAAAACAGCCTGGGTGGTTCAAAGCGGGAAAGGTGCGTAATGGATACCGCGCGGAATCGTAATATTGGTTTGCAAACCCTGGATGACGAATCCGCAGGAGTGAACAGTGTCTAAAATCCTTACATTTGTTCGTCAATGGCGCCAGCCGCACATCCTGCCGCCTTTATACGGTTTTTTTCTAACATCTGGAGCACTGCTTACTTTTTTATCAGTGATCGGGTCACAATCAGACTCGAGAAATGTCTTTTTTTTAGGTTACTCACTGGAAAGAATTTTGTTGGCCGCAGGGCTTATTTTATTGGTTTTTGCGTTCATGGTTTTGACCTTGAAACTGCTTAGATCACCTGAGTGGTCTCGGCATCTGTGGGGAGTTGTTTTTAAGCGCAAATCTGTAAGTGACGCAATTTTGTGGGCTTCGATTGCAGCTTTCCTTCTTTGCTGGATTGGATTATTTATTCCATCCTATCGGCTTGCTGGAAATTTATCTGGATATTTAGAGCGATTAAGCCCTGTCGTTATCTGGGTGGCAGTTGTCAGCGCAGCAACAACGCTCCTCCTCCTGTTTGAGCGTAAAAAAGAATCTGTCAGTTCGATAATATCCACAAATAAAACCGCCATTTGGATGGGTTTAATTACTTTGACGATATTTATTTTAGTTGGAGCTTTGATTGTTTTCACGGGAGTTGGTGTTCGCCAACACGAGGATTACTGGTATGGCCCAGGTGTGCCTGTATTGGGCTTGCAAATTCTTTTTTCCATAATAGTTGGAGCTTTTGTCGTGTGGCTGGAATCCGGGCGGGAAATAAAAAGTACGTTTAAATTGGACGCCTTTATCTGCATTGCCCTTTGGATCATAACCGCATGGCTTTGGGCGCGTGAACCTTTGCGCCCAAATTATTTTATGCCCGATACGGCAGATAACATCATTTATCCATTTTCTGATAGCGCCACCTATGACATTGGCAGTCAATTTGCGTTGATCGGACAGGGATTTTTTAATGGTATTAATTGGCAATACTTTGATCGCGCTCTTTACATTGCCTTGCTGACCTACCTGCATGCTTTGGCAGGGCAAAATACTGAACAGCTTATGACCGCGCAGGCTGTTATTTATGCGGTTTTCCCGGTGATTTTGTACTTATTGGGGAGGGAATTACACAGCCGCGCATTAGGTGTTTCCGCTGCCTTCCTAATCTTGTTACGAGGGGTGAACGCGATTGCCGCCGCCACCTGGATTGACCTTGCCAGCCCAAAGATGATATTAACGGATTTTCCTACCGCAATTGGTATCTCCCTCATTATATTCTTCGTTTTGAAGTGGCTCAAAGATCCACTCAAGACTCATTTTGCGGTCTGGGCAGGCGGTATGCTTGGGTTGTCGTTAATGCTTCGCACGCACGTGCTGTTGTTGCTGCCGTTCTTGATAATATACATGTTGATCAGCATACGATTCCGCTGGAAATATTGGATGATAGGTTCGTTGTTGTTTATTTTTGGAATGGTCACCGCTACCCTGCCCATGGATATACGGAATAAGTCTAATGGTACGCCTATGTTTTACATATATTATTTCCGCATTCAGGGAATTCTTGACACGCGATATGGGATAAAAGAAGGTACATATATTCCATCAACTCCTTCAATGATTTCAGATGTTTCAGATACTTCGGGGTTTCGATACACTTCTGCCCGGGGTTTTAGACAACGGACTGTGAATCCCACGGCGATGGGCCTTTGTGATGGTCGGGTGTGTGCCATGGCCAACCACTTTTTCCATAATCTGGTGACCTCGGTTCTTTTCCTGCCCACCTCGTTTGTGTTTGATGATTTATGGAACACGGTAAAAGAAAGCACACCGTATTGGAAGCAGGATTGGACAGGAGGGGGTTTTGGCGTAACGCAAGGCATTTTGCTAACCCTAAACTTGGCAATTATTTCGTTGGGGCTTGGCGCCGCATGGGAGCGTAATAAGTTTGTCGGCCTTCTGCCTGCGCTCATTTTTTTGGTTTACCTCTTATCCAATTCATTGGCATTTACCTCCGGGGGGCGTTACATCACGCCTGTGGATTGGATCATCTGTATCTATTATGTCCTGGGATTAATGCAAGTTGTGCTTTGGGGATTGCGTTTTATAGGCGCCATTTCTCCCTCTGAAACCCGGCAGGCACCGGTCAAAACAGAGTTCCTCACCCGGCCTGCCGCGCAATATCTTAAGACACTAAAAACCCTTGCGCTGGTATTCATGCTTGGAGCCTTGATTCCAATCGCTGAAATGCCTTTTGAAAGACGATATCAGACAACTTCAACAGATGCGGCACTTGCCATGTTGGAACAAGGGGGCTGGTTAAAGCAGGCCGGCCTGGTTCGGGATGAT
>Ga0172371_10008736_pt1 | contig 14104 bp, 15 predicted proteins | sample Lak12m_FD_114543 | JGI IMG/M metagenome (GOLD analysis project Ga0172371, IMG submission 114543) | Freshwater microbial communities from Kabuno Bay, South-Kivu, Congo - kab_022012_12m | ecosystem: Environmental > Aquatic > Freshwater > Lake | place: Democratic Republic of the Congo: South-Kivu... | reverse complement strand
GGCTTCGCTTTTGCAGCGGCGCTTGAAGCTCGGCTATGCCCGGGCGGCCCGCATCCTTGATTTATTGGAAGAGCGGGGAATGATCGGGGCGTCGGACGGAGCCAGGCCGCGCGAAATATTCTTAGATAAACTGGGCGGCGTCGGAGCCGTGGAATTCGCGGCGCGCGAGCATGATTTGACCGGCGAATTGCGTCCCTTGGCTCGCGTCGCGTCAGAGGAGGAGGAGCCGACTTTTACTTCTTTCAGTCGCGGCAGCCAGGAAGAAACGTCAGCAGCGCCGGAGGAAGAATATAATGGAACGGAAAATCCGTTATTTGACGAACCGGAAGAAGCCGCGAAGGAAGTTATTGAAGATGAAATTTTCAATAATAATGAAGAGGAACCGATTTTTAATAATCGCAATATCGAAGCTGAAGCGGCGAAAGAGGAAATCATTGCCGACGAAGAAGCTGTTGAGGCGGCGGAAGTCGAGGAAATCAAAGAACTAATTAAAGAAGAAACTGAAGAGGCGGAAACAGGGGTGGAAACAGAGGTATTGGCAGAGCTTATTGAGGCGGAAGAAATAATTGAAGAAACGCCGGCCGAGTCGGAAGAAGAAATTAAGGAGGATGAAGCTGAAGCTAAGACGCCGAAAAAATCGCGCAAAAATTTTTTCAGCGATGACGAATGGACGTAAAAATTTGAAAGTTCATGAAGTTGATGCAACTCAAGCATGTTGTTATGAATTTTACTTTAAAAACTTTATAAACCTTATTAACCCCATAAACTGTTCCATGACTGCGGCAATATTGACTCGTTATAAAGCCAATCCCTTAGGCGATTATTTGAGGAAAAAGCGTTTGGATTTGGGCAAGACCATTAAAAGGGCCTCCCAAGATTTGAATATCCCTATTAAATATCTGGAGGCGTTGGAGAATGATCAGCCGGAATTGCTGCCGGGACGAGATTATTTTGAAAAGTATTTATCAGTTTATATCGAATACTTGAAAATCAAGCCGGCTGAAATCGAACCACTGCAGAGCAAAATCAAACCGATCAAATCGCGGCAGGACATTAAGAAGCAGGAGCCGGTGGCTTGGTCGGAGTATTGGGTTCGGGCCGTGATTATTTTGATTACTTTGGTTTTGATTATTTTTTTAGTGATGAAAATTAATGCGATTTTTCAGCCGTCGGATTTGAAGATATTCTCTCCGGCGGACGGTTTGATTACGATTGATCGCCAATTGGAGGTCAAGGGCCAATCGACGCCCGAGGCCGATGTGGTTATTAATAATAAAGCGGTTTTAGTCGATCAAACTGGCAATTTTTCGACTTTTATCGACTTGCAAAAAGGTTTGAATTTGATTAAGATAACTGCAAAGAAAAGATACAGTCGGGCCAGCGAGGCGGAAATCAGAGTTTTATTTAACGAATAAATCATATATTTTATGGCAAAACGAGCATCGGAGGAAGGCAATGAAAAATTCAAGGCCGTGGAGGCGGCTATCGGCCAGATCAAGGAGAGATTTGGAGACGGCGCAATCATGAAATTCGGCGAAGCGAGAGCCATGGACATCGATGCTGTTCCGACCGGCTGTTTGTCGCTGGATATCGCTTTAGGAGTCGGCGGCGTGCCGCGTGGTCGGATTATCGAGATTTTCGGTCCGGAGGCCTCCGGTAAAACCACTTTAGCCCAGCATATCGTCGCCGAAGTGCAGAAAATGGGCGGCGTGGCGGCTTTCGTTGATGCGGAACATGCCCTGGATCCCGATTATGCCCGCAAGATTGGCGTTAGAGTCGATGATTTGTTCATTTCCCAGCCAGATACCGGCGAACAAGCGCTCGAAATCGTCGAGACCTTGGTGCGATCTAACGCTATCGATGTGATTGTGGTCGACTCGGTGGCCGCTTTGGTGCCGAAAGCGGAAATCGAAGGCGATATGGGCGATTCTCATATGGGGCTTCAAGCCCGTTTAATGAGCCAAGCATTGAGGAAGCTGACTGGCGCCATTTCCAAATCCAATGTGGTTTTGATTTTCATCAATCAGATCAGGATGAAGATCGGCGTTTTCTTCGGCAACCCCGAGACCACGACCGGCGGCAATGCTTTGAAATTCTATTCTTCGGTCAGGATCGAGGTGCGCCGCGCCGCGCAAATCAAGCAAGGCGAGAAGAATATCGGCAATCGGGTCAAAGTCAAAGTCGTCAAGAATAAGGTGGCGGCGCCGTTCCAGACCTGCGAATTCGATATCATGTACAACGAAGGCATTTCGGTTTCCGGCGATCTGCTTGATGTTGGCGTCGAGAAGGGCGCGATCAAAAAGAGCGGCAATACCTATACGTTTGGCGAGGAAAAGTTAGGCACCGGCCGGGAGAATGCCAAGGCCTATCTGCGAGCCAATCCCAAACTGATCGCGGCGATCAGGCGGCAGATCATGGAACAGGTGAAAATAAGCCGGGAACAAGAGTTGGCCGGCTTGGTTCCGGCTGCGCCTTACGAGGACGATCCTTTGCTGGAGGAGAATTAAATATGGAGAATGAGGCAATAAAAAATATTCGGGAAAACGAGGCGGGTAAAAGGATTTTTTTGGAATTGCCGGCCGTTGAATCATTTCTTGATCCGATGTTAGCGGTTGAATTTTGGCCGGAAGAGATTTCGGCTAACTTGGATTTTTTGGAACAGGCGGAAAATCGTCGGAAGTTGAATGATCGGCTTAATGCCGTTGCAGATTGTTTGCCGCGCCCAGAGATGTATCCTTGGAAGAGGCGATTGAACAAGGATTGATAACCGAGGCGCAGATAGCAGGGCTTTATGAATTATTAAGTGAATTATTGGAAAACGATCCGGATTATCGGCGGATTGTTTTATATCTGCCATTCGAGTTTTTGCCGGCCAATGACTGGCAAAAGGATAATATTGAACTTCAAAAATCAATGGAGCGATTCAAGGCGGCCTACATGAAGGCCTGGAAAAGCTTGCTGGCTATTCATGATTATCGAGCGGATTTTATTGACGGCGATTTATTGGAAGTTTATGAGCAGAAAAGCGATGTGCCTCAAGTCGTGAAAGCGGCGCATTTATTGCCGAAACTAGCGACTAATGGTTTAGTGAAATCAGAAGAAGTGATTGCGCTTTTGGAAGAAAGCGATGATGAAACATTGAAAAACAGTTTAGCTGACTCATTGACGGTTATGGCTGATTTGGGATTAATTGGTGAGGCGGAAATCAAGCGAATAGTTGAATCAGATGACCGGCTGGCTAATGCGATGGGAAAGATAATCGCTTCAAATCTTAAATCAGCAAAAAGAGAAGGCGAAAAAGCTACTGATGAAATTACGCTGCAATCAGTCCAAAATAAATTGAAAGCTGAATATGCCCGGATTGATGCGGAAAAATTCGAAGACATCACCGAGAATAGGAAAAAATGGCTGATTGAAGAAAAGAAATCGGGAGTCATTGAAGCTTCCGGACGAGAGATCAGCCAAGTGATTAATAGCGGCGAATTTTCTGACGGAATGCTAGAGGAATTCTTAGGTGCGGAAGCGGACTTTTTTTCACAAGAGGCCCTAATCGAGGGAATTAGAATAGCAATTGAATCCGTTGTACTGGAAAATAAACAAACAGCCCAAATCGCGGGATGATTTGTTGGTCCGAATCTTGAATCAATGCCAGCCGATTTACCTAGAAATTCCGGAAGTATTGGGCGGGTTGTCTGTTTCTAGCGGGTCATCACCATATTCTTTATCTTATCCTTATCAACAGTTGATCTCTAATCTATTGAAAGCACCTTTAGTAATCACTTCATATTCGTCTAATGCGCAAGGAAAATATTCAGATCTTTTCTAATTTCACTAACACGCGTCCAGCTCGGTCTGCCGAGTATTAAGGGTCTTGATTTTGATTAATTGAACATTTTCATTCCGGCCGGGAGAAGGATCTCCCAGCCGGATTTTTAAATTCAGTTAATCAAAAAAAACACCCAGCCGAATTCGGCCGGGTGTTTTCAAATGAATTTTTAGGAGACCCTTTCCACATATTCACCGGTATCGGTGTTGATCCGGATAATGTCGCTTTCTTTGACGAAGAGCGGCACGGCGATAGTGAGTCCGGTTTCGAGCTCGGCGAGTTTGGTGACTCGGCCTTGGGCCGAATCGCCGCGGGCGCCTTCCGGCGCGGAGACGACTTTGAGTTCCACTTTGGGCGCGGCGGAAATGGAGACGGGCCGGCCGTTGAAGTACAAGGCGTCGACTTTGTCGCCGTCGCGCAGGTAGCCGGCGACATCGCCGATCGTCGCCTGGTCGACTTCGAATTGCTCGAAATCATCCGGCGACATGAAATGGAATTTATCGCCGTCTCGGTAGAGGTAGTCGACTTTCTTGCGTATCAAGTCGGCTTCCTCGACGCGGTCGCCGGGGTGGAAATTAATCTGGGCGACTTTGCCGTTCAGCAGGTTCTTCAATTTGGTCTGCATTACCGGCTTGCGCTGCTGCATGCGGACGAAATTCGCTTCCATGACCGTATAGGGCTCGTTTTCGTGGAGGATATTCAGCCCCTTATTAATATCATTGAGGGTAGACAACATAGGGAATATTTACTGTCAACCGATTACTGATTGCCGAAGTTTCCGTTAGCGGTCAGCGGCAAACGGTCGGTCTTATTTATTTAGTCACGAACGGCAGCAGCGCCATAATTCTAGCTCGCTTTATAGCATTGGCCAGCTTGCGCTGATGGAAGGAGCAGACCCCGCTTCTTTTCCTGGAGACAATTTTGGAGTAGGAAGAAATGAAGCGCCGCAACAGATTGATATTCTTGTAATCGATATCGTCGATGTTGTTGACGCAAAAGTGGCAATATTTTTTTTCCGGCTTGATTGATGATTTGGCCGAGGTTTTCCTATTATTATTGTTTATCATAATTTGGTGTTTTTAACTTGTCGCCATTGATTGGCTAAAACGGAATGTCTTCGATTTTTATTTCTTCTTCGTTGGCTGAATTGTCGCTTGGCGTGACGACCGGTTCGGTTTCGTAGACCTGGATATCCGGGGTTGAAGCGGTATTATAACCGGAATTATTTGATGGTGAAAAATTGTTGTTGCCGGCTTGGCTGTAACCGCCGCTGGCGGCATTTTTCGGGCCTAATTGGATGTTTTCGGCGATGATTTCCGTTTTCCAATGCTTGACATTGGCGTTATCGGTCCAGTTTCTGGTTTGGATCCGGCCTTCAACCATGCAGAGCCGGCCTTTGGCCAGGTATTGGCCGACAATATCGGCCAAGCGGCCGAAAGCGACGACATTATGGAATTCCACTTGTTCCTGTTTGGCTCCCTGCTGGTTAGTCCAGACGCGATTGGTGGCGACGCTGAAGTTAGCGACTGATTGGCCGGTCGGGGTTTTCCGGACCTCGGGATCTTTGGCCAGATTGCCGATAATGATGGCTTTATTAAGGTTCATAAATTTCAGTTAGTTTATGAATTAGTTTTTTAAGTGGTTGATTACAGTTTACATTAAATTGTCATTTTTTAAAATTTCTTCCAGCTTATCATCCAAATTCTTAGTGGCGGTTTTTTTGTGCTCGGCGCGGGCCGGTTGGGCAGCCGTTGCGGTCTGCGCGATTTCTTTCTCGGCGGCCTCTTTCATTCTGCTCCTGGCCGCTTCGCGTTTTTTGGCATTTTCGATCTGTTTGGCGGTCAATTTTTTCTTGATGACGATCTGCGCCCTTAGGACTTCCTTGTCTAAACACAGTTCGTTGTTAATCCCGGCCAATTTGGAGCCGTCTTCTAATTCGAATTCGTTAAGGAAGTAATAGCCGTGGGCGGTTTGGCCAATCGGGTAAGCCAGCTTTTTTTTGCCCAGATCCTCTTCCGGTCCGAGGATGGCGCCATTCGCCTTTAACAGCTCGTTGATTTTCTTTTTGATTTTTTGCGCTTCTTCATCAGTGTACTGATTGGAAACAATGTAAAGCAATTCGTAGTTTTCCATAGTTGACGATTAGTTGTTATTTTAATTGGATTATCGTTGATAATCATTAATTCACGGCCGTTAAAAATCTCCAAGGCGAGGCCTGGAGATTGATTGATCCGGAAGCGGCGCCTTTTCTCGAGTCCCTTGGCTCAAGATCGTCCGCCTGAGGCGGACTGGGGAAAGGTTTGAGTTTTTTAGCTTGATTTGATTATAGCAAATCAGCTGGAAATGTCAAGCAGGCGTGTTTTTTGATTATTTTGCCTCAAATCCCGAGGCATGTTATAATATCCCCAAGATGAAAAAAATATTTTTTAATGTTTTATTAATATCGATAATTTCCGGCCTGGCCGCGCCAGCCGGATTGTTAATGGCGGCCAGCCAGCCAGCTGATTTTTCCATTAACTCTTCGGACGTTCGATTGGCTGCGGCTTCAAAAACCGTTAGTAAAAAGAAGGCGGTTGTTCCGGTTTTGACAGCTAAGGATTTGTCGGGTCGTTTAGTTTTGCAAAAGGAGAGCGGCAATAAGCTCTGGTATATCGAGCCGACAACTAACAAAAGATATTATCTTAAAAATAATGAAGATATCAGTGAATTAGTATCGTTGGTCGGCGTTAAAGTTCCGGCGGCCGATTTTGCTCGTTTGGCCAAAAACAGCAAAGCTAAAACTCCGACATCGCTTCTTAATAAGTATCGCGGCCGGATTATTATTCCGCCGACAGACGGAGCCAAGCCGTATTATCTTAATCCGGCCGATGGCGTTTGTTACATTATTAATAATTTCCGTGATTTTTACGCGGCCGCCAAAGTCATCGGCTTGTCCGCCGCAGACGCGCTGCTTAGGCAAATCGCGATGAATGATCGGCAACTCACTTATGATCCGGCTTTTAACGGCACCGCTTACGTGTCCTTTGACGGCGAGAATTATTCCAACGGCCAAGAAGGCGATCGTCTTTTGCCCTTAGCCTCGCTTTCCAAAGTCATGACCGCGTTGGTTTTTATCGAGACCAAGCCGGATTGGAACAAAGTCGTGGAAATTACGCCGGAGGAAATCAAGTATCCCTGCACTTTGCAGGCCTGCGGCTCGACCAGCGAAATCAATCTCAAAGCCGGTGATCGGATTAGGGTGATTGACTTGTGGGTAGGAATGCTGGCCGCTTCATCCAATCAATCGGCGGTGATCTTGGCCGACAATAGCGGATTGAGCCGGGCGGAATTTATCAAAAAAATGAATGAGAAAGCCGTCGACCTCGGCTTGGTCAAGACGCATTTTGTAGAGATGTCCGGTTTGTCCGCCGACAACATCTCAACTGCCAAGGAATTTGCCAAATTGGCCAGCGTCGCTTTTTATAACAGCTGGATTGCCGAGGCGACTCGGAGCGTCGATTATGTTTTTACCGTCCAACAGGCCGACGGTTCGCCTCGCGATGTGCGGGTTTTGAATCGCAATACCAGCTTGTTGGCCATGGGTCCGGAGGCCTCCAAAACCGGCTATCTGGTCGAGGCGCAACGGAATGCGACAGTGCAAAAAGGCAATAATACGATTGTGACCCTGCATTGCTATTCCCTGGCCCAGAGGAACTCGATTGTCCAACGCCTTTTGGGCGGCAGTATGATGGCTGGCGCGCAGTAATTAATTTGTTTCAGTTTTCAATTCATTCATAATTCATAATTCATAGCCTAACTTATGACCAATCTGCAGGAAGTTTTCAGCCGCATCCGAGAAAATAAGAAAGAACAGAAAAAATTGAAGGATGTTTATCGGGACGCTCTGAACAATTCGCCCGAGTATCAGAAAGTCAGCGATGAGTTCAAAGATGTCAAGTTGAAAAAACAGCAGATTGAAGCTGATTTCAAGTCGCAGTTCTCCTCGGAGTTCACGCGGCTGGACGATCTGAAGATCGATTTGGATTCGGATTCGGAGATGATGTCGGATATCGCGCTGACTTCCCTGATGAAAGGCGAGACCGTCAAAGTCAAGGATGAGAATGAGGTTGAATACGATCCTTTTTTCAGCGTCAGATTCAAGAAGGCGACCTAATCGGCTCCCTTAGATTGATTCAATTTTTGATCAGCCCCTGATTTGTTCGGGGGTTTTTTTACCGGTTTTTTTTGACAAAAATATTTTTTTATGATAGAATAGTGGGGTTATCTGGTCAAAATTCAGACAAAATCACCAAATTGACTATGGAAATCAGGAATATCGCCATTATCGCCCACGTTGATCATGGCAAGACCGCTTTAACTGACAAGTTGCTCAAACAAACCGGCATGGTGTCGGATGATTTTTCAATGGATCAGAATGCGTTGGAGAAAGAGCGCGGCATTACGATTTATTCGAAAAACGGCTCTTTGTTTTATAAGGATACCAAGATCAATATCGTTGATACTCCCGGCCATGCCGATTTCGGCAGCGAAGTGGAGCGGGTTTTGCGTTCTATCGATTCGGTTATTTTGGTGGTTGACGCGCAAGAAGGGCCAATGCCTCAGACCAGATTCGTTTTGAAGAAATCGCTGGAATTGGGCCTGAAGCCGATTGTGGTCATTAATAAGATTGATAAGCCGGCCGCTCGAGTGGATATGGTGCAGGAAGAGGTGTATGAATTGTTTTTGGATTTGGGGGCGAGCGACGAGCAATTAAATTTCACCACGGTTTACGCGATCGCCCGCGAAGGTATCGCCAAATTGAATTTGGACGATAAATCAGTTGATTTGATTCCATTGCTGGAAACGATCATTGCCCATGTCGAGCCGGCCAAAGCGGATGTGGCGGCGCCGTTGCGCGCCCAGCCGTTCAATCTGGCTTATGATGATTTTTTGGGGCGTTTGGCGATCGTCAGAATTTATGAAGGCCGGATCAAAGTCGGCGAAAATCTGATTGTCAAGAAACCTGACGGCACGATCATCAATGGCAAGATCACTAAACTGTTCACTTTCCGCGGCCTGAAGCGCGAAGAAGTCAGTGAGGCTGAGGCGGGCGATATCGCCATGATTGCCGGTATTCCCGATATTTATATCGGCGATACCGTTTGTTTGACTGTCGGCCAGGAGCCATTGCCGGCTATCTCGATTGATGAGCCGACTATCGCTTTGAATTTCTTAGTCAACAGTTCTCCGTTTGCCGGCCGTGAAGGCAAGTTCGTCACCAGCAAACAGATCAAGGAACGGCTGGAGAAGGAATTGGAAGTCAATGTCGGTTTGAAGATTGATTTTTCCGCCGGCGAATTCTACAAGGTCTACGGCCGCGGCGAATTGCATATTGCCATCTTGCTGGAGAACATGCGGCGCGAAGGATTCGAATTGCAGGTTTCCCAGCCCCAGGTTATTTATAAGGAAGAAAACGGAGCCAAATCGGAGCCGTATGAGGAAGCGACGATTGATATTCCCAGCGATTATGCCGGCGTCGTCATCGACAAGATGTCCAAACGCAAGGGTTTGATCAAAGAGATGCGTCCCGAGGGCGGCGACACCCGGATTATTTTTGAAATCCCGACTCGCGGCTTATTGGGTTATCGCGGCGAATTCACGGTTGACACTCGCGGCGAGGGGATCTTGTGCGCCAGATTCATCGGCTTCAAGCCGTATGCCGGCGAAGTCGAGAAACGTGACGTCGGCTCGATGATTTCCATGGCGACCGGCAAGGCCGCCGGCTTTTCTCTGGCCAATTTGGAAAATCGCGGTGTGCTCTATGTGCATCCCGGCGCCGAGGTCTACGAAGGCCAGGTCATCGGCAATGTCGCCAAGGGCAATGATATGGCGGTCAATCCGATTAAGGGCAAGAACTTATCCAATATGCGTTCCTCGGGCGCCGATGAGGCGATTAAGCTGACGCCGCCTTGGGAGATAACCTTGGAGCGGGGCTTGGAGATCATGGTCGAGGATGAATACTTGGAAATCACTCCGGCCTCCATTAGGTTGCGCAAACAGCTTTTGACCGAAACTGATCGGACCAAACAGGCCCGAAAAAATTAGATGAAGTTGACCCTGCGGCCAGCCGCCGGGTATTTGAGCGACTTCCAATAAAAAAATGCCCCGCCTGGTCGTTTTGACCAGGCGGGGTTTTGGTTAGGTACTGATTATTCGGGCGGGAAAATGCCTTGTCGCAAATACAGAGCTGACGGCCAAGAGTTGCCCAGCGCCTCTTCAATTGTTCCTTAGTTTTATTGTCCATGGTTTGCTTAGTTCCTTATCGGTTGAGGTTAGCGGCAAAGTCTTCGGCTGATTGGATAGTGCCAGCCAGTCCCCCGTTAGTATCGATGAATGTCAGCGCCAGCTTGTTTTCAGCGGCGATCAAGACGGATTGCGCCAGACTTGGAATTTTTTCCACGAATGGCTGATGCTGATCCGTAGCCCGGTTTTTGATCCGTTCGCGGTTAGCCGTTTCATTGCAACTGATATAAATCACTTTGTCGCCGATGAAACGATAGAGCCGTTTGTTGGGTTCCAGGCCGTAAGCCGCTTCGATATAAATATTGCTTTGCGGCGGCGCTTGCCGCAGCTTAGCCGCGAGCAATTCCAGCCAGATCGGAGCCAGAACTTTAAGCATCTCTTCTTCTCGAGTCAGAGCCATCTGATAAAGGTCTTGGCCGGGGAAAGCTGCGGTTAAATGAGGCCGCAATTCCCGGCTCAGATCGTCACCATCAATATGATAGGCGGATTGATCGGTTTGGCGGATTTGTCTCAGCCAGGTTGATTTGCCCGAACCGGGCCGGCCGCAAACCAGAAAGATATTTTTGGCCTGAAGCACATACTCCAATAGTCGGCCGGCGATAGCCGGAGCCACACATTCGGCCAGATCAGCCAATTTCAACTCTTGTGCCGCCCGGCGAGCTCGGGAAGACGACAACTCGCGGAATTTGCCTTGGGTCATCAGGAAAAAGTATTTGTTGATGCCGAATCGTTCCAGATTGAGTTTCATGACCGCCTGTTCATGCAGGAAGTCATCGTCATTGCGGATACCGCGAATCATCACTAATTGGGAAAAATCAATTCGGTTAGCCGCCATCTGTTTAAGGGTGTCGATCCGGACATTGCCGGGCAAGCGATAAGCGTCCCACATGGCGGCGCAGTCCTCTTGCGAGAACCAGTTATCTTTGTCGTGATTATCGGATGATAAGATCGTCAGTCCGCAAGGAAAAATTTCCGAGCATTCTTTAACGATTTTCAGATGTCCGTAAGTCGGGGGACAGAATGTTCCCGGGAAAACCACCAGCCGTTTGCCCATCTCCGGTTTCTCCTTTTAGGCGCAGCCAAGCGCCGTTGTCAAAGTGCCGTTTTTCTACTGCAGATAATAACAATAGTAATGGTTGATTTTAGCGCAAAATTGCCAGTTTGTTAACTCCCTCAGAGAGGTTGACTGATTGCTAGTATTTTCTTTGATTTTCCTATATAATTGAAGTATTAGGCAGCTGTGGATAACTTTTGGGCCTTAAAATCGAGAAATCCGGCAGATTAGGCGATTAAATCAATTATAAATAATAAACTAATAACTAACACAAAGTTATGGCTAAAATGACCAAATCAGCTCTGATGAGCACTCTGGCCGAAAAAACCGGCTTGGCTAAGAAAGATGTCGTTTCTTTCATGGATGAGCTTGTTTCACTCGCTTATTCCGAGACTAAGAAGAACGGCGAGTTCGTCGTGCCCGGCATCGGCAAGTTAGTCAAGGCCGCCAGGAAGGCCCGCGAAGGCAGAAATCCCGCAACCGGCGAGACCATTCAGATTCCGGCCAAGACCGTCGTCAAGTTCCGCGTCGCCAAGGCCTGCAAAGAATCCTGCTTGAAATAATCAATTTAATTTTGAAAGCCCTCCCGATTTTATCCGGAGGGCTTTTTATGTTATAATGAAGTCAAACTGACTGATTATTTTTATTTATGCGTCCAAATCGGTTTTTAAAAAAGTCAAAAAAGCTGCCCAGCCGGGCCTGGGTGGTGACGGTTGACATGGGTTACGGCCATCAGCGCGCCACTTATCCGTTCAAAAATATCGCTCGCGGCGGGATTATTACGGCTAACAGTTATCCCGGCATACCCGACCAAGACAAGTTTATTTGGGAAAATTCCCGCGGGTTTTATGAATTCGTTTCCCGCTTCAAGATGGTGCCGTTGATCGGCAACGCCGTTTTTGACATTTATGATAAGATCCAAGCCATTCCGAAATTTTATCCCAAGCGCGATTTGTCCAAATCCAATGTCGCCCTGAAGGAAATTTTCAGGTTTTTTGAAGAGGGCGATTGGGGTAAGCATCTGATCATGAAGCTGGCCGAACGGCCGTTGCCCTTCATCACCACTTTTTTTGTCACGGCTATGATGGCCGAGTATTACAATTATCCCGAGGATATTTATTGTATCCTGTGCGATGCCGATATCGCCCGCAGCTGGGTGCCGCCCAATCCCCAGCAGAGCCGCATCATTTATCTGGCTTCCAATCGGCGCGTCCAAGACCGGCTCAAGCTGTACGGCGTCCGGCCGGAACGGATTATTTTGACCGGTTTCCCGTTGCCGGAAGAAAATGTCGGTTTGGATTTGAAAATTTTGAAAAAAGATCTGGGCCGGCGCTTGATCCAATTGGATCCCGACCGGGTATACATTAATCAATATAAAGAGGTTATTGCCGCCCAGGTGGGGAGGAGTAATTTAAAGCTCCGGCCGACCCGGCCGTTGACGATCACTTTCGCCATCGGCGGCGCCGGCGCTCAGCGCGAATTGGGCATGGATATCGCCGGCAGCTTGATCGATGAGCTGATTGGCGGTCGGATGCGCCTTAATCTGGTAGCCGGAATCAACGTCGAAGTGCAGAAATATTTCAAGGCCGAGCTGAAGTCGTTGCACTTGTCGCGCGAGATCGGCCGCAGCATTTTCATTTTGCATGCTCCGAATAAGACCGATTATTTCAAATTGTTCAACCAGGTTTTGCGCGAAACGGACGTTCTTTGGACCAAGCCGAGCGAGTTGTGTTTCTATTGCGCCTTGGGTTTGCCGATTGTTATGGCGCCGCCGATCGGCAGCCAGGAGAAATTTAATCAGAAGTGGCTGCAACTGATCGGCGCCGGTGTCGATCAGGAAGACCCCAAGTATGCCAGCGAGTGGCTGGCCGATTGGCTGAGTTCCGGCTGGCTGGCGGAGGCGGCCATGCAGGGTTTCGTGGAGGCGCCGAAATACGGCACTTATAACATCAAAAAAATCGTTCTGGGCCGGGAAAAAGAGGCGAAGAAGGTTAAGACGGTTCTGCAATACTAAGATTTTCAATACTTTGTTAATAGATGTTTTCCAATACTTTTTTCTAGAAAAAAGTATTACAAAAAAGTCGCGCCGGTCGAAATCATGGCCAAATTTATTTACTCGTCTCGTCAAATTTGCTGACGTCGGATTACCTCCTTGCGCAAATTTGTTGCTCGCTATTGTAAATAAATTGGCACAATATTTCTCAATGGCGCAATTTCGATACAAATCCAAATAAATATTTAATGCGGGAGAAAAATAAAATCGAGTTGGTCGTTATTTGTGACAATATCCGGAGTTTGTACAATGTCGGGTCGATTTTTCGGACGGCTGACGCTTTGGGGATAAAGAAGATCCGGCTGTGCGGCATTACCGGCACGCCGGAGCAGAAGGGTTTGCAGAAGGTTTCGCTGGGCGCGGAAAACTCCGTCGCTTGGCAGTATCAAAAAGACGCCTGGCGGACGGCGGAGAAATTGAAGAAGCAGGGGTTTCAAATCGTCGCTTTGGAATTGACAAAGAGCAGTGTTGATGTTAAGGTGTTTAAGCCGAAAAGCAAAGTCGCGCTGATTGTCGGCAATGAAGTGGCCGGCGTGTCGGCGGCGCTATTGAAGCGGGCGGACGCCATTGTCCATATTCCCATGAAGGGGGTCAAGGAGTCGCTGAACGTCTCAGTCGCTTTCGGCATCGCGGCGTATGAAATAATGAGTTAGAATTTTTTAAAAATTAAAAATTATAAAATTAAAAATTAATCATCGGGGTATAGCGCAGTTGGTAGCGCGCGCCGTTCGGGACGGCGAGGTCGTGGGTTCAAGTCCCGCTACCCCGACCATATAAGACGTTCATCATTTTTCCAATTTTTCTCACGCCCGCAAAGCGGGCTATTGGATGTTTCTGTTTTTATTTTTTCCCCAAAATCAGCCAGAATTCTGAATTTTTCATTCCAATC
>Ga0172371_10008735_pt1 | contig 14105 bp, 15 predicted proteins | sample Lak12m_FD_114543 | JGI IMG/M metagenome (GOLD analysis project Ga0172371, IMG submission 114543) | Freshwater microbial communities from Kabuno Bay, South-Kivu, Congo - kab_022012_12m | ecosystem: Environmental > Aquatic > Freshwater > Lake | place: Democratic Republic of the Congo: South-Kivu... | reverse complement strand
CATTCCTGTCAGACATGGCTCGCGGCGCACCGGCCTTGATCGAGTGAATCCTTCCAGGTTTCCGAACTGTCTATAGATGTCAGAACGAGTTGCAGGCCCAAGTATATCAGGTCCACATTTGCGACCGAAATCGTCACTTCACCCACTACTACCGCCCCTTTGTTAAGCACACGGTCGAGCGCTTCGCAGAGAGTGACGTGTTCAGTTTCGTCCAATTCCAAATCTTGCATGGACCACTCCGTGGATTAGCAAAAAAAGGGATCGATATCGGACACTTCTTCAGCTACAGCACCGCAAGCGTAGGCAAGACGCGTGCTTGAATGTCACGATGGGCAAACAATGCAGGTTTTGAAGCCTCTCATACCAATTCGCATTCAAGAAAATCCCCCATTGCCCCCCTTTATGAAAGGGGGTTAGAGGGGATTTTCTTCTGACTTTGAACGCGAATTGGCATCACGCTCCCTCCTCCTGGAAATCGTCCTCATCGTCGTCAAGAACAGACCCGCTTTCGCGAATCTCATCAAGCCGGTCCAACAGGTCTGCCTCGCGCTGGTCGAACTCTGTCACGGATATCTGGCCGGCTTCCAATTTCGTGTAAAGTTGCTGCAGTTGCAGAGTTATCCCGTCCGCCTCCTCGTGGATCTCTTGTTCCGCGGCCTTTCGGATCTCGTCAAACACCCAGTACAGACCGCGAAACGGTGAAAGCAGAATGTCGTCTAGGATGAGCATAGTACGCTCCTATCGTGCCAGGCCCTAAATATCTACCTCAATTTCCACAAAATTGTGAGGCGCCCAGGGCCCGTTGTAATCAAAGGCAAAGTTATCGTCGAAAAAGGCCGCCGACTCTAGAACACCTTGTTCAAATCCTGCCAGAGACTTACGGTCTACCAGGCAGGCCAGATTCATGACCACCTGCTCCTCGCGCGACTTGTTCCGCTTGATTTCGAAGCACTTGGGGCGGAGTACGCGCTCCACCTGTAAGCTGTGCCGCTCCCTGTCTGCATTGAGCAGCTGCTCGAACAGTTGGCCTATTTCTATCTTTTCGTCCTGAGTTGGCGGGTGCTGGCGGTTGAGCAATTCATCGCGGGCTTCCAAGAGCTCAGGATGTATGTTGACCATATATTCGAATATGTTGGGAACGTCCCAGGTCACTTTCAATCCCATCTCAACTTTGCCCGCCACCCGTCTCAACTGGCTGGATATGGCGTCGTTATTGCGCGTGAGGAGTTCCTCTACGGATTTGCGCCCGGATGAGATGATGCCGAAGGACATGGGAAGTAAACCGCCGTTCTCCATCACCGTCTTCAAAACGAGCTGGTGAGCGGCAAGATGGCGGCGTTCAGGCCTAATTCTCTCGTTTGGAACGTCACTGACAACCGCTGATACGTCTCCGACTGAAATCGTGTACACTCTGCCACCGTTAATACCGAGGCCGAGGTACGACTTGGGTTCAGTACCAGCAACAATGGCGTAAAGATAACGCCCTCTGGGTGCACTGAATTTCTTTGGCTGCCTTTGCATGGCTCGTTCCGTCCGTTTCTCGTCAGGTTTTGCACCGGATTCTCCAGGTGCTTGAGATTCGACGTGAGGGTAGGCAGCTGAGGCCTCCCGCGTCGGATTTTGTCGTGCCTCGAGGCTTTGCGGTTTTGGCCTCGCTCAACAATGCAATTGCGCCCCAGACATCACATTGAAGTAGTTTGCTCGGGCTGCGGGCTGCTGCTGGGTCGTTGCGGCAACACTCCAAAGTTCACACATTGCAGTTTGCCTTCACACGTTTTGACCTCCAGAAGGGTGTCGCAAACATAGCATTTCACCATGCCGGCGAAGTCGTCGTATGCTTCGTCAAGCGATAGACTGTGACCGCAAGATATGCAAATAATCTTCATTTCTATCCTCCTGTTTCTCCCTTGTTAAGTGTCCTTTGGCCGTTAGGTTTCAAAACTCATTTGGTTCGAAGGCGCCCGGAAATTCCGGAGGCGGCTCCGATCCAGATCTTTCTCACGCCGTTCCAGAGCCGTCTGGCCTCGCCCGACCGCATGCGGGCTCTGTCAAGGAGATCACCGGGAACAGCAGTTGAGTGCCTGCAGGATCGGAAACTCTTGATGCAGCTGCTCGAGCGCAGTTGGTTGCAACCTTTCACCGTTGACATGGCTTGTCACCGTCGTCCTTTCGAAGGATCTTAGTACCTGATCTTGAATCCCTTTTTCTTGTCGCCTATTGTGATTTGGCCCGGTCGGGTCGAGTGACCAGCCGCCTGTGGAGAAGTCTCGGGACACCGCTCGCCAAGGCGAACCAAAATCCCGGCCTTTTCCGTTTCAATCTGAGCAAGGCGTCCATCAATGTTGCGGATTCTGGTTTCAGAGCTGGCCTTTTCCTTCTCGCGACGAGCCTTCTCCATCTCGAGGCAGCTGATTTTCATGTACGCCATGTAAGGGACGTCAGACCGGTCCACTCTTCCGGATCTGGTACGGATATCCCTAAGGCCTCGCAGGCTTGACTTGGTCCGCATCCTCATGACGGTCTCCCCTTTGGCTCAAGGTCCTGATCCTCTTGCGTCTAGAGTCTATTGTTCTTTTTGCAGACTTTCGCGATTACCTCTTCCACTTTCTTCGGCATGAGGGGCTCGCCGCCTCTGGTGACCTTCACCGTATCTCTTGTCAGTACATCCTGACACACCCATCGAAAGGCCTCATCTTTGGCCTCAGCCCTACCGCCGAGATGCGCCAGCACCTTGCCGATGGCTATGCAGGCTCTGATAGTGGGCCTGTGATTGTTAACGCCTACGAGACGCAGATCCCTTATAATGTCGACAATCACTTCCGCGTCCGATCTGGGAAGCCCTGACCTGGCCATAGTGATGTGCACTTCGGTCTCGCGGTCATAGTGGTCTACACTGATGGTGATAATTCGGTCCATCAGGGCGTCTTGTGTTTTGTGTACGCCTGCATATTCTTCTGGGTTCGAGGTGAAAATAGCCCTGAAAGAAGGGTGTACGTCAAGATAGCCTTCACCGGTCCTACGCAAGCTCGGAAGACTCAGAATCCCTTCCTCCAAGATGCTCAAGAGAACGTTGTTCGCCTCGGGCCTGGACCGGGTGAACTCATCATATATAAGTGTGTAACCGTCGCGGCACGCAGTGGTCAGACGATTGTCCACCCAGAAACTCCGCATCTCCTCTTCGGTCCTTACGACGGAGTGTATGAAATTGTCTACCAGTTTGGATTTACGGTAGCCCGCATCCTTGCCCACCAGATCGGAACTCCCAAACTCGTCATCCCCGTGAATAAGAATAACGGGACGGCCCAGTTTGGTTGCAACGTGAAACGCTAGAGTGGTCTTCCCTGTCCCGGCCGCTCCGGCAAAATGCACCGAATAGCCCACCGCCAAATAGGCCGTGGCACGGTCTGTGAGGTCTTTCACCTGAGGAGTGCAAACAAAGTGCTCACTAGGCTCGGGCTCCACTTTTTCACCGTCAGTCCGGATGACCTCGGTATCCACCACTGCAATGTTCAAGTTGTTGCCGCTCATGTTTTTCCGTTTCCTTTGGTTGTTTTCTTCGCCTGCCCATCGACCGGCTGTGCAGCTGCGGTGACGACTTTGCTGCATCAGCTCGGGCCGTGTTTCCCATCGATGCGGGAGTCACCTTCCGTTTTTTACAACGAATCCCTTTCCCCGACATGTGAGACATGCCATTGCTGGTGCGGAGCAATCGTCTCCGGACCCGTGGCACAGAGGACATGTCACGATCGGTTCTTTAGGGAGCGGAACAAAACCTGTTCCCATGCATGTTGTGCAGGTATAGGTCTTGACCGCTCCCGTCCCCTGACAGTGAGCGCATTTGGTGGAAGGCTGCTGAATTCGGATGGAGCCTTTTCCACCACACACGCAGCAGGTTGAGACCCAAGACATGATTCCAAAAGGATCTCTTCCAGTGCCCCCACAGAAAGAGCAGGTTACTTCTGTCATTTCTGTATGTTTGGTCGTCCGTGCAGTCATGGTTGACCTCTGGGTTGCGCTCACTCGGTTTTTGGTTCACCTTTGAGTTTCTTCTTTGTCTGTTCCTGTTTTTCTCTTTCGACCGCTTCTTTTGCCCTGAGCACTGCTTCGGCCCGTGCTCTGAGTTCAGCTTCTTCCCGGGCCTTTGCGTCGGCTTCGGCCCTTGCCTTTTGCTCCGCGGCCAACCTGCTTTTTCTCTCAGCCTCTTGCCTGGCCCTGACCATACCGGGAGACAGGCCGTTCCAGGCCTGGCGTGCACCGGTCAAATCCGAGGCCACTTCATGTCTCATCGCGTTCACGGACTTCTTCAGGCCGGCTAGGAAGCCATTGCGCTCTGATTTGGATGTCCTGGCCATCTTCGAGCGCGCATTGTGACATCCCCTTAAGAGGTCGGAGACGTCCGTTGCCATATTTGCTACGAACGCTTGATTTTCTCTTTTGGTATTCGCAGCCATCTCTGCACGGGCACTGTTAAAGCCGGTAACCAGTCCGGACACTTCTCTTGACATATCAGTCACGAATCTGACATTTTCTCGCCGTGTTTTGGCGGCCATTTCCCGGTGCGCCTTATCAAATCCATCCAGCAGGCCGGATACTTCAGCCGCCATGTTTGAAACGAATTTTGTCTGCTCCGCCCTCGTGCGTGCAGCCATGTCCCCGTGTGCTTTGCGGAATGCAGTCCTCATTTCTGCGACCTGATCCTGGGCCTCATCGTTTGCCTTGGCCAGATCCTTCATGAGGGCTTCACGAGAGTTGCGTAGAGTGACTATCTCGCCGCATAGCCGGGTCATGTCTTGAGTCAGAGTTCCCATCACTCCTCCTTTGTTCACTTGTCACCCGAACCGATGTAAGGAGGCGACCAGTGAGCTACCTTGGGTCAGGCTCGTTCTTGTGCCTGGGTGGGGCCTCTGGGGGGCAGGCTCAGCCCCCCTCTGTCCCAGTAGACATTCAGAGGCTGATGTTATTACGCGGGCGCAGCAGCACTGGCAGTCAGGCCGATTGCTTCGGCATACTTGAGATAGGTCTCTACGGAAGCGATAACCACCCTCGCCTCCACGGAGAGCAGCTCGATGCCAACCAACGACACCTTGGCCCAAACATCGATCACGACACCTTTGTCCAGAATCCTGTCCACAACTTCTGCGAGACTGGATGAATCCGTCGACTTAGCTATTTTTGCCATCGTAATGTCCTCCCTCTCCTGACGTTCTAATGTGTTTTGTGTCCCGGGCTTATATTTGGCATGCCTGCAATGTTTGTTGCTAGATCCGTGCCATATTCGAATCAGCTAGACCTGATCAGCAATTTAATAATTCAGGCACATGTGGCCAGTCCCCATCGCAGGGCTTAGGGTTTGCCACAGAATAACCACTACATTTCGGCCCTGTGAGGCTTATTGTAGGCCGCGGCATGCAGTGCCCCCACCACCGCGGGGTTCGCAAGGTCGACACATTTATCCCGTGGCAGCTCCTTAGTTGGCGGTGAGCCTAACTGCGCGCAGGTTGGCAGCTAATGTGCTGCGGCGGATTACGCGAGATCCTGAAGAGCTACAAGTCGGACGCGGAGACATGCACATATCGTATGATGCCAATATGGCTGGTCTTTTGATGTATTGTGGCCTCTTAATTGCCCGTGTCACAGCACACCTGTCGGGACAAACGCCACGCGGACATGCAATACGAGAACTGAGGCTATACAATTCAGTCCATAATCTATGGAACACGCTCCCTGTTTTAGGCACAAACGGCCTGGGTTCAGCGCGCATGACCGGTGGCCGCGGAAGGTACGCGCATGCATTCTCAGGCCGATGCGTTTGCATCACTGGCCAGCTCTTCATTGTAACGCCTGGGGAAAGGGAACGGGGATCACGCTGTAGGGGAATCTGCCGACAGAACGAAATTGTAGGGGGGCCATGGACCGCTAAGCAGGAGTTTCGATGATCCATCGGACGCCAGGGCCGCGAATTGCAGCCTGAACCGCTCCAAAAGATCTTTGGGAACCAGGAAATGTATGGAGAGCAGGAGACCGGAGTTTTCGCCCGGTCGATTCTCCAGCCTTGAAACCTCGCTTCGGAATTCCTTGAACATGCCATCGAACGCGGCTCGATACTTCGCTGAAGCTCTTTGGTTAGTCTCCGCGAGCATCGACTCGGCCCCAAAGTGCGCTTTGCGCCGTTTCAGATATAGTGTTCCCGGACTTGAGCCCTCAGCGCAGACTGTCACCGGAGGGGAAGAGGGGAGCGCCTGAGTCTGAGCACTCTTATCGACGATCTCCCTGAGGCCGATTTCGGCGCAACCATCGAGCTTGTTTAGGATGGCGCTGTAGTGTGTGCGCCGGTTTTCGAGCAGTCTTTCCACGTCCGCGAGCTCTTCCAACAAGGTGCCGAAGCGAAAGGGAACCACCGTAGTGCGGCGGAAGAACCACTCGATCGCCCGGTGATAATTCATGATCTCCTGTATGTCATAAAGCTCGTCCACGATGGTAATCTCGGACACCGCTGCACACAAACCATGCCTCTCAACTACCTGAAGGCGGCGTTCACCGTCGGGCGACGGGGTGGACAAAAGGTTGTCTCGCGAACTCTCAAAAATGCAATGGAGGAGGTATTTCATAACCCGTCTGCCATTTTTAGTGCAGGAGTGAAGCTGTACGGCGGCCAGGGACCTGAAAGGTCAAAAAACAACCCGTGCGAATTGTGCGCAGAGTTGGCTCTGAAGACCGTATTTCTGAAGTCCTGTGCGGCCCTGCGTTCAACGAGAAAGGCCCAATTGGCCACTTTTTCTGAATCGCCTTCTTCTTGAGCCCTAATCCCGAGTCCCCTTTTGCGCCATTCGGCCGCGTGCGATACAAGCTCTTTCGCCAGGCCATTCAGTACCCCTTTGACCCAACTGCCGACCTCTTTTTCAACTTCCGTCCGGATCTGACGCTCCTTAAAATAGCGCAGACCCTGTGGCATGGAGGCAAGCGCCTCGGATTGCTTTGCAAGCCTGTCGTCGAAAAGCCTATCTCGCACTTCGCCCCTGGATAACACTACCTTGACAGCCCATTCGTCCCTGTCCGTGACAAAATCCAGGAACCCGTTTATCTCGGTGAGATTGCGTTCCACAAGCCGTTCCAGCAGATCCAGAGAAGTGAAAAGGGTTCCGAACCGGGCGGGCAGCACCGGCGAATGCTGCATTGCCCCGTCGATGACTTCCCCGTGCCGGACAGCCCTGGGCCCTAGCCACGAGAAATCCTGCAACTTGGCTTCCGCTGAAGGACCGCAAAAATCCTCAAGAGAAACCGTGCACAAGACTGCTGTGACATTCTCCAGATTATGCGTGAACAGAGGCGCGCCGTCATTGAGGCCGTCCGTCCCAAGCTCCGGCAACAAGCCTGCCCGAGCCAGGCAAAACATATAGATGGCCTTTTCCATGACTAGTCCTCGCTGACTTCCGCTAATGCCACTTCAATGTCGGAGCTCGTTATCACGATCTTCGGTTTCTTCTCCGGATCTTTTTTCAGATGTGCCACCGCGCGGCGAACCGCCATCAGTGCCGCCTTATTGCACACTGAAGCTATTTCAGCTCCGCTGAACCCATCTGTGGCGGAAGCCAGGCGATACGGGTCTATCCCATCTCCGAGAGGTTTGTTTCTCAGGTGCACACGGAATATCTCCTCCCGGTCTTTTTCGTTCGGCATCGGGATTTCAATGACTTCGTCGAATCTCCCTGGCCGCAACACAGCTGGATCGAGGATATCTGACCTGTTGGTTGCACCCAACACCAGGACGCCCTTCAACTCCTCGATACCGTCGAGCTCGGCCAGGAACTGGCTTAGCACCCGTTCGGCCACATGGGATTCTGTCGAGCCTCCGCCACGCGCCGGAACAAGAGAGTCTATTTCATCAAAGAATATGATGCATGGAGAAGCCTGTCGGGCTTTGCGAAATACCTCACGCACTCCCTGTTCCGATTCTCCCACGTATTTGGAGAGCAAAGCCGGACCCTTGACTGAGATGAAGTTTACCTTGCTTTCATTGGCAATGGCTTTGGCCAGCAACGTTTTTCCGCACCCAGGCGGTCCTGACAGGAGCAGCCCTTTGGGTGGCTTGGTGCCTGCTTGCTCGAAAAGGTACGGATATTGTAGCGGCCATTCCACGGATTCCATTAGTTTCGCCTTAAGGTCCGCGTGACCTCCCACATCCTCCCAGCGCACGTCGGGAACCTCGACAAACACCTCTCTTATGGCGGAGGGCTCGACCTCTTTGAGCGCGGTCAGAAAGTCGTCCATATGGACTTCGAGTTTGGCCATCTGTTCGTATGGAATGCCGGACATGGCAAAGTCAATGTCTGGCATGATCCTGCGCAGACAGATCATGGCAGCTTCACGGCAAAGCGCCTCGAGGTCGGCTCCGACAAAGCCGTGAGTGATGTCTGCAGCGTGGCTCATGTCCACATCCTGGGCCAACGGCATTCCACGGCTGTGGATTTCGAGTATTTCAAGCCGGCTGTTCCGGTCGGGAATCGGTATGGCTATTTCCCTGTCGAAACGCCCGGGCCTTCTCAGGGCCGGATCCAGGGCGTTGGGAATGTTTGTGGCGGCTATGACTATTACGTTCTGACGTTTAGTCAGGCCGTCCATTAGGGCGAGCAGCTGCGCTACGACCCGCTTCTCCACATCCCCCACGACCTTTTCGCGCTGAGGTGCAATTGCGTCTATCTCGTCAAGGAATACGATGCTGGGACCTTGCCGGGTTGCGTCGGCAAAGATCTGCCGCAAATGTGCTTCACTCTCGCCGTAGAATTTGTGGACCACCTCAGGGCCGCTCACAGAGAAGAAATTGGCCTCCGTCTCGTTTGCAATCGCTCTGGCGATTAGTGTTTTGCCACAACCGGGCGGCCCGTACAGAAGAACCCCCTTCGGAGCGTCGATTCCCAGCCGCTCGAAGACTTCGGGATAGCGCAGCGGGAGTTCGATCATTTCACGTATACGGTGAACCTGCGGCTTGAGTCCCCCGATGTCTTCGTATGAGAGTGTACGGGACTTTTCCGCGGCTTCCGGCTTGCCTATGACCAGCGTAGTGGTGGGGTTGATCATGACCGGAGTTTTCGGAGTCGTACTTTCGACCTTGAAATCCGCGGAACGGCTGCCGAAAAGAGTGGCTCTAATAATATCTCCCGCCACCACCGGGAGGCCATCCACCAGGCTACCGATGTATTTGAGATCCCTTTCGGAAGGTGTGACGTTAGTAGGAGCGAGAACCACGCGCTCGGCAGGGCGGCAGATAGTTTTTGCCACTGTGACGCTCTCGTCCAGGCTGGCCTTGGCGTTTTGCCTAGAAATGCCATCCAGCTGGACACGGGCCTGTCCTCGCAACTCCTTGTACGCTGGCATCGACTTGCAGACAGTGGTTCGCTTCCCCTTGACTTCCAATATGTCGCCGATCGCGGCCCCGAGCTTCTCAAGATCTTCGGGATCCATGCGAGCGTATGCCCTTCCCACGTCTTTGCTGAGGGCTTCGCTCACCTTCAGCTTGATTCCCGGACTGTTTGCTGTTGGCATTTACCTCTCCAAAGCTATTTAGCGCACTTTATTTCCAGGATACCGTTGTTGCACGAGACCACCATCTTGTCCCTGGGAAAGACTCCCGGCAGCAGCACTTCCTTGCGGTACTTTTTGTCTTTCCTCTCGGCAGAGATTGTCAAAACGTCATCCTTAACGTCAAGCTGCAGGTCATCGGATCCAATCCCCGGCATTTCCACCAATATCAAGACGTGGTTATCCTCCTCGAACATGTCGACCATCGGTTCCCGAACTTCCTGGACAACTGTTTCCCCGGTACGCGTGTCGCGCCTGATATTGCCGAACGGCTCGACATTTACTTTGTCCTCCCCTAGGCCGACCTTCACGTTGAATCCGTACACTCCCTTGAGCTGCTTTCCGAGGCCAAGATTCGACAGTTCACCTGTTCCGGACAGCTCCTTGCCCTTGTCTGCCAATTCACCGAGCTTCTCAACGAGCTCTGTCAGGCCGCCCAAGAATCCTGCCACGCCAGCCAGCGGACTGTCCTCATCGGATTTCCTCTTAGCTTTTCTTTTCATCGTCACCCTCCGAGTAGATGCTGATCCCGTACTGCTTAACTTTGGTGTGTATCGTTTTGTAATCCACGTGCAATAAACGGGCCGCCTCAGCTTTGTTCCCCTTAGCTTTCCGCAACGCCCAAACAAGGACGCGGCTCTCCAGCTCGGTGGTGCCGCGCTTGACGATTTCTCTTAGAGAGAAACCGTCCCACGACGATTCGTCTGGTTTCGAGTAAATCCCGGTATCGATGTCCCAGGTGGGGCTTTCCGGCGAAAGATGCTCGGGCCGAATAAGGTTGTCAGCCTGCAGCACCGCCCTGCGCACCGCGGACCGCAACTGACGCACGTTTCCGGGCCAGGGGTTCCGGACCAGCTGCTCCAGTGCCGGGCCCGAAAAACCGCGCACTTTCTTGTTCAATTCCAGATTCGTAGCTCTCAGAAAGCGGTTCGACAAATGCACAATGTCCTCTTTGCGTTCCCTGAGCGGAGGAATCACTATTGTGAACTCGCTCAAACGGTAATAGAGGTCTCGGCTGAATTTGCCTTGAGACACGCTGGCTCCCAGGTCCTGATTGGTCGCCACAAGCAGGCGCACATCGACCGTTATCGGCTCCTTGCCACCCACTCTGAAGAATGTCTTTTCTTGAATGGCTCGGAGCAGTTTCACCTGGCAGCTGGGTGGCATGTTTCCAATTTCATCAAGAAATAGGGTACCCCCCTGTGCCATCTCGAATTTTCCGGCACGATGACTGACTGCACCGGTGAACGCCCCTTTCTCGTAACCGAAGAGATCGCTCTCGAAAAGAGTCTCCGGAATGGCTCCACAATCCAGCGGCACCATGACGGCCTTTGCCCTGCGACTGGTCTGGTGGATTGCCCTGGCCACCAGTTCCTTTCCTGTGCCGGTCTCGCCGTGGATAATCACGGTAAAATCGGACGAGGCGACCAGAGCTATATCGTTGATAACCTTTGAGATCGCTGTGCTCGGCCCCATAATTTCATCCAGGTGAAAAGGGGTGGCACGCTTGTCATGAGTGGTTTCGTCCAGTTTCTTTTTCAGGTGGCTCGTTTCCGAAATTGCGCTCTTGAGCCTGTCTATGAGCCTGCGGTTGTCAAGGGGTTTGACTAGATAATCGTACGCTCCCCGCTTCATGGCATTCACAGCATCACCAACACCGCCATAAGCGGTCATGATCAACACGGGGAGGTCAGGCTGCATCTCCTTGGAGCGTTGCAGCACCTCCATTCCATCGACTCCCGGCATCCGTATATCCAGCAGGACCGCGTCCGGGAGGCCGCGGTGGATCATGTCCAGAGCTGCTTGTCCGTCATGCGCCACAATGGGCTCGAAGCTTTCCGTCTTCAATAGAAGAAAAAGGATTTGGCAGAAATCTTCCTCATCGTCCACCACCAGAACCCTACCCATGCTTTGTCCCATATTCTGCTTCCTGTGCGGCGTATTCCATTTCGGCAGCCGGGTAAAAGGCTGCCGCGAGATCTCGGTAAAGTCAGCCCCCTACAGGCCGGTACAGGGGATAGATCACCTGGATATCATCTGCAAGCCACTGCTCCAGCCTGTGAAGCATCCCCAAGAAGACTACTCCAACTTCTCCGGGGGCCAGCGTTTCATCGATGCGCTTTGCGATGAATTTGTCGCGGCGTTGAAGAAGCGAATTCCCTGCAGAACTCCCGTGTGCAACTTTCCCGGACAAATCGCGTGACTCCAGGCCTCTCTTCACCATCTCGTACTCTTCCAACAAGAGTTCAAGCGACTCCGTCCCCGTCAGCCGTGCCCCACGGTCCATGAGACGGAGAAGCAAAGCGTGATTGCGGCTGCCAGACCTGGCCAGGTCCCTCACGATATCCGCTTCTTTGCAGGAAACAGGCAAACCATCCTGGTAAATACGGACCCGGTCAAATTTTAGCGATAGATCCCCAATGGCCTGTTCGATCTCGTCCCAGAACTTCTCAATCAGATCGAGCTTCCGCTTCCAACTCTGCCTCCCGACCTTCCTGAGCGATGCCTTCTTTACCAATTCGCTCAGCGCGCCCATGTCGGCTTGATTGTGGACAATGGGGAAGTATATCAGCTTGCGGGGCATGGATTCAGGGGCTATTGAGGCGTCCATCTTGATTATGAGATCCTATGCGATTGTGAGGGACTATGGAAATGGTTCCATAACGAAGATACCATATACTATGGTCGCGTTTCCATATATCTCTCGGTCCAACCGGGGGAGGCATCCAGACAGGACCGGCAGTAAACCGGTCTCTCAATGTTACTCGTATGAAAGCGCATTGGTACAATTGCTCTTCTTGTAATGAAGCTGGTGGTTTTCGGGCGAACATTTAATGCAAGTTCCATGCCCGTCTCTCGTGTGATCCTCTTTCAGGGATTTTGCAGTGGCCGCGGCAAGTCTCTTGCCCGCAAGTGAGTTTGAGCGCCGCATTTTTTTTCGATTTCGCCGTCAATGAGTTACAATAGGGAGCGGACGGGATGAAGTCAGGGGTATGCGAGCCTTCTCGTTGCTCTCCCGATCTGGACGTCCTACAAGAGCTTTTCGCTGGCACGCGGATTGCACAATGTAAACGGCGATTTCTTGTCTCAGGGATCACAACCGACTGCTGACCCCAAAACATTCGGGATTGGATATGAAGCGTTGCAATCTGCCGGGCAATTCCCGAGCCCCTTCTATCTACCCAAAAGCGAAACAGCGGCTGCAATGGTTAGCACTACTTGGACGACAGGGGGGATTGGAGTGAAAAAGATACTGGTTGTAGACGACCGAGCGGAAGTGCGTGATCTGTTGGAGAGGACACTGGCGAGAGGGAGCTACCAGATATTCAGTGCAGGAAACGGTCAAGAAGCGGTGGCCCTTGCCCGGGACGAGGCACCGGACCTGATCGTAATGGATATCATGATGCCAGGAGATCTCAACGGGACTGAAGCCACCAGGATTTTGAAATCCGACCCACAAACGAGGGTGTCGAAGGTGATGATACTGACCGGGAAGGAGGGGGCACAGGTTGTGCAAGATGCGACAAATGCCGGTGCGGACGTTTTCGTTGCCAAGCCCTTCAGCCCGTTGGAGCTGCTTCAGAAGATAGACGAGCTTCTCGGATGAACCCTGTTCAGGGGAATAATGTGAAAGACATTCTGTTGGAAGAGCGTGAAGCCGCAGAGGAAAAGGCATTTTCAAAAGAACAATTTTTGAAATATGCCAAGGATTTTGGGCGGCTTTACGAAAGGGAAGTAGCCCAGCGCAAATCCCTGGAGCTAGCTGTTCTGGAACTTCAGAGTGAAATCCAGGAGAGGAGGAGGCTTCAGGATGAGCTGGCCCAGAGCGAGAAGAGATACAGATCGTTGTTCGAAGACTCCCAGGAGGCCATTTACGTCACTACCCCGGAGGGAATCCTTATTGATGCCAACGACGCCTACCTCGAGCTGCTGGGCTGTGACAGACAGGAAGTTATCGGTTCCAGCACTCTGACAAAATACGCAGACCCTTCTTCGCAGAATATCTTTCAAAAATTAGTGGAAGAGAATGATGACGTGAAAGATTTCGAATTTCAGTTGCGCAGAAAGGACGGCACGCATTGTGACTGTATGCTGACCGGCTCGGTCCGGCGGGGTGCAGATGGCAGCATTCTAGGGTATCAGGGAATGATCCGCGACGTGACCGAACAAAAGCGGAACCAGCGGGCCATGGAACTGGCTAAGAGAATGGAGGCTCTGGCATTTATGGCGGGGGGGATTGCTCACGAGATCAGAAACCCGCTGGCTATCAGCTCGTCGGCCGCGCAGCTTTTGATGAATGAACGGCTCGCGCGTCATCTCACCAAGGAATGCGTAGAAAAGGTCTTGTCAGGAATAAACAGGGCTTCGCTAATCATCGAAAACCTGCTTACCTTTGCCAAGCCCATGACGGACTACACATTGGCACAGGTGGACCTGGTCGAGGTAGTAGTGCAAACCCTGAACGAAGTAACTCAGCAGGCCGATACAGAGACAATTCACGTGGTTTCGCGTTTGAGCTGCGAATCGTT
>Ga0172371_10008734_pt1 | contig 14107 bp, 10 predicted proteins | sample Lak12m_FD_114543 | JGI IMG/M metagenome (GOLD analysis project Ga0172371, IMG submission 114543) | Freshwater microbial communities from Kabuno Bay, South-Kivu, Congo - kab_022012_12m | ecosystem: Environmental > Aquatic > Freshwater > Lake | place: Democratic Republic of the Congo: South-Kivu... | reverse complement strand
GGTTCTCCGCCCGAAAAGGTCACCCCGCCGCCCGAGGTTTGGTAGAAGACGCGGTCCTTGAGCAATTCCCTGACCAATTCGCTCACGGTCACGAATTTGCCGGCCATTTCCAGCGCGCCCTGCGGGCAGGCCGCCGCACAGGCGCCGCAGCCATCGCAGCGCAGCCACTCGATGCTGATAAAACCTTGCTCATCGAAAGCCAGCGTTTGATGCGGGCAGGCCTGGATGCAGGTGCCGCAGCGGGCGCATTTTTCGCGGGTGTAGAGGGGATCGGGCGCCGGGCGGATCAGCTCCGGGTTGCTGCACCACAGGCAGCCCAGCGGGCAGCCCTTGAAAAAGACCGTGTCGCGGATGCCGGGGCCGTCCTTGGTGGCGTATTTTTGAACAGTCGAGATCAGCCCCAGGTCGGGATTGTAGAGCGGCAGCATGGCCTGATTATATCCTGCGAAGGGTTCAAAGACCCTGCTGCTCGGTGCGGGCGATGATGGCGTCCTGCACCTCGGGGATGAGCGATGTAAACAGGGCGCAGTAGCCCGCCACGCGCACCATCAGGTTCTGGTGTTTTTCGGGATGCAGCCTGGCGTCGCGCAACTCGGCCGAATCGACGATGTTGAACTGGATGTGGAAGTTGCCCAGCAGGCGGTTGGCTTCCAGGAAGGCGATGAACTTTTCCAGGTTGTCGTCGCCGCTCAGCACGCCCGGCGAGAATTTCATGTTCAACAATTGCCCGCCGGCCATGCGCTTGTTGGGCAGCTTGGAAACGGATTTCAGCACGGCGGTCGGCCCCAGCTTGTCGGCGCCCAGGCAAGGCGAAGCGCCCTCGTTGACCGGCTGACCGGCATAGCGCCCATCCGGCGTGGCGCCCACGTCCATGCCGTAGGGCACGTAGGAGGAAATATTGGAAGTGGACATGGTGTAACCGCAGCCGATCGGCCCCAAACCGGCGCGCGCGTTGCGGTAGCCCGGCAGCAGCTCCAGGTAGGATTCATACACGTCTGCCACCAGCTCGTCCACGGAATCCTCGTCATTGCCGAACTTGGGCACGGCCAGCGCCAGCTTGCGGATTTTCTGGTTTTCTTCCCCTTGCCAGTTGGCGTCCAGCGCGGCGCGCAGCTGCTCGAAGGTGATTTTCTTTTCTTCGAAGACCAGCTGTTTGATGACCGCCAACGCGTCACCGATGATGGAGGTGCCGATGGTGGATTGGGAGACGAAATCGAATTCGCCGCCGCCGTTCTTGAGGGTTTTGCCGCGCTCGATGCACTTGTCCACCAGCGAGGAAGCGAAGGGATCGGCATCGAATACTTTCAGGTTGCGGTCGCAGATGTGGTCGCTTTCCACAGTCAGGTCGGTGTAGAACTTGAGGAATTTCTTCCAGGTCTCCCACACCTGCTGATAAGAATCAAAATGCACTTCCCGCCCGGGCTGGCCGTTGACCGGGAGCAGCTGGATGCCGGAGGCCGGGTCAGTGCCGTTGTTGAGCATGATCTCCAGGATCTTGCCGAAGTTGATATAGGTCATGCCGGTGGCGCGGTGGCCCCAGCGCCCTGGGATGGCCACTTCCACGCAGCCCATCGAGGCATAGTCGCGCGCGGTTTCCACCGGCAGGCCGATGGAGGTCATGGCCGGGATGACCGTCTCGTCCGCGAAGAGCGAAGGCATGCCGAAGCCCTCGCGGATCAGGTGCGCGGCTTCCTTCAGCAGGGCGCGCGGCGTGCCGGCCCAGTAGCGTACGGAAAGATTGGGTTCCGGCAGGCGCGTGAGGTCCATGGCGCGCAAGGCCAGGTAGCTGATCGCGTTGGTGCCGTCGCTGCCGTCGGCTTTAATGCCGCCCACCATCAGATTGGAATAGAGCGGGTAGCCCACCCCGAACTCGGTGTGATCCCAGGGCCGCACCTTGTTGAGAGAATTCATTTTTATAAAGAACAGCGCGATTAATTCCAATGCTTGATCGTCCGTCAGGCGGCCGGCAGTGATATCAGCCTGGTAGTAGGGATAGATATACTGATCGAAACGCCCAAAGGAGAAGGAGTGGCCGTTGCTCTCGATCATCATGATCAGGTGGCAGTAATACACCACTTGCAGGGCTTCATGAAAGGATTGCGCTTTACTCTCGAAGATGCGCGCGTTGAGCGCGGCGACGCGCTCCAGCTCGGCCTTGCGGCGCGGGTCGCTTTCCTTTTCCGCCAGTTGAGCGGCCAGCGCGGCGTAACGCCGGGCGAAATTGATGGCAGCTTCCAGGGCAATTTCAGACGCCTGGTAGAAGTCGTGTTGTTCCTGCGTTAGGTTATCCCGCCGCAGGTTCTCGCGCACCTGCTGCTGCAAGCCGCGGTAACCCAGCTTCAGCACCTTCTCGTGGTGCGGGATGATGTGCCCATCGCCGGACATGGAAATGCCGCCGCGGTGGATCACGTTCTGTTTCTGGGCGGCCAGGTTGGTCTCCGAAATCTCGGCATAGACCGCTTCCTGGTGGGTCTTGCCCTTCCAATATTCCTGGATGCTGCGCAATTTTTGTTTGGTGTCTTCGGTGATTTCAAAGACATCCCCGCTGCGTTTGGCGAACTGATCCAGCTCTTCGATTACCCATTTAAAAGAATACTCAGGGAAAACCGGCGCGGCGCGCACCTGCCCGGCCTGGTTGCCGACGATCAATTGGTCGTCCTCGATGAAGATGGACATATTGGTTAAAATGCGTTCGAGCGCCCTGGCGCGGCGCAGCACCATGGGCTGGCCCTCTGTCTCGCGGTAGGATTCCGTGATCAGCAGTGCGCGCTCGGGGCAGATGGCGGGCGTGACCGCCATCAGATCAGCGCGCACGCGCTTCATGCGCGGGTAATCCTGGCTGCCGTATTCGTAGAGCATGTTCTCAATCCCGGGGATCGCGGAGGACAATCGATCGGATTTCGCCAATACCATTATTTCTCCTTGGGAAGCTTTACCGACTAATTATATCCAATTTGAAGGGACATTTTCAGTACCCCGATGCTCCATCCTGTTGTACAATCTATACAAAATCTCCCCGGGAGGGCCGCTTGAAAGAAACATATACTATCGCGATCCCCATGGCAGGCCTGGGCACACGCATGCGCCCGCAAACCTGGAGTAAACCCAAACCGCTCATCCACCTGGCCGGGCGCACCGTGCTGGATTACGTGTTGGAACAGTTCAGTTCGCTGCCGCGTTTCGCAGACGCCCAATTTGTGCTGACCCTCGGCCCCAACCAGGAAGAGCAAGTGGCTGAATATATCCGCGAAAAACACGCCGGGAAAAAGATCCACTACGTCATTCAGGAAGAGATGCGCGGCCAGTCGCACGCGCTCTACCTGGCGCGTGAATATCTGCATGGGCCGATGCTGATGGCTTTTTCGGACACGCTGATCGAGGCCGACCTGGCTTTCCTGGATGACGAGCAGCAGGATGGTGTGGCCTGGGTCAAAGCCGTGCCCGATCCGCGCCGCTTCGGTGTGGCTGAAACCGGGAAAGATGGAGAGGTATTGCGCCTGGTTGAGAAACCCAAGGACGTCAAGAACAACCTGGCGGTGGTGGGTTTTTATTACTTCCGTGAAGGCGCCAGCCTGATGGAGGCCATCGCGGAGCAAATCGAAAATAACATTTCGCTCAATGGCGAGTTCTTCCTGGTGGACGCCATCAACATCATGATCCGGAAAGGCGCCAGGATGCGCGTGCAGCCGGTGGAGGTATGGCTGGACGCCGGCAAGCCGGACGCGCTGTTGGAAACCAACCGCTATCTGCTTGAGCACGGGCGCGACAACAACCCGGACGCGCTGCGACGCGTGGGCATCACGGTCATCCCGCCGGTGTACATTCACCCGGAAGCCGAAGTGAGCGCCAGCGTGATCGGCCCGCACGCCTCGATCGGCAAAGGCGCGGTCATCCAGAACGCTATCATCCGCAATGCCATCGTCGAGCAGGGCGCCTGCATCAGCAACATGATCCTAGAAAGCTCGCTGATTGGCCGCCAGGCGGAAGTACAGGGCCGCCCGGAAAGATTGAATATCGGAGATGATTCTTGGATCGAAATTTAGCTCCGGGGGTCAGCGCCCGCGCCGGTTACTCAGGCTGCGATTACCCGCGCGAGGTGCGCTGGCAGGGCAGCCGCCTGCCGGTCGCGCGCGTGATCAACGAATGGCGTGAGCCTGGCAGCAAGCATTACCTGGTGGAAACGGAAAACGGATTATGTTTTCGGTTGACGCTTTCAGAAATTAACGCGCAGTGGCTGGTCAGCCCTGTGCGTATCAAAACCAGACCACAAGGATGAAGTCAGCATGGCAAGAAATTACTTATCGCAACGCGTCACAGAATTGAAACCCTCCGGCATCCGCAAATTTTTCGATATCGCCGCCACCATGAAAGAAGTGATTTCACTGGGCATCGGCGAGCCGGATTTCGCCTCCCCCAAACCGATCATTCAGGCCGGCATCCAGGCGCTCAATGACAACCAGACCCATTACACCGCCAACAAGGGCATCCTGCCGCTGCGGCAGGCCATTAGCGAGCAACTGCAAAATATGTATGGTGTCAGCTACAACCCGGAGGATGAAATCGTGGCTACGGTGGGCGGTTCGGAGGCGCTGCTGCTGGCCGTCCAGGCGTTGTTGGATCCCGGCGACGAGGTGCTATTGCCCACGCCCTGTTTCGTTTCTTACCAGGGCGTGATCCTGCTGGCAGGCGGCGTTTCGGTGGAAGTGCCCAGCCGCATGGAGAACAACTTTGTGCCGGATCCCGCCGAGCTGGAAAAAGCCATCACGCCGCGCACCAAGGCCATTCTGATCAATTTCCCCACCAATCCGACCGGCGCAGTGGCCAGCCGCGAGACCCTGATGGAAATCGGCAGGTTGGCTGAAAAGCACGACCTGATTGTTATTTCGGACGAGATCTACGACCGGCTGGTGTACGGAGTGGAGCATGTTTGCTTCCCGGCCCTGCCGGGTATGCGCGAGCGCACCATCTTGATCGGCGGATTCTCCAAGTCTTACGCCATGACCGGCTGGCGCATCGGCTTCGCCTGCGCGCCACGCGAGATGCTGGACGGCATCGCGCGCATCCACCAGTACGTGATCATGACCGCACCCACCATGGCGCAGTTCGGCGCGCTGGAAGGCCTGGCCAGCTGCGAGGATTTCGTGCAGAATATGGTCAAGGAATACGATCGCCGGCGCAGGCTGGTGGTGGAAGGCTTCAATTACATCGGTCTGCCAACTTTCGAGCCGCGCGGCGCTTTTTACGCTTTCCCAAAAGTGGATGTGACCGGCCTGGACGACGAGACTTTCTCGGAAAGGCTGCTGCATGAGAAGCACGTGGCCATGGTGCCCGGGTCGGCTTTCGGTCCCGGCGGCGAGGGCTTCGTGCGCTGCTCTTACGCCACGGCTTACGACCAGCTGGAGGAAGCGCTCGACCGCATCCACCAGTTCGTCAAGTCGGTTTAGTAATTAACCACAGATAAACACAGATTCACACAGATGGCTTTTGCATTGATGTCAACCGCGCACCAGCCCTCGATAGGAACATAGTTTTTTTATCGACCACAGATGAACACGCATTTACACTGATGGTTTTTACATGGACGCCAATGGTTTAGCGAACCTCGATGAGATTAATGAATTAACCGAAAAAATCATCAAATGTGCGTTTCATGTAAGTAACACGCTTGGTGTCGGTTTTGTCGAAAAAGTGTATGAAAACGCACTCGCATTTGAATTAAGAAATAAGGATTTCGCATGCATCCAACAGGCATCGATAAAGGTTCACTATCAGAATATCATTGTCGGTGATTTTGCTGTTGACATTTTAGTTGAAGATATTGTTCTGGTAGAATTGAAAGCTGTAAAAACACTGGATGAAAATCATTTTGCTCAATGCATTAATTATCTGAAATCAAGCGGTAAAAAGATTTGTTTGCTGATCAATTTCGGGACAAAACGCATCCAGGTAAAAAGAATCGCGAATTAGTATGATCAGTGTTCATCTGTGTGCATCCGTGGTTATTATGGGCGTTTAAAAACAATTGCCCTATAAGTGCATAGGGTAAACAAATATTTTGCTGGTTATCTGTGTGTATCTGTGGCTAAAAGTATTAATAAATATAAAGCTGACATTGGATTGGAAGTGCACGTGGAGCTGGCGACGCGCTCCAAGATGTTTTGTTCGTGCGCGGTGGTGGATCCCACCACGGCTCCGCCCAACTCTTCGGTCTGCCCGGTGTGCTGCGGCATGCCCGGTGTGCTGCCGGTGATCAACAAAAACGCGGTCGAGCTGGCCATCAAGGCTGGCCTGGCGCTTAACTGCCAAATTGCCGAGACCAGCATCTTCGCGCGCAAGAATTATTTTTACCCTGACCTGCCCAAGGGCTATCAAATCTCGCAGTACGAATACCCGCTGGCGGTCAACGGCTACCTGCTCATCCGCACCGCGCAAGGGGAGCGGAAAATTCGCGTGCGGCGCGCCCACCTAGAAGAGGATACCGGCAAGCTGACCCACATGAACGGAAACGGAGAAACTTATTCGCTGGTCGATCTCAACCGCGCCGGCGTGCCCCTGCTGGAAATCGTCAGCGAGCCGGACATGCACACGGTGGAGGAAGTGAAAGCTTACAGCCAGGAACTGCGCCTGCTGCTGCGCTGGCTGGGCGTCAGCAGCGGCGATATGGAAAAGGGCAGCATGCGCTTCGAAGCCAACCTGTCCATGCGCCCGCAAGGCTGCGAGGAACTTGGCACGCGCGTGGAGGTGAAGAACCTCAACAGCTTCCGCGCCATGGAGCAGGCCATCCTGTACCAGATGAAAGTCCAGGAGGAAACGCTGTCAGGCGGCGGGAAGGTCGAACAGCAGACCCTGGGCTGGAGCGAGGCCAACGGCGTGACAGTGGTGCAGCGCAGCAAGGAAGACGCCAACGATTACCGCTACTTCCCCGAACCCGACCTGCCGCCCCTGGTGGTGGATCAAGCCTGGCTGGAAGCGGTCAAAGCCGCCCTGCCCGAGCTGCCGGATGCCAAGCGCGCGCGTTACGCCAAAGAATTGGGTTTGACCGCTGAGGACATCGAGCGGCTGGTGGAAGAAAAAGAAAACGCGCAGTTCTTCGAAGCCTGCCTGGCCGCCGCGCCCGCGCTCAGCCCCAAGACCATCGTTAACTGGATGCTGACCGACCTGTTCGGCTGGCTGAACCAGAACAACGCCGCGCTGGCGGCCATCAACCCCACGAGCTTCGTGGAACTGGTGGAAGCAGTCGATAAAAGCGTGATCAACCAAAGCACCGGCAAGGAGGTGCTGGCGGAAATGCTGACCAGCGGCAGGCGCGCGGCGGAGATCATTGACGCCAAGGGGCTGCACCAGATCTCCGACAGCGATCTGATCACCGGGCTGGTGCGCGACGTGCTGCAGGCTTATCCCGATGAGGTGCGGTCCTACCTGGCCGGCAAGGAAACCCTGGCGAATTGGCTGTTCGGCCAGGTGATGAAGGAAGCCAAGGGTAAAGCCAACCCGCAGGTGGTTAAAGAGGAATTGCAGCGCCAGCTGGATGCCATGAAATAGTATTTGCGGTTTCTAAGTTCAAACACCCTGGCTGGTAATGTCAGGGCGTTTTCATTTATATAAAATTCGTGACCGGCTCGATCCTGGTCTCGGGGTAGATCTGCCCCGGCACGGGCGGCATGCAGTTATACACCCAATCCAGGCGTACCTCACCGCAGGGGATACCTGCCGCGCGGCGCATACCCAAATACTCGCCGCGCATCAGCACCGCTTCCATGTTCAGCGACATGCCGAAAACTGCCAGCGGCACGCCCGTGGGGATCGCGCGCAGCTCATCAGCGAAAGGCAAACCGGCGAAAATCAGGCGTTCGCGGTCCAGCGCCTGGGTCTGGATGGCCGGGATGATACGCGGGTAGCCGTCGGTATCCACGTACGAAAGGAATTTCAGGTTATCCAGCACGTTTATAAAGTCGAATGACCAGCGGTTGAGCACTTGCCTGGAACTTTTGCGGCGCAGGGCTTTGGCCAGCATGGTCAGCACTGCTCCGGCGATCACCTGTCCCATCGGCAGCGGCTGCGCGCCATATTGCTCGATCAGGTCCATATAGAAGACCGTGTGCACCCCGAAATAGGCGTTGTAGCGGAACATGGGGATATTGTTATACATATCGTATTCAGGGCCGCAGCGCTTGGTTTCCGTAAAAGACGCCTTTCCGCGCCACATGCATTTATCCAGGGTCATGATCATGAAACCCGTCTTGGGATTCCGGCGGATGAACTCTTTGCTAAGGCCCTCCACGAACTGGCCCCAGATCATCCTGCGCGGTTCAAAGGGCTGCAGGGTGGAAAGCAGGGTCATGTGCGGCAGCCCCTGCGGGTTGATCGTCGCCAGCAGCCCCAGTTTCATGGGCACCGACAGCCTGCGCAGCTCGTCCGGCTGAAATGATGGGTAAACAGTCATACTTCCTCCTTGCTTGCTTCACGATCTTCCAGCAGGGTCGCCCCGCTGGTTTGCACCAGGAGTGCGTCGAGCCCGGATGCGCAGGCCCAGCGCCGGCATTGCTCCAGCTCGTCTTTGGTCATCAGGCGTTCCCGGCTGAAATCCCAATCCAGGCCCAGCCAGCGGTATTTATCGCGGCACAGGTTGTTGAAGGCGCACAGTTCCCAGCGCTCCAGCGCATCCGCCGCGTTTTCCTTTATATAATCTCCAATCGCGGTCAGATTGTGTTCCACAGCTGTGGCGCCCGGGATGAGCGGCGTGCGGATCCACCAGCGTTTCTGCGGATGAGAACGGAAGTGATCCGCCGCGATTTCCATATTATTTAAAACCACGCGGTTGTCACCGCCGGTGTATTTCCTGTGCAGATCGGCATCCAGCAGTTTAATGTCCAGCAGCAGGATATCGATCAGCTCCAGCGCCGCCCGGAAGACCTGCGGGTCGCAAACCGCGCAGGTATCCAGCGCCACGGGCAAGCCGCGGGCGCGCAGCTCGGCCAGCAAGGCCAGGCTGAATTCCGCCTGCTGCAGCGGTTCGCCGCCTGAGAGGGTCACTCCGCCGGCGGATTGCTGGAAGTAAGCGCGGTCTTTTTCCAATTCGGCGGCCAGCGCTGGCACGCTCATGACTGTGCCCAACATCTCCAAAGCCCCACCCGGGCAAGTCAGCACGCAATCCCCGCAGGCATCGCATTTTTCCCGATCGATGCGTATTTCGTCACCAGCTTCGGATAAAGCCCCGCGTGGGCAGACCTGCAGGCAGGTGCGGCAGCCGATGCAGCGCGTTTCGATCCATTGCACCTGTTTACGGGGCGAGATGCTTTCGGGGTTGTGGCACCAGGCGCAGCGCAGCGGGCAGCCCTTGAAGAACACGGTGGTGCGGATGCCCGGGCCGTCCTCGGTGGAGAAACGCTGTAAGTGCAGGATCAGCCCATCCACTAGCACATCTCGTGGCTCTGGCGGGCGATGATCTCGTCCTGCAGTTCCTTGCCGATCTGGGTGAAGTAAGCGTTGTAACCGGTCACGCGCACCAACAGATGGCGGTAGTTTTCCGGGTGGCGCTGCGCGTCGCGCAGCATGTCCACATCCAGGATGTTGATCTGCAGGGCGGTGCCGCCGTTTTCGGCATACCCGCGCAGGAAGGCTTTGAATTTATCGCGATGCTCGCGATCGCGCAGGAAAGCCGGGCTGAAGGTGATGGTATGGCTGCCGCCATTGGGCAGCAGGTTGAAATAATCCTGCCAGATGCCCTTCCCGTCCAGTGCCTTGCCGCCCAGGGCTTTGCCGACCGAATTGGCGTTGGCGGTCGGCCCGTGCGTATCAGCTCCGTTGCAGGGGCACAGCGCGTTGGATAGGAACTTGCCCTGCGGACGGCCGTCCGGGCTGGCTGGCAAGATGAAACTGTCGGCGATCCAGTAATTCCAGCTCAACATGCCCGGCCGGAACTGCCGCCCGGTGGAACGCGTGCGGTATTGCCAGGTTTCTTCCGCCCAGAATTCCATGACTTTATATGCCATGTCATCCGCCGGATTCTCGTCGCGCCCGTACTTGGGCGCCTTGTTGAGCGCTTGGGCTTGCAGTACCTCGTGCCCGGCCCAGTTATCGCGCAGCGCAGTGATCAACTCATCCATGCTGCAAATTTTGCGGTCGTACACCAGGTTTTTCACTGCCAGCAGCGAATCCACCGTGGTGGCGAAGGTCACGCCTTCGATGGTCACGAAGTTGAGTTCGGCGCCGCCCTCGGTCACGTCGCGGCCGGAATCCGCGCAGCCGCGCACCAGGCAGGAAACATACGGCGTGGGTGAAAAACGCGCGCGCACGCTTTCAGATAGCTCGTATTGAGCGACGATGCGTTTGATGATATGGCAGGTTTGGGACTGGTAAGCCGCCCAAAATTCATCCCATGTTTCAAACGCGCGCGGATCGCCGGTGCTGGCGCCCAGGCGGGTGGGTTTTTCGGTCTGCCCGCTCATTTCATCTACGTAAGGAAGCAGGTTATAGCCGTCCGTCAGGGCGAATTCCACCGCCTTGAGCAGGTTCAGGTTGCAATCCACCGTGCCGGAGCGGTCGTTGCCGACCATGGTGTTCTCCAGGCAGCCGACCGGGGCGTAATCGTGCACGTTTTCCATATTAATCAGATGTTCAACGCCCGCTTTGTGCGCCTGCAGCAGCAGCCCGGCCATGGAGCGCTCGTCGAAATTGAGCAGGAACGGCGCGCCCTGCGAGCTGGCAATGGAATCTACAACTTTATCCAGCAACAGGTCGGGGGAGCGCCGGTGCAGGCGCACGTTCGGTTTGGGTTCCAGGATGGGCGACATCTCGTCGATCACTTCCAGTAGCGCGTAGGTCAGGTCGTTACTGGCATCCTGGTAATCGGTCCCCAAACCGGAGATGGTGAAGAGCTGTCCGTAACCGGCGGTGATGCCCTGGTTGCCGCCGGTGCGGATCATGGCGTCGTAGGCCGTGTTGGCATGCATCCAGAAGCATTTGAGAATCTCCTTGCAAAACCCCCTGTCCTTTTCGCTTTTCGCGCTTTTCAGCCAAAACGGATACAGAAACTGGTCCAGGCGGCCGAACGATACGCCCGGGCCGGGGTAGTTCTCATCGCTCATCACCAGCATATGCGTGATCCATAAGGATTGAACGGCTTCCCAGAAATCACGGGCAGGTTCCCAGGGGACGCGCTGCAGCATGTCCGCCATGCGCTGCAATTCGTTTTTACGCAGCGGGTCAACCTCGCGCGCGGCCATTTCGGAACACAACTTGCTGTATTCCGCGGCCAGGTCGCGCGCCATCGTGGCAGCGGTCAGCATGGCGCGCAGCTGCGCGCCGGCATGTCCATTCTTCTCTTTGGGATTCAACGCATCGTATTTTCTTTGTATTTCCGCATGAATGGCTTTCCAGCCTTCGGTTAATACTCGCGCGTAATCCGGGATGAGGTGCCCGCTGGTGGCGCCGGCATTGCCGAAGCCGTGATTGTGGAACCACTTGGTAGCCTGGCGCGTGCCGTGCTTGCTGAAGACCAGTTTTTCATAAGCCGCCGCTTCCTTTTTATTCAGGCAGCAGGAAGTGGCCACGTTGAAGCGCGCCCCGGCGATCAGGTCGCCCGGCAGGATCTCTTTGGGCAGGCAGCGCGCCATGACCTCGCGGTTGAACCAGGCTTTGCGCTCGGGCAGGCTCCACTTCCAGAAATCCGCATGCAGCGGCACAGGTTTGGCAACCTGACGGAAAGAGGAACGGAAGGTCGGGAAAAACGCGTAGGTTTCCGGCACGATATAGAAACTGAGTTCCTCATACTGATAGTCCCAGGGCGTACCGGTGGTCCAGGCGGTGAACTCGTTGTTCCATTTACGTTTCACACCCTGAAAATAATAATCCCGCAGCCATTGGATGCGCGGGGAGAGATTTTGCGGCTGCTTGACCTTGAAACGCGCCGGGTTGATCGTTTGGGTTTCCATTACTTGCTCCTTTCCATCTGTTCATACAGCAGGGCAGTGCCGTGCTCCAGCAAAGACAGCATGATGGCCGCCGCTCGGTCTTCCTCGCCCGCCTGGATGGCTTGAATGAGGTCGCGGTGGAAATCCAGAACGCGGTGGAGTTCGGGTCGGCCCTGGTAGTATTGAAAGAAGCGCCCGGTCAGGTGGGTATAGACGTTGCGGAATGAATTGATGATGAGTGAGTACATCAGATTGCCGGAGGCGCTGGCAATCTGCTGGTGGAAGGCAAAATCCAGCTCGGTCAGTTTGTGAAAATCTGCGGCATCGGTTTGCTCTTCATCGGCAAAGATCTTTTTCAATTCCAGCAGGTGTTCGCGGGAATGCCATCTGGCTGCCAGGCGGGCAGTCTCAACTTCCAATAGCTGGCGCATCTCCACCAGGCTGCGCACAAAATTGGGGTCGAGCGCCTCGTTCTGAAAAGACATCAGCGAAGAAAGCAGCCCGCAGGAGCCATCTTTGCGGTAATCGCTCACGAAGGTGCCGCGGCGTGGTTGGATGGTGACCAGGCCTTTGGAAGACAGATCGACCAGGGCTTCATGCAGGACAATGCGGCTGACCTGCAGCGATTGCGCCAGATTGCGTTCTGAAGGCAAGCGCATGCCGATCTTCCATTCGCCGGAAAGGATTCTGTTTTCCAGCAATTGGACGCAGGCATCCCGCACGCTGGCGACTTTCAAAGGCCCCAAACCTGGATGATCAGACATTGCCATGATATTCTCTGGTATAACCACCAGCCATTCTTACTATAGCAAATTCACGAATAAAGTGCAATAAATACTTGCCGATAATTTATCAGTTAAGGACATTCATCATCTTGACGGTGTATTGAGAAATCTTAAACTATAGTCAGACCATGCAACAATCTGATAGCATTTGTATAGCAAATATTTCCGGGAGTTTTTCATTTTCGAGGAGAGCATAAGATGAATGCCACGACCAACGCGTTTCAAATGGCGCAGCAGCAATTCGATCAAGTCGCCAATCAACTGAATCTGGATCAGCAAGTGCGCGAATATCTGCGCTGGCCGCTGCGCGAATTCCATTTCCGCATCCCGGTGCGCATGGATAACGGGCTCATCCGCGTGTTCAACGGCTTCCGCGTGCAGCACAACGACGCCATCGGCCCCTGCAAAGGCGGCATCCGCTTCCATCCATCCGAAACCATCGATACCGTGCGCGCCCTGGCCACCTGGATGACCTGGAAATGCGCGGTGGCCAACATCCCGCTGGGCGGCGGCAAGGGCGGCGTGGTGGTCGATCCGGCCACCCTGACCAACAGTGAGAAAGAAAGGTTGTGCCGCGGCTACGTTCAACAGATCTGGCGCAACATCGGCCCGCGCCAGGACGTGCCTGCCCCGGACGTGGGCACCACCCCGCAGATGATGGGCTGGATGATGGACGAATATTCCAAACTGGCCGGCCAGTACACGCCTGGCGTGATTACCGGCAAACCGGTCGGCGGCGGCGGTTCGCTGGGCCGCACCGAAGCCACCGGTTACGGCGTGATCTACAACCTACGCGAAGCCATGCTGCGCCTGAAAATAGACCCTGCCAAATGCAGCGCGTCCATTCAAGGCTTCGGCAACGTTGCCCAATACGCGGCTATCGGGTTCCTTGAATTGCTCAAGGGCAAAGTGATGGCTGTTTCTTACTGGGATCGCGACGATCGCACCAGTTACACCGTCAGCCACCCCAAGGGCATCGATCCGCACTTCCTGAAAGGCATCACCGACCAATATGGCTCGATCGACAAGGATAAAGCCAAAGCGCAGGGTTACCAGATCGAGGACGCCAATGCCTGGCTGGCCAAGGATGTGGACGTGCTCATCCCGGCCGCCCTGGAAGGGCAGATCAATGCCGAGACAGTGGAGATGATTTCCAGCAAGGTGCGCATCATCGCCGAAGGCGCCAACGGGCCGACCACGCTCGAAGCGGATGAGCAGTTGAAGAAACGCGGCGTGTTCATGCTGCCGGATTTCCTGTGCAATGCCGGCGGCGTGACCGTTTCCTACTTCGAAAGCGTGCAGAATGATATGAATTACTACTGGACCAACCGCGAAGTGCTGGAGCGTCTGGACGACAAGATCACTACCGCTTTCCACAGCGTGTATGAAATGTATGAAAAAGAAAAGGTT
>Ga0172371_10008732_pt1 | contig 14108 bp, 5 predicted proteins | sample Lak12m_FD_114543 | JGI IMG/M metagenome (GOLD analysis project Ga0172371, IMG submission 114543) | Freshwater microbial communities from Kabuno Bay, South-Kivu, Congo - kab_022012_12m | ecosystem: Environmental > Aquatic > Freshwater > Lake | place: Democratic Republic of the Congo: South-Kivu... | reverse complement strand
GCCGATTAATTCCTGCGGCATTGGGATAATCCCGGTACCAAGATCAGCCTGATGAACCTCGGTTTCTGTTGTAGCAAATTCCATTTTCAGACTGATCCGGAAAGGTTCGTCCAAATCTTCACAATTGTAGATCGCGTCCAGCGTAGAAACATCAAGCGATGAGAGTACACGGTAATTATGCCCAATCCGCGGCTTAGTTATTGGTATTCCAATGTCATAAGCTCTGCGATCTATAACCGGTTCAATTGTTACTGGTCTAGGAGGATCATTTTTGGTAACTCCTACACCGACGCCTTCGGTTTCGAGTTGCTCCCGTAAAACATCCAATAAGTTTTTGGTTCCCAAAACCTCCAAGGTTTGCGTATTATCCGGACCAATTCCGATCATAAGACGTAGCCCCCGCCCAATAACCTGCTCGGGTAAAATTTCTGCCGCAGCAGTAAAAGGCCGCAATCCGAGAACGATAGAAACGCTTCGAACATCCCATCCCTCACGCAACATCATGACGCTGACAATAACCTTAATTTTACTAGTAGGTTCATCTATACTGCGCACGTCCACTCGAGCTGCATCAAGGTCCTTAACATCACCGTATTTATCTGTGTGAATGACTTGCACTTCGTTTTCTTTAAAGCCGAATTCTGTATTCTCAAGTAGGTACTTTCCGATTGCATCTGCATATAAATTTTTATCGGCCATTATGAACAATACCGGTTTAATACCAAAATGTTTAAATACTCTATTGTGTTCTTTCCACCGATCAACTGATGCGTGTATCCAATAACCATATTTTTCAGCTATGTTATCTTTAGTGATACCCTCGGGATCCTTAGCCGGATTCTTACGATCATTCTGTTTGGTTACAATTATTGGAGCTTTTACTATCCTATCCTCCACAGCCTGGGCGAGAGGATAGTCAACTAACGTCCATGGAAAGTACATGCCATGCTGATCTTTGGGTGTGGCAGAAAAATCTAGCCACATCGATAGGCCCTTGGGCATACTGTCGTGTATATCCAAAAGCGAACGGCTCCAAGCCAAATCCTCTTCATGCACATGGTGAGCTTCATCATTTATGACTATTAGACTCGACAGCGATTTTATTCGCTCCAACATTGACCTTTGATCAGACGTCAAGTCTTTGGCAGGTTTCTTGCCAAGTATTGCTTCAATTGCGTTGAGAGGAGTCAACTCTTTATCCTTTGATTCACGTATTTGGTGTATGTTAGTTAAAAATATGTTACCGTACGGATCTGGGTCAATTGTGTCTCCCCGCAATATTACTTTTAGATTCCATGGGCGCCACTCTGGTGGAACCATAGGAAGTTGGTGAAATATTCTATTCCCGGCAAAATCTCTTGCCAGGCGTTGATATACAATCACATTTGGAGCCACGATTAGAAAATTGGGACTAAGATCAGCCGCTTTATTGAACTTGCAGTAAAAATAGCTCCATACTATGGCCATGGCCATCACCCAAGTTTTACCTGAGCCGGTAGCCATTTTGAAAGCGTAGCGGCGCAGGTTATACGGGGGTAAATCCTGTATGCCGACAGCGTTACGCTCAGCGATAAAACGGCGTATTTGCCGTTGGCCTGTCATTGCCGTTTGATATTCAACTGACTTAGATAAGAGATCTTTTTGAGTGATAGTAGCAAATAGGCTGATTAAGTCCTTGATATCGCGATTTTTCAGTATTTCAATAGTATATATAAGTGTTTCAATGGCTTCTCGCTGGCAAAAATAGTACCGAAAAGGTACTGGAAAACCACTGACATGGTGATCGTTTTTGAACCAATAACTTAATAGCTGATGCGTCATCTCAGATACGCCGGGATAATCACTTTCACGCCAATCATCCACCACCTCACGCAATTTGGTTACTAACAGCAGTTGGCTTGGGCGACGACCCGATTCATTGATACTCCAACCAGTCGCGGAAGTTATGTCTTTAACTAAATAACAATCTGGTTTTTCCCAACTCAGCCGCCCTGGAATTTCAGGTAAATCTTTGTCATAGCTAATAATACTATCCGGCATAATTACTTAACCTCCACGATAAAGGCTTGCGACGTATCATTACCGAATATATCAATTACTTTTATAAGAGCGGTGTGTTTCCCTGGTTTATCATATTTATGTTCATCAGTTTCGAGCACCAGACTGCGGTCTTTACGAGTCCGATAAGTTACCCATCCTTGTGTAAATGTATCATTTTGAAAGTCCCAGTCAACTGCCCAGTAATCAATGTAGTCTGACCATTTAGTGATTTTTTGTCGTATCTCATCGGATATTAATTCGGAATTAGGTATATAGAAATCTTTGATTTTGAAAGTAACTTTGCCGGATTTACTGATTGTTTTATCAACTTCTAAATACGCTAATTCAAAGAAGTGGACGTCGCCTTTATCTACAGCCTGCTTTTCCATAGCTTCCCGAGGTATTTGGAGCAGGAGCAGTTTGACCCCTTGTTGCTTGGCTATCTCATGCATTGGCCCACCCTTATGGTATTCATTATTAGGCCCCGCTAGTCCCATTTCCCATTCCCAGCCGAGTACATGCAACTCGGTCTGTTTTAAATGAACGGTTTCGGCAATCGATAAATTTATTTCGTCAATGGTAACTGGTGCATCAATAGCACCAATATGTACCATAGCCCTCGACTTTTTCCCATGTATGTGCATTAAACCGGATATCGGCTGTGCCCCATACAATTTAAGTATAAAAGCTAAATATTCATATATTGCACGTTCAGTAGCAGTTTTATCCCCAAAAGTAACGCCCTGCCAGTATTGCCGCTCATATTTTCCTAGATTTAATACCTCAAAAGGCTTGCTGTGCTCAATGTCAAGAAGACGTTTACGAGTTGTGTGAACTGCAAAACGATTTAAATCGCAGCCTATCCAACGCCGGCCAAGTTTTTCCGCAACAGCGAGTGTCGTACCCGAGCCACAAAAGAAATCAGCAACGAGACTATTCGCATTTGAAGATGCTTCTATTATCCTTGTTAACAATTTTTCCGGTTTTTCTGTCGGAAATGTTGTTACAGTAGATATATGCCTTATACAGTCAGCCCATATATCTTGAACAGGCATACGCTTAGTTTCGTCAGCGTACTTAATAATACGAGGAGTTCCTGAGTCAGTAATTACGATTAACCCTTTGGCCCATAATTGATCAAGATTTTCTTGGCTAAAAGCCCAGTGCCGGCCCCTAGGTGGCGTAATAATCTGATCGCCAAATCGTCGGGCTGGGCCAGCTCCTTTGGCTGCAAGATTATCAATAATATAGTGCCGCCCATCTTTATCAACCAATGGATATAAGCGAGCAGTGTCTTCTTCGCTGCTGTCGCCCCATTGTGGATTGAATGAAAAACTACTTGATTTACTATAAAAATAAATCATATCGTGATTGCGACCAAATCGATGAGCATCCGCGTGACCAGCGGAGCGACGCCATATGATTTGATTGCGGAAATTTGCTAAGCCGAAGATATTATCTAAAAGAATCTTAATATAATGACCAACATGATCATCCATATGAACATAAATACAACCAGTTGGAGACAATAGTCCATACATTTGATATAGTCTGGTATACATCATTGTAAGATACGATTCGATGCCTTTCCCCCAGGTATCGTGGAAAGCTACTCTTTCTAAAATAGATTGCTCCTTGTGTATAGTATCATCTTCTCCCAATTGCACATGCATGCTGAAATCTTCGCCAACGTCAAAAGGAGGATCTATATAAATAAGATCAATTTTACTCGCAAATTTCTCTAACAGAGAACCCATCACTAATAGGTTGTCACCCCATATCAACTTGTTTTTCCATCCTTTATCGAAGGTATCTCCTTCGCTGCCATCGTATAAATCAAAGAGAGATACTTGCTTGCCTTTTTTAGTACGCTCCCTTGATGCACGACTTTCATTGATGGTTTCAATCACCTGGAAAGGCAATTTAATTTTTGGCACTTCTATTACAGCACCAGCATTATCGTACTTTCCCGGCCACACAAGCTCTGTCTTACTTATTTCAATTTTCGCCATTATAGCTATCCTCCCCTGTAATTCCCATGTTTTCAGATATCTCATTAATGTTGGCGTCGTATTCCTCGATAGTCCGCCAGCCTCTATCGTAAAAATATGCATCTACCTGACGGGCCGGATCCTGAATTCGATGAATACAATAATCATCGTGTTGCGCACGTTCTACCACATAAAGCCAGTAGTTTTGTCCTATATCTCCGGCTTTCTCAAATTCTGTTTTTGTAAGGCATACACCCATATCATCCCATTTACCACTACAGGCTTTAACTTCGATATATCGGACAATTCTGCCGAATTCATCCTTGGCTTCGATATCGTAGCCGGGGTTATTCTGCGGCATAACGTGTGGCGTTCTCGGTGGAACTGCTCCCTTTTCCCACTGAACTACTCTTTCTATACCCGCAATCTCAACCTCGGTTCTCTTTTCAATTAACTCTGATGACTCAGCATTTTGACTTCCTCCATGCATAACATAGGAAATTAGCCTTCGGCGGTTTTCACTGGGTACCATTCTGCCCTTTGTCACCGCCGTAGCTTTGTTAGTAGGTGAAGCTGGTATAGTAGCGCTATCCAGTCCCGGCGGTAAAGGGTTCGGCGAAACCACGTCGGTACCAAGAATTGCCTCCACGGCTTTATCAACGCTATCAGCGGTATTCCCCTCAGAAGTTGGATGAATTTGCCGACCTTCTCCTAGTGCGTTCGATTCATCTGGTGATGTTTCTGAAAACCCACCAATACTTTCTATTTCTCGCCCCTCGATATCACCTCCCGTTGGTGTGATGGGTGGAGGAAATCCCAGGTCATCGAGTATCTTTTCGGCATCTTGTATCGTTTTTGCCGATAGAATTTCTTTTATTCCTAAGGCAAAACGACCAGGATCATCTCCAGGAAACAATGCTATGGCCAGTTCTTTGGCAATAGATGCTAGTGGTGTATTATTATTTTCTTTCAAATAATACAGGATATGCTCAGTATAATGCGCTGTCACGTTTTCGGGTTCTCCGTACCAATGGATATCTGGAAGTGCCATTGAAACTAAAAGCCGGCTTACCGATTGGAATTCAAGACGCTCTACCATATCCAGGGAAGATATTGATCGATTTCCCTCCAAGAGCCGGTCTATTTGTGAAACTCTTTCACGAAAGCGATTTCCTAATAAACTATCTGATATAGGATTTGCGGCATCATGAATAGAGTATTCGATAGATTTGCTAAGTGACTTCACGCCAGCTCTCTGCATAGTTCTCCATGATTGATATCTTTTGATGATTCTGCTCTGCTTATTTCTATCAATTCTTTCAGCCAGTCCGGACCTATCTTCCATATATAGCTGTTTAGGCTTTTGAAGATGATTCATTGCGTCTGGAATAACGCCGCTATTAGTAATCTTAATTTGTGCATTATCAATATCGTCTATTTGGCCCGTGTTAAAAGCACAATCAATTAAATCCCAACATGCAAATACTACTTTGTAGTCTTCGTCTCCCAGTTTATTATCATTTAAACCGAATTTATCCTCGATATCTCTCATTACAGCAACCGCATCTTCCCAGTCCGGCTCATCCTTTACCTTAAGTTCATCAAAAATTTTTCGATATTGTTTGAGCCCATCGGATAGTTTGTATCTATATGATCCGAAATTGCTTTTTCGCCAGAATACATTAGATGGTTTTACATAGCCAATAATTGGAATGTAAATGCAGTCTTTTTTAATTAATCTCTGTATCTCACGACGACCATCCCGATAGGCAGTATCATTAACTTTATTAAGAAAATCATTTAAGAAACCATAAACTTCATTGTTGACCTCAACTTTTGATATCGAACTCTGTATAAGATGATCAACGACTTGTTTTACACTGGGTTCGCTTCCGATATCAAGAAAATTAATTAGTTCACTGCAGCTTCTCTGGATTGTTAGGTGTATATTTAAAAAATCCGCTTGTGTTTTGAATAGGTAATCTCGGAATGTAGTATAAATACTCTCCGGTTTATACCATTTTTCAGTGTCGCCATGAGCTGGTAGCCATTCTAATGAACAAAGTTCCTTTAGCTGCTGTTCGGGTTTTTCAATTTTAAAACGTTCACCTAGGTGTCGAAATAAAAGCTCAATATACTTTATTGAATTCAGATTAGGAGGTTTACTAACAGTCTTTTTAATAAGTTTAATAATGTCTTCATAACGAGGTTGCTCACATACGCCAAGAGCTCTGTATAATTGTTTAATTGATTCGGTATTTTCCGTCGGTAATACTGCAGTTGGAGTATCTTTCCCTAGGATTTCCAATATGTTTTCATTAGGAAAGTAAGTGCCCCGCGGTTTATAAAAATTACCGCCTGAACATTCTATTATTTTTATATCTGATAGCGTTTTGATTATCACGGGATTATCTGCTATTTCCCCAAACTTTTTTGCTAAAAGCATTACAGCTTTCCGTTTTTTATTTATGTTTAAATCGGGATCATTAAATGCTATTGGAATATGAGTTTCAGCGTATTTCAAGAGGGATAGCTGATTCGCCCCTAAATCAATTAAGAACTGCGTTCGGTTATTTATTCGTTGAACATCAACAACATAAGTCAAGCCTATTGGATCCTCAAATCCGCCAGGTAGCACAAGGTCCTTTAGTGGGCTAAGACCAGAATGACTTGGAAATATTGGCAATGCACTTAATTTTGCTTTAAGTTGCGGTGAATTTACTATTTCAGTTGACCGTGATTCAAACCAGCTCAGCAATTGCATTGGGCCTAGCAGGATATCTTTGATAGCGTTTGTTAGCAACTCATAAGACATATTGACAAGCTGGTTGCAGGCGGATTCAGCATCGAAGTTGGGACAAAGACGAGCAATGAAATCATAACTAGCAGTTTCCGCGTTTATAAACGGAATGTTAGGGTCCAGCCCTCCAAACAATCTAATTGTTTCTTCGTCGGCTCTGAAAATTTCGCGACATGGCCATAGCGAATTATCAAAACCTTGGGCTAACGCGCAACCCGCCGTTTCAGCTTCATATATTTTCTGATTCTCTTCCTTACGTTTCCTTTTGAGTAACAGATCAATCTCGCGAAATAGTATATGGCGAGCTTCAGGAGTGCTTATATATGATGGCAATTCATTAAGAGGGGTTTGCTTATTCAGTCCAAGTTCAGTTAATTTCTCTGTGATATGATTAATATCTAACAACAGGACGCCTAATTCGGGTCCTCTTAATAGGTTTTGATACGATTTCAAATCAATATTGACAATATTGAGATTCATTTTTTCCAGGACAGGAATAGCTTCTTCTTCTTCTTCTTTTTCCAGCAAATATGTGTCCGATGCTATCAGCCATTCTTTCTTAGTCGAATAAATAATATGCGCTTGCTTCAAAACAGGTTTGGTCAGTTCCCAGAATTTGGCAAAAACTGCTTTTTTAGGATACTTGCTTGAATCAGCAGCCACTTTCTGCAAGATTTCTAATAAATTCCAAAGGCGAATATGCCCAAGCTGGTTTGGTAATTCACTAAATTTATCTTTAGTGACGACCGCTGCGGCTTCAATTGCAGCCCTATTCCATTCGGACTGGTAATCATCTTCAAATATAATTCCTTTCCTGTCATTTGTAGGAAAGAAATCAGCATTTATATGAAATGGCAGGCCGGACTCATGTTGTGTTGGCAGTGTTGCGTACAAGAATCCTGTCTCCGAAGTATCGAGGGGTAATGCAATGCTGACCTTGTCACTTCTCTTCGGTTCTATTAGATTAGCATATCGTTTTTTCAATAATCCTGCGGATTCCTGGAAAGCACCCGAGAGCAGAAGAAAAGTGTGCGTTTCTTCGTCGTTAATAAGGAGCTCATTATTTGATAGAATCCGCTCAATGAGTTGTACTCGTTTTGTATTTCGTTTTAACTCGATGTAATTTAGTCTCTTAAGAAAAATCATGGATCGACTTATTGATCCCTTGATTTCATTAAAGAATTTGTCCGGAGTATCAGGGGCAACTGCCTCAGACTTCAACCGGTTACGCAAAATGCTGTGGGGATCAGTAGCCCAGGGTAAAATAAATCGGGTTTTTGGCAACTTCGGATCTTGACATCGTGGGCATCCACCGCATATTTCGATTCTCTTTTCAGCTGATTCCTCTTCATGTATTTTCCAATGATGACCGGAGGAAATAAATTCCGGCTGATCCGTAATTTGATAAACAGCAATAAACCCGATACCAAACGCACCTGTGGTGCCCTCCTGGCTTCTTTTGTCGCCGCTGGCGACGTGGCGAAAGCGATGAAAATCACAGCGATGACCTCCCATGATTTTCCACGGGCATTCATCTGATTCAGTAGAGCCACAGTCCGAAAAAGTCCCATTATTATCAACTATTAAGGCATCTTCACAAACATCAAAAACAATAGTATCCGCATTTTGGGCATCGTCGGCATTCTGGATAAGCTCATTTGCCAATGTAGTAAAACCTTGCAGATCACGAAGTTTTCCTCCAAGATCGGCTAAATAATCTATGTCTCTTGATAAAAAGCGTGGCTGAGATGCCTTAGCAGTCATCCTAATTACACCTCCACTCTACAGAAGTACTTAAGATCGCATTCTCTACAGATCTTTGGATCACGATCCTTAGCTATATTGAAATCTTTGGCCTTTATTTTAGAAACAATGTTGTCAAAGCGAAGTCCAGCATTAGTGACAAGTTCCGGCTTGTAGCTAAACTCCATCAATGCACTTTCTTTCGTTGATTCTGACGTCCAATACAAAAACATTCTATCTACATGCTTCCCGTATCTCTGTTCTAATATGTAAGCGTAGTTGCAAAGCTGGGATTCATAACTTGTTGGAAGATCAGACGTATTTGCTGGTTTGGCTGCCGTTTTAAAATCTAACAATTGTAGTCTGCCATCTTGACCTTGAAGAAGATCAACTTTGCCCGCCAAAATATAACCTTCCTTTTCAACGGAAACATCCACTTCCGTTTCTATGATGGTCTGCATCTCTTCCTGGTTCTGTTTAAAATAATTCATCACATGTGTAAAGGCTATATCTTTTGTAGCTCGACCTATTGGACGCACATCTGTGAGAGTCAGAAAATAAAAGGTTTGATCAAATAATTGCCGAATCTTTCTTTCATTGAGTTCAGCTATCTTTCCATCCAGTACACGACGGTGAATTTCCTCAATGGTCTGATGTACCAGCAATCCAAAGAAGATTACTGCCGAACGGGAAGGCGTGAAATCATACTCACGGAAAAATTGGTACTGCCTTGGGCATGTTTCGTAAATCATAAGATCGCCGGTAAAACTAAACGATCGTTTGACCGGCATACGGTCTTTAAAAACGAAATTTTGTGCGGACAGTAATTCTTTTTCAACATATGGCCATTGTGGTAGACCCTGCCAAATTGGCGCAAAATAGTCCTTTGGCTGGCTATTAGCGGACAAAACAAGTATCTTCATAGGCCTGGAAAAGGCAACATAATGAAGTCGCATTCGATCAAATTCTGTAATACGCTCTTCTGGTTCGAATAGAGGCCTTTGATAATAAATACTTAAATCCCTATCAACTTGTTTTGGCGATGATAATTGTTTATCTAGGGAGTTCACGACTACAACAGGGAACTCCAATCCTTTAGATTGATGTATCGTCATTATCTGGACATAGCCCTTTGGGAAAGGTTGCTCTGGATCCTCATAATCGTTTATTCCTCCATCATAAAGAAGACGGAAAAAACTATTAAAAAGGTGAAAACGCAAATATTCACGATTTGCGTAGGTTATAACTGTATAGTGGTAATAGTTTTGAAATGCATTAATTAGCTGAGAAAAAATTGCCAGATTTCTTGCTCTGTTCTCGTCCAGTACGAAATTGTTAAAAGGTGACAGAGCAAGTAATCGGTAAAAGTAGTCGGCTGGTCTAAAATCAAGGCTCTTGCCTTTTATTAAGTTCAGGATATCATGCACAAAACCCCTTATTAGTTCTGATAATGGATTATTACCGCCATAATTATGCCCCAACTCTTTAATACAGTCATCGATGTAATTAGCCAAATGGATTAAAGCAGGTCCTTGAAGTTTCCCGCGACCATCTGCATACCAACCAAAGATCACCGCAAAACAGGCCATCATGAGTCGTATTTCTTCGTTATCAAAGAAACCTCGGGCCCGTGGGCAGAAGGCCGGTATTCCCTTGGCTGCTAATGCCCAAATATAATGTCCACTATATTCGTTCCGGACGCTGTGTAATAACAACGCAACCTGATTATAATCCTGAATAACATCGTGGTCTTTTAAGAAGGCGACCATTTCAGCAAAACGACCAGCCTCATCGTCTTTATCTTTGCCCCATATTGAAAAGATCGATGGGTAGTTCGGATGTTCTGCAATTTCATCCGGCACAACATTTTTTTCATAACGAAACGGCATACCGGCAGGATTAGCCCAATTCGCAGATGCCATCCATTTGTTATATGCTTCAACAATTAAACGATGAGACCTATAATTGATGTTTAAATTTTCTATGATTTCTTGAGCTTTGCATTGAGGGAAATGAGTTGGAAACTCTAAAATATTTCGAACCGTAGCTCCGCGAAACCTGTAAAGACTTTGATCCTCGTCGCCTACAACACAAAGATTCTTGTTTTTTTCAGAAAGCTTTAATAGAATCTGCTCCTGTATGAAGTTTGTGTCTTGATACTCATCAACCATAATGTACTTAATATCGTTATTAAGTAACTCCACCAGACTCGGTTTACTGAGAATATTTTCAAAAACCACTTTTTGTAGATGGGCAAAATCGATGCAATTATTACGCAGCAAATACTTCTCATATGCTTGAAAAGCAATACCCATTTGCTTAATGAATTCGTTATCAGATTCTTGCAGCTTATTTGAATCCACAAGTTCTTCAGCTAATTTATTGAAATAATCCCTCATACCTTCAATTGCTGTCCATTTTGTTTTCCATTTTCCAAGATGAAGGTCATTAATTGGCGGACCGGCAATTTTGTCAAAATGATCATTGATAAAAAGCAACTGTGTAAGATCGTCAAGTGTTTCGTAATTATTACCAAGTGGCGTGTGGTGCCTGTAAGTAGTTATTAGTTGGTTACACAATCCATGAATGGTTGAAACCTTCAGCTCGGAAAGATCGCCTTGATATTCGGTTTTATTTGCTGCTGCTGATATGCGGTCGCGTAATTCAAATGCTGCTTTTTCGGTGAAAGTACACAGCACCAATTCACGGGGAATAGCCTTTTTAAGCAGTAATAGATTTACTGCTCGTAAAACAAGACTCAAAGTTTTCCCGGAACCTGGTCCAGCGATAACTAAGAGAGGGCCATTATCATGTTCGATAATTCTCTTTTGGTGATCATTAAGATTGGGATACTGTTCAAGAATTGATGAAACGATAGTCACAATAAGCCCTCTTTACGAAAACTGAATACATCATCCGTTGTGACAACAACATGATCAATCAATTTCAATTGTACGGTTGCTGCAGCCAGTGCAAGTGATCGTGTTAGCAACTTATCATGCTCTGTTGGTTGAACATTGCCGTTAGTATGATTATGAGCGCACATTATGGCAGCCGCGCCGCGCCTTAACGCAGATACAATTACCTTTCTCGGATAGATTGTTGCTTTATCAATTGTTCCTTCCTCTAGTGTCTCAATGCCATTATGTTGAAGTCTATAATCAGAGGTAAGGTAGGCCACCTGAAATATCTCATTTGGCTGATTGCCAAGTTTTATGCGCCAATACTGATAAATATATTCAGGATTTATAAATGAATCAGTTCCTTCAGACTTCTGCGATAGATAAAGCGCTGCTGTCTCTCTAATTATATGGAGAGCAATTGGAGCAACCTTTCCAAGGCCAGTAATTGATTCAATATCTGCTTTTGGAGCTTCTAAAATTCCCCGTAGATTTTTAAATCGAGAGATCAGTTGTTTCGCAGGTTTCTTTACATCAGATCTCGGGATGGCAAGTGTTAATAATAATTCAACGATTTCGTATTCAGCCATCCCTTTAAAACCGCTAATTACAAACCGATTACGTAATCGGCGCCGATGTCCCCAAAAATGAGGTTCACTACTCACTCAACCAATCCCACCTGTTTACCTGTCGGAATATCGGAATATAGCTAATAATTATATATACATATCCGAAGAAGTCAATCATTGCGCATGATTAAAAAGAACTATTAATTAGTTGCTGCTCATTAAGGCGTACCTAATACTAAGGCACAAGGTGATAAATAGTAGGGATGCAATAGAATTGTATAATTTGCCTGACTTGGTAGAACACCGAGATAAATAAGCAGTTCCGGAGCGTCCTATACATCATAATGAGTAATGGCGGGAGTGTTATCATAACTGGACGTGCCTCCACCGGTATAGATACTTTAATAATTATTTCCAGCTTGTAACCGGTGGGGCTCCCTAAGGCCATTCTGCGGTATGGGGATTGTCTTTGCGGAAGATCTTCAGCACAGACGTGATTATGGGAGCGAAAGCAGAAAAGTTAACCGTTGGTCTTTATTGTATCGGCCTGCCTTTTGTCGTGATAAAATTATGATGTATTAAGTCGGACCAGCAGGTGTTAATGGTAGCAATTCTGTTCTAGAAGGAGTTTATGAAGGATGGCTTCACAATGATCGGATTGAGTATCTATCCTGGCGTTTTTGCGGACGCGGACGGCGGCAGGACGGAGCGACTCACCCACCATGCTGAAAAACAAAAGATCTTCGGCTGGTTCTGTACTTACACCCCTATCGAGATAATTCATGCGGCCGGGTTTATGCCAGTGAGAATTCATGGGGGGACGATAACGGTCGAGAAGGCGGGAGCACTGGTCCCCAACTTCGTCTGTCCATACATGCGCACTTCGCTGGAAAGGGCGATGCGAGGCGAGTACAAATACCTCTCGGGTGTGATACAGGGATACACCTGCGACATATCCTGCGGAATGATGAATATCTGGGCGGAGAATAGCGGACTAAAAACTTTCCACACCGTGCCGCTGCCATACAATACAAACGACAGTGCCAGGGATTTCTACAGGAAGACGCTCAGTGAGCTGATCGATAAGCTCAACGCGGCAGGCGGCAAATTCGATATGGCTTCACTCGATCGGTCGCTGGACCTTTACGCGGAGATAAGGAAGAACCTGCTGCGACTGCATGAACTTCGGCGTCAGAATATATTCACTCCGCCGGCGCGTGACTTTTACACGATAATGGAGGCCGGGTTCTGCACGCCGCCGGAGGAGTACCTGGAACATCTGATTGAGCTTGTGGATGAGGTCGAAAAACTCAAGAGCAATCCGGTCGGCGGTGTGCCTGTGCTGGTATCGGGCAGCATCGTGGAGCAGATGTGGATATTCGACCTGCTGGAGGCGGCGGGTGGACGCGTTGTGGCGGACGACCTATGCAACGGACGACGTTTCTGCGACCCGAACGACGGACAGGGCGCGGACCCGCTGGACCGGCTGATCGACCGCTATATGCATCGCTTCCCCTGCCCGGCGCGATCGATCGTGGACGACCGCGTGCCGAGAGTGAAGCAACTGGTCGAGGAATCGGGCGCAAAGGGCGTCATCTTCCTCTTCCAGAAGTTCTGCACACCGCACCTGGCCGATTACCCGGCGCTGTCCGCGGCGCTGAGGGACGACGGCATTGCGGTGCTGCCGATCGAGATGGACGAGAGCGGCAACATCGAGGGGCAGCTCAAGACGCGCTTCGGCGCCTTCTTCGAGATGATAAATGGATAATACGCAGAAAACGGGAAAATCGACCAAACGGCTGGCCACGGCCAGGGAACTGCAGCAGATCGTGGCCGAGTTCTACCTGGAGGGCCACGAGGCCAAGCGCACGGGCAAGCCGGTGGGCTGGATGCCGCCTATGAACGGACTGATCGAGATCTTCTACGCCATGGACCTGCAGCCGTCCTTCCCCGAGAACTGGTCGCCCGTCTGCGCCGCCTTCGGACTGATTCACAAGAACTACATGACCGCCGAGTCCATGGGCTTCTCGCCGGACCTGTGCGGATACCTGCGCAACTGCGTGGG
>Ga0172371_10008731_pt1 | contig 14109 bp, 9 predicted proteins | sample Lak12m_FD_114543 | JGI IMG/M metagenome (GOLD analysis project Ga0172371, IMG submission 114543) | Freshwater microbial communities from Kabuno Bay, South-Kivu, Congo - kab_022012_12m | ecosystem: Environmental > Aquatic > Freshwater > Lake | place: Democratic Republic of the Congo: South-Kivu... | reverse complement strand
CGAACGCCCCCGCGGCCATGCCCACGAGGCCGTGGGCGCTCCAGCCGGATGACCGGGGACTGCGCGGTCGCAGGGCGCGGTACCGGCCAATGCTCTACGACGGACGTGGAATCGGTATGAGGCAGGTTCCCGGCCAGGCCGGGAACGCCTGGAGGGCGGGTCCTCCGTAATCCGCCGCCGGGATGCGGAGATCCCGGCCTCCAGACCGGTGGGAGCCCTTGGCGGTCCGAGGCGGAGCTTCGCCAGCCGCATGGCCGCTGGCCTGGCGGGCATCTTGCTCTTGGGCGCGGGTCCGAGTATGATGAGTGCAGGTGCATCGGTCCAGGCCAAGGAGTCGATATGTGGCGTGCGCGATGGCTTTCTGTAGTCCTGGCGACGCTGGCCCTGGTCGCCAGCGGCTGTGTGAGCCGCACGACGACGCGTCAGAAGCGCCTCTCCGAGATGAGACAGGGCAACGCCGATGGCCAGGTCGTCACCAGGCAGACGATCTGGATCTGGCAGGCCGAGTTCTGGAACCCCTGATACCGGCCGCGCGGCCGCACCAACGCGAGAGTCCGGCCAGAGTCCCGGGGGCGGCGGGCAGACGAGCCTGGTCCCGCCTCACGGCGCCGGCCCCAGGGCCGCGGCCAGGCTGGCCACGAAGCGGGAGCAGTCCGCGATCCGCTCGTCCGTCGAACCTGGCCCGGCCATGCGCCGAACGAGGGCACTGCCCACGACGACGCCGTCGGCATGGGCCGCCACGGCCCTGGCCATGTCCGGAGAGGAGATCCCGAAGCCGGCCACCACCGGTACCGGGCTCACGGCGCGCACCTGGTCCAGCAGGGCGCCCAGGTCCGCAGGGAGTTCAGCGCGGGCACCGGTTACGCCGGTCACCGTGATGCAGTAGACGAAGCCGGCCGCCGTCGCCGTGATGCGGGCAAGGCGCGCCGGTGGCGTCGTGGGCGCCACCAGCCGGATGACGGGCAGCCCGGAACGATCCAGCACCGGCTCCACCTCCGCCAGCTCCTCGAAGGGCACGTCCACGAGCAGGACACCGTCCACGCCGGCAGCCGCCGCGGCCACCGCCAGGCGCTCGATCCCGAACTGGTAGATGACGTTGTAGTAACTGAACAGCACCAGCGGGACAGGACAGGTCTTCCTGACCTCCCGGACCAGGTCCAGGACCCCGGCCAGGGTCGCGCCGGAAGCCAGGGCACGCTGGCTGGCTTCCTGAATCGTGGGGCCGTCGGCCATGGGGTCCGAGAAGGGCACCCCCAGCTCCACGATGTCGGCCCCGGCCGCGGCGATGGCAGTCACCAGGCGGGCGCTGGTCGCCAGATCGGGGTCGCCAGCACTGACGAAACTGACCAGGGCTTTGCGGCCGGTGTTGCGGCACGCCTGGAAGGCATGGTCAAGGCGGTTCATGCGGACGCCTTTCTCACTGCAGGCCCAAGCGCTGTTTGGCGTTGGCCACGTTATCCATATCCTTGTCGCCGCGGCCGGACAGGTTGACGATGAGGATCTGGTCCGGCCGCATTCCCGGGGCCCGGCGAATGGCCTCCGCCACCGCGTGGGCGCTCTCGAGGGCGGGGATGATGCCTTCGGTACGGCAGAGCAGGTCGAAGGCGGCGATGGCCTCGCGGTCGTTGATCGTGCCGTACGTGGCTCGACCGGTGTCGTGGAGATAGGCGTGTTCGGGGCCCACCCCGGGGTAGTCGAGGCCGGCCGATACCGAGTGGGTGTTGCGGATCTGGCCATCCTGGTCCTGGAGCAGGTAGGTCTTGTTACCGTGCAGGATGCCGACGCGTCCCGCGCAGATGCTGGCCGCATGCTGCCCGGTCTCGATCCCGTGCCCGCCGGCCTCGACCCCGATGAGGGCAACCGCCAGGTCGTCGATGAACCCGGCGAAGAGGCCCATGGCATTGCTGCCGCCGCCGACGCAGGCGATGGCCGCATCGGGCAGGCGTCCCTCTTTCTCCAGGATCTGGCGGCGGGCTTCCTGGCCGATGACGGACTGGAAGAACCGCACCATGGCCGGGTACGGATGGGGCCCGGCCACGGTCCCGATCACGTAGAACGTCGTCCGCACGGTCGCCACCCAGTTGCGCAGGGCCTCGTTCATGGCGTCCTTGAGCGTGCCCGTGCCGCTGGCCACCGGCACCACCCGCGCACCCAGGACCTTCATGCGCTGGACGTTGGGGGCCTGCCGCTCGATGTCCTCCGTCCCCATGAACACATCGCACTCCATGCCCAGCAGGGCCGCGATGGTGGCAGTGGCGACGCCGTGCATGCCGGCGCCCGTCTCGGCGATGAGCCGGGGCTTGCGCATACGGCGCGCCAGCAGGCCCTGGCCGAGGGTGTTGTTGACCTTGTGCGCGCCGGTGTGGTTCAGGTCCTCGCGTTTGAGGTAGATGCGGGCGCCGCCACAGTGCTCCGAGAGCCGGCGCGCGAAGTAGAGAGGCGACTCCCGCCCGACGTAGTCCCGGAGCAAGCCGTGGAACTCGTCCAGGAAGGCCGGCTCATCCCGGCAGGCCTCGAATACGGCCGTCAACTCCTGGAGCGCAGGCATGAGCGTCTCGGCCACGTACTGCCCGCCATAGATGCCGTAATGACCGGTTGTCGACATGCGTCACTCTCCGCTCTACAACCACCCGTGACCCCACGGGCCTTCAGTGTGGGAGGCGCGCTCCGTCGCGGCGACTCGCTCGACTTGCCCGCGGTCGCGCCGGCATTCTCAAGGCCCCCACGGCTCGATGCCATGGGCCGCCTCCCGGGCTGCTGCGACGAAGTCCCGCAGTCGCCCGGCATCCTTGATACCCGGGATGATCTCAACGCCGGTGCTGACATCCACGCCCCAGGGCCGAACCTGGCATACGCCGTCGGCGACGTTCCCAGGGGTCAGCCCACCCGCCAGGAGCACCGGCCGGCGACGAGCCAGGGTTGCGGCCAGCGACCAGTCGCAGAGCCTTCCCGTGCCGCCATGGTCTGCCGTGCCGGAGGCGTCGACGACGAGGCGTTCCGCGGGCGACGGCATGGCCACCTCGATGTCCGCAAGCGTGTTCAGGCTGACGGCCTGCCAGGCCCGCGCGGCGGTGAACTCAGCCACCATGGCCCGGGTCTCGTCGCCGTGGAATTGGATGACGTGCAGCCCTCCGGCAGCCACCGCCTGCCCGACCCTCTCCGGGGCGGCATTCACCACGACCCCGATGCGCAGGACCCCCGCCGGGACGCCGGCCGTCAGCCCGGCCAGCCGCGCCAGGGACACATAGCGCCGCGAGCGCTCGTAGAGTACGAAGCCCACCGCATCGGCGCCGGCGGCCACCGCGGCGGCCACGTCCTCGGGTCGGGTCAGGCCGCAGATCTTGACGCACAGGGTCATGGGCCAGCCACTCCCGGCGCCCGGGGGCACGCGTCCAGCAAGCCCCGCAACGCCACGCCCGGAAGGGCCGCCCGCATCAGCGTCTCGCCGATGAGAAAGGCGTCGGCCCCTGCCGCCATGAGCTGGCCCATGTCAGCGCCGTTGCGGATGCCGCTCTCGGCCACCCGGAGAACGCCTTGGGGGACCCGCGCGATGAGCTCGGCCGTAGCCGACAGGTCTGTGTGAAACGTCTTCAGGTCGCGGCTGTTGACGCCCACGATGTGGGCCCCGGCGGCCAACACCATCTCCAGCTCCGCCGGGTCGTGGACCTCGCTCAGGACGTCGAGCCCGAGAGAACGGGCGGCTCGGTACAGCCGGGCGTAGTCCTGCGGTAGAAGGGCAGCCGCGATCAGCAGCACGGCCGAGGCACCCCACTCGACGGCCTCCTCCAGTTGCACCTCATGGACAATGAAGTCCTTGCGCAGCAGTGGGATGGAGACTGCCTTCGCGGCCTGCTGAAGGGCCTCTGGCGAGCCCTGGAAGAAGTGCGGTTCGGTCAGGACCGACAGCGCCGCGGCGCCGGCGCCGGCCAGCCCGACAGCCAGCTCCCGTGGCGCAAAGGACGCGCGGATCAGCCCCTTGGATGGAGAGGCCTTCTTGAGTTCGGCGATGACCCTGGCGGGCTGCCCGGGGCGTGGACGCAGTGCCGCCGCGAAGGAGGGCCGGGGCTGGGCTGCGGCGGCCGCGGGCAGCCTGACCGGCAGGCCGTCGGGGAACCGCCGGGCCAGGTCGCTGCGGGTGCGCTGCACGATCTGGTCGAGAAGGCTCATCCGCCACGGCTCTCGCGGACCAGGACCTCGAGCTTCTCCAGGGCGGCCCCGGAGTCCATGGCGACCGTCGCTCGCTCGATGCCTTCCGGCAGCGAGTCGGCCAGCTCGCCAGCCACGATGGCAGCGCCGGCGTTGAGCAGGACCACGGCGCGCGCGCCCCCCTTGATAGACCCGTCCAGGATGCCGCGCAGCAGGGCGGCGTTCTGCTCGGGGGTCCCACCGGCCAGGTCGGACAACGGGAAGACCTCCTTCAGCAGCATCTCGGCGTCGACCGTGTAGGTCTTCACCAGGCCGTCGCGCAGCTCGCTGACGCGCGTCGTGCCGCAGGGGCTGAGCTCATCCAGGCCGGGGTCGCCGTGGACGACCAGCGCGCGCCGGGAGCCCAGGTGCCGAAGGGCCTCGGCGAACATCTCCGTGAGTTCGGGCGCATAGACACCCAGCACCTGCCCCGTAGCGGCGGCCGGGTTCGTCAACGGCCCCAGCATGTTGAAGAGGGTCCGGATGCCGAGCTGGCGCCGCGCCGGCATGACGTGCTTCATGGCGGGGTGCATGGCCGGGGCGAAGAGGAAACCGATGCCGTGTTCCTGCAGGCACTGCTCCATGGCCATCGGCTTGCACTCGAGGTTGAAACCGAGGGCGGCGAGGACGTCGGCCGAACCGCACCGGCTGGTGATGGCCCGGTTCCCGTGCTTGGCCACACAGACCCCGGCACCGGCCGCAACGAAGGCGGCGGTGGTGGAGATGTTGAAGGTACCGGCCCCATCGCCACCGGTGCCGCAGGTATCCACGACGCGCCGCCCGCCGGCGTTGATGAACGCCGCATGGCGCCGCATGACCGCCGCGGCGCCGCAGATCTCCGCCACGGTCTCGCCCTTCATCCGCAGGGCCGTGAGAAAGGCCCCGATCTGGGCGTCCGTCGCGTGGCCGCCCATGACGTGGTTCATGACCACGGTGACCTCGCGGGCGCTGAGGTCGTGACGGGCGATCAGGTGGTTGAGGACATCGGTGAACATGCTGGGACCGCTTTCCTGGGTTGCCGGAAGCCGTGGGCTCACTGCGCCGCGACCGTGCCGGTCAGGGTGATGAAGTTGGCCAGCAGCCGTTTGCCGGCCGGGGTCAGGACCGACTCCGGGTGGAACTGGATGCCCTCGGTCGGGTGAACCCGGTGACGCAGGCCCATGACCTCGCCATCGGGCGCCTCGGCCGTCACCACCAGACAGTCCGGCAGCGACTCCCGCTCCACCGCCAACGAGTGGTAGCGAGTGGCCGTCATCGGGGAACGGATGCCCGCGAAGACACCCTTGCCATCGTGGGTGACGGCGGACACCTTGCCGTGCATCACCGCCTTGGCCTTGACCACCCGGCCGCCAAAGGCCGCCCCGATGGCCTGGTGCCCCAGGCAGACCCCGAGGATGGGCAGACAGCCGCTGGCCGCCTGGATCAGGGGGACGATGATGCCGGCGTCCTCGGGGCGGCACGGCCCCGGCGAGATGATCAGCCCGCGGGGCTCCATGGCCAGGACCTCTGCCACGGTCACCTCGTCGTTGCGCCGCACCACGGTCTCGCACTGCATCTCGCCGAGGTACTGCACCAGGTTGTAGGTGAAAGAGTCGTAGTTGTCGATCATCAGGACCATCGCCGACGTCCTCCGTCAGAGGGCCAGTCCCCTGGCCGCCAGTTCCAGCGCCCGGACCATGCCGCGGGCCTTGTGGCACGTCTCCTGGTACTCCTTCTCGGGATCGGAGTCGTAGACGATCCCTGCCCCGGCCTGGACCGCGACCCGGTGACCCTCAATCTCGAGCGTGCGGATGGTGATGGCCAGGTCCATGTTCCCATCATAGCCGATGTATCCCACGGCTCCCCCATAGGCCCCGCGCGGCTGGGGTTCGAGTTCGTGGATGATCTCCATGGCCCGGATCTTGGGCGCGCCGCTCAGAGTCCCGGCGGGGAAGGTCGCCCGGATGAGGTCGAAGGCGTCCCGGCCCTCGGCCAGCGTGGCCTGCACGGTGGAGACGATGTGCATGACATGGCTATAGCGCTCGATGGTCATGAAGTCCTTGACCTGCACGCTGCCGGACGCCGCCACCCGCCCCAGGTCGTTCCGCCCCAGGTCGACCAGCATCACGTGCTCGGCCCGCTCCTTCTCGTCGCTCAGCAGTTCGTCGGCCAGGGCCCGGTCCTCCTGTTCCGTGGCCCCCCTCGGCCGCGTCCCGGCGATGGGACGCAGCTCTGCCCGGTCCCCGGTCAGGCGGACCATCACCTCCGGGCTGGACCCCACCAGCAGGCGGTCACCGGTCTTGAGGTAGAACGTGTAGGGCGAGGGGTTGACCAACCGCAGGGCCCGGTAGAGCGTGACCGGGTCCGCCGGTAGCTCGCCGCTGAAACGCTGCGACAGGACGGCCTGGATGATATCCCCAGCACTGATGTAGTCCCGGGCCCGCCGGACCATGTCGCGGAACTGCTCGGGGCTGACGTTCGACTCCAGCCCGGGTTGCGCTCCGGTGATCCGGGGCCGCAGATCCACCGGCGTCATCAGGCGCTCCTCGATCGCCATGATCCGCCGGACCGCGTCCTGGTAGGCCGCCTTCGGGCTGGCAAAGGCCCCCGGCCGCGCCGCCGCCACAATCTTCATCGTGTGCCGGACATTGTCGAAGACGATCATGGTGTCCGTCAGCATGAAGCAGGCCGTCGGACCCGCCTCCGCCACCTTCGGGGCCGGCAGACGCTCGAACTCGGACACCGTCTCGTAACTCAGGTAGCCCACCGCGCCACCGACGAACCGCGGCAGTTCGGGCAGCAGAACCGGCGTCGTGCGGGCCATCACCCCCCGCAGCGCCGCAATCCCGCGGTCCGGGCCGGCCAGCTCCGTGGTCACACCGTCAGCATCCGTGCTGAAGGCGCACCCCCCTGCCACCGTGAACAGCGTGTGGGGCTGGATGCCGATGAACGAGTAACGCGCCCAGCGCATGCCACCCTCCACACTCTCCAGCAGAAACATGCGCGGGTCCCGCGCAAAACGCGCCGCCACCGAGACCGGCGTCTCGACGTCCGCCAGGTGCTCCCGGTAGACCGGAACCAGATTGCCCCGCCCACACAGGGCCTCAAACTCCTGCAGCGTCGGCGTGATCATGCGTTCACCTGCGTCGGCCCGATCCCCCTGCACTCCGACCCCGGAAAAGACTCGGCCCGGGCTGCCCACGGAATCCGCAGCCCGGGCCGAATAGACCTCACAGCGCTACGGCCTTCCCTGGCCGTACCACCACCACCACTGCCACCCTGCCTGGACTGCCTCGCGCATTCTGCCCAACCTGACTGCCCGCGCTCTGTTTTCTTGTTTCGCTACAATAGAACATAGCGAGCGGGCTCTGCCTGTCAAGAAGGCGGGAACCAAAAAAGTGGAAGCGGACGGGCCTCTGCGCCGCGGGCCGAGCCCGGGCTACCAGGCGAGGGCTTGGCCGTACCCCTTGGCGGAGAATAGCTGTAGCGTTGCCCAGCCGCCTTCGAGCGGGATGACGGTGGTCTTGATCTTGATGCCGGCCGCCGCGGGGTCACTCGGGTCGGCCGCCAGGGAGACGGTCGCCGAGCGGCCGGCGGCCTTGCCCTTGACGAGGTAGTCGTAGTCCACCCCATGGCTGAGGGTAAGCCGGGCCGTGCCGGTGACGGCCGTGGTGGTGGTGCGGAGCTGGAACTGCAGAGTCCAGGATCCGTCCATGGAGCCGGGGACGGCCAGGACGATGGGCCCGGAGACGGGTGTGGTGATGGCGCCCGTCTTGAGGCTGCCGCTCAGCACGCCCGTAAGCCGTCGGTTGCCGGGGTCCAGGGTCAGGGTCAGCGTCATGGAGGCCGAGGTCGTGCGGCCGGGGTCTGACCCCTTCAGAGTGATCTTGGCGGAGGTCACTCCACCAGCCCCCTTGACGGTGCCTTTGACCGGCATGGTGACGAGGGTGTCCTTGGCGACGGTGAGGGTGGCGATGCCGGTGAGCTTGCCCTTGGTGTCGTGGACCCAGTTCATGGCCAGCGGGTGACCCGCGACGGTCGTGGCATAGGCCCCCGAGAAGTCCCAGAGGCCCTTGGCCGGGCTGCTGACGAGCGCCAGGAACGCGCCGTTCGGCGAAACGGAGGTCGCCGCACGGAAGCTGGCGGTGAGCGTGGTGTCGGCCGTGACGTTGGTCAGGGCGCGGGGGTTCTGGGTCGAGCCATCGCTCCAGCGGTCGAAGGCATAGGCGTAGTCGCCACGGGCGGTGACGGGCGTGGCGGCGCCCCCGTGAGCCACGGTCTGGGGGGTCAGGCCGTCGATCCAGCCGTGCGTCCCGGCGAGGAAGAACACGGTGTGGGCAGCCGCGAACACGGTGAGGCTCCCATTGACGTGGGTGATGGCGTAGTTGGCGTCGGCAGCGCCGCTGGCGGTGATGGCATAGGTGCCTGGGGGGCTGGCGACAGTCGCGGTGGTGGCGAGGACAACCGGCGTATCCAGGCTGGCGAGCGTGTCGCCGTTGACCAGGCCGCTGCAGGTGGCGGTCAGCGTGGGCACCGGTCCACCGACCACCATCTCGCGGGGGTCGGCCGTGATGGTGAGCGGGGCGGGTGCGACGGTCAGCGCCTGCGTGACCTCGAGGGCCGGCAGCCAGTTCGCGTTCCCGGCCTGGGATGCCGTGAGGATGGCCGTACCCGCGCCCACGGCGTGGAGGCTGCTGCCGATGACCGTAGCCACGGCGGGGTTCGAGCTGGCATAGCTGACGGCAAGGCCCGACGAGGCCGTGGCGCCGGCAGGGAGGTCCGCTGCGCCGTAGGTCGTGCCGGGAAGCGGTGGGAAGGCGATGGCCTGCGCCCCCTTGGCGACGGTGAGGGCCAGGTCCTGGGTGGTGAAGAGGCCATCGCCGCCGGTGACCCGGACGACGAAGCTGGCGGTCCCGGCGACCCGCGGAGTGCCGCTGACCACGCCGTCGGGACCCAGCCCCAGGTCGGCAGGCAGGCTGCCACCGACGACCGACCAGACGTAGGGCATCGTCCCGCCGCTGGCCGACAGCGCCCGGCTGTAGGAGGTCCCCACAACGCCGCCCGGCAATGGGCTCGGGGTGTCGATGGACGGGCCTTCGGGGCCGCCCAGGGCCAGGCGGAAATTGTCGAAGGCCATGTAGTTGTCGCCCGGCGAGCCCACGGTTCGCGGCAGCCAGAAAGCCCCCATCATGCCGAGGTTGAGGGCCAGGCCTCCCGTGTGCAGGGCCTCGCCGGCGAAGAGGGCCACACCGTCGAGGCTCGCAGACCAGCGGTTGGCGGCGAAGTCCAGGTAGGCCTGCAGATGGTACGTCCGGCCGTTGGCGAAGGTCCCGACCTGCGTCAGCAGGCCGTCGCCGCCACTGCCGCGGTAGACCTTCATGCTGAGGTTATCGAAGACGACCATGGCCAGGTTCTGCCCATCGGCGTTGAAGAGCCCGAAGCCGAACTGGTCATAGGCGCCGAACGTCGAGTCATGGACGACCCAGTCCACGCCGAAGCTGACCACGGGCGTGCCTGCGGCCAGCGGGTCGTAGTTCATGGCCCGGAACACGACGACACTCCCGGCGGCGGTCGCATTCAGGCCGATCCATGCCATCTGGCTGTCGCCCAGATAGATCCCCGACGTGCCCGAGGCGTCGGCATCCGTACTGCGCCAGCCATCGTAGTTGTCCAGCGAGCCGATGCCGCTGGGGAAGCTCTCGAAGTCGGTGCTATAGACGGCGGATGACACGCTCTGGCTGAGGGCCAGCTCGATGCGGCCCTCGGCACCGGTGTAGCCATCCACGGCGATCTGGAACACCGCCCCCGCGGGCGCGAAGAAGGAGGCCTGGCTGGCGAAGTTCCCAGCGGAATCGTCATCGGAAACCACCCCGACCAGCCCGGCAAGACTGTCGCCACGGTAGACGGCCAAGACCGTATCGAAGCTGCTGCCAGCCGTGGTGACCGTGACCATCCCCGTCGCCGGAGCGGCCCACGTCCACCAGACCGAGCGGGCGGCCGCGTATCCATGGTGCTGGGGCTCACCGGCCTCGGCGCTGGCACCCACATTACCGCCGCTGGCGGAGGGGCTGCTGCCGCTCAGCAGAGCGCGGTTGGCGAAGGCGTCATTGGCCGGGGTGGTGGCCAGGGACGCGTGCAGGGCAATGGCGCCGCTGGCCCCGCCATAGCCATCGACGGCAATCTGGTACACGGTACCGGCGACCGCCGCGAACTGTACCTGGCTCGTGGTCGACCCGGAGCCGCGATCGTCGTTGGCGGCGACGGTCACCAGGCTGGAGAGGGCCGCCCCACGGTACACGGCCAACAGCGTGTCGAAACCGCTGTCGATGGTGTCCACGGTGGCCAGTCCATGGGCGGGAGCCGTCCAACTCCACCACACCGAACGCGAGGCCGCGTAGCCGGCGTGAATCGGCTCACCCGTCTCCGCACTGGCATTGGTGCTGCTGCCGGCGGCGGTAACCGGGCTGCCGTTCAAGGGGGTACGGTTAGCGAACAGGTCGTTCCCAGGCGCGCCGCCGCTGAGAGCGATGTGGAGCTGAACGCCGCCGGCCTGGCCTTGCCAGCCGTCTACCGCGATCTGGTACGTGGTGCCCGCGGCGACGGGCACCCTCACCAGGCTGGTGTTGCCGCCGCCGCTCTGGTCATCCGAGGCCACTGCGGTGAGTCCCGTGAGGGCACTGCCGGTGTACAGGGCCAGGAGCGTATCGAAGTCGCTGCCGATGGTGTCGATCGTCACCTGCCCGCTGGTCGGCGCAGTCCAGCTCCACCAGACCGAGCGGCTGGCCGCGTAGCCGGCGTGAGCCGGTTCCCCGGCCTCGGCCGTGGCGCCGTGGTTGGCCCCGCTGGCGCTGGCGGTGGTCCCCGACATGGCCACGCGGTTGGCGAACAGGTCGTTGCCCGGACCTGCGGAGGCCGTCTGCGCCAGTCCGACGACGATCTGTCCGGTCTCGCCCAGGTAGCCGTCCACCGCCATCTGGTAGGCGGTACCCGCAACCGCGTCGAAGGTGACCCGGCTGGTGCGGTTCCCGCCGCTGTCGTCGTCGCTGGCCCTGAGCGTCAGCGCGTCCACCGCGGCACCCGTGTAAACCGCCAGGAGGGTGTCGAAGCTGCTGCCGATCGTGTCGAGGGTCACGGGACCGTTGGCGGGGGCGGTCCAGGTCCACCAGACGGAGCGGACCGCGGCGGCGGTTCCGGAGTGGTCCGGCTCGCCCGTCTCCGCGGTGGCGTTCTCGTTGGTCCCCGTAGCACTGGCGGCTACGCCGCTGAGGCCGATGCGGTTGGCAAAAGCGTCGTTGGGAGGACCGTAGATGCTGCTGCCGGTCACGGTCAGTTGCAGGGTCAGGTAGCCGCTGCCGGCGGCGTTGGTGGCGCTGAGGGTGACCGCGTAGCTGCCGGGTGCGGGCAGCAGCCCGGTGATGTCCCCCGTCGCCGGGTCCAGGTCCAGCGTCACCGGGAGGTTGGCGGCGGCGAAGCTGGTGGGGCTGTTGGTGGCCTGGATGCGGTAACTGAAGGCGCTGCTGCTCACGCCGGTGGCAGTGCTGCTGCTGGTGATCACCGGGACCTGGGCCGGCGCCGGGTTGATGGTGAGGGTCAGAGAGCTGGTCCCCGTTCCGCCGGCATTGCTGGCGCTCAACGCGACGGGGAACGTGCCAGCCTGCGTCGGCGCACCGGCCAGGGCGCCGGTGGCAGGGCTCAGGCTCAGGCCGCCAGGCAGACCGGCAGCACCGTAACCCGTGGGGCCGTTGGTGGCGGTGATCGTGTAGCCGAAGGCCTGCCCCACCGTCCCGGTGGCCGTAGCCGGACTGGTGATGACCGGCGGGGCGATGGCCGCCGACGCGATGCTGAGGGTGACAGATCCCGTCCCCACGCCGCTGGCGTTGGCGGCACTCAGAGCCACGACATAACCGGATCCGGCAACCGTCGGCGTGCCACGGATCTCGCCGGTGGCGGGGTCCACCGCGAGGCCCGGCGGCAGACCGCTGGCACCGAAGGACGTCGGTGAGTTGCTGGCCGTGATCGTGTAGGTGAAGGGGCTGCCCACAGTCCCCGAAGCGGCGGCGGCGCTGGCGATCACGGGAGCCGCCCCCGCGCCGAAGTCGGCATAGGCGAAAACCCTGGAGTTGTCAGCGTTGCCGGGAATGCCTCCGGCGGCCGTCGCCAAGACCGTCCCACCCGGCGTCACCAGGCGGAAATCGCTGAGGGCCGCGGGGTACCCGGCGGCGGTGTCCCGGACGGCCACGTAGTACCGGCGGCTCCCGGCCTGGACGAGGTCGGTCAGGTCCAGGGCGAAGGTCCCGTTCACCGCCGTGGCCCCCCCATCGAAGGCGTAGCTTCCGCCCAGGCCGGTGAGAGCCTGCGGCCAGGAGTCTGACGAGTTCTGCCAGCCGAAGACCGTCGTCTCCGGGAAGAAGAGGTCCGGGGTGGTCGTGGTCGTGGCCGAGGTGCCGACCTTTAGGTCCAACTGGTTGCGCCGCGCCGAGCTCAGGGTGAACTGCCCCAGCAGGGCCGGGGTGTAACTCGCCCGGGCCGTGATCCAGTAGACCTCCGAGTTCCAGAAGCCCGCCTGGCGGTTGCTGGTGCCGACCCCCGATACCGCAGAGGTAGGTCTCAGGGCATCGTAGGCGATCCAGCCGAAGCCGTCGGTACTGCCGGCCTGCGACCAGCCGGTGAGCCCCCAGGAGTTGACCACCTTCAAGGCGCCCTTCTCGCCGGCATCCACCACGCCATTCTTGTTGACGTCGGTCCAGACGTCGTCGTTGTAGCCGATGACCGTCATGGCGTGGCCGCTGTTGGCGTCCGCCGTGACCTTCCAGCCGCACTGCCGACCGGCAAGGGAGTTGTCGGCCGTCGTCGTCGGATCATCGCCAAAGGGCATGAACTGCCAGGAGAACACGTGCGTCGCATAGAGGATGGCATAGCCGTCTGCCAACAGCGCCTTGAGGTTGGACAGCCCGGTGGCCGTGTCCACCGACTGCACCCGACCGATCGCCTGGAACCGGTTCCCCACGGCACTGCGCCAGACCGCCGGATCGCGGCTCCACTCCAGGTAGTGGGTGGGGTTCGTGTTGTCGCCGACGTAAGGAAACTCCGACCATGACGGCACTCCCAGCTTCATCATGATGTCCATGATCGTGCTGAACCACGACCCCGTGTCCTGGCCGCCGTTGGCGAGGTTGTAGGTCCACCTGGGCGTGAGTTTGCGCGTGTTGTCGGCGTTATCCCGGTTATTCCAGCCTCTGACGAGGCCGGTCATGTGCGTGCCGGCATAGTAGGTGGTGGAGAACGCGGCACAGGAGCCCAGCGAGCCCTGGCTGCGGATCGGCGGGAAGGAGGGCAGCGTGCTGTTGTCGGCGGCCGCGGGCAGCGTGGCCTTGGTACCCTCCTTCGCGAGGCTGTCGGCGCCGGGTCCTAGGTCCATGCCCCCGCTGCACTCGGGGGTGAGGTCCTCGCAGGACTCGGTGCCGACGGGGACCACCAGCGCCTGGACCTCGGAGCCCCCCTTGCCCCGGCGCTCGGCATTGATACGCTCCAGAGCCAGGGCGTTGGGCAGGACGCGACGCGTCACCGACAGGTTGGCGTCCATCCACGCCGCCTCCTCGGCGGTGGGCGGCCGCAGACCGGTAGCCTGAACCTCCGGGGTCTCGTCGTCCACCTGGGCCCAGGCAGTGCCCATGGCGCAGACCAGCACCGACGCGGCAGCAAACCGCAGCCCGAGACGACCGCAGGACCGCAGAGGGACGACGCGGCATTCGCGCAGTGTGTTCATGGGCGTGACAGCGTCCTGTTAGGGGCTCCTGACACCCCATTACAGTAGCCTCACGTGCCCGCGCGTGCGCCACCTGCGGACGGCCCGGACTGGCGCATTCGGTGGGACGGCGGGAACCGGGGTCCCGCGGATCCTGGCGTGCGCGCCGCCACCCCCGCCGCCGCCGCCCCGGGCACCAT
>Ga0172371_10008730_pt1 | contig 14111 bp, 15 predicted proteins | sample Lak12m_FD_114543 | JGI IMG/M metagenome (GOLD analysis project Ga0172371, IMG submission 114543) | Freshwater microbial communities from Kabuno Bay, South-Kivu, Congo - kab_022012_12m | ecosystem: Environmental > Aquatic > Freshwater > Lake | place: Democratic Republic of the Congo: South-Kivu... | reverse complement strand
TTTTATTAAAATTGCCTCTTCTCCACCTCTCCCCCCGTTAAAACAAAAAATTAACAGGTTTGCAAACCTGTTAATTTTTTGTTTTAACGGGGGGAGAGGTGGAGAAGAGGCAATTTTAATAAAATTCGCGTTTTATCTAAAGAGGGTTCGGTTTAGCTTGGAACGGGCGAAGGGCAAAAATCGGAAATTGGCATAAATTTGTTAGTGCTTTTTAATTCTATTTTCAGCTATTTTCAAGAGTCACTTTAACCTTATCATTGATAATTAGTCGTAAAAGATACATTGCGCGACGCATCTTTTAAATAATGTATCTGAAGATATGGTTAGATTTTATGGGCGCATCCGATAGATCCATTGCCAAATCTAATCATATCGTTATTATTTTTTTCCTAATATCTTCCCTATCGCGACCTGCTGTTTATATGTAATAATAAAAAATGTCCGGGCCTAGCGCTATCAAAGCGCCTCAGCTATGTTTTAAAAAAACGACCGTCATTTTACCATTTTACTAACTCGACGGTCGTTTATAAACTTTGTATTTTAACCTGTTAAATTAGCCTCTACAAGGCCTTAGGATGCATTTTTCTTTGTTAACCGATTCATGCTCCATCCTTGCCAGGTGACTAAAAAGGCGGCGGCGTTAAAAATAGATGAATATGTGCCAATCGCGATACCCACTAAGAGCATTAACACAAAATGTTGAAGTGTTACGCCGCCCAAGAAGTATAAAGCGGCTAAAACAATCAAAACCGTTAAAGAAGTGTTAAGAGAACGGTTTAAGGTTTGGATGATGCTGTTATTAACATTTTCGCCAAACTCAACCGAAGGATGTTTACGGAGATTTTCTCTAATACGGTCAAAAACGACAATCGTATCGTGAACCGAAAAGCCCATAATCGTCAAAAGTCCGGTGATAAACAAGGAATCTATTTCATAGCCCAAGAAATGTCCTAGAATGGCCCAAAGGCCGATAACAAAAGCCAAATCATGAACTAAAGCCAAAACGGCGCAAACACCAAACCGCCAAGAATTGGCGGGACGGGGGACTTGGCGAAACGCAAACGCAATGTAAAAAATAATTGCTAAACTTGCTAAAATCACCGCCAAGATCGCTTTGCGCGTCAAGTCGTTTGAGACTGTCGGCCCGACCGTTTCAAATCTTAATTCCTGATTCTCCCCTATTTTTGCCAACCGGTCATTAATTTTTAAATGAGTTTCCTGATTGATTAAGCCGGTTTTGATTAGATAAGTGTCTTGAGAAGTGGTTTGTATGGTTAAGCTTGGCAGATTTAATTCATTTAAGTTATTTTTAATCTGTTCAACGGATATATTTTTAGAAAATTTTACTTCCAACAATGTGCCGCCGCGAAAATCAATGCCCGGTTTTAAGCCCCATAAAAACAAAGCGATCAGTCCCGGTAAAATTAGAACCGCCGAAATCAAATACCAAATTTTTCTCAGCCCGATGATATTCAAGATATCTCCTATTTAATAGTTAAATGTTTTTCTAAAGCTGTGCCCACAAAAAGACGTAAAAAATTGCGGCTGACGGTAATGGCTGTGAACATAGAAATCAAAATGCCAATAGCCAAAGTTACGGCGAAACCGCGGACAATGCCAGTCGTGCCATAATACAATATGGTACAAGTAATTAAGGAAGAAAAATTAGAGTCGCGGATCGAACTCCAGGCGCGCTTAAAGCCCTCTTCCAGCGAAAGCCCGATGGTTTTACCGGCCGCCAATTCCTCTTTAGTGCGTTCAAAAATCAAAATATTAGCATCGACTGCCATACCGATAGACAAAATAAACCCGGCAATGCCGGCCAAAGTGAGCGTGACCGGAATTAATTTAAATAAGGCCAAAACTATCAACGAATAAATTATTAAAGCTAAAACAGCTAAAAAGCCAGGCAAGCGATAATAAATCATCATAAACAGCGCAATCAAACAAAGTCCGACCAATCCGGCAACCAAGCTTTTTTTGACCGACTCGCTGCCCAGACTCGCGCCGACATTGCGTTGCTCGATTAATTTGATCGGCACGGGCAAGGCGCCGGCATTTAGTTCAATCGCCAATTTTTTCGCTTCTTTAATATCGAATTTACCGGTAATCACTGCTTCGCCATTATCAATCACCGTTTGGACGGTTGGCGCGGAAATAATTTCGCCATCCAATTCGATCGCCAAAGGCTTTTGTAGATTTTTTTTCGTCAGTTCGGCGAAAAGTTTGGTACCGTCGGCGTTAAATTGAATGCTTACTTGCGGCTCGCCCGTATTTTGGTCGAATTGCACTTCGGCGCGGCGCAATTGCGCGCCGGTTAAAGCCGTATCTTGAAAATCTTGATTTCCATCTGTAGTACCAAGTTCCTTAAATTTTAATTGGGCGGTTTTACCGATTAAATTGATTGCTTCGTTGACATCGGAAACGCCTGGTAATTCTACAATGACAGTCTGCTTATCGCCGATTTTAGCCGGTTGAATCATTGGCTCGGCCACGCCCAAAGCATTAATGCGGCGGTCGATAACATTAACCACACTTTGAGTGGCGGTTGTGAGATCTTTAGCGTCCACTTTGGTTGTGTCCAATTCATAGACTAAATGCGTGCCGCCCTGCAAATCCAAGCCCTCGTGAACTTTAATTTCTTTAAAGAATCTGCCGAAACTCAAATTTGGGCCGGTGGGCCAATCAATTAAGCTGGCTAAAACGGTAATGGCTAAAATTATACCTAAGATTATCCACAAATTGCGTCGCAAAATAAAACTCCTCAAAAGATCTTCTTTCTTTTATCATAGATAAGAAAAGAATCTAGGTCAAGAGTCTAAACGTTTAAATTCGCGTAAAGCATCTCCCGCGATCCATCGAGCGGCTTTTCCGCCGGCTAACGGAGTCAATTCTAGTATTTTTTTGGCGGTTTCAATCGCTTTTTTTCTTAAAAAATCACTGCGCTTGCCGATTTGGCGCAAAGCCCAATTAACAGCCTTGCGAACATAATTGCGATTATCGGTTGAGTACTCAACTACAAGTGGCAGATATTTAGCAATTATTTTATCATCAATCTCTTTTCTTTTCCACGCATAAACAGCTAAAAGCGCGAATCCGGCGCGCCGAACAAATTCCGCGTCGCGTTTGGCCCACTCGCCTATTTTTTGCGGCGCCAAATCGGCCTGACAAAATAAATTCATACAAACCTGGTCGCAAACATCCCACGAATCAAAATCGGTAGCCCAATTATCCATTTGCGCGCTTGTCACCTTTTCCGGATCGTCAACCATACTGGCTAAAATCCGCGCTTCATGAATACCGGAATCCCAAAGCTCTTGCGCTAAACTGTGAAGATTGCTATCGGATTTTTTAACATCTCGCGCCATGTTTCTTAAAATCGGCACATTAACACCCAGTATATTTTTACCTTGAATCCCAAATCGCGCCATGCCGGCGATATTCTTGGGATTTTTGCATAATTTTAATTTTGTAATAATTTCTTCAGCAGTCATTATCGCCTATATAAAACCGGCGGCTTTGCCGCGCCATTTGCAAGTTTGCAAAAAACTATTTTTTATTCCTTGGGCGTTTCGCGCTCGATTTTATCGGCGATCAAGCGCCTTAAATCCTCATCGGTAATGATTCCTTGACGATAAGCCTCAAAAATATTCATTAAATCCTGATGTTCGCGCAAAACTTGCAGCATTTGTTCGTCAGTTAAATTCTTTTTTTCTTCGGCATCGCGTCTGGTAAAACCCTCAAATTCTTCCTCTTCCATTTTTCAATTCCTTTCCAATAATATTATTTATTTCTTTAATCGCTTTTTTGGGGCAACCTTCGGGATTTTCAACAATATAATCGTATCGTGGCGCCAATTTCATTTCTTTAACCGCCGTAACTAACCGATCCTGAATCTCTTCGTTAGTATTTTGCCCGCGACTTTGCAAGCGCGCTTCGATATCCGCCAAATCACTTTTAATAAAAATCAAGACACAATTAGGAAAAATTTGGCGAAAAGCCATAGCGCCATTAACGTCCATATCCTTAATCACATTTTGCGCGCGTTTTAAGGCGTTGTCAATTTCCATTTTGCTAGCGCCATACCAATTCCCATTATAAAAATTTGATTCTAAGATTTCTCCTTTTTCCGCTAAAAATCTAAATTCTTTTTCAGTGGTAAAAAGATATTTATTCTCGATCTTGTCTGACGGCCGCGGCGGTCGAGTGGTATAACTTTTTGCCCAATATAAATTTGACTTCGGGTTTTTTAGCAAACCTGCAACCATTGTTCCTTTGCCGCATCCCGACGGGCCGGAAATGACAAAAATTTTATTCATTAGCGGCCTCTAATTCATTTAAAACCGATTTTAAATCTTTGGATAAATCCGATTTAAACACTTGATTTTCGATTTCAAGCTTTGTAGCGTGGAGAAATTGACGATTGATATCGAGGCTGTCAGAGATTTTTTTCGATAGCTTTGTTGAATACATTTGGTCCCCGACCAGCGGAAACCCGGCGTGCTTTAGATGAACGCGGATTTGATGCATACGGCCGGTTTGCGGATAAACTTCTACTAAGCTTAAATCATTACTTTTATATCGGTATCGCGCGAGGGTTTTATACACTGTTGTTGCCGGCCGTGCCGTGCCGCGGCTAAAAGAAAAAATCATCGGTTCTACTCGCATCATATCTTTTTGATTATCTCTGACGATCGGGATGTCAATTTTATCTTCATTTGGTGTGTGGCCTATCACCAACGCTTGATAGGTTTTTTTAATTTCACGATTCTTAAATTGCGCTTGCAATTTTTTCATCATTTCGGGATTTTTCGCTAAAATTATTAGTCCGGAAGTATCTTTATCTAAACGATGGACAATGCCCGGACGGTTAACGTCGGGCCACGAAAATCTTAATATTTCAGGGCATTTGTTGCTGAGCCAATTAACCAAAGTATCTTTTTCGCCGGCTAAAGTCGGGTGAGTTAAAATCCCCGCTGGTTTGTCGAGAACAATAAAATCATCATTTTCAAATATGATTTTAATATCATTCATGATTTATATTTCTCTTTTTAATGTTATTTTATAGGAATTTTTTAGCAAACACGGCCAAAGAAACGTCCTCGATTCTTAATCTTGGCAGTAAAAATAAATCAGATTTTTCCGTGGCGATACCAGATTTAGTTGTTACGGCCGCAACATAACCGGCAGATTTAACTAATTTTTCTGCCTGGGCATCGTATTTGCCGGCCGGATAGCAAAAAACCAAAGCGTCGTCTTTGGAAATAAAAATCTGATCGCGAGCGTTCGTATAATCAAGTTTAGTTAAATCTGGATGAGTCAAAGTATGCGAACCGATCTCCATGCCTGCTTTTTTCATCTCGTCGATTTGCGATTGAGTTAAGTAACCGGATTTTTTTTCGGTATAAGCGGTAATAATAAAGAACGTACCGGAGAAATCATATTTTTTTAAAATCGGCAAAGCATTGGTATAGGCATCGGTGTAGCCGTCGTCAAAAGTCAAAACCACTGGTTTTTTCCCTTCGCCATAAACCTTCGAAAGAGCAATCCGCTCTTCATCAGCTAAATCTGCCAATTGGATGGTGGCATAATCATTTTCTTTTAGCCATTTCATTTGATTGTCAAAAGTAATCGGGCTAACCGATAAATTTTGACCTAATTGGTCTTCGTTTTCCGCGTCGCGAATATAGTGATACATCAAAATCGGCACCTTAAAATTTTCCACGCGTTCGTAAGCTACCTTATTTTTAATATTGGCTGTCGGTGGTTGAGCGGCTTTTTTATCTTTAGCTCGGTGCGTATAAATAGACCAAACAATAATAATGGCGCTGATTATCAAAAGAGAGATGACGGCAACCATCACTAAAATTGAAAAAACTTTTCGGCTCATATTCCTATTGTAGCTTATTTAAAACAAAAAAAATACCCCGCCGATGAGGGCGGGGTGCGAGGGAGGATAAGAGGTGGATATGTTGATGGCGTGGGGGTCTGGGTTGCGTGCTAAACGCAAAGTTGGCAGTTGATTCACCTTCCTTACGTTATTGGTCGTGCTTAGGCCCAAAATCGGACCAATTGCTCCAGCCCCCGGAGGGCCAACCGCGATATCTCGCGCGATGTGATGCCCCGTATTTATAATCTACTCTTTTAAAATATTTTTGTCAAGAGTCTGAGCAAAAATCAAGATAATCGCAATCAAATCTTTGATGCTGACACTTGGTTTTATCGACCTGAAAATCCAATTTTTGAATTGCCTGGTAAGTTTTACTGACGATTTGCTTAAACTGCTCGTATTCTTTTGAGTCGATATTGATAATGATTTTAGTAAATTTATTTTTAGTTGGCGTGAGAAAATCAAATTCCACTTCACCGATTTCCCACGGAAACAACGGATCGTTTTCAGCTAAAAGCTTGTAAAAAAACGCCTGATAAAGATAGGACAAATCTTGCTCCACTGTCTTGCCTATCAAGTAATTTTTAGATTTTGTTGTCGTAGTTTTATAATCAATAATTTTAACTTTCCGAGCCGCTTTATCTAAAATTTCAATTTTGTCAATTTTGCCGGTGATAGGGATTAAGTCAAAATGAACATGATGATAGCCGAAATTATACTCTGCTGCCACAGGAATCTTTTTAACCCATTCCGCTCGATAATAATCAAAATATTGGCTTAAATTTTTTTGACCTTGCATTATCGCCCGTTTAAAGTCCGTATCAGTTAAAATTTCTTGTTTCAAGCCCTCTCTAAAAAAATTCAAGAGTTGTTTCTTGCCGGGTAAATGCAAATCCTTAATTTGTTTTTTGAAGAAAAGTTCGAGGGCGTAGTGTACGGCTGAGCCGAAAGCCAAACTAAAATTTTTGACTTTCGGAGCGCGCAAAAGTTGGTTATAGAAAAATTGACGCGGACAATTCAAATAAGCGTTGAGCGACGTCGCGCTCAAGACAAACTTTTCCGCTAAATTTTTTAGAAAGTTATTTAAATCTTTATTATGAATAAATTTTTCCGGGCGCAAACTCATTTTTAATCTTTTGGTAAAATTATTTTCAAAAACTTTAGTGTTTATCCGTTTCGTCAAGTTTTGATTTAGTTCAGTTAAAAATTGCGATGGCACGGCGCGGCCAGTTAAGTTCTGGTATTGATCGGCCCAAGACAGGTAAAGATTTTTTTTAGCGCGGGTTAGGCCGACATAAAATAACCGGCGTTCCTCCTCGTTTTTATCGGCATCATGTTCTATTTTTAAAAGATTTTTTGGTAACTTAATTAGTTGCCTAATGTTTTTATTGCCCCAGTGGTTATCAGTCAAATGAAAAATAAAAACATGCTCAAACTCTAATCCTTTAGCCTGATGCGCGCTTATCAGCCTAACGCCTTGAAAATAGATATCTAAAAGTTTCTCTTTGATTTTTAAATTATTCTCCTTTAGTTGATTGAGATAATGCAAAAAAGATTTTAAATTCAAGTTATTTTGCCGAATATTCAAATTCTTAATTTCATCAAACAATGATTTTAAGCGGTTAAGTTTAATCGGCGCGTCAGTGAATTTTAATAAATAATTTAAGAAACCGCTTTCTTTTAGAATCTGTTCAAAAGCATGGGAAAAAGTTTGATTATAAAAATTCGCAGTTGTTTTTTTAACCAAATTTAAAAAATGTTTAATTGATTGATGGTTTTGATATTTAACATCATTTTTACTCAACAAAACCTCAAAAATACTTTTCTTCCTTTGGCTGGCAGTGTTGGCGACTCGATAAATATCTAAGATATTGAATTTAAGAAAACTATAATGCATAACCTCGAATATTTCAGCGTCATTATAAGGATTATCGATTATTTTTAATAAATTGATGATTTTTTTAATCTCTAAATCATCTAAAATATTGTCCGAAAAATCCTGCGAAAAAGGAATACCATATTTAGCTAAAAGTTTGGCCAAGTCTTCGCTGTCGCGATGTTCGCGATAAATACAGGCAATTTCCGCCGGGCTGACGCCGTCTTTAATTAATTTTTGAATTTTTTCCGCCAGATAAAAATCTTCCACTTGACCGTTGGAAAAATTGGCTAAATAGATTTCGCTCTGAATTTTGTTTTGGCTTTCTAATTTTTTATTAATATTTAAAAGGTTGAAGATTTGATTTTGATTTTTTTCAATCATCGCTCGCGACAGGTCCAAAATTTTTTGACCGCTGCGGTAATTATCAGTTAAAACAATGATTTTTGTTTGCTTATAATGGTTTAAAAAATCTAAAATATTTTCTAAAGCCGCCCCTTGGAAACGGAAGATGGATTGTTCGTCGTCGCCAACGACGCAAAGATTAGGATTTTCATAAAATTGGGCTAAAAGTTCCACCACTTCATTTTGAGCGCTATTGGTATCTTGGTACTCGTCGACTAAAATATATTGGAATTTTTCCTGATAAAAACTTAAGAGTTCGTGATCTTTTTTCATTTTTGCGATCACGAACAAAATCATATCGGTAAAATCGTATCTACCTTCTGTTCTAAGTTTTTCCTGATAGAGATTATAGACATAAGCCAATTCTAAATTTTTAAACAATTGTTCTTTTTGATCGGCATATTTAGCTTTGATTTTACCTTTATTCGGGCCGCGGTCATGATAGAAATCATCAACTTTATTCAAAGTTTCAATATCTTTTAAGACGTTTTTTTTAAAATTTTGCGGTTTAATATTCTCTTGCTTTAATTTTGTGATCGAATCCAAAATTGCATCTTGATAAAAATATGGCGCTTTCAGAGTTTTAATTTTTTCTAAATTTGCCTCATCGATAATTTGACGCAAATATAAAATTTGGTCTAAATCATTGAGCTGTTCTAACCGGCGCGAAAAAATAAATTTTTCTGGAAAAGTTTGAATAATTTCATTACAAAAAGAATGAAAAGTATGGACATGAATTTTGTAGCTTTCTGGGCCAATAATTTCCAGCAATCTTTTACGCATCGCCCAAGCGCCGGAATTTGTAAAAGTAAGAGCTAAAATATTTCCGGGCTCGGTTTGAGTTTCTTTTAAAATATTGGCAATGCGCATCGCCAATATTTGGGTTTTGCCCGTGCCGGGTCCGGCCAACACCATTACCGGACCTTCAATCGCCTCAACCGCTTCCCGTTGTTTGGCATTAAGTTTTTTTAATTCTTTGAGAAATTTTTGACTAACCATTTTTTAAAATAGATTCGCCTGCTCCTGATTAATATCCCCGATTTTTTTAGCTGGTTTTTCCAATGTTTTTTCTTGGCCTAATTCTTCCAAAACTTCCAGCCCGGAAAATTGACCGCCGACAATCGAACCGATTTCATTAAAAACGTGGCGGGTATTAGAGCTTAATCGTTCGATTTGCTTGACTCGGTTTTCCCAAATATTCTGCATAGCATTTTTTTCTTTTTCCAGCGCGGCTAACATATTGATATAAGTTTCGGAGATGGATTGGACTCGATTAATAAATGCTTGGCTAGTCAAATGTCTATACAAAACCGCCGCTTTATCTTGACTATCTTGGTTCGCTAAAGCAATTGAATAAACCGATAATAAATTATTGCGCAAGGCCGCACCCAACCCCATACTAGAAGCATAATCTGCCACCCAAATGCCTTTGTATTGGCCAAAACGGTCAATATTTTTTGGCAGGACATTAGTAACTAAAACTAATAAATTTGCTTTAACGCGATGCCCGTCGTCTTTAAGCTTTGTTACCCAATCTTCGGCCCAAGCCTTAGTTTGTTTGGACTCCCAAGCGATAATACCGGCAACTTCATTGTTGGCGGCGATAACTTTTTGAATAATGTCCGCGCCAGAAATACCTTTACCGACTGGCTCAACTAAGTCATTGGGAAATTTTTTCTTCAATAGATTCTCCAGCGTCAATTCTAAAACTTCGCCCTGAGTTTGCATTGATCCTTGCTGGGCCTTGCGCTGAGCTTCGGCCAAAGACTTTTTCGTATCGTCTAATTGTTTTTTAAGTTCCATTAACGCGAAGGTTTGCTTTTCCTCTTCTTCACGTCGAATTTTTTCTTCAATCACTTTTCGCTCTTCCTGTAATTTTCGCGCGATAATATTTTCCTGACTTTTTAACTTATCTTCCAGGTCGTTTTGTTTGCGGATAAAATCCAATTCGCGCTTTTCCGCTTCAGCGCGCTTTTCCGCTTCGAACTTTAATTTTTCTTTATATATTTTTAGCTCTTTTGATTCTTCAGCGGCAAATTTTCGACTTAAATCTTCAGCCATTTTATTTTTTTCGGCCTCCAGCCGACGGACGACTTCGGATTTGACTTGCTCATTAAGTCGATGTTTAAGTACGTCGTCAATGGGGATTTTTTCACCGCATTTAGGGCATTTGATGTCATTGTCAGGCATATCTTCCTTTCTAATCCACCATAACTAAACTACTTGACAAATTCAAGTAAATCTGCTATAATAAGGTTTCACAATGAAACTATTCATTGTAAATAGAGTCCTGTCTGGCGATTTAGGTTTTCCCCTCCTTGCCTATTTCGCCAGCAGGACTCTATTTTTTTAGCGCTATTTAATCTTTCTGATTTTTTCCTCAATTACTTTCTTATTAGCTTTGCCAATGATTTGATCTTTAACTTTTCCGTTTTCGATAACCAAAATATTTGGCAGACTCATCACGCTCATCCGGCTGGCCAATCCGGTGTTTTTAGCCACGTCAATCTTAGCAAATTTAATTTTAGGATGATTTTGGGCTATCTCCGCGACAATGGGTTCAGTTGCCTTACAGGCGGCGCACCACGGCGCGCCGAATTCCACAACGCATGATATTTTATTTTTCATTGCTTCATTAAAATCTTTTTCCTGCCATTCATTCAGTAAATGTTGCCCCAAAATACCCTCCTAAATTGTTTTTTTAATGGTAATTTTTTGTGTAATAAAAATAACCAACTCCATCAGGCCGAACATCGCGCTAGCGTAAAACAGATCGCCGACTAAAGTGAAGCGGAAAAACGGCAATCCCATCGTATAGCTTTGCAACAGGCCTTGTAAAGTCTGTGGATAAAATGAATGTGGCACGGCCCAAACAGCGAAGTTAGTGATGAGAAAAAATAAAACCGATCCGGTTAGGCTCGAGCCAATAATATTAGGTAAAGTTTTATGATTTTTCAGCCACAGACCAACTAAGCCGATAAGCGTAAAAGAACCGTAAACTGAAATCATGATCCAAGGGTTATAAAAGCCGATAATCGCATCGGAAACGATCATGGCAATAATCGGCACGATTAAAGAAAGGCGTTTATTAAAATAGACCCCGCTAAAAAGCGCTATCGCGGCAATGGGCGCGAAGTTCGGGATATGCGGGATAATCTCAAAATGCGATAAAATCCTAATTAACGCTGCCGCGATAATAAAAAAATAAGCCATTATTCTCCTTGTTTAATCTTTAAAATGATTCTAATTGCCAAAATATCGTGTCATTAGCGGAAATTTTTTGAGCCGAAGCGCCGACTTGAGAATATTGGCCGTTATAATAAAATGCCCAATATTGGCTGCCGGCCGGTTTAATGTTGGCAATTTCCGTGACAAAAACGCCAAAACTATAATCTTGATATTTAATGGTAAAACCGTTTTGACTGGCAGCGCGTTGGAGCGCGCTAAAGGCGGTATCGCCAGTTTTGACCGCCACTTTATAAGAGCCAACATTTTGGATAATGACACTCGCCTCTTTTTTAGATTTTTCCACAACCACGGTTTTGGTCTTGGCCACAGTCTGGACTATGGGCGCGGCGCTGACGGTTTCCTCAATAATTTGCGTTTCGATATTAGTTTCTTGGGCGCTTGCGCCTAAAACCGCCTGATTTTTTTGTTTTAAATGCGTTGTTTCTTCTTGCGCTTGTTTTAAATTGTTTATCAATTCATCAATTTTTTGCCGGTCCGCGTCGATTTTATTTTCTAATTGACTAAGCTTAACGGTTAAATCTTGTTGAGACCGGGCCAATTTTTGATTATCCTGTTTGGTGTTGTAGAAATTAAGCCCGCCATAAATCAACATAACTATTAACAAGCTAAAAAACAAAAATTTTAAAGAATTGATTATTTTCATATTTTGATCCAATAAAAAACCTTAACTTCCGTCAGAAAATTAAGGCACTTGCCCTTTCGACCGAAGGAATAATTTAATATCACAAAGTTTTCTGGCTTTCACCCTTCGATTTATACTTCAGGGTCTTTGTCCGACTGGTATCGGACATGACAGTAGCGGGACTGCCCCGGAATTTCACCGGGATTGCCTTTGAGATATTGTTTTATAATTTTAAATTACAAGATTTTTTCAAATCGCCATTCAATCTTATCGCCGTTTTGGCAGGTATACTGGTCGGCGCCGACCTGGCCCATTTGACCATTGACGTAAAAAATCCAAAAACTATTATCAGTGTTTGATGTATTGTTAATAGCGTCGACAAATAATCCTAAAGATGACTCTTGTGTTTTAACCTCGTTTTCCTCTTTTAGAACCGCTAAGGCGGTTTGACCCTCGGGACAATCATAATTAATTGTTTGCACGCTGGCCACAGCTGGGCCAACCGGATTTTTTGCTGTATTAAATTTAGTTAAAAAACTGGCGGTCAAACCGACTAACGCAATAACAACGACAATGGCAATGATATTGCCAATGCCCATTGACGGTGTTGTCAGATCGACATTCAATCTTTCTTTAATATCGGGTGATTTTGCTCGCACCGTTTTCAGAGTTTTTTTGGTTGTTTTATTTTCTTTGACCATTTTCTTTTTAACCGCCATTTTTATCTCCTTTTAGATTTTAATCGCCTCGGACAGGCATATTTAACTTATTAAGTTTATAATTTATTGTCAAGTTGTGGATAACTTTACTTTTAGTGTTAAATATTATATAATATCAGCATAATCCTGAGTTTAAGGGGGTGCGTAATGGAAACCGTTTTAGACTTAATCGGCGAGAAAGTTGAACAAATTAATATTGCCGACTTGCGATCGGGTGATAAGATTCTGCTGGAAACCAAAAGCGGGATTAGAATAATCACCATTGGCCAATTAATCACGGACTGGCATTGCGAAATAACGATCGAGTATTCGGAACGCCAGCCAGAGACCAGCCACAACGATGGGATCACCCGAACAATTACCACCAACCGCAAGTTTATGATTGGGCCGGGCGTAGTCATCCTGCCGATCGCGATCGGCACCTATTACCAAGGAAGGATGCTCATTCAGACGCATGGTTACGAAATTATCAGTTCGGTTACCGAAATCCGATTAATTCCCGCCAAGTCGTAATTTAAAACTCAATTCCTTTACGGGCATTGATTCCATGGTTAAAATAGTGCTTAACGCATTTTATGTCGCTGATAAGATCAGCGATTTTTTTTAATTTCGGTGAAGCATCACGCCCCGTAAGAACTAAATCAAAATATTTATTATTAGATTTTATAGAATTGATGAAATCAGCAACATCTTTTGCATCTAAGAGTCCCAGCGATATAGCCACATTGATTTCGTCGAGTATTATCAAATCATAATTTTTGGAATCGATAATTTCTTTCGCGCGCGCCCAAGCTTTGGCGACAATATGGCGATGTTGCGCATCGGTCTTTGTATCGCTAAGTATTTTATAAAAACCAATTCCAAAACTTTCAATCAAAATCGGCAATTTAAATTTTCGAATTGCTTTATGTTCGGAGAAGATTGATTTTTTCATAAACTGGATTATGGCCACGCGCTTACCGGAGCCGATAGCCCTCAAAGTCAAACCTAAACTGGCGGTAGTTTTCCCTTTACCGTCACCGGTTATTATGTGAATTATCGTTTTCTTACTCATCATATTTTATGAGCATTTACTGTATCCACAGCTAGTGCATTTTAAGCAACCTTCGGTAAATTCTAAGACGCTACCGCATTCGACGCAAACTGGCGCTTCGCCCATATCAGCCAAAGAATGTTTTGGTTTTTCTGTGAGAGCTCCAGATGCTTCCGGCATATCTTCTTTTTTAACTTCCTGATCGGCCACTTTTTCTTCGCTAACAGTTATGGGCTCTTGAGTATGAAAATCCAAAGCCAAATTTGGTTGTTGTCGGTGCATATGTCGCTCCAAAAGTTGGCCAATAGCGTCTGGCA
>Ga0172371_10008728_pt1 | contig 14114 bp, 7 predicted proteins | sample Lak12m_FD_114543 | JGI IMG/M metagenome (GOLD analysis project Ga0172371, IMG submission 114543) | Freshwater microbial communities from Kabuno Bay, South-Kivu, Congo - kab_022012_12m | ecosystem: Environmental > Aquatic > Freshwater > Lake | place: Democratic Republic of the Congo: South-Kivu... | reverse complement strand
TGCGTGATGGAAATCCGCGCCGGAACGGGGGGCGAAGAAGCCGCCCTGTTTGCCCGCGACCTGTACGAAATGTATCGCAAGTATGCGGAATCCAAGGGCTGGAAGTTCGAGACCATGGATGCCAGCCCGACCGACTTGGGCGGATTCAAAGAGGTCCAGCTGGAATTCGAGGGCGAAGGCGTGTTCCGCGAATTGCAGTACGAGAGCGGCGGGCATCGGGTCCAGCGCGTGCCGGAGACCGAAGCCAAGGGCCGCATCCACACCTCGGCGGCGACCGTGGCCGTCCTGCCTGAGCCCGAGGACGTGGAAATCGACTTGAAGCCGGACGATTATCGCAAGGACATCTTTCATGCCAGCGGCCCCGGCGGCCAGCACGTCAACAAGACGGCCTCGGCCATCCGGCTGACCCACTACGAAACCGGAATCGTCGTGTCGATGCAGGACGAGAAGAGCCAGCACAAGAACTTGGCCAAAGCGATCCGCGTCCTGAAGACTCGGCTGTACGAAGCCAAACGGCAGCAGGAGCACGACAAGCGGGCCGAGGTCCGCCGCACCTTGGTCGGCTCGGGCGACCGCAGCCAGCGGATCCGGACCTACAATTTCCCGGAAAACCGCATCACCGACCACCGGATCAACCTGACGCTGTACAAGCTCGACCAGGTCCTGCAGGGCCACCTGCAGCCGATCATCGAACAGCTGATCGAATTCGATCGCCAGGAGATCCGCGGTTCGCTGGGTCCCCTGGAGTAAGCGAACGGACTACCGCGGTTTGACGCGGCGCTCGATCCCCAGTTTCTTCATGCGGAACCGCAGGGTGCTGGGCTTCAATCCCAGGCGAGCCGCGGCATTGCCGTCGCCTTTGATCTTCCACCCACACTCGTCCAGCACGGACACGATGTGCGCCCGGTCGATTTCGTGGAGCGAGCCCGGCGATCCGGGCAGACGGGCCGCAAAGACCGTGCGGGCCGGCCGGGGATGGCTGACGCCGATCAGGGATTCCTGCAGCACGAGGTTGAATCCGGGCGAGAGGATCATGGCCCGCTCCACGACGTTTTCCAGTTCGCGGACGTTGCCGGGCCAATCGTAGTTGACCAGTTCTTCCATGACTTCCCGCGGAACGCTCTGGATGTCCTTTCCCAAGCGGCGTTGCTTCCGCGTGATGAAGTGCCAGACCAGCAAGGGGATATCGTCGCGGCGGGCCCGCAGCGGGGGGACCTCGATGGGGAACACCGACAGGCGGTAGTACAGGTCAGGGCGGAACAGTCCGTCCCGCATGGCGTCGTGCAGGTCGCGGTTGGTGGCCGCGATCAGCCGCACGTTGACGCGGATCGTCTGCGTGGCGCCGATCCGTTCGAATTCGCCGTCCTGCAAGACACGCAGCAATTTTGCCTGCAGATCGGGATCCAGCTCCCCGATCTCGTCCAGGAACAGGGTCCCGCCGTCGGCCATTTCAAAGCGGCCGATCTTGTCCGCCAGGGCGCCCGTGAACGCGCCCTTGACGTGGCCGAACAGTTCGCTTTCGATCAGGCTGGCCGGCAGGGCGGCACAGTTGACCTTCACCATCGGCTTGGTGGCTCGCCGGCTGCGCTGGTGGATCGCCCGGGCCAGCAGTTCCTTGCCCGACCCGGTTTCGCCCAGCAGCAGCACGCTGGCGTCCGTCGCGGCGACGTGTTCGACCTTGTGCAGAGTCAGTCGCAGGATCTCGCTCTGCCCGACAATCTCTTCAAAATCATGGGCGTTCTTGAGCGCGTCCTGCAGGTACACATTCTCCGTTTCCAGGCGGTCCTTGAGACGCGTGATTTCCGCCACCGCGGTTTGCAGGGCCTCCTCGACGCACTTCTGCGCGGTCACGTCGCGGTTGGAGACACGGATGCCGAGAAATCGGCGTTGACCGTCCAGCACCGGGCGGCAGGCGTGATTCAGCCAGATCACCTGCCCGTCGCGGCGGACGATCCGATACTCCAGCGAGCCGGCTTTGCAGCCCTTGTGGCACTCCCACCAGTGACTGTCCCACAGCGGGCGGTCTTCGGCCAGCACGATCTCGCGCAGCAGCAGGAGATTGCTCAGGAACTCGTCTCGCTTGTACCCGCTCAACTCCTCGCAGGACGGCGACATGTACTGGAACTTCTGCTCGGCGTCCTGCCAGTACACCCAATCGGTCGCAAAGTCCGCCAGCATGTGATAGGTCAGCTCCGCTTGCCGCAACTCCTCGTCGGCCTGGCGGTGCAACAACGTTTGCACGAAAATATCGCCCAGCAACTGCAAGCGGAGCGCCAGATCGGCGGGCCAGATCTGCCCCGCGTCCCGAGTTGTGGCAGCCAGCAGGTAGCGAGGCACGCCCTGGAGCAAGAGCGGGACGAAGACCGCCGACTGCCATCCCCACCGGGCCATCGTCTCCCGATCCGTGGCGGCCTCCGGCGGCAGGTCGTCGCGGCCGAGGAGCAGCGGCTGACCGGCTTGCGATTGTCGGTGGAGCCAAGGCAGCAGCACGCGGCCGTTGGCGTCCGCAGGCATCGGCGTCGCGCCCTCCGCGACCGCCTGGTGGCGGGGATGCACCAGCGGCGAGGAATCGGCGTCGTACCGCAGGAAGGCGATGTGATCGACTTGAAAGTAGCGGCGGATCTGCTCCAGGGCACACGCAATCTCGCCGTCGACCTCGCCAGGAGGACCGCCAATGAAGCGGGCCGAGATGTCTGCCAGCATCCGCTCGAACTGGGACCGCTCGCGCGGCAAGTCGCTCCGGCCCTCGCCCAGCGGCAACTCCGTGGGTGTCCGCGCGGATTCACCGATCGGCTGCGACACCGAGTCGTCTGCTGCCAGGCTGGTCGTTTCACTCATCGTCCCGGTCCTGAAGGGCTGCCCCGCTAGGAGTTCGTTGACGGGGGCGACGCGAGCGACTGGCTCCGCAAAATCTTGCATGCTCCCTCCCGCTCAACCATTTGACATCGCCATGCCCGTCCCCTAGTCCATCGCCCGCCGATGAGAATGCCATCCGCTGCCACCCCGTCGCCGCTTGCGATTTATCCATTGTTTGGCATTCAAGGGGCAACGCCAAGGGGGCAAGGGGCAGTATTTCGCACCAGGGTGACCAAATTTCGTTGCGACGCTTCTTGGTCGCGTCCGAAACTGCGGCTCGTGAGTAATTGCAACTGCAATCAGGGATGCATCTTACGGAACGAACGTCGAGTTCGTGCTCCGCTTCGCACGCGAACTGATTTGGCGTGGTGGAAATCACTTGGTTCAACGGGCTGGTTCACCGTCGAAGTGTTCAACCGCGGTTCCGACATGGCCAACCTGATTCGCGTCCAAGATCGCGTGCCGCCCGGATACGAGATCGATGTGGTCCTCTGCGGCACTTCTTGGCATCCCCGGGCCGGATTGATAGAATCCTCGGGCAATTCCAACGCCAGGTGAGCCATGCAGCCGGGAAGTCCCGTTGTCGACGCTCAGGTCCCCTTGTTCCGCGAGGCGCTCGAATCGCTCGATCGCGTCGGCGCCGAACGCGTCTTGTCCGCGGCACAGTCGGTCTTGACGCCCCTCGAGGCGGTCGAGCGGCTGGTCGTTCCGGCGCTGACGCAGATCGGAGACGCTTGGGCCGAAGGCTGCCTGGCCCTGTCGCAGGTCTACATGAGCGGCCGGTATTGCGAAGAGTTGGTCGAGCAATTCCTGCCGGCGGGCGCACCCACTCGCAAGCATCAGCCGCGTTCGGCCATCGCGGTGCTTGCCGATTATCATCTGCTCGGCAAACGGATTGTCTATTCTGTCCTGCGGGCCAGCGGCTTCGAACTGTTCGACTACGGCCGCCTGGATGTGGACGAACTGGTCGAGCGGGCGCTGGGTGACCAATTGGACGTGCTGCTCGTCTCTGTGCTGATCCTTCCGTCGGCCCTGCGCATGCGCGACGTCTGCGCCCGACTCAAATCGGCTCGCCCCGGCCTGCGTGTGATTGTCGGCGGCGCTCCTTTTCTGTTCGATGACCAGCTGTGGCGGGAAGTCGGCGCCGATGCGATGGGACGCAGCGCCGCGGATGCCGTCGCGTTCGTCGCCCGGTGGACGGGAGAATCGACATGAATACGGCCATGAATTCCATGCAGCGCACCTTGACCGCCCTGGGACAACAGGAGCCGGACAGGGTGCCGCTGTTTCTGCTCACAACGGTACATGGGGCCAAGGAACTGGGGCTGACGATCGAGGAGTACTTTGCCCGCGCGGACCACGTCGTCGAGGGCCAGTTGCGGCTGTTGCGGAAGTACCAAGGCGACTGCCTGTACGCGTTTTACTATGCCTCGATTGAAACGGAAGCCTGGGGAGGCACAACGCTCTACTCCCCGGACGGGCCACCGCTTTGCGGGCCGCCGATCATCTGCCGGGCTGAACAAATTGACGGGCTGCAGCCGCCCGCGGTTCAGACGGCAGCCGGCCTGAACCGTGTGCTGGAGACGATTCGGGGGTTGAAGGCCCGGGTCGGGGACACCGTGCCGATCATCGGAGTTGCGATCTCACCGTTCTCACTGCCGATCATGCAGCTGGGTTTCGACAGCTACCTGGAGTTGATCTACGAGCAGCCCAACCGTTTCGCGTGCCTGATGCGGGCCAACGTCGCGTTCACCGTCGAGTGGGCCAACGCGCAACTGGCGGCCGGCGCGACGGCGATTTGCTACTTTGATCCGCTGTCTTCGACGACCAATGTCCCCCGCGAACTCTACCTGCAGACCGGCTGGCAGATTGCCCGGCAGACACTGCCTCGGATCCACGGCCCGACGGCCACGCACCTAGCCTCCGGACGCTGTCTGTCGATTCTCGACGACGTCGTCGCGACGGGCACGGCGGTGGTGGGGGTCAGCTCGCTGGAGGATCTTGCCCAATTGAAGGCCGCTGCGGCAGGACGCGTCAGCCTGCTGGGCAACTTGAACGGCATCGAGATGCGGCGTTGGACGCCGGCTCAGGCCGAGCAACAGGTCCGGCGGGCCATCGCCAAGGCGGGATCGGGCGGCGGTTTTCTCCTGAGTGACAACCACGGGGAGATTCCCTGGGCGGTTCCCGACGATGTGCTGCTGGCCATCCGCGAGGCGGTCGACCGTTGGGGCCGATATCCGCTCGACTGGCTGGATGATTGGAACGACCCCCGCGACCCCGACTAGCGTGACCTTCATGGCTCGGGACAAACTCTGCATCCTCTGCTGCCAGAATTTCTATCCGGAGGTTGCCGCCGGCATTGCCGCGGAAGGCTGGAGCGACGTGGTCGCAGCGGCTTTTCCGGCGCGGTGCGGGCGCCCGGCACTACGTTGGGACGAGTTAAGATCGAGGCTACCGGAGGATGTCGCGGAAGTGCTGGTACTCGGCTGCGCCTGCCTGCACGGCCTGGGTCCTGCCCCGGCCGGCTTTCCGCCCGGCCGCACGATTTCCCTGCCGCAGTGTTTTTGCTTGGTGGCGGGCGAGCCGTTGGTCAACGAAGCATTGGCCGCGGGCGCGTATCTGCTGACCCCGGCCTGGCTGGCCGACTGGCGCGGCCAGTTGGAGTCGCTGGGATTCAACGTGGAGCATGCCGGCAAGTTCTTGGCGGAGTTTGCTCGGGAGTTGGTCCTGTTCGATACCGGCGTCAGTCCGGAGGCGGAAGGGCAGCTGGCCGAGTTCGCCGCCGCGGTTCGCCTGCCCTTCCGACGCGTTGTCGTTGGTTTGGAGTACGTTCGCCTGCGGCTCGGCCGGCTGGCTGCTGAGTGGCGATTGGCACGGCAAATCCAGGCCACTTGGGAACTCACGCGCGTCCAGGCCGGCGAGTTGGCCGACCATGTGGCGGCGATGGACATGCTGATGCAACTCGCCGCCACCCGGCAGGAATCGGAAGCCATCGCCGTGATCGAGGACTTGTTCCGCATGCTCTTCGCGCCGGCCAGCCTGCACTACGCCCGGGTCGAAAACGAGCTGCTCAACCCCGCAAGTCCCGTGCCCGCCGCGTCCCTGGCCTTGATGCGGAGCCTCGAGGCCGGTCATGCCTGGACGCCCGACGGCTGCGGGTTCCTGCTCCGCATCACTCGTGGCGAGGAGACTTTGGGTGTCGTCGCGGTGGAAGGGCTGGCGTTTCCGCAGTATCGCGACCGGTATCTCAGGTTGGCGCTGGCCGTCGTCGGCGTGTGCGGGCTGGCCATCGAGAACGCACGCCACCGGAAACGCTTGCTCGACGCAGAGAAGATGGCCTCGCTGGGCATGCTTGTCGCCGGTGTCGCCCACGAGATCAACACCCCGCTGGGTATCGGGGTGACGGCCGCCAGCACTCTGCAGGACCGCGCACGGTGTCTAGCGGAGAGCTTCGCCTCCCGCAGCATGACGCAGGCGGAACTCCGTCAGTTCCTGGAAGACGCCGCCGCCAGCACCCGTCTACTGCGGCAGAACCTCGCCCGGATTGGTACCTTGGTCGACACCTTCCGGCAAGTCGCCGTCGGAGGCCAGCCGGCGGCCAGCATCCGCTTCCGGCTGCGGGAGTGTCTGGACGATGTCTGTCGCTCCTTCGGCGAGCGATTGCCGGCAGACCGGATTGCCGTGCACATCGAGTGCCCGCCTGATCTGGAACTTACCGGCACGCCCAGCGACTGGGCCACGGTCTTCGTCAATCTCATCGGCAATTCGCTCAAGCACGGCTTCCAATCACGTGTCCGCGGAAGCATCGTGATCCAGGCGGCGCAAGTGGACCGGCGGCTGATCGTGGATTACCGGGATGACGGCGCCGGGATGTCCGCGGACGCCTTGGTGAAGATCTACGAGCCCTTTTTCACGACCGACCTGCAGCACGGCCTGGGACTGGGCATGCACCTCGTCTATAATCTGATCACGCATCGCTTTGGCGGTTCCATTGTCTGCGGCAGCCAGCCCGGGGAAGGCTGGTGCTGCCGGATCGAGGCGCCGCTGCCGGAGGAATCTGCGTCACGAGTTGCGAAGACGCGTTTGACCGCCTGTTTGCCTCGGCTGCCGCCCCGAGCGGATCGGGAGCGGACGCCGTGCCGTGGAAGGTGCTGCTGGTGGACGACGAGCCGGACGTCCACGCGGTGCTGCGGCTGGCCCTGCAGGGTGTGCAGGTGGAGGGGCGCCCTCTGCACTTGCTGGATGCGGGTTCGAACGACGAGGCGCGGGCGCGGTTGGCCGAGCATCCGGAGATCGCGCTCATCCTGCTGGACGTGGTCATGGAAACGGAGCGTGCCGGCTTGGACTTGGTGAAACAGGTCCGCCACGGAGTGGGCAACCGGAACGTCCAGATCATCATCGTCACGGGGCAGCCGGGCTACGCCCCGCAGCGGGCTGTCGTGACAGAATACGAAATCGACGGGTACTTGCTGAAGTCCGAGCTGACGGCCGACAAGATCTTCGCTTCGGTCTGCGCCGCCTTGCGAACCAATCGTGTGCTGGTCGAACGCGAACTGGCGCTGCTCAGGCAGAAGCAGGCCGAAGAAGCGTTGGTGCGACAGAACCGCGATCAATTGGCCCGCTCGCAGGAGATCGCCCACGTCGGCAGTTGGCTAATGGAGTTGCCCGCCCAGCGGTTGGTGTGGAGTGACGAAACCTACCGGATCTTCGGACTCAATCCCCGGGACGCGGAGGTCACCTACGCGACATTTCTCCAGGCAATCCACCCCGAGGACAGGGCGGCCGTCGAGTCCGCGTACGGCGATTCGCTGCGTGCCGGACGCGATGCCTACGAGATTGAACACCGGATCGTCTGCAGCCACACGGACGAGGTGCGTTATGTCCACGAACGGTGCGTGCACGAGCGGGATGCGGAAGGCGTAGCCGTGCGTTCCGTCGGCACCGTCCAGGACGTCACGGAGCAGCGGCGCATGGAGCAGGTGCTCGCCACCCAGGCGCGGCAGCAGACCGCCGTAGCGGAGTTGGGACAGCTGGCATTGGCCGGCGGGGGCTTGGCAGCGTTGTTTGACCAAGCCGTGGCGAACGTCGCCGCGACACTCGGCGTGGATTACTGCAAGGTCCTCGAGTTGCAGCCCGACGGCACATCGCTCCTGCTGCGTGCAGGGGTGGGCTGGCAGGAGGGCTTGGTTGGCACGGCTGTTGTCGCCGCAGGAGCCGACTCGCAAGCCGGATTCACTCTCCACAGCAAGCAGCCGGTCATCGTCGATGACTTGCAGACGGAGGTGCGTTTTCGGGGGGCCCCGTTGCTGCACCAGCACGGCGTCAGGAGCGGCTTGAACGTCGTGATCGGCGAGTTGGACAAGCCGTTTGGCGTCTTGGGAGCGCACACGACCCGACGGCGCGAGTTCTCGTCGGACGACATCAGTTTCCTGCAAGCCGTCGCCAACGTCTTGGCCGATGCCGTGGCGCGCACGCGGGCGGAAGAGGAGCTGCGCGTCACCAACGAAGAACTCGAAGAGCGGACGAAGGCCCTGGAAGAACAGCGCAACTCGATTGCCAAAAAGAATACCGAAATCAACCAGGCGCGGCAGGAACTCGAACGCAAGGCCCGGGATCTGGAAACAGCTAGCAAGTACAAGTCCGAGTTCCTGGCGAATATGTCGCACGAGCTGCGCACGCCGTTGAATAGCATCCTGATCCTCTCGCAATTGCTGAGCGAGAACAAGGAGATGAATCTGACCACCAAGCAGCGCGAGTTCGCGCGGACGATCCACACGTCGGGCTCGGACCTGCTGGAACTGATCAACGAAATCCTCGATTTGTCCAAAGTCGAGTCGGGCAAGATGGAACTGCGGATCGAAGAACTCAGTCTCCGCGAGGCACGCCACGAGCTCGTCAAGCTCTTCGAACCTCTCGCCCGGGAGAAGAGGCTCGAGTTCGTGGCCGAAGTTGCCGGCGATCTACCGGCCGTCATCCTGACCGATCCGCAGCGCCTGAAGCAGATTCTGAAGAACTTGCTCTCGAATGCGTTCAAGTTCACGGAACAAGGCCGGGTGACCTTGGCGATCGGCCGGCCGCGGGCCGGCGTGGACCTCTCGGCCAGCGGGCTGAACCCCGCCGCGGCCTTGGCCTTTTCGGTCTGCGACAGCGGCATTGGCATTCCGCTCGAGCAGCAGAAGATCGTGTTCGAGGCATTCCGGCAAGCGGATGGAACCGCCAGCCGCAAGTATGGTGGCACCGGGCTGGGGTTGACCATCTCGCGGGAGCTGTGCAAGCTGCTGGGCGGCGAGATCCAGCTGGTCAGCAGCCCCGGCCAGGGGACCGAGTTCGTGGTGTATCTGCCGGAGAAGCTCGCCCCGCGGCTGACGTCGGCGGGGGAATCGGCGTTGGCGGCCGCCGTCGAGGAGCGGACCGAGGAGGTGCGGTCCCAGATCCGCGAGTCGCACGAGCGGCGCGTGGCGGCCCAGGCCCCTGCTGCGGCTGGTTCGGAAAGTGCCGCGGCGCCAGCGGCTCGCGAGGAAGCCGCCGAGCCGGAGCAGCCGCTGACCCTGGAGGCGGTCGACGCAGGCCGGAAGCGGCTGTTGATCGTCGAGGACGACGCGCGCTTTGCCCAGATCTTGGCCTCGATTGCCGAGGAACGCGGATTCTCCTGCGTCCTGACGGGTAGCGGCGAGGAGGCCCTGGCAGCCATCGCCCACTGCCAACCGGGCGCCGTGATCCTGGATCTGCAGTTGCCCGGGATGGACGGCTGGACCGTCCTCGAACGGCTCAAGGCGTCGCCCGAGACCCGTCACATTCCGGTCCACATCATGTCTGTTTCGGACAGCGGGCACGAAGCGCTGAAGCGGGGCTCGATCGGCTTCCTGGCCAAACCCGTCAGCAACGAAGGCATCCTCCAGGCCTTCGAACGAATTGAGTCGGTGATCAGCAAAGCGGTAGGACGCCTGCTGCTGGTCGAGGACGACCCCGGGCAACGGACGAGCATCATCGAACTGATTGGGGCCGGCGATGTCTCGATCACCGCGGTCGCGACCGGCCGCGAGGCGCTCGCGGCGTTGGCGGAAGCCCCCTTCGACGCCATGATCCTCGACCTCGGACTGAATGACATGAGCGGCTTTGAACTGCTGGAACGGATCAGTCAGGACGAGCGGATTCGCAAGGTTCCCGTGATCGTCTATACGGGCCAAGACCTGACCGAGGCCGAGGAAGCGGAACTGCGCAAGTACGCCGAGTCGATTATCGTCAAAGGCGTCCGGTCGCCAGAACGGCTGCTGGACGAAACCGCGCTGTTCCTCCACCGGGTCGAAAAGGACTTGCCGGTGGACAAGCAGCGGATGCTCCGCATGACGCGCGACAACGACGCCGTCTTCCAGGACAAGACGATCCTGGTCGTCGACGATGACATGCGCAACGTGTTCGCCCTGTCGAGCGTCCTGGAGTACGCCGGCCTGAACGTGGTCGTCGGGAAGAACGGCCGGGACGGCATCGCCAAGCTCGAAGACAACCCGCAGGTCAATCTGGTGCTGATGGACATCATGATGCCCGAAATGGACGGTTACCAGGCGATGCGCGAGATCCGCCAGCGGCGCAAGTATGCCAAGCTGCCGATCATCGCGCTGACGGCCAAGGCCATGAAAGGCGACCGGGCCAAGTGCATCGAGGCCGGGGCCAATGACTATCTGGCCAAGCCGGTCGATACCGACAAGCTGCTGTCCTTGCTGCGGGTGTGGCTGTATCGATGAACAACGAGGCAATCGAAATCAAGTGCCTGCTGGAAGCCTTGTTCGAGAAGTCGGGCCACGATTTCCGCGATTATTCCACGGCGCACATCACGCGGCGCCTGCGGCACGTCCGGACGCTCAGCGGCGCGGAGAGCATCACGCACATGATCCACCGGCTGCTGTACGACCCGGGGTTCCTCGACCTGCTGCTGCACCAACTGTCGATCAACGTCACGGAGATGTTCCGCGATCCGGCTTTCTATCGCGCCGTGCGGCACAAGGTGGTGCCGCTCCTGGCGACTTGGCCCCACATCAAAGTATGGCACGCCGGCTGTGCCAGTGGCGAAGAAGCCTACTCGATGGCCATCGTCCTCCGCGAAGCCGGAATCTACCCGCGGTGCCAGATCTATGCGACGGATTTCAGTCCCGCGGTCCTGAACGACGCACGCCAGGGAATCTACCCTGTCGAACGGATCAAAGCCTACACCGAGAACTACCTCAAGGCCGGCGGAACCGAGTCCTTTTCCGACTACTACACGTCCAAGTACGATTATGCCATGATGAACAACGCCATCAAGGCGAATATCGTCTTCGCCGAGCACAACTTGGCCATCGACGCCGTCTTCAGTGAAGTCAACCTGGTGGTCTGCCGGAACGTGATGATCTACTTCAGCCGCGCGCTGCAACAGCGCGTGCTCAGGCTCTTCCACGAAAGCCTATGCCCGGGCGGCATCCTGTGTTTGGGCAGCAAAGAGACGGTCGCTGCCGAATGCCGCTCGCTGTTCGAACCCCTGGACGAAGAACAACGGATCTACCGAAGGGTGTACCGATGAAACAGCCATACCGGGCGGTCGTCATCGGAGCGTCAGCCGGGGGCCTGACGGCCTTGAAGGCACTGTTCTCCGGGCTGCGAGCCGACTTCCCGCTCCCCATCCTGGTCGTGCAGCACACCGGCGCCGATGCCGGCAGCTTCTTGACGGGGTATCTCGACTCGCTGTCGCGCATCCGGGTCAAGGAAGCCGACGAGAAGGAACGCATCTCGCCTGGCACCGCCTACGTCGCGCCGCCGAACTACCACCTGTTAGTCGAACCCGAGGAGACGCTGTCGCTGTCTGCCGACGAACGAGTCAAGTTCTCACGTCCCTCGATCGACGTGCTGTTCGAATCGGCTGTCGATGCGTTCGGCCCGGCCTTGATTGGAATTATCCTGACTGGCGCAAACGACGACGGGAGCGCCGGATTGAAACGGGTCAAGGACGCAGGCGGGCTGACCGTCGTTCAGGACCCAGTGACCGCGGAAGTCCCGACGATGCCCCAGGCGGCGATTGCCGCTGTCGGAACCGCGGATCACGTGCTGGCCGTCGAACAGATCACTGATTTATTGAACGAAGTGTGAGGACATGACCAGCCAATCCTGCATCTTGGTGGTGGACGATCGCGAGGAGAACCTCTTGGCCATGCGTGCGCTGCTGGGCGACGTCGACGCCGAGATCCACACGGCGGCCAACGGCAATGATGCGCTGGCCTTGATGCTGGACCACGACTTCGCACTAGTCCTCCTGGACGTGCAGATGCCTGAGATGGACGGTTTCGAGGTCGCTGAATTGATGCGGTCCCGGCGCAAGACCCAGCACGTTCCGATCATCTTCGTTACGGCCCTGAATCGCGATCAGGAGTATGTCTTTCGCGGGTACGAGCGAGGCGCCGTGGACTATCTCTTCAAGCCGGTCAACCCCGCGATCCTGCGAAGCAAAGTCTGCGTGCTGCTCGATCTGGACCGGCAGCGACGGCTCATCAGCCAGCAGTCTGCCAACCTGCTCGAAGCCAACGCAAAACTGAGCCAGATCAATCGGGATTACCAACGCGAGATCGAGGAGCGCAAGTCGGTTGAGTCCGCACTGGAGTCTGCGATCGCGCGTTCGACAGCGCTGGCCCAGGAAGCCCGCAGCGCCAGTGCGGCCAAGAGCGAATTCCTGGCGAACATGAGTCATGAGATCCGCACGCCGATGAATGGGATCATTGGCATGACGGGGCTGTTGCTGGATACCGAACTGAGCGAGGAACAGCGACGGTATGCAGAGATTGTGCGTCATAGCGCCGAGTCGCTGCTGGGATTAATCAACGACATCCTCGATTTCTCCAAGATCGAGGCGGGCAAACTGGAACTCGAAATGCTGGACTTCGATCTGTCCAGCCTGCTGGACGACTTCGCCGACACCCTGGCCTTACGGGCCTACGACAAGGGACTGGAGCTGGTCTGCGGCGCCGATCCCGAGGTCCCGATGCTGCTCCGGGGCGACCCGGGCCGCCTGCGCCAGGTCCTGACCAACCTGGCAGGAAACGCCATCAAGTTCACCCCGTCCGGCGAGGTGGCGATCCTCGTTTCGGTCGCATCCCAGGCGGACGATTCGGTGCTCCTGCGCTTCGTCATTCGCGATACGGGTATCGGGATTCCCGAGGCGAAGATCGGCCAGTTGTTCGAGAAGTTCACCCAGGTCGACGCTTCCAACACGCGGCAATTCGGAGGCACCGGCTTGGGGCTGGCGATATCCAGACAATTGGCTGCTTTACTTGGAGGTCAGATCGGTGTGACGAGCCACGCGGGCCAAGGGTCGGAATTCTGGTTCACCGCGCGTTTTCGGATGCAATCGCCGGGTTTGGGATTGGTCACGGCCCGCGCGGCGGAGCTGCAGGGGGTGCGCGTGCTGGTGGTGGACGACAATGCGACCAACCGCGAAATCTTGGTGACGCGACTGCGCTTGTGGGGCATGCGTCCGGCCGAGTCCCGCGACGGGCCCCAAGCGTTGCGGGCTTTGTCCGAGGCGTGGGCAGGTCGGGACCCCTTCCGCATGGCGCTGATCGACATGCAGATGCGGGGGATGGATGGCGAAACCCTGGGGCGGGCGATCAAGGCCGACCCCCGCTTGGCTCCAACCTGCCTGGTGATCCTGCCCTCCTTGGGCGCTCAAGGCGACGCAACCCGGTTCGCCCAGATCGGTTTTGCCGGCTATTTGACCAAGCCGGTACGACACCGGGAGCTGCGCGGGGTCCTGTCCTTGGCGATGGGAGGCCGGACGGAGCCGAACACGGGGACTCCCCTCATCGCCACTCGCCACTCGGTTCGCGAGAGCCTGCCCCGCTTTGACGGCCGTCCAGCGCGCATCTTGCTGGCCGAGGACAACATTACGAATCAGCAGGTCGCCCTTGGAATTCTGCGCAAGATGGGCTTGAACGCCGACGCGGTGGCCAACGGACAGGAGGCTCTCACGGCGTTGGCGTCCGTCCCCTACGACTTGGTGCTGATCGACTGCAACATGCCAATCATGGACGGCTACGAGGCAACTCGCCGGATTCGGGCGTGGGCGAGCGGAGAATCGGAAACGGAGAATTGCCGAGGGGAGCCGGACAGGGGACTTTCATCCGGTTCGCCGTTCGTCATCCCCACGCCATCCCTGCTCCCGCAGGCCGCCACTATTCCCATCATCGCCATGACCGCCCACGCCATGCAGGGAGATCGCGAGAAGTGCCTGGCAGCCG
>Ga0172371_10008727_pt1 | contig 14115 bp, 11 predicted proteins | sample Lak12m_FD_114543 | JGI IMG/M metagenome (GOLD analysis project Ga0172371, IMG submission 114543) | Freshwater microbial communities from Kabuno Bay, South-Kivu, Congo - kab_022012_12m | ecosystem: Environmental > Aquatic > Freshwater > Lake | place: Democratic Republic of the Congo: South-Kivu... | reverse complement strand
AATCGTGGCGCCTACCCCACCCAAAATACCCCACTGAATCGATTTAGCGCTTTGAGGGCGAGATGAAGGCGCTTGTGAAATATCCGCTGCGGGTTGGACAAACGGCGTCACCTCCTCCGGCATAGGCGCAACAACCGTAGCCGTTATGAATTCCTGTTCATGATTGGGGCGATCGCCTGGTTTCAGCAAAGCATGTTTGAAAGCCAAGGCTGATGAAAAGCGTTTGTTGGGATCAATGCTCATCGCTTTGGAAACAGTCGCGGACAATTCATCCGAAAGCGTTGGATTGAGCTGGTTGACTGGGACAAGCGTATCCTCAAAAGTGCGCTGGACGCTCTCTACAGGTCGCTCACCGGTCAGAATCGTGTAGAGTGTAGCGCCTAAGGCATAGATATCGGTGCGCGCATCCGTCTTGCCTTGACCATACTGTTCGATGGGCGCGTAACCTGGCGTCAAGGCGCGTGCGCCAGTGGAGGTTTTTAAACTTGGGTCATAGGATTTGGCGATCCCAAAATCAACCAGGATGGCTTGTCCTTGCGGCGTGATGCGGATATTGGCGGGCTTGATATCGCGGTGTATCACCGGAGGGTTCTGGAGATGCATATAATCCAAGGCATCACAGATCTGACCTGCCCAATTGAGAACCTGATCGCTTGGCAAAGCGCCTCCCTTCTCTTCAATCAGGCGCTCCACGTCCTGCCCATCGATGAAATCCATGACCAGATATTGACCCTTGCCGGTGATAATGAAATAATCGGTCACTAATGGCAGATTGGCATGCTTCATCGTGCGCAGCATTCGCGCTTCGCGTTCGAACTGCCGCTGCGCCTGCGGGGTTGTCTCCAGGTTTTCCTTTAAAGCGCACGCCATGTTAAAGCTGGTATCCCAGGCGCGATACACGGCTCCAAAACCACCCTGACCTAGGATCTTAACGATCCGATAACGGTTATTGATCACTTCTCCAGTTTCAAGTCCCATTTATGCACCTCGATTAGAAAACGCATTGGGTTATAGATTGAATAGAGATGAGAGATAACAAGAATGTTGGCTATTTATTATTCATATTACAACAAGATTGGATAATCGTCTAGATGATTATATGATCTTTGGGGGATGAATAATACCAATATCACGACCAAGCATTAGCGTCAGGAAATTAAATTACTATATAGGGGAAATCCAGACCATGGCGGAAAGTCCACCATCGCTTATCAACATCAGCGCAATAAACTCAAACATCATTCACTGATATGGTTAGTTTTATTATAAAAGTCAGCTTAGGTTCCCAAATCTATTCTTTATATGTCTTACCTACTTGTACCCACAACTTACCAGAGTATGTAGTAATCATAACAATTGCGTTTTCATCACCTTTTTGGAATTGGATTAAAATTTTTTCTTCATCTGAAATAGTATTAATTTTCGTCCAGCCATATTTAGGCATCTCCACATCATAATAGGCAACAATCGCCTCAATCGTTGAGGTTGTTGCAAAGAAGACATCAATATTCTTTATTCCCTCAACATAAGAATTCTGTGATATCCTCACGTCTTCGGCTTCTGGCATTATAGGGAGGTCTTCAGGTTTTTCAACCGAAGTGAAGTAGGTGCTTGTAGGTAGGTTATCCGCAGTTGCCGGCGCATTCGTCAATAATATCGGTAAAGTACTTTGGATGGTTGTCTGCGGTAAATCTTCTTCTGGAATATTGGTCACCTCTGCAATCGTCGGTGTTGGCGTATCTTTTTTGACGAATTGATTATAGATGAAGAATCCGGATGCTGAAAAAAACAATAACACAATGACCAATATTGTGATGCCAACCCCTCCCATAATACCCCATTGTATTGATTTCGGGTATTGCGGGATCGACGTGGGAGTTTGTGCAATCGCTGTGGCTGGCTGTGCAAATGGGGAGAACTGCTTTGGCATTGGCGTAACTACGGTTGCGGTGATCAATCCATCCTCCAAGCCTTTGGCATGATCCAGATTCATCAGAGCATGTTTGAAAGCCAAGGCTGAGGAAAAGCGTTTGTTGGGATCAATGCTCATCGCTTTGGACACAGTTGCAGACAATTCATCCGAAAGCGATGGATTGAGCTGGTTGACTGGGATGAGCGTATCCTCAAAAGTACGCTGGACGCTCTCTACGGGTCGCTCACCGGTAAGCATCGTGTAGAGTGTAGCGCCTAAGGCATAGATATCGGTGCGCGCATCCGTCTTGCCTTGACCATACTGTTCGATGGGCGCATAACCTGGCGTCAAGGCGCGCGCGCTAGTGGAGGTTTTTAAACTTGGATCATAGGATTTGGCGATCCCAAAATCAACCAGAATGGCTTGTCCTTGCGGCGTGATGCGGATATTGGCGGGCTTGATATCGCGGTGGATCACAGGTGGATCCTGAAGATGCATATAATCCAAGGCATCACAGATTTGTCCAATCCAATTGAGGACCTGATCGCTTGGCAAAGCGCCCCCCTTCTCTTCAATCAGGCGCTCCACGTCCTGCCCATCGATGAAATCCATGACCAGATACTGACCTTTGCCCGGGATAATAAAATAATCCGCCACTAATGGCAGATTGGCATGCTTCATGGTGCGCAGCATACACGCTTCGCGTTCGAACTGCCGCTGCGCCTGCGGGGTTGTCTCTAGGTTTTCTTTTAAAGCGCACGCCATGTTAAAGCTGGTATCCCAGGCGCGATACACGGCTCCAAAACCTCCCTGACCAAGGATCTTAACGATCCGATAACGGTTATTGATCACTTCTCCAGTTTCAAGTCCCATTTATGCACCTCGATTAAAAATCGCACTGGGTATAGATTGAAAAGAGATGAGAGCTTATAAAAACAATTTTACTATTTTATTCATCTTACAATATATTAACTTTATCGTCTAGGTGGATTTATTATTTAATCTTATCTTGGAAAAACATACAAAATTAATGCAAATTCCTCGAACAAAATAATGGAAATTTATGATCTACAACAACTTATAGTTATTACGAAAGTCTTGAAAGTTGATTTAGTAACGCTCACGCTCCTCACGCAAACCTTGCATAAGTTCATCTATGCTGATATTTTTCTCTGATAAAAGCGTCTCGATTTCACGAGCTAACTCAGGAACAAGTGGAACCATAGTGGTTAAAATGAAAACGCCATCAAGATCCACCAGACGGAATGTATCACCTTCCTTGATGCCATACTTCTGGCGGAAATCAGAAGGCAACGTTATTGATCCACGTTTACGTACTTGTACAGTTGCATCTAACATTTCATCTCCTTATCTGATTTTCTGATAGGAATGATTTTCGGTATGATAACATATTAGTATCAATGATAGGAAAAAGAAAAAAACTCAGCAAAAACGGCATGGCAAAAGATTAATATGCAAGAGTATGTTAGGCTTACAGCCCGAAGTTTTGGGTAGGATGGATGGGGAGACGAGAACAACGAATTATTGGGAAAGACCGAATTTGATTGTTTGTTCAGGTAAGTAAGTTGGGTTGTCAACCCGATAGCATGGTCAGGATGGCATCCTAACCTACGGGTTTAGTGTTATATCTTTTGATAGGATTTCTATCTTTAATTTTTTAAAGTGGTTGGTTTTTCGTTTGTAAAGTGGTAGACTTTTCGATTGACAAATATAATCTACACGCCAAATTGGTTTATAATTCAAAATGATCTAATTAATTGCATATTAGGAAGTCTCGATTGTCGAGCTTAAAAATATGATTTATATTCAATAAGGAGAGGTGATTTCGCAATGCTTGATCAAATAGTAGCCAAAGTACTCTTAGCATCCGGATCGAAGCAGGTTTTCGTTCCGATAACCGGATCTAATAAACCAGCTATTCCTGATGAAGTGATCATGAAATGGCAGCATATTCTCGACCTGGCAGCAAAAATTGTCGATGTCCCTGCTGGGCTGATTATGCAGCTACATGAGGAAGAGATTGAAGTCTTTCTCTCTAGCCAAACCCCGGGGAATCCCTACCACCCCCATGAAACCGCCCCGCTGAATTCAGGTTTATATTGTGAGACGGTTGTTGGCACGCGCCAAGAACTCCTGGTTCCAAACGCACTGGCTGATACTGACTGGGATCAGAACCCAGATGTCGAACTTGATATGATCTCGTATTTTGGCGTTCCCATTCAATGGTCGGATGGAGAGGTATTTGGGACATTTTGTGTATTAGATCAAAAAGATAATTCATATTCTGAAATCTATCGAGAGTTGATTTATAATCTGCGCGATATTGTTGAATCTGACTTGAAAACCGCGCAAACCACGCAATATCTGCAACAACAATCAATAAACACAGAATTACAAATTAGGGAAATTTATCATCGAGTGAAGAATCATTTCAATCTACTTTTAAGTTCAATTTCTTTACAGTCAGCGTATGCGTTCACCGAAAAAACACTGGATCAAGTGCTGATGGATATCCATTCAAGAATATCAGCTATTTCATTAATCAATGAAAAACTCTATCAGACGAAAGATATGACAAACCTATCATTGAAAAATTATTTTCAGGACTTAGGCGATCAAATCCTGAATCAATTTACGTATCAACCAGTGCAGTTTGAGTGTGATGGAGATGACCTAATCGCGCCTCCTGAAATCTCTGTTCCTTGTGGATTAATCATCAGCGAGATGATGACCAATTCCCTAAAACATGCCTTTAATAACACACCACATCCAGAGATCAAGATTAAAATAAAAAAGCAACCCACGGGAGAAATCACGTTGTCTTATCAAGATAATGGCGAAGGGATATCTGAGGCATTTGATCTTGATCAAGCCAATTCACTCGGTATGACTATCATTCAGCAATTAGCAATCCAAATAGGCTCAACCTTAAAAATAGACAACAATGCCGGTCTGAAATATACTTTTACTTTCGATCCTACACGATTTAAGTAGATATTTTATCCAAATAAACCAATTGAAATGATCGAAGCCGATTAAACGGGTGATGCCAGCTTTGAGAAAATAATGACAGTTTAATCAATTATGGAACAATCCCCATGCATTTGAGACCAGCATGAGGATTATCCAGATTACTAGGAGGAAAGATAAGAAATAAAAAGAATTTTTGTTTTATAGAAGCACTATAATAAAATATCCAGAAATGATATGTGATCAAGTCAAATTGATTAGAGTAAAGTATATCCGCCATCCACAACCAAATCTGATCCTGTGGCAAATAAAGAAGCATCACTAGCCAAGTAAATAAATGCACCAATCAGATCTTCTGGATATCCCAAACGACTACCCTCAGGCATTAAATCGGACCAAATTGGCAATAAATCTTTAAGTGTAGCAATGAGTTCAGTCTGAATATAGCCAGGACTAATGCAGTTGACACGAATTCTATATTTAACCCATTCTGCTGCCAATGCCTTGGTTAAGTGAACAACCCCAGCTTTCGAAGCACAGTAATTTGCTATCGTTTGAGGTTGATTAATAATATGAGCTGACATGGATGCTGTGCTAATAATAGAACCACCTGTGTCATGCTTTACCATTAATCGTGCAGCAGCTTGCGCCGTGAAGAAAACTCCATTTAAATTGACATCAATAACTGATTTGAATGCTTCTGGAGAAATATCAAGAGCAGGATCACCTGTAAAAATACCAGCATTATTTACCGCGAAATCGATGGTAGTAAAATCCTTCTCAAATGCCTCAATCATTTTTGTTACGCTTTTAGGGTCAGCGACATCGCAATGATAAGCAAGGATCTTTTTACCGCTTTCTTGCGCAATTTCTGCGGCAGTTTCTTGGGCTTTTTCATAATTCAAGTCAACAATAGCTACTTCAGCACCGAACTCAGCATATGCTTTGGCAATTGTTTTACCAATCCCCTGAGCTCCTCCAGTGATAAATCCCTTTTTCCCTTCCAGACTAAATAGATTCTTGTTGTTCATTAATAGCTTCTCCTTTTCCTATTAGAATACTTGAAATTGAACCATTCGGTTTATTAAAATTCATATACTTGGTTAAAAAGATCGATGAAAGAAGAATAAAGCCTTTCATAAATTCAATCCATTCAGTTTTGATTTCCATCATACTCATACCGGTACTAATCATAGAAATGAGTATTGAAGCGACGATAATGCCACTGGTGCTAAAACGACCAAAAAAAACAGCAGAAAATACTGCGATCGTAATCGCATCCAGTAACTTCGAATCAACACTATTAATTTGCACTGCCCCAGCTCTAGCTGCAAAGAGGGTTCCGCCTATAGCTGCAAGGAGCGCTCCTAAAATAAAAGTTACCATCGTAATATTTTTAATATCAAAACCCATGAAACGACTTGCTTCAATGTTCTCCCCCAAGAATTGGATTTTCCTGCCAAAAACGCTTTTTTCCATGATGAAATAGCAACTTAATCCAACGACAACCAGTACAAAAACTAAATTTGAAATACCAAATTCTGAAAATACTAACTTTTTAAATAACCCATTACTAATATAAACTGACTGCCCACCGGTGATAAGCTGCCGAACCCCAATAATCAAGAATTGCATACCCAGTGTCACGATAAAAGAAGAAATCCCCATCCTTGAAACAAGTAACCCATTGATCGAACCAACCCCAGCAGCTATTAATAAACCGACAAGTATCGCTGAAAATAGATCAAACCGGATACCCCCACTCATAAGGTAGGCAACGATTAACGCTGCCATACTTGCAATATGACCTAGAGATAAGTCAAACCCACCCCCAGCTATGATTATTCCCATACCAAATGCAAATATTGCTGGAATCACAGAATCCGTTAATATATTATTCAAATTCTGTAAGCGAATAAAACCAAAGTTCGGTGTAGCAAATGCGAAGAATAATAACACTACGAAAAGCAATCCAATAAAGATCCGCATTTGTGGATTAATTATGATCATTCTTTTTTCGCGAAGACTCGGTATTGATATACTACTCATAACTAGATCAATCCTCTTTCTACAATTTAACTTGAACAATTTTCGCTCTATTTTTAAAAGCTACTAAACCTACAGACACAATGAGTACAATTCCCTGAACGATTGAAACAATATAAGATTCAACACTAATCATATTCATAAATTTCTCTAATACGCCTAAAAATAATGCGCCAACCAGTGTACCAATAATATTAATTCTTCCAGGGACAAACATTGACGAACCTAAAAAGCAAGCAGCAAAAACGGGAAGCATATAATATTTTCCCTGCTCGTATATTGCCCCGACGCGTGTACTTTCCACAGCAGATGCAAGAGCAATTAATAATCCAGCAATAATATAAGCGGATATCTTAATACGATTGCTATTAATTCCCGCCTCGATAGCTGCGTTCTTATTCTCACCAACAATTCGTAATGAAAATCCATACTTCGTTTTATTAATCACGAAGTATGATACCAAGTATATGATAAACATCAACCAAACCACCAATGGCAAACCAAATTCAATCCTGGAAAAAGATAAAATTGAAGGATTTTGAATAAGTGTAGTCTGCTGATGAAAGGCTTTTTCAACCCCATTTGCCATGAACATTATAGCTATTGAGATAATAAATGATGAAAAATTTAATCTTGTTACTAAAAGTGCGATAAATAAATTCACTGAAACTGCAATAACAGAAACAATAATGTAAGAAATAATAAAACTATTTGTATTGTTTGCAAAAGTTGCAAAAACCACAGTTAGGAGACTAAACATTCCAGCAAATGATAGGTCACCTTCTCCACTCATCATGATATAAGACAAACCTAGTGCAGTTAAAGCTATACTGACCGTTTCTAATAAAATATTGTTTATATTGAATAATGAAAATAACGGGACTTTATTGAATATTATTTGGATTATCAACACCAACGCCAATAAACCCAAAGGTAATCCATAATTCCTGATAAATTTATCAAAATTTCTTTTATGCACTTTTTTCACTTCCCATGATGTAAGATAATATTTCATCTTTAGATGTATTTTTCGGATCAACTTCTTTAACAACTTTTCCCTTATAGAGAATAATGATCTTATCACTTAATCCAATTGCTTCTTCGATATCACCAGTCGCTAAAACAATACCAGCCCCCTTTATGGCAAGTTCTCCTAAAAGTTCATAAATCTCGGATTTTGCACCAATATCTACCCCTGCAGTAACCTCATCTAATAAATAGACTTTATAAGAGTCTGCTAACCACTTACCGATAACAACTTTTTGTTGATTACCTCCCGATAGTTGACTTATCAAATAATTAATATCGTTAGGAATTACAGATAACTTGGTGTTGAGATCTTTAGCCAAAACTTCTTCTTTTTCTGAATTGATAAGATTGAATTTTGAAATCCCTTTTAAATTAATTGCTGTCAAGTTATACTTGACTGGATATTTTTCAACCATTCCTTGTAGAGCACGGTTTTCTGGAATTAATGCTAGTTCCATTTTTATTGCTTTATATGACGAATGGTTTTTATTTATCGGTTTATTATCTATGAATATTTCTCCACCATCAGACTTTAATATTCCGAAAATCATATTTATTATTTCCGTTTTCCCAGCACCAACTGCACCAACGATAGAGACAATCTCACCTCTTCTAACTGAAAAAGACACATCATCAACAATATCTCGATATTTTAGCTTATCAATCCTGAGTACCTCATTTCCGACTTCCATTTCGTTTTTCGGGAAAAACACATCAAGCTTCTTACCAAGCATCATTGTTACCAGTTTATCTTTAGGTAGTTGCTCTGTCTCTCTCGTATCGATACATCTTCCATCTCTGAAAACACTGATTTTATCGCAAATTTGGTAAATCTCTTCCATCCTATGGGATATATAAATGGTAGTTGTTCCATTCTGTTTCAGTTTATTAATAACCTGAAACAGTTTCCTGGTTTCCTCTAACCCGATTCTTGAGGTAGGTTCGTCTAACACAAGAATTTTTGGGTTGTGAATGAGCGCTCTAGCTAAGATAACAAACTGTTGCTCAGAAATTGAAAGCGAACCTGCACTCTTTCCCAAATCAAAATCAATTCCAATAAAATCTAATGTTTCGCGAACTTTTTTTCTACCCGTCTTCCAATCTAAAATCCCCTTTTTTATTGGTGGATTTGCAAGTAATATGTTCTCAAGGATTGACATGCTTTCGACGATATTCAATACTTGATGTACTACTTGTATTCCCTTTTGTTGAATTTCAAGAGGTGAAAAACCAGTGATTTCTTCATCAAGATAATAGAATTGACCATCATCTGGTACATATTCACCAGCAAGGGTCTTCATTAGAGTTGATTTTCCGGCTCCATTTGATCCAACAATCGCATGCACTTCATTAGAGCAAATATCGAGGTCAACTCCATCCAAAGCTTTTGTTGCTCCAAAATATTTTTTTACATCTCGGATTCGGATTACTACATTGTTGGTCAAACTTATCTCCTAATAACGTAAACGCTATCAATAGAAAAATATTCAAATAATATTTATTTGAAGAAATGTCTTTGGGATAGGTATCCATAACAGCACACCTTCCCAAAGACTTAATTGACTTAACTATTCACTTATAGTACCAAATTCTGTTCCAAATACTTCTTTCCAGTGTTGTTCAGGGCTTTGCAATTTGATTTCTGAACCATCCGTTACAGGATCATCAGGACCGCCTAGATTCGAAACAAAATATGTAGGACCAAATTGCGCGTATGGTACGATATCTGCCTTTCCATTTAATGCTAGGTCCAAACCTTGAGCAGCTCGAGTTCCTAGAACATAAGAATTCTGTCCCATGAAGATCCATTTGCCAGCTTCATCTTCCCGCATTGCCTGAAGTACATCTTTACCAGTATCACCACTAGCAATCACAACATCCTCTGTTCTTCCAGCAGCCTTCAGAGCAGCATAAGCACCAACTGCGGGCAGATTCCATGTAGTGACAATTGCTTTGATATTTTTATCTGTATCTGCAGAAAGAGCAGCAGCAACCTTGGTCTGAGCATCAGTTACTGCATTACCTGCATCAATATCAAATCTCTGTGTCACAATGCCTTTGGTAGGATCATCTGATCGTAAAGGATTGAAAACTACATCAGCGCTATCAGCACGAGCTAGAAGTGTAACCCAACTTGGAGTATCTAAGATTAGAACTTTGCCTTTTCCTTTGATTTGGGTAACAACATAGAGACCTAACTGTGTACCACCACCCCAGTTATCAGCCATTACATTTGTAATCGCACCTTCTTGGAACATATCGATTACAGTATAAGGTATTCCTGCTTCGACAATATGCTGACAACCAGATTGAAGGGCAGTACCATCGCCACCAGCAATGATAATTCCATCTACCTTATTGGCGATATGAGTATCGATCGCAGCATTCATTTTTGCTGCATCACCATTCCCATCGATGACATTAACCGTGTAGCCATATTTTTCAAGATTTTCATTGATCGCCTTTAATGCGTTCCGATTCCAGTCATTCGCCTGAAAGAAAGCCACAACACCGATGGTTTTACCTTCGCCTCTATTGGCATCTAAAGATGCTAAAGCAGATGAAATTACATCATCCGCAACAGATGCTGGTTCTACAATCGTCGTTGAACTTTCTTCTACTGGTGCTTCCGGTTCTGGACTACACGCAACGATGCCAGATAGCATCACAAACACAATAATAGTACTCAAAATTAAGTTGAAATGTTTTTTCATGATTGACCTCTTCTCATAAGATTTTTATAATCTGCACATTTATAAGAGCGAAATATATTTTTTATTATCACTTCATAAACACCTCACAAGATCCTTTCAGAATCAGAGCTATGACGATTTAGAATAGATTACCAATCTGTTTTTTCAATCAAATCACCGATATCTGCTTGAGATTCAGCTATTTGCTTGAAAAGACAAAGAATAATCTCATACTTGTTGGAATTTTCTCTATTAGGTTCAATTCGACTTTTGACTTTATGAAGAGATGGAACCACACTAAAGTTATCCCAAAGACCAACACCAACGGCTGCTAATGCTGCAGCGCCTAAAGATCCAGCATCTTGCCCTATATTAGTTTCCAAAATATCCTTGTTATAAACATCCGCAAAAATGCTTCTCCAAAATTGGCTTTTTCCTCCACCACCTACGATTAACATATCATCTGAAAGGGAAAGATAATCCTCCATAATATCCAATGCGATTTTTAGGTTTAAAGAGATCCCTTCCATTACTGCTCGAATAAGATCACTTTGGGTGTGACCTAATTGAAGACCATAAAATCCACCTTTAATATTTGGGGATTTGTCCAAACTAGAACCGCCAGCGAGACTGGGATTAAAAATCAATTTCTTTGCACCAATTATCGATTTCTGAGCCAATTCTGTCATTGCATCATAAGGTTCATCTTCTTGGATCAGATTTTGGCAAACCGTGTCCCTCAACCAACGAAAAGAGCTACCTGCTGCAAAAATCGCTACTGAAGAAACAAACATCCCTGGAATACAATGAGTAAAAATATATGGCTTATTATGAACATCTATGATCGGTTCGCTTCCAGAAACAGCAATCCAAGCCGAAGAGCCTAATGAAGTATATGCATCACCATCCTTTACACACCCTGCACCAAGTGCCATACAAGCATTGTCCACGCCTCCACAAACAACTTTCACACTTTCACTAAGACCAAGTTGATTAGCGACATCGGGTAAGAGATTTCCTAAGACTTGAGTGGAGGCGACAATCTCAGGTAATTTATTTTTCGAAATACCAGCGAATTGAATAAATCCATCTTGGTATTTCCATTCCTTTAGGTTATATACACCGCTCCCTGAAGCATATGAAAAATCAGTAAATAATTGCCCAGTCATACGGTAATTGATATAATCTTTTGTCCCAATAAACTTATTTGTATTACGATAAAGCTCCGGTAAATTATCCTTAAACCACATTATTTTAAAAATGGAGTAAAGCGAGGGAGGAAATCCATTTCCGGTTGTTTGATACCATTCTTCAGGAGAAATATGCTGAAAGAATCGCTGACTTTGTTCTACAGCTCTTGAATCAGACCATATTGGTAAATTATTACTAAGCAATTCTCCATCTTCACCTATGGGAACAACACCCAAGCTATGACCAGAAACAGCGATACTAACAATATCTTTGGCACTGACTGTAGTAATTTTTAATACTTCTTTTGTAGATACCACAACAGCATTCCACCAATCTAATGGATCTTGTTCATGATATCCTTGATTAGGATATCTAGTTTCATAAGAAACAAACACTTCAGCGATTGAACAGCCATCTTCGCTATACACTGAAGTCTTCACGCCTCCAGTTCCAAGATCATATGCTAATATCAAGTTCGCCATATTTATTCCTCATTCATCCTAATGAACTCATCCATAATATTGACTGCGGATAAATAGCTTACTCCAAATCTTGAAACACCTAAACCAACAAATTCTAATAAAGCATCGATCTTTCGCACCCCACCAGCAACTTTAATATTGATACTATCTCCGACAGCTTCTTTGATCAAATGAATATGATGAGTATTTGTGGCACCATTCCAACCAGTACCGGATTTAATAAATTTTGCGCCAGAATCTCTTATTATTTTTGCACCTGATTGGATTTCTTTTTCATTCAACAAACCCACTTCTAAGATTACTTTTACAGGAATTTCTCCAGCTATCTCGACAATTTTCTGAATATCCTTCGAAACATCCTCATAAAAATCAGATTTCAACTTGCCAATATTTATGACCATATCTAATTCTTTACATCCGAGTTCAAGAAGTTCATCAGCTTCGAAAGCCTTAGTAGAAGTTAATGATGAACCCGATGGAAAGCCAACAGTACCTCCAAGAAGAATATCTGTATCGTTTTCCAGCAATTGTTTGGTTAAGGGAGAAAATGACGGTAAGGTAAAAACACTAATAAAACGATATTGAATGGCTGCTTTTACAGCAGACTTTACTTCCTCTAAACTTGAATCTGCTTTAACCGCACTAACATCGATCATTGTTGCAAGTTGTTTACTGGTCAAATTCATAAGTGCATCCTTGAAAGCCGAAAAGGTAATACTTATTTATTTTTACTTAATTACCTTTTGATCTAAATTAAATAATATGGTATAATAAAAGCATATATAATAGCGATAAAACACTTTTAATCTCGCCATACTAAGATAACATAATTATGTTTCCGTGTCAATAGGTACGTATAGGGCTAAGCAAGTCAAATTATATCACTAAACATAATTACGTTTACGAGGACATCGATATATGAAATCTGCGAATAAGCGTATCCCATCCTATATGAAAGTATATAATCAAATAAAAGATTTAATACTCAATGAAACCTATCCCATCGGATCTTTTGTACCAAGAGAACCCGATCTATGTAATATGTTTGATGTCAGCAGAACAACAGTCAGAAAAGCAATGGCATTACTCGAACAAGAGGGATTTGTGAACATACAACAAGGTAGTGGTACAGAGGTTCTTGACCGAAAAACCACTCAGAAATTGAATCGGGTAACATCCTTTTCGGAGACGTTAGAAGCAAAGGGATATACCGTGCAATCCAAAAGTATGCATATAGATATGTTTATTCCATCAAATAATATTCTAAATGATTTAAATCTACCCAGCGAAAATCAGGTTGTAAGAATCCAAAGAATTCAACTCGCTAATAATCAACCCATCGCAATTATCACAAATTATATAATTCCTGATTTGGTACCGGGAATATTATCTGATACCGGTACTTTTGTTTCCCTGTATAAGCATCTGGAATCTAAGTATGGAATAAAAATTACAGCAGCAAGAGATACAATTCGTGCCAGATCTGCTGATTTTTTAGAATCTGAATTGTTAGAGCTCCCCATAGGAAGTCCTTTACTGATTGATTACAGAATAACATATAGCCTTAGCAAACCGATCGAAGCTGTTGTCATGATTGTTGACGCTTCAAAATACGAATTTTCGATTAGTCTTTCAGGAAGACCATAATAATTATTATGAATCATAATAGAGTAACCAAATTTTCAAATTATCTCAAGTAAGGAAAATCTAAAAAAACAATCTAAAAAAAGTAAATAAGAATCCCCGCTCAAAAGAAAAAGCGGGGTTTTTT
>Ga0172371_10008725_pt1 | contig 14119 bp, 12 predicted proteins | sample Lak12m_FD_114543 | JGI IMG/M metagenome (GOLD analysis project Ga0172371, IMG submission 114543) | Freshwater microbial communities from Kabuno Bay, South-Kivu, Congo - kab_022012_12m | ecosystem: Environmental > Aquatic > Freshwater > Lake | place: Democratic Republic of the Congo: South-Kivu... | reverse complement strand
TCCAGCCCCTGACCGATGTCGTCCTGGCGCCCATGAAGTCCTTCACCTGCGCTTTCGGCAAGGTGGCCGGCAAGGACTGCCTGGTCTCGCGGACGGGCTATACGGGAGAGGACGGCTTCGAAATCTATTCGCTGGATAAAGAGCCCGGCCCGATCTGGGACGCGATCGTCGAGGCCGGCGCGCCCCATGGCCTCCAGCCCGTCGGGCTGGGCGCCCGCGACACCCTCCGGCTCGAGGCGAAGCTGCCCCTCTACGGCAACGACATCGACGACACGACGACGCCCCTCGAGGCGGACTTCAAATGGATCGTCAAGTTCAAGAAGGGTGAGTTCCTCGGGCGCGACGTCCTTGTCCGGCAGAACGAACAGGGGATCGGACGGAAGCTGGTCGGATTCGAGCTCGTCGACAGGGGCATCGCCCGGCCGCATTACCCGGTCTTTGTCGACGGCGCCCAAGCCGGCCAGGTCGCTTCCGGGACGTTCTCGCCGCTGTTCAAGAAGAGCATCGGATTGGTCTATCTGCCGATCGCGAAGACGGCCGTCGGGATGGAATTCGAGATCGGGATCCGCGACAAGCGGGTCCGGGCCAAGGTCGTCCCGACGCCGTTTTACAAGAGGGATTATTGACCGGGCTTAGAAATTGCCGCGGCCGAGAGGCCTCGCAATGGAGAACGGGCAGGTGAGATTGCCGCGTCGTCACGCTTTCGCGTGATGGCTCGCAATGACCACCGGTATCAAGAATATTATTTAGGAGGACGCATGTATCCCAGCAATTTCCGTTATACCAAAGATCACGAGTGGGTCGAGGTCAAGGGCGATGTCGCCACGGTCGGCATCACCGATTACGCCCAGAACCACCTCGGCGACGTCGTCTATGTCGAGCTTCCGGCGGCCGGCAAGCACCTCGACGTCCACCAGACGATCGGGTCGATCGAGTCGGTCAAGGCCGTCTCGGAGGTTTTCTCTCCGGTGTCCGGAGACGTCCTCGAAGCCAACGGCGACCTCAACGCCTCTCCCGAGGTCCTCAACCAGGATCCCCACGGCAAGGGCTGGATCCTTCGCCTGAAAATGGGGAACAAAGGCGACTTGGACGCGCTGATGAACGCCGCGGACTACGAAAAATATCTGGAAGGACTCGAAGCCTAAAATGAGCTATATCGCTCTCAGCGACCAAGACAAGAAGGAGATGCTGGACCGCATCGGCGTCTCCTCGGTCGACGAGCTGTTCGGCTGCCTTCCGGACGAGATCAAGCTCACGCGGAAGCTCGTCCTCCGGGAAGCGATGACCGAGCCGGAGCTCATTCGATGTTTCGAGGAGCTTTCGGCGAAGAACGGCTACATCGACCATCTCTCCTTTCTCGGGGCGGGCAACTATCGCCATTTCATCCCCTCGGTCGTCGACTCGTTGAGCTCCCGGGGTGAGTTCCTGACGCCCTATACGCCTTACCAGCCCGAGGTCAGCCAAGGGACGCTCCAAGCCATCTTCGAATACCAGACTCTTATCTGCCAACTCACGGGCATGGACATTTCGAACGCCTCCTTGTACGACGGGGCCACGGCCGCTGCGGAAGCGGTCCTCATGGCCAACCGCCTGAACGGAAAGCCGAAGATCCTGGCCGCCCGCTCGCTCCACCCGCAGTACCGGGAGACCATCCGGACCTATGTCAAGAACCTGGGGGTCCGCATCGAAGAGGTCGCCTTCGGGGACTGCGGGGGCGTCAAGACGGACGACCTCTTGAAGCATCTCGACAAGGACACGAGCGCCGTCCTCGTCCAGTCGCCGAATTTCTTCGGCGCGGTCGAAGAGCTCAAGAAATTCTGCGACCTGGCTCACGGACACCAGGCGCTGTTCATCGTCGCGGTTGCCGAAGCCGCCTCTTTGGGAGTCCTCGAAGCGCCGGGGGCGGTCGGGGCGGACATCGTCTGCGGCGAAGCGCAGTCGTTCGGACTGGCCCCCAGCTTCGGCGGGCCTCACCTGGGCTTCATGGCCTGCAAGAAAGAGCACCTGCGCCAGCTCCCCGGGCGAATCGCCGGCCAGACCAAGGACGTCGACGGCCGCCGCGGGTTCGTCCTCACGCTGTCGACGCGCGAACAGCACATCCGCCGGGAAAAGGCGACCTCCAACATCTGCACGAATCAGGCCTGGTGCGCCCTGCGGGCGACCATGTTCCTGGAAACGCTGGGGCCGGACGGGCTTAGGGACATGGCCGTCCAGAATATCCAGAAAGCCGATTATGCCCTGGGCCGGCTCACGGCCGTCCGCGGGGTCAAGGCCCGATTCTCCGGCCGCGTATTCAACGAATTCGTCCTCCAGTTCCCCCGCGACGTCCGTTCGGTCGAAGCCGGGCTTCGGGCGAAAGGGATCGTCGGCGGACTGGGTTTGAAAGAGTTCTATCTGGAGCTCGCCGATTGCGCTCTCTTCTGTGTCACGGAGGTGCACACAAAAGCGGAGGTTGACCGGTTGGCCGCCGCCCTGGTGGAGGTGCTCCGATGAACCGCGAGCCACTGATCTTCGAGGTCAGCGCAAAAGGTAAAAAGGCCTACCGCCTTCCCAAGCTCGACGTCCCGGCGAAGCCGGACGTCCTCGAAGGACTGCCCGTCCGGGCCGGGATCCCCGATTTTCCCGAAGTTTCCGAAGTCGAGCTGGTCCGCCATTTCACCAGGCTTTCCCAACAGAACTACTGCGTGGACATCGGCTTCTACCCCCTCGGTTCCTGCACGATGAAATACAATCCCAAGGTCAACGAGAGGGTGGCGGGCCTTCCCGGATTCGTCGGAGCCCACCCGCTGGCCCCCGCGGACCTCGTCCAGGGGAATCTCGAAGTCCTGAAGCTCCTCGAAGACGCCCTCTGCGAGATCGCCGGCATGGAGGCCTTCACCCTCCAGCCCTCCGCGGGCGCGCAGGGCGAGCTGACCGGGATGATGCTCGTCCACGCCAGCCATGAAGCGGCGGGCCGGCCCCGAAAGGTCGTCCTCATCCCGGACTCCGCTCACGGCACCAATCCTTCGAGCGCCCATCTCTGCGGCTATACCGTCCAGGAAGTCAAATCCAACGAGAACGGGACCGTGGACTTGGAGGACCTGGCCAAGCGCATGACCGAGGACGTCGCCGCCCTGATGGTGACCAACCCGAATACGCTCGGTGTCTTCGAATACGACATCCGCAAGATCGCCGACATCGTCCACGCCAAGGGCGGATTCCTCTATATGGACGGCGCCAATATGAACGCCCTGACGGGGATCTGCCGGCCGGGCGACATGGGCGTCGATGTCATCCACATCAATCTCCACAAGACGTTCTCCACGCCCCACGGCGGGGGAGGGCCCGGCTCCGGTCCCGTCGGCGTCAAGAAGGTCTTCGAGCCGTTCCTGCCCGTTCCTCGGGTGGCGCGCCGCGACGGCGCCTTCGTCCTCGACTTCGACCGTCCCAAGTCCATCGGCCGCGTCCGGAGCTTCTACGGCAATTTCCTGGTCATCGTCAAAGCGCTGGCCTATATCCTAACGCTGGGCCCGGACGGCGTGCGGGAGATGGCCGAAACGGCCGTCCTCAACGCCAACTACATCCGCAAGAGCCTGGATAAGGATTACTACCTCAAGTACACGACGCCCACCCTCCACGAGTGCGTCTTTTCCGACAAGATCCAGAAGGAGAACGGCATCTCCAACCTCGACATCGCCAAGCGCCTGATCGACCTCGGCGTCCATCCGCCGACCATGTCCTTTCCGCTCATCGTCCACGGCGCTCTCATGATCGAGCCGACCGAGACCGAAAGCCGCCGGGATCTCGACCAGTTCATCGAGGCCATGAAGCAAATCGCCCGCGAGGCCAAGGAAAGTCCCGAGGTCCTCAAGAGCGCCCCCCACGATTCGTACGTCCGTCGGCTCGACGAAACGGCGGCGGCGCGTAATCCGATCGTCAAATGGGAGAAAAATAGATAATCCATGAGCCTCCAGTCTCTCGTCATGAACCTCCAACGCTACTGGGCCGACCAGGGCTGCTATCTGGCCCCGTCCTATGACGTTGAGGTCGGGGCGGGGACGATGACGCCGGACACATTCTTCCGCGTCCTCGCCAAGCGCCCCTGGAAGGTGGCCTATGTCCAGCCGTCGCGGCGGCCGGCGGACGGCCGCTACGGGGAGAATCCCAACCGGGTCCAGAAGCACCATCAGTTCCAGGTCATCGTCAAACCCTCGCCCGCGAACATCCAGCGCCTCTACCTCGACAGCCTGACCGCCCTCGGCATCAACCTGGACGATCACGACCTGCGGTTCGATGAGGACGACTGGGAATCTCCGACGATCGGAGCCTGGGGCGTCGGCTGGCAGGTCATGCTGGACGGGTTGGAGATCACCCAATTCACGTATTTCCAGCAGGCCGGCGGAATGGAGGTCTTTCCCATCCCCATCGAGATCACCTACGGCCTCGAGCGCCTGGAGATGTTCCTCGAAGAGAAGGACAACATCTACGACTTGAAGTGGTCCGAGGACGTCAGCTATCGCGACCTCCGGTTGGAGGAGGAACAGCAGTTCTCGGAATACAACTTTAACCAAGCCTCGGTCCGTTCGCTCCGGGAGGCCTTCGGCCTTGCCGAGAAGGAGGCCGGCCGGCTCATCGAGAAAGGCCTCATCCTTCCCGCCTACGATATGTGCCTGAAATGCTCGCACTCATTCAACCTGCTCGACAGCCGGGGCGCAATCAGCGTTACGGAGCGGGTGAAGATGATCGCCCAGATCCGGGCCCTCGTGAACCAGGTCGCCCTGAAATTCACGGGCGCCGGGGGAGCCTCCTGATGGAATTTCTTCTCGAAATCAACGTCGAAGAGATGCCCCCCTCCCATATCCGGACCGCGCTGCCGGACCTGAAGGAAAGGCTCTCCAGGGAGCTCGCCGCAACCAAGATTCCCGCTTCCGAGATCCGGACCTTCAGCACTTGCCGCCGGATCGTCATCGTCGCCGGCCTGCCCGAGGGGCAAGAGGCCCGCGAGGAGGTCGTCACCGGTCCGCCCAAATCCGCCGCTTACGCGGCCGACGGATCGCCCACCCCCGCGGCCTTGGGCTTCGCCCGGTCCCGGGGCGTCGACGTCTCGCGGCTCGAGGTCATCCGGACCGCGAAGGGAGATTACGTCGGCTTCCGCAAGGTCAAGAAAGGCCGCGATACGGCCGAGATCCTGGCCAAGATCCTGCCCCAGGCCATCGCCTCGCTCTCCTTTCCGAAGATGATGCGCTGGGGGCAGGGCCAGTTCCGCTTCTCCCGCCCGATCCGCAACATCCTTTGCCTCCTGGGCGGAAACGTCGTCCCCTTCGAGATCGACGGCTTGGCCTCGACGAATGCGACGATCGGTCATAAGATCCGGGCGCCCCGTCCGATCACGGTGACATCATTCGACCAATACGAAGCGGCCCTCAAAGACGACCTAGTGACGATCGACGCCGAGGAGCGAAAAGCGGCCATCTTGGCCCAGGTGAAAGCCCTCCTCGCCCCCCTCGGCGCGGAGCTCTATCCCGACCCCGAGCTCCTCGACAAGCTGGCCAACGATGTCGAGTGCCCCCTCGTCGTCATGGGCTCGTTCCCCGAAACCTACCTCGAGCTTCCCCTCGAGATCCTGAGCACTGCCATGCGCGAGGGACAGAAGCTCTTCTCCGTGGTCAAGGCCGGAAAACAGCTGCCCTTGTTCTTGGGCTTGGCTGATATGCCGGCCGATGCCAAGGGATTCGTCCGCATGGGCAACGAGCGGGTTCTGAAGGCCCGGCTCGAGGATGCCCGGTTCTTCTGGGAGCAGGACCGCAAGGTCAGTCTCAAGAAGCGGGTGCCCGCCCTCAAACACGTCCTCTTCCAGGAAAAGCTCGGCAGCTACGAAGATAAGGCCCAGCGGCTGAAGAAGGTCTCCGCCTATCTGGCGGCCCGGCTCGAAAACGGGAAGAAGGCGGAGGGCGTCGTCCAGGCCGCCGAATTGTGCAAGGCGGACCTCGTCACGGACATGGTCCGGGAGTTCCCATCGCTCCAGGGCAAGGTCGGCGGGCTCTATGCCCGCTCCGAAGGGCTGCCCGCCGCCGTCGCTCAGGCGATTTACGAGCACTATCGGCCGACGAGCCTCGAGGACGAATCCCCGGCCTCGCTCGGGGGGGCGATCCTCTCCATCGCCGACAAGCTCGACTCGATCGTCGGCGTCGTGGGCGTCGGAGTCCAAACGACGGGCTCGAGCGACCCGTTCGGCCTCCGCCGCAACGCCCAGGGCGTTTGCAAGATCATCCTCGACCGTAAGCTAAACCTCTCCTTCGAGCGGCTCCTGGACAAGGTCGCGGCCGTCTACGGCGATAAACTGAAGCGGCCGAAGAAGGAGATCCTCGGCCAGATCGCGGAGTTCTTCGAGAACCGGCTCCGCTCCATCTTTGAGCGCCAGGGATTCCGCTACGACCTCGTCAACGCCGCGCTCGGGGCCGGAATCGAGAACATCCTCCACGCCTGGCTCCGGGTCAAAGCCCTCGACGGCCTCAAGGCCAGCCCCGAGTTCGAGCCGTTCATCCTGATGGCCAAGCGCGTCAACAACATCCTGGCCGGCCAGCCCACCTGCCCGCTCAACGGCGACCTCTTCGTCGAAAAAGCGGAGCGCAACCTGGCCTCGACGTTCTTCATCGTCCGGGAGAACGTCGGACCGATGATCGTCAAGGGCGATTTCGCCCAGGCCCAGAAGATGGTCTTCCGCCTTCAGCCCGGCCTCAACGAGTTCTTCGACTCCGTCCTGGTCATGGCCGAGGACAAGAAGCTTCGCCGGAACAGGCTGGCCCTCCTCCAAGCGATTCGGGGAATCCTGCTCCAGATGGCGGACTATTCCCGCGTCGTGGTCGAAGGGGACGCCTCCGCGGCCAGAAAATAAGGGCCGCGGTCCTCTCAGATCGCTTCCGGGCCTTCGTCCGGAGGCTCGACGGTTTCCAGAAACTGTTGTTCGAGGTCAATGATTCTTTGCAGAACGTGCTGGGGATTGTGGCCTTTGCCTTCGCCGTAGGGGAAGAGCTGCACTCCGAGATGGTATTTATAACGGGCGTCGGGCGTCGGCGAATACCAGCGGACCGTGCCTTCGAGGACGAGGGGAACCGGATCCTCCGGAATGAAGAGCTCGACGATGACGTGCGTGTCGAACTTCGGGATCTCGTGGGAGTAAAAGCGGATCCCGCCGCGGCTGATGTCGACCAGGGGGAAGGCTTCGGGATTGAATTCGGCCTTCCGGAAAAAGGTCGATTCTTTCTTGTATTTGACCTCGGCCCCGGGGATCTGGAACCGGACGCACAGCCGTTTCTCGAGGGTCGTTTCTTCCATCACGTCCTCCCGTGTTCTCGATCGGCTCCACGGCGGCAGAAGCTCCGGGCATTGCCCGGCGGATCCATTTCCGCCGTACTCACCCGTGGATACAAACCACGGGCGAGTGTCCCTTGACTATACCACACGCGCGGCAAAAATCAAAAATCGCCCGCGCCGCCTTTGGAAATCCTTTTGGTCTGCGCTATACTATCCCTCCGAAAAAAGGAAGGAGCCGTTCATGCCCAAAGTGGTGACGGTCATCATGGCCGGCGGCCAGGGAAGCCGCCTTTACCCCCTGACCAAGATCCGGAGCAAGCCGGCGGTCCCCGTCGCCGGGAAGTTCCGGCTCATCGACATCCCCCTCAGCAACTGCATCCATTCCGGCTTCCGAAGGATCTTCGTCCTGACTCAGTTCGCCAGCGAATCGCTGCACCGCCATATCTTCCTGACCTACCGCTTCGATGTCTTCCAGAAAGATTTCGTGACCATCCTGTCGGCCCAGCAGACGATCGATAACCGGGATTGGTATCAGGGCACGGCCGACGCCGTCCGCCAAAACCTCCATTTCCTGAAAAACCAGGGCGACCTGGTTCTCATCCTCTCAGGCGACCATCTCTACCGCATGGACTACCGCAAGTTCGTCGATTTCCACGTCCGGACGGGCGCCGAGATCAGCATCTCGGTGATCCCGGTCCGGACCGAATCGGTCAAGGATTTCGGAGTCATGAAGGTCGACCGGACGGGCCGGATCACCGAGTTCCGCGAAAAGCCCAAGGAGGCCGCGGCCATCGAGGCGATGGCCGTCGACGAAGAAACGTTCCGGGAGCACGGCATCGTTGCCGCCGGCCGGACGCACCTGGCCTCGATGGGGATCTATATTTTCAACGCGGCCGTCCTCGAAGAGGTCCTCGGGAGCAATATGTCCGCCGACTTCGGCAAGCAGATCATCCCCGACGCCATTCAGCGGAAGAAGGTCTTCGGGCATTTCTTCGACGGGTATTGGGAGGATATCGGGACGATCCGGAGCTTTTTCGACGCCAACTTGAACCTGACCGAGCCTTTGCCCCGGTTCAATTTCTACGACGAGGCCAGGCCGATCTTCACCCACGCCCGTTTCCTTCCCGGGTCGAAGATCATCGCCTCCGACGTCTCCGAGTCCATCCTGTGCGAGGGGAGCATCATCAACGGATCCCGGATCCGGAAGTCGATCGTCGGCGTCCGCTCCCGGATCGGGGACGGCTGCGTCCTCGACCGGACGATCATGATGGGGGCGGACTATTTCGAATCGCGGGAGGAGCTGGAACGGAACGCCGCGGCGGGCCTGCCGCCCATCGGCCTCGGCCGGGGGTGCGAGGTCCGCAACGCCATCCTCGACAAGAACGCCAGGATCGGAAACGGGGTGAAGCTCGTCAACGTGCGCGGCATCAAAGACGAGAAGGCGGAGTCCTACGGCATCGTCGACGGCATCGTCGTTGTTCCCAAGGACGCTGCGATCGCCGATGGAACGGTGATTTGAGAAAATATGATATAATTCATTCTGAAAGGAAGGGAAAACAATGAGCAACGGAACACCCAACGCCCCGGCTCCGGCCCCCAAGAAAAAAATCGGGCTGCTCGGCTGCCTGGGAGTCATCGTCGTCCTCGTCATCATCGCGGCGCTGGCCGTCAGCGGCAGCTACAACAACCTCAACAAGCTCGACCAAGCGGCCAAATCGCAATGGGCTCAAGTCGAGAATGCCTATCAGAGACGCGCCGACCTCATCCCGAACCTGGTCGAAACGGTCAAGGGCGCGGCCGCTTTCGAGAAAGACACGTTCACGGCCGTGGCCGAAGCCAGAGCCAAGGCCGGGCAGGCCAAGCTCGATCCCTCGAACCTGAACGACCCCGAGGCGTTCGCCAAATTCCAGCAGGCTCAGGACGGGCTGTCGTCGGCCTTGTCCCGCTTGATGGTCGTCGTCGAGAAATACCCCGAGCTTAAGGCGACCGAAGCCTTCCGGGACCTTCAGAACCAGCTCGAAGGCACGGAGAACCGCATCACCGTCGAGCGGCAGCGCTTCAACGAATCGGCCCAAGCCTTCAACACCAAGCGGATGAGCTTCCCGACGGTCCTCCTGGCGGGTTTCTTCGGCTCCCGTTTCGCCGAAAAGCCGTACTTCAAAGCCCAGCCAGGCTCTGAGACGGCTCCTAAAGTCAAATTCTGACCGTGCGGCTTTTTCGCTTCGGCCTCGCTCTCCTGGCGCTGGCCCTCTGCCTGCCGCCGGCCGTCCCCGCGCCCGCAGAGATCGTCATCCCCCCGTCGCCGGCGAAGTGGGCGACGGATACGGCCGGATTCCTGTCTCCGGCCGCGCTCGAGTCCGTCAACGAGCGGCTGAGGGCCTATTCCGAGAGCACGGGCCACCAGATCCTGGTCTATATCGGAAAGACGACCGGCGGGTATCCCATCGAGGAGTTCGCCGTCAAGACCTTCGAGGCCTGGAAGCCGGGCCGGAAGGGGATGGATGACGGCCTCATCCTCTTCATCATGGCCGAGGACCGCAAGCTGCGGATCGAGGTCGGTTACGGGCTCGAAGGCGTGGTCACGGACCTCAAGTCCTCGCGGATCATCGACGACATCCTCGTCCCGAAGATCCGGGCGGCGGATAACGACGGCGCGGTCAGAGACGCCGTCGAGACCATCTTCGCCACGATCGAAGGGAAGCCGGTCGGCGACGCCATGCCGATCTCCGACGGAGCCGCGTCAGGATCCAAGGTCCCCTCGATCTTCATCATCATCGGGATCGCCGTCTTCGTGATCATCTTCATCTCGAATCCCTCGTTCGCCCTCTGGCTGCTGTTCAACATCCTGTCGGGCGGCCGAGGCGGCGGGGGAGGAGGGTTCGGCGGAGGCGGCCGGGGCGGATTCGGAGGGGGGGGCGGCTTCAGGGGCGGCGGCGGGCGTTCGGGCGGCGGCGGCGCCTCGGGCGGCTGGTAGGATGAGGAGAGCGACATGCCGTTGATGCACAGGCGCAGATGGCTCCGGGAGATCGATTTGGAGCGGCTCAAAACCGCCATCCGGGCCGCCGAGAAGAACACGTCGGGCGAGATCCGCGTCTCGATTTCGCTCTATTTCTGGGGCAGAGTCCATAACCAGGCTAAACGGGCGTTTCGCCGCCTAAAAATAAATGCGACGCGGCAGCGGAACGGCATCCTCTTTTTCATCGTCCCGTCCCGGAGACGCTTTGCGGTCCTGGGCGACGAGGGCATCCACGCCAAGGTCGGCCAGGAGTTCTGGGATCATCTGACCGCGACGATGGCGGCGGAATTCAAGAAGGGTCGCTTCCAGGAAGGGATCATCAAGGGGATCGAGGAGGCGGGGACTCGCCTGGCCGCTCACTTCCCCTACGACCCGGCGGCCGACAAGAACGAGCTTCCGGACGATATCGACCTTACTTGATCTCGAATTTCTCCAGCAGGGGGGCGTACTTTTTCATCAGCTCTTCGTTGAGGTCGAGGGGCGGCTTGGCGTCGGCGGGAAGAAACGGCTTGTAGGGGAATTTCTTCGTATACTCCTCGAATTCCGCGCGCAGCTTCTTGAGCTCTTCGGGCTTCGTCATCAGGTCGACGGCCGAGGCGGCGATCGCCTTCGCCCCGGCGTTCAGGCCTTTCCATGCCGTTGAGCCGTAGTTGCAGGCCACGGACGACCAGTGGTGGCCGATGGCTCCCGGGACCTGGCCCGGAAAACGGATGGAGGCGGTCGGCGCGATAAGGGTTACGTCGCCGACGTCGGTCGACCCGCCGCCGGGCGACATCCCGCTCGGAACCCGGAGGGCGTCGACTTTCGCCGGCATCCCGTCCTCTTTCGCCTTAAGCTCTTTCTGGAGCGCTTTGGCGAAGTCCTGTTCTTCTTCCGTCCAGGCGGGCATGCCGACGAGCTCGATGTTCTTCTGAAAGAGCTCGGCGGCGGCTTTGTTGCTGTGGGACTGGTGGGCCGCGGCGATGAAGCGGGGCGGCAGGAGCTCGGTCCCGGAGGCGAGCGCGCCGGCCTTGGCGCAATTGAGGACGCGTTCGAACATCTCCTCGACGCGCTCGTCGCTGTTGCGGACGTAATACCAGACGCTGGCCCGGTCGGGTACGACGTTCGGCGCCTGTCCGCCTTCGAGGACCACATAGTGCATCCGATAGGCCGGGTCGAGATGCTCGCGGAGGTAGTTCGTAGCGACGTTCATGATCTCGACGCCGTCCAGGGCGCTCCTCCCGGCCCAGGCGTTCGCGCCGTGGGCGGTTTTTCCCTTGAACGTGAATACGACGGAGAAGACGGCGTTCCCGCCCCGGCCGTAGCCCGTCCCGAAGCCGCTGCCGCTGTGGTTGTCGATGACCGCGTCCATGCCGTCGAACAGCCCGGCCCGGATCATGTGCGGCCGGCTGGCGATGATCTCTTCGGCGGGCGAGCCGAAAACTTTGATCGTTCCCGGAAGCTTGTATTTGTCCATGGCTTCCTTGACGGCGATGGCCGCGGCCGCCGCGGCGGTGCACATCGCGTTGTGGCCGCAGCCGTGCCCCGGCGCCCCGGCCACCAGGGGATCCTGGACGGGGCTGCGGCCTTTCTGGGAGAGCATGGGCAGAGCGTCGAATTCCCCGAGAAGGCCGATCACCGGCTTGCCCGATCCGTAGGAAGCGACGAAACAGGTCGGCATGCCGGCCAGGCCGCGCTCGACCTTGAAGCCGGCCTGCTCGAGCGTATCGGCCAGGAGCTTGGAGGACTTGGTTTCCTGGAGTCCGAGCTCGGCGTAGGACCAGATGGCGTCCGAGACCCGGCCGAATTTTTCGACGACCTGGGGCTGGGCGAGCCAGTCGAGGACGAGAGCTTTTTCCTTGGCGATCTTGACCTTGGCCCTCGCTTGCGCGGAGGGCGCCGGAGCCTGGCCGAACGAAAGAGTCAGACACAGGGCCAGGGCCGGTCCCGCCAGGGCGGTTCGCGATAAAGCGTGTCGTTTCATGGTGCCTCCCTAGAAAGTGGAGTAGCCAGCTTATATCAGGGCCTTTTTTCTTGTCAAATCCCTTGACAAGCCGGCCCGCCGCCCGTAAAATGACCGACTAGTAATAATCTGACCGGAGAGTCGAAATGGGAGTCAAAGAACGTCGGGAGCGGGAGGAGAAGGCCCGGCTGGCCTCGATCGAAGCGGCGGCCGAGCGCGTCTTCTCCGAACGTGGCTATCACCAGGCCCGGATGGACGACATCGCCGAAGCCGCCGAGCTGGCCAAAGGCACGCTGTATTACTACTTCAAGAGCAAGGACGAGATCTACGTCCATCTCCTGAAAAGGGAGGTGGGGAAGGTCGAAGCCGAGGTCCGCCGGCGGATTTCCGGACAGGCCTCCTTTCTCGAGGTCGTCCGCCAGACCGTCGACTTCTATCTCGAATATTTCGACCGGAACCGGGCCTTCGTCAAGATGTTCCTGCCGTGCATGTGCGGCGTCCTCCGCTTCGAAGGCGACGCGGCGCTCCGCGAATCCGCCCGCCGCTACGAGCATCACGGCGAGTACATCCGGGACGTCCTCAAGAAAAGGATGTCCCGGGAGAAAGTTCCGTTCAACCTGGACGAGCTTCTCCCGTTCATCAAAACCCTGCAGGCCGGCATCGGGATGAAGCTGCTGCAGGGTCAGAAAGCCGAGGCCGAGGCGGCCGCCCGCTTCTTTCTCGGCCTCATCCAACGCGCGATGGAGGATGCGAAATGAACAGATGCGTTCAGAAGATCGCCTTGGCCCTGGCCCTGGCCGCTCCGGCGGCCGCGGCGGCCCAGGACAAGATGACGCTCAAGGAGGCCGCCGAGCTCCTGCTCGGGAACAGCCAGCAGATCCAGATGGCCCAGGAGTCCGCGGCCGGGGCCGAATTCAAGATCAAGGAATCGAAGAGCCTCTACTGGCCGCAGGTCAATATCGGCGGAAGCTACACCCGGATGAGCCTCTTCAGCGAAATGACGATGTCGTTCATGGGCCAGACCTACAATTTCAAATTCGGCCTTCCGAACAACTACAATTTTCAGGCCTCGGCCGTCGAGCAGGTGTTCAACTGGGGCCGGACGGCCCGGATGATCGACCTGAACACGGCCGGCTGGGACCTGGCCCAGGACGGCATCCTCATGGCCAAGCACATGCTCTCCTACCAGGTCGTGCCCTTCTTCTACGGGACGCTCTTCTTCAGGGAGGCGATCAAGGTCCTCGACGAGAACCTGAAGAACTTCGAGACGAAGCTCGACATCATGACCCAGCGCTATCAGGCGGGGCTGGCGTCAAGCTTCGACATGAACCTCATCCAGGTCCAGATCAGCGCTCTGCGGGGCCAGAAGCTCGATTTCGAGAACAACATCCGCAAGTTCCAAATCGCCTACAACGCAATGACCGGCCGGCCCGAGACGGCCTCCTTCGAGCCGGACGGCCTTCTGGCCCTGGAGCCGGCGGCCTTCGACGAAGCGGCTCTCGTCCAGGAGGCACTGGCCAACCGCGTTGAGTTCCGCCAGATCGAGCACCAGGTCAAGCTGGGCCAGGCGACGCTCGGCATGGCCCGAACGGCCGACAAGCCGACCCTCAACGCCGTCTTCAACTATCAGTTCCGGAACGGATTCATGCCCGACATGACCAAGATCAAGGGCAACTGGACGGCAACGCTGTCGGTGGCCTACCCGGTGTTCGACGGCCGCCGGACGGCCGCCCAAGTGGCCCAAGCCGAATCGAGCCTGAAGGCCGTCGAAATGAAAAAAACCGACCAGGAACGCACGGTGACCATGGAGATCCGGTCCGCCTTGGCCGACCTCAAGACGGCCGAGCTGAAGCTCGAGATCGAGAAGG
>Ga0172371_10008723_pt1 | contig 14122 bp, 14 predicted proteins | sample Lak12m_FD_114543 | JGI IMG/M metagenome (GOLD analysis project Ga0172371, IMG submission 114543) | Freshwater microbial communities from Kabuno Bay, South-Kivu, Congo - kab_022012_12m | ecosystem: Environmental > Aquatic > Freshwater > Lake | place: Democratic Republic of the Congo: South-Kivu... | reverse complement strand
GCAATGGTGCGGATGAGTAAAATTTTTTTAAGTGCCGCTGATGAGGTAATCGCAGAAATCGCCCGCCTCATTACCAAAGGCTCGCGGATGCCCATGCCGCTTGTCAGAAGTTTCGTGCGGGGAAATACCCAAAATCTCCCTCGGCCCAATGTCGGTCATTCTTCGAACAACAGCAGCGATAACAACCACACCAAAGGTAAATTTTTCGATTTGGGCGAGATCTTTACCTCTCTCAACGAAACCTATTTTGGCGGCATGCTTACGGCAGACATTGCTTGGGGTAGAAAATCGCGGCGCGTGTCTAAATTAAAAAAAACACTTGGCTCTTACAACGGTATAAACAGGAAAATCACCATCAGCCCTTGTCTCGATAAAAAACACATCCCCCTTAATCTTCTGGAATTCGTTATCTATCACGAGATGCTCCATGCCGATATCGGTGTGCAGTTAAAAAACGGGAGGCGTGTTTTACACCCCCCCGTGTTGCGGGAGCGAGAACGCCTCTATAAGAACTATCGAATGGCGCATCTCTATTTGCAAAAACAAAGGAACATAACAGGATGATGCCCAAGGCGTTGGTACTTTTGAGTGGCGGTATCGATTCGGCAACGGCGGCGGCACTTGCCCGTCAGCAGGGCTTTGATATTTACTGCTTAACTTGCAATTACGGACAGCGGCAACAAGTGGAGATCCAGGCGGCTCGCAATATTGCCAATTTTTTAGGAGCACAGCGACATCTGATTTTGAACATCGATTTGCGGGCAATTGGCGGCTCGGCACTTACCGACAACATCGCCGTTCCCAAAAGATACGAGCATAATAGCACCATTGGTAACGGTACCATCCCACCTACTTATGTCCCTGCCCGTAACACCATTCTCTTGTCTTGTGCTTTGGCTTGGGGGGAAGTTTTGGGAAGCGGAGATATTTTTGTGGGTGTCAACGCCATTGATTACAGTGGCTATCCCGACTGTCGTCCCGAGTATATTGCGGCTTACGAAGCGATGGCGAATCTCGCCTGCAAGGCGTCTATAGAAGGGAAAATAGTCTATAAAATACACACCCCCCTCATCAATATGACTAAAGCACAAATAATCGCCACAGGGGTGGCGCTTGGCATGGACTATACATTGAGTAGTAGCTGCTACGATCCTTCACCAACAGGGCTTGCCTGTGGCAGCTGCGACGCCTGTGTGCTGCGAAAAAAAGGCTTTGCCGAAGCTAATCAACCCGATCCCACCCGCTATGCGAACCCCTGAGATCCCCTCCCCCAAGCATTGGGTGAAACGGAAACGACGCCTATCCCTTATCGATATTCGAAAATCACGAAGTGTTTGGCTGAAGGGTGAGGATAACAACAAAGGCAAAGGCAACAAAGTCGATGACGACAAAAACGATATGTCTAGAAGCAATGAGTGAAGAACAGACCCGTAACTTTGCCCACCATTTGGGAGCAAGGGCGCAAGGCGGGGATGTTTTCGCCCTTATCGGGGAATTGGGGGCGGGTAAAACCGTTTTTGCCCAGGGGATTGCCGCTGGCTTTGGTGTTCCCTCACATTATCCAATAACCTCACCCACCTTTGCCATCATCAACGAATATGAAAGCGATAGGGGGCTTTTGTTCCATCTGGACATTTACCGCCTTGCAAAATCCAGCGATTTAACCGATATTGGTGCCGACGAGATTCTCGGTGCAAAGCGGGGGATTGCCGTGGTCGAATGGGCGGATAAAGCGGCAGCAGCGCTGCCCGAAGAGACAATTTTTGTCCGCTTCTTCATGTTAAACGAAGATGCCCGTTTGCTGGAAATAACGGCGCCTATGGAGATATTTATGCGCCTGAATTTGGATAGACTCACTTAAGGACACAAAGGGAGGTCAAAGAATAATAATGGCTTTGGTAGTGCAAAAATACGGCGGCACATCGGTGGGAAGCATCGAGAAGATAAAAAATGTTGCCAACAAAGTGGCGGCGCTCAAACGGGCGGGCAACGATGTGGCGGTGGTGCTCTCGGCAATGTCTGGAGAAACCGACCGACTTTTGAATCTTGCCCATGATATCACCAGCGATCCCGATGAACGAGAGCTTGATTCCCTCGTTTCCACCGGCGAGCAGATAACGGTAACCTTGTTGGCAATGGTGCTGAACAGTATGGGATATCGTGCCCGCTCTTTCTTGGGTTTTCAGATTCCCATTAGAACGGACGATGCCTTTGGCAAGGCACGCATTTTAGAGATAAACGGCAGCATCATCAAGAAAGAGTGGCAACGGGGCGCGGTGGTTATCGTGGCGGGTTTTCAAGGTGTCGATTTTCAAAACAACATCACCACCCTAGGGCGCGGCGGTTCGGATACCTCGGCAGTAGCGGTGGCAGCGGCGTTGAACGCCGATGTTTGCGAGATATACACGGATGTGGATGGTGTTTACACCGCTGATCCCAACATCTGTCAAGATGCACGGCGTCTGGATAAGATATCCTACGACGAAATGCTGGAGTTGGCACGGGCAGGGGCTAAGGTACTACAGGCACGTTCGGTAGAAATGGCAAAGAAATACGATGTGCCCCTTCTCGTAAAATCAACTTTTACCGAAACGGGCGGCACTTTGGTAAGCAAGGAGGATAAGGATATGGAAAAGGAAGTTGTTTCAGGGGTTACGCAAGATAAAGATCAAGCAAAACTAACCATTGTCAGTGTTCCTGATAGGCCCGGAATCGCTGCGGAGATTTTTGGTCCGCTGGCGGCAGAAAACATCGTTGTCGATATGATCATTCAAAACGCAAGTGTGAATGGTAATACCGATATAACCTTCACCATTTCGTGCAAGGAAAGCAAACGGGCAAAAAAAATCGTGGAGGACATTGCCGCCGCCATTGGTGCCAAAGAAGTGATCATCAACGAAAAGGTTGCCAAAGTCTCCATCGTCGGTGCTGGGATGGTTAGCCATTCGGGGGTAGCGGCAAAAATGTTCAGCACCCTTTTCAAGGAAAACATCAACATCATGATGATTAGCACCTCCGAAATCAAAATTTCCTGCGTTATCGAAGCAAAATATACCGAGTTGGCGGTAATGGCGTTGCACGACGCCTTCGAATTGGGAAAACGAGATTGAAAAGCTATAAGCGGCGGCAAACGATAGGGCTTATCGGTATCTTGGCGCTGCTTGCCGTCATCATTTCGCTGCCTTGTTGGGCGCCTGCTACCTCCCCTCCCCCCTTTCCCTTTTCCAGAGGGGACGCGGGAATCATCGTAAAAATTACCGTTTCTCCAAGACGCTCGGGCATTTACTGCCTTCCCAAGGGGGCAAATCGGCAGGATTTACTAAGAGCCGCCGGTTATGGAAAACTCGATGTCTCGGCAATCCCCACCACCACACTGGAACAAAAGCTTCACAGCGGTGAGAGCATCCTCGTTGAGATAAGCAAGAAGGACGGCAGGGCACTTGTCGTTCAAAGCACAAGCATGGATAATGCCGAGTGCCTTGCGCTGGGTTTGCCCATTGACATCAACATGGCGAGCTTAGAGGATTTGATTCTGCTCCAAGGCATTGGTGAGAAAACGGCACAGGCGATCATCGAGTATCGCCAAAAGAAGGGCAGCTTGCAAAAAATCGAAGAGCTGCGAGAAATACAGGGAATAGGCGCCAAGCGCTTGGCAATTCTGCACAAGCAGGTATTCGTTGGGAAACGGCTTTCTTGATATGAATGAAATGCCCAAAAGAAAAATTGGAGATTTGGTATCGACCAAGTGCCGAATCCTTTTAGCATAACAACAGGGATTGGTTGTGTCGCGTAATAAATCACGGGTGGGCGAGCAATGCCGTTATCGATAGCGATACCGAGAGAATTTTCTTTTGCCAAGATACCCCTTGCCGCACCCCAAGAGGCAATCTGGCGGCGTTTAGGTTTTCGAAAAGGGCAAACCCATCTGGACGAAGCGAACATCGCTTCCTTTATACGAACAATTGCCCATGCCCAGGCAGTCATCGCCCTCGGCGGGGTTGCCAAAATTCTTCCCGTTCTTGGCATCGACGAAAACAAAGTGCATTTGGAGGGAGGAATTGTTTTCGAGAGCGCGCAACTTGCGGCATTCTTGGCAGGAACATCGGCGGTGTTGATGATGGGGGCAACCGCCGGTGCGGCGATTATAGAAGCGCTGGAAGTGGCTGCCAGGGAAGATTTGTCGAAAGCGGTGATTTATGATGCCACCGCCAGCGAGATGGTCGATGGGGCACTCGCTTGGATGCAAAGCTACATAAGCGCCGCCCTGCGCCGCACGGGCTATGGGGTTGGTAAGCGGCGTTTTTCAGCCGGTTACGGCGATTTCGATTTACGCTATCAGCAGGTTTTTTACGAAGAGCTTGCCCTCGATAAACTGGGTATATCCCTCACCCCTCACTTCATGCTCACTCCCGAAAAATCAGTAACTGCCCTTTGCGCTATCGATGCGCAACCCCTAGAGAGACGAAACGGATAGCAGCCCCGCAGCTGCCGATATTCTAAATTCGAATCACCATTCGAAAACCACCGATACTTACAGGATTAGTATCCAAGCGTTGAAATGGCACCCTTGATATGTTAGTGGTAAATACCTTCTCAAAAAATCCCCCGTTAAAGGCAAGGAGCATAAAAGAACATGAATACCAAATATAACCCCCAAGCCATCGAAGAAAAATGGCAAGAGCGCTGGGAGAAGTGCCGATCCTTCATTGCTACCGAAGAGCCACAAAAAGAAAAATATTACCTGTTGGAAATGTTTCCCTATCCCTCGGGAAGAATTCATATCGGGCATGTCCGCAATTACTCCATCGGTGATGTCATAGCCCGTTACAAGGGGATGAAGGGGTTCAATGTGCTGCATCCAATGGGCTGGGATTCCTTCGGTATGCCCGCCGAAAACGCGGCAATTGCCAACAAAACCCACCCTGCCGTCTGGACGAACGAAAACATCGCCGCGATGAAGAAACAGCTACAACGACTCGGTTTCAGCTACGATTGGCAGCGAGAAATTTCCACTTGTGAACCCGAATATTACCGCTGGGAGCAGCTCTTCTTCCTTTGGATGTACGAGAAGGGTTTGGCATATAAGAAAAGTGCTCTGGTTAATTTTTGCGAGACTTGCCAAACAGTCTTGGCAAATGAGCAGGTCGAAGCGGGTCTTTGCTGGCGCTGCGGGAAAGAAGTCAAGCTCACCCATCTCGAACAATGGTTCTTCAGAATCACCAGCTATGCCGAAGAGTTACTGGAAGGATGCGATAAACTACTGGGTTGGCCAGAGAGGGTGCTAATCCAACAAAGGAATTGGATAGGTAAGAGCTTCGGCTGTGAAGTGGATTTCCCGATGGAAGATGGCTCGGAGGCGGTGCGTGTTTTCACCACTCGCCAGGATACCCTCTTCGGGGCAACTTTTATGCTCATTGCCGCCGAGCATCCTAGGGTTTTGTCCCTCGCCAAAGGGAAAGAAAATGAAGCGCAGATCCTTGCCTTTGTAGAAAAGGTGCAAAAACAGGATAGAATCCTGCGTGGTGCCGATTATTACGAAAAAGAAGGGGTTTTTCTGGGTTGCCATTGTTTGAATCCACTCACGGGGAAGAAGATGCCCATTTATGCCGCCAATTTCGTGCTTGCCGATTATGGCACGGGCTGCGTAATGGCGGTGCCGACCCATGATCAGCGCGATTTCGAGTTTGCCCAAAAGTATAATTTACCGCTAGTTGTGGTCATTCAACCCCCTGATCGCGTTTTGAATATCAACAGCATGACCGAAGCTTACACCGAAGAAGGGGTGCTAGTTAATTCGGGACAGTTCAACGGGATGGCAAATACCGAAGCGCTAGAAGTAATTGCCGATTTTTTGGAAAAGAGCGGCAAAGGGAAACATAAGGTTCAATACCGCCTCCGTGATTGGGGAATCTCCCGCCAGCGTTATTGGGGTGCTCCCATTCCCATAGTTTATTGCGACAAGTGTGGTGTCGTTCCCGTCGATGCCCAAGATCTGCCGGTAAAACTGCCTTATGATGTCCAAATAACTGGCGAGGGCAAATCCCCCCTTGCCGCCCACAAAGAGTTCGTCGAAACAACCTGTCCTCGCTGCGGAGGTAAGGCACGGCGAGAAACCGACACGATGGATACCTTCGTAGAGTCATCTTGGTATTTTAGCCGCTTTTGTTCGCCACGAGAAAACCAAACACCGGGACTGAACAAGGAACAGTTACGCTATTGGATGCCCGTCGATCAATACATAGGCGGGATCGAACACGCCATCTTACACCTACTCTATGCTCGTTTTTATACGAAGGTGCTGCGTGATCTAGGGGTGGTCGATTTTGCTGAACCTTTTACCAATCTTCTCACCCAAGGCATGGTCTGCAAAGAGACTACCTACTGTCCCCAACATGGCTATATCTTCCCCCACGAAGCCAAAGAAGGGCGCTGTGTCCTCTGTGATTCCGAAATAACCATCGGCAAAACGGAAAAGATGTCCAAATCGCTCAAAAATATCGTCGATCCCGAAAGTCTCATCGAACGCTATGGCGCCGATACACTGCGGGTGTTCTGTCTCTTTGCCGCCCCCCCGGAAAAGGATTTGGAATGGAGCGATCAGGGCATCGAGGGTTCCTTCCGCTTTTTGAGTAGGGTTTGGCGAATAGTTATGGATTATGAGGAGTTGCTCGATGGGGTTACTAAATACCAAGGCAAAGACGAGTTGCCAGAGTCCCTGAAAAACCTTCGCAAAAAAACACACCAAACCATTCGTAAAGTCTCTTTGGATTGCGAAGACAGGTTCCGTTTCAATACGGCACTCAGCGCGATTATGGAGCTGGTAAATGCTCTCTATTTGTTGGAAAAGCCAACGAGCACGGATTTGCTCGCCCGAATGGTGGTGCGCGAGACAATAGAGACTGTCCTTTTGCTTCTACACCCTATTGCTCCCCATATTACCGAGGAGTTGTGGGAGCATATCGGCAACGAGACGATGCTTGCCGCAACCCCTTGGCTTGACTATGACCGCAGCGTAGCTTCCGAAGAGCAGATCACCATCGTGGTACAAATCGATGGCAAGGTGCGCTCGCGTATCACCGTTGCCGCCGATGAGAATGCGGAAACCATCCAGAAGCTCGCCCTCGAAGACGAAAAAATAACAAAAATGCTGAAAGATAGGGTTGTGGAACGTGTGGTCTATGTTCCGGGGCGATTACTAAATATCGTGTTGGGCAAGGGGAAGGGGTAGGGATGGTCAATGAAAAGGCTATCTATACCGCTTATTTGCCTGATTTTCTTGTTACAGGGATGTGGCTATAGCTTTTATGGCAGGAAAAGCGCTTCTTCTGGCGCTGCCCCCAATGCGGTAAACACGGTGTTTTTGGAGAATATAGTCAACCTCTCCAGTGAAGCGCATGTGGAAACATGGCTACGCAACGCCTTCCTCAACCGCCTTATCGCCAGTAGAAATGTCCATATCGCTGAAAACCCCCAAACGGCGGAGGCAACCATCAAAATCAGCATCCGCAGCGTTATCGTTTCCCCCCTCTCTTTGAACATCGACAACACCGCCTCCCAAGTGAAGGTTACGATGCTCTTGAGCGCAGAGATGATAAGTAATCCTGATGGGTTTTCGCTCTGGCAGGTAAGGAATTTTTCCAAAAGTGGAGAATATGCCACCCGTGGTTCATCCCCAGGAACGAGCTCGGGTGAAGCGCAAAAACAAGAAGCGCTCACATCCCTTTGCCGGGATGTGAGCGACCATTTATATTCGTTGATGTTTTCCGGATTCTAGGAAAGCTTGTTGAGCCTATGCGCCATTCTAGAGATTTTACGAGAGGCGTTTCTTTTGTGTAAGACCCCCTTTGCCGCCGCTTTTTGCAAAAGAGAAGCTGCCGCAACGAAGGCGCTTTGTGCTGTGTCCTTCTCTCCCTGACTCACCGCCTGGACAACCTTTTTCACCGCACTCTTGGTGCGCGTTTTTACCGCCATGTTCTGAATACGCAGTTTTTCGTTTTGCCTGTTTCTTTTGAGTGCCGAAGGCTTCGTTGAACGCCCCGCCTTTGCTGTTTGTGTGCTTTGTTTAGCCAACTGTCCTCTCGCAACCCCCAGTTTCTTTGTGCTGGCGCGGCTACCCAAGAAAGCCTACCCTGTCAAGGTCAAACTTGCCGTTGCTCTCTCCAATACAAATCCCCCCCAACCCTGCCACCTAAAGCCTGAAGAAGGTAGGGGACGATTAGCGGATGACTGGCTTCCCGTTTGCACGACAATGACGGTAAAAAGCGGGAATTGTAGATGTTTAGTATTTCGTCGTCCACTTTTCAGCAGGGCATGCGCACATCTAAATACTTTCTCGACGGCGGAAGCGGATCTGACAGAGCCCATCGCCCCGGGCGATGGTTTTGATTAAATCCAAGGTGCAACCATAGCTTTCGGCAATGCCCCGGTCGCCGTTCATGGCAATATCGCAAAGACGGGCTATTTCCTCATCGGAACACCCCTGCTTCTGCCAGGCTTTAACCAAAGGACAGTAATGAAAATCAATGGACAACTGGTCATCAGAGCATTCCCGAATCTTCATCTCGAACACCCACCTGGCAGGCAGGGTAAAAAGGGTTTTTCGAAGTCCTTTGAGACTTCGGGTGCCCCCCTTTCGAACCAGTTCTGCGCCATGGAACCGCCCGCAGGTTACAATGGCATCCGGTGCGAAATCATCCCAGGCAATGCCTTTCCCTGCGGCAGCCTCGCAAAGCCGATAGAGCCACAGCGCCCGATGTTCGAGAAGCTCCCTAACGGCTCTGATGAGAGGATTTCTGATTCTCGGTGAATTTACGATTTGACTCATTTGAGTTCCTTTCCCGATGTACTGGTCCCGATGTGCTGGCTCCTTCCCAGTGCATCTCAATCCACTCTCCTAGATACTTTCGCTAATAGGGTGCGTCCATTCTTCAATTATATGGCACTGTATCATCCGAAGACCAGCAAAAGCGGTAATGAAGTATAATCAATAAGTTGGCAAATGAACGGTCGTGCGGTGATAATTCCAAAAGGATTTACCCTTCTTTATACATCGCTTCTATCAAATCGCCAAACTGGGCATGGATTGCTTTGCGTTTTACCTTCATCGTGGGGGTTACTTCCCCATCTTCGGTGTAGAGTTTCTTATCGAGGATGCGGAATTTTCTGATATTTTCCACACGGGATACCTGCCGGTTGACCTTATCCACCTCTTGTTGGATGAGCTCGACGATTTCGGGTGATTTGGTCATGCTGGCAAAAGTGGTGAACTGCACCCTTTTGTCTTGAGCAAACTTGGTAACATTCTCCTCGTCGATGACGATGAGTGCCGTTAGATATTTCCTACCATCGCCGATAACAACGGCATCGTTGATATAGGGGGAAAATTTGAGGAGGTTTTCCAGAAACTGGGGAGCGATGTTTTTCCCACCAGCGGTAATGATGAGGTCTTTCTTACGGTCGGTGATCTTTAGGTAATTTTTTTCATCGATTTTGCCAACATCGCCGGTGTGCATCCAGCCCTCTCGGAGCACCTCTTTGGTCAATTCTTCATCCTTGTAGTAGCCTTTGAAAATTCCCTTATGTTTGACGATAATTTCCCCATCGGCGGCGATTTGGACCTGGGTATCTCCCAGTGGCTGTCCCACCGTTCCGAGTCTATAGTTACGCTGTTCGGATACATGGGTTATCCCGGTAGTTTCCGTCATTCCGTATCCTTCACTAATGGGGATGCCGATGCTGAGGAAGAATTTCAGCACTTCGTGCGAGATGGGGGCGGCGCCGGAGACGCCAAAGCGCACCCGCTCGAATCCCAAGCGCTCCTTGAGTTTTCTAAAAACGACAAAATAGGCGAGGTAATAAGCTATAATCATGTACCAGGGGGCTCTTTGGTTTTGGAGAGCGCTATTGTTATAGCTAGTGCCAATTTTGATAGCGATGCCATAGATTGTTCGCTTGAACCAGGTGGCATCCGCCATCTTCAAGACAATGCCGGAGTGATATTTTTCCCAGATGCGGGGCACCGCGTGAAATACCGTAGGGGAAACCTCCCGCATATCCGCCATTACGGTATCCGTGTTTTCGGTAAAGTTTACGATATGTCCAACGGTAAGGTGGAACATTATATCGAAAATCTGCTCATAGACATGGTTTAGGGGAAGGAAGGAAATGGTTTCATCATCCGCAGAGGCTCCCATAACCTTACTCGCGGTTCTCCCCACCCAGAGATAGCCTTCGTGAGCAAGTAGGGCACCCTTGGGCGGCCCGGTGGTGCCGGAGGTATAAATAACACAGGCAATATCCTGAGGCTTTGCCAATTGCACGAGATCCAAGAAAAGATTGGGATTTTCCCCATCTATCTTTGCCCCTAATTCCAGAAGTTCAGCAAAGCTCATCACCATCGGATCTGCAAAGTGCTTTAGCCCCTTCATATCCCACACGATCAGCTTACGCAACTTGGGGGTTTTTTTTCGAAAAACAAGAGCTTTGTCTAATTGTTCTTCGTCCTCGCAAATATAGATGACCGCATCGGAATGACCGACTATATATTCACATTCCGGGACGGGATTGGTGGTGTAAATACCCACCCAAGCCCCTCCCGCACAAACGCTGCCCAGCGCAGAATAGAGCCATTCTGGTCTATTTTCCCCGATGATGGCAATGTGTTCACCCTGTCCGAGACCCAGCGCATACAACCCCAAGGCGACATGTTTGACATTTGTCAAATATGTTTCCCAAGTTATATCGACCCAAATTCCCAACTCCTTTTTACGCATGGCAACGCGAGTTGGTTGCCTTTGGGCTATCTCGAGCAGTGCTTTCGGTAATGTTTCCGTTTTCACTAGCTATCCTCCATCTTACCTCTGCTAGTTTGGGGAATTTCCTTCCCTGTTTCCCCGCCCAATATGGGGGGAACGGCTAACGGAATCTCACTTTCCGCCGATACCGTTTGTATCCCTTCACCGACTGTTCGGTAGCAACACCTAGATAGAACTCTTTGATATCCTCATCGTTACGAAGAATCTCCGGTTTATCTGCCCTCACAATCCTACCGTTTTCCAAAAGATAGGCAAAATGAGAATATTTGAGCGCCATATTGACATTCTGCTCCACTAAAAAAATGGTAACCCCATCCTGTTCGTTGATGTTCTTGATGATACTAAATATCTCTTGGGTGAGTAGGGGAGAAAGCCCCAGCGAAGGCTCGTCTAACATTAGCAGAGAAGGACTTCCCAACAATGCCCGGGCGATGACAAGCATTTGTTGCTCGCCACCGCTCATCAAACCTGCTTGCTGCTTCAAACGGGATTTTAGAATGGGAAAGTGATGGAATACATTCTCCACATCGTTCTTTATGCCACTTTTGTCCTTCCTTACATAGGCACCCATTTGGATGTTTTCCCAAACCGTCAGCTCGGGAAATACTTCCCTGCCTTCCGGAACATAGCTAATTCCCATTTTGACGATTTGTTCGGTACTCTTGCGGTCGATGCGCTCGCCTAAAAATTCGATTTCCCCCTTTTCTGGTTGTTCTTTTTGGGAATCATAAAAAAGGCGCATGATCGTCTTGAGAGTTGTGGTTTTCCCCGCACCGTTGGAACCGAGCAACGCCACAATATCGCCCTTGTTGATTGTAAAAGATACACCATGCAAAGCCCGGATGAGATCATACCATGTTTCCACATTGCTGAGTCTAAGCATTATAGAATAGCCTCCTCACCAAGATAGGCGCTGATGACTTCAGGATGCCTCTGCACTTCTTGCGGCACTCCTAGGGTGATCTTTCTGCCGTGATTGATAGCCAAAATGCGGTCAGATATATCCATGACCATGTTCATATCGTGCTCGATGAGGAGTATCGTTACCCCATAATCCTCGCGGATATCCTTGATCCAAATGGTTAGTTCGTCTTTTTCCTCGGTATTCATGCCGGCAGAGGGCTCATCCAAAAGCAGTAGGTGCGGTTCCAAAGCAAGAGCCCTTCCCAATTCCACCAGCTTACGCTTTCCATAGGCAAGGCTGCCGACTAGTTGTTCCCGCACCGATTGCAGATCCAAAAAATCGATGATTTTCTCGACTTGTCCCCGGTGATAGATTTCCTCGCGCGCTGCTCGTGCATACCTGCCAAACATAAAAGCACCGCCAAAAACACCCGTCTTCATGTGAATATGCCTGCCCAACATGAGATTATCCATCACCGTAGCATTGTTGAAAAGCTCGATATTTTGAAAGGTGCGGGCGACCCCTCGCTTGGCGATCTTATCGGGTGTTTTTCCCACCAAATTTTCCCCATTTAGCAAAATTTTACCACCAGAAGGGCGATAAATGCCGCTTATCAAATTAAAGATGGTGGTCTTGCCCGAGCCGTTGGGACCAATGATGGAGAATATTTCCCCTTCTTCGACACTAAAACTAATATCATCGACCGCCCTTAAGCCGCCGAAGCTAATTCCCAAATTTTCAACGCTAAAATACGCCATCGAAGAATTTCCTCAGGGCAATCCTCTTGTGCCCTTACTTACACCCTATAGGTGAAATAATTCCCCCCAAGCTTACTTTCGAGCGAAAGGCGGCGAAGGAGAAAGGGAGGTGCACACCATTTGCGTGTAATATGTTATATTGGGCAGGTTAGGGGTGATAATTACTCACTCCCTAGCGCCTGCCCATCTCTTGAAACTATCTATTTACGGCTTATTTCGTTTGCCTGCCAACTTTGCAATACAATAACTTCTCCCTTGGGACCGCATTGCCAAATTTGAATCTGTTTGGGGGGAAGATGGTTACCCTGTCTCCAGGTGATTGGACCGGGTCCTACCCCCTTGAAGTTGGTGGTGGAATCCAACGCCTTTACCACAGCTTCTTTGCTGAGATTTCTGCCAACATTTTTCAATGCCACCACGAAAGGCTCAGCCACCACAAAACCTCCCATGTAGTTCAGCCCCCAGCGTTCCTGCGGGGTCAAGCGGGCAGCAGCTTCGCGATATTTCTTTACAAGGGGGTGATCAGAAAAGGGATTTTCGGTAAAGGCACCGGTGATGACACCCTCTCTTCCCCACAAACCATCGGTAATATGGTTCATCAAGGCGTAATCACTGAGATTATAAGAGAATAACCACTGGGGACGAAAACCGACAGAAACGGCGGTGCGCAACGAAATCGCCGCTTGAGTGGGCGCCAAAACGGCAATTACCGCCTCTGCCCCTGTCGCTTTCAAGCGTGCTATTTGGGAAGAGAGATCCCTTTCCACCGGCTCCACAGGAATAGCGGCGAGTAAGTCGATTTTGTGTTTTTGGAGCCGCGCTTTAACCCCTTCTAGGGTATCCAAGCCCCAATCATCGTTTTGATAAATAACGGCTATTTTCTTTAGACCCTTCTTTTCCACAGCATATTTTGCCAAGAGACTTCCCTCGTCGAAATAGGCGGGCCAAATGTTCCATAACCAAGGATTGTCATGGAATTCCCGCGCCCCGGAGGTAACCCCAACCCAAATAATCTGCCTTTGTTTCAGATAATCCTGCACGGCAACGCCACACGCCGTGCCAACACCACCTACTACGGCAAAAATACCCTGCCGATCGACCAAATCCCGTACTGCCGCCATCGTTTGGGAAGGGTTGTATTGATCATCGCGGATGAAATAACGGATAGTTCGCCCGTGGATACCCCCCTCCTCGTTGATCATATCGAAATAGAGCTTGGTTCCCCGCGCGACTGCGCCCCAAGGAGCAGCGGGCCCCGTCTGGGGTCCCCACTGCCCAATACGAATTTCTTTTTCATCGAAACCAGGATTTTGGGCATATCCTCCTTCGGCAAACGAAAACACTACGAGCGAGAAAATTACCAGCATTCCCCAAAACTTTCTCCAATCCATAATACGCCTCCTTATTTGCTGCCGTTTTAAAAACTCCTTATCCTTCCTCATCAAAACACCAGCTAGAACAACGAATCTCGATTGCTATACAAATGAAAATCGACAATGGATTTGCCTGAAAACTCCTTCAGCTCTTGAACCATTTCCCTCTTTCTTTAAAAAAAATGAACCCTATATTAAGGGTATAATGCCGTTTAGTGGGGATATTCAAAAAAGTAACTTCCACTTCCACTTGGGAAAATTTCTCTATTTGAG
>Ga0172371_10008722_pt1 | contig 14123 bp, 11 predicted proteins | sample Lak12m_FD_114543 | JGI IMG/M metagenome (GOLD analysis project Ga0172371, IMG submission 114543) | Freshwater microbial communities from Kabuno Bay, South-Kivu, Congo - kab_022012_12m | ecosystem: Environmental > Aquatic > Freshwater > Lake | place: Democratic Republic of the Congo: South-Kivu... | reverse complement strand
TGCATCTGTTGGATCTTGTGGATTGAGCCCGTTCAGCAGTTCCCACCGGTCATTCATTCCGTCGGAATCACTGTCACTGGCACAAGCCGCATGTTCGCCGCCACACTTGTTCTTCCCGGCAACAGCTGACGTAATGACATTACAGAGACCCCATCCCAGAATTACAGCGCATATGAGACATCGCAGGACTGCCGCCGTTCTTTGTCGCTTGTTTCTTTCAGAACCAGTCATTCTCTACCCCTCCTCATCGAATACCGGCGGAGAGAATACGCCCAAAGGGCGAATCTGAATATCAGGGCGGCACCCTGATTTTGTTGTAGGGGTTTCCATTACACGGCTGTCAGAATATCCCCCGGTCGCAGACAGGCCGGAAGAAAAAGGTTTCTTGTAGGAGCGCGGCTCCGCCCGCGCGATGGAGGGCAGGCAGAATCAGTGCCTGACCTCAATACTTACTTTTTTCTTCCTTTGCGCTATCCTTAGCGGACCCGCCTGCCGAGGGAGTCGGGACGGGCAGGCCTTGCGCATATGCATAATAATACAACATTATTGTTGTATTATGTTACAGATACTTATATCCTTGTTCCTGTATGAGACGCAGGAAATCAACACGTATCGGACAGGGCGCGAAGCAGGAACTGCAATCTTCCGCGCTGAGCAGCATTCAAAAGACTGCCGCCAGGCTTGTCGCGACAACCCCGGCAGGCCATAACCTGCTCCTGATAGGAGGATTTCGTTATCGCTTTCTTGACCAGAGCGTTCGAACCTCAAAAGATATTGACTACCACTGGTCCGGAAACCTGGAAAAGAAACAGCGTGAACTGGCCGCCTTGTTCCAGAAACGGCTTTTACCCGCCGTCCGCCTTGAGTTAGGATACGAGGGTCGCGTCGACTGTTCCGGAGCGCCGGGCACAGAATCACCAGCAGTGCGCACGGTCACGCTTTCATTCTGGAAACCAGGCACGGAGTTCAGCCGTGTTGAAATACCGGTCGAGATCACAAGGGTGCTTTGCGCCGACCCTGCGGAGGTGCGCACGGTGGATGGCATTATATACCCCACTCCGTCAGACACGGACTTGATAGAGAATAAGATTACCGCCGTATTTAACCGCAGGACCATGGTACATCGTGATCTTGTTGATGTTTTCCTGTTTGCCGGCAAGCTTTCTCCTGATTCCCCGTTACGACTGAAGCGCAAATTGAGAAAGTTATCCTTAACAGGGAAAGAAATCATGGATTGCCTGGCAGACCTTCAGGGACACGCGGGTTACCACATCAAGGCAATACAGGCCGTCATTGACAGCCAGCTTGATCAGGAAGCCGCGGAAAATATCCGTTCTGCCGGCGGCTCCGGGATGGTGCTGAAAAGAGTGCTTGATGTAATCAAGGCAAATGTGGGCCTGGCAGTGGGGACAAGAAAATGAAGGCGTTACAATGGATCAAGTTCCTTGAGGCACAGCGAACACAGCACGGAAAGGTTCTCTTCAGGGTGGCTGAACTGGCAAACGTGGCAAAACGTCCCAGCCACGCGTTGAATGTTGAATTAGCCCGCCTTGTCGGGAACGGGATACTTACCCGTTATGCTAACGGTGTTTATGGAATCCCGAGAGCGGCCAAGCCGGAACAACTTGTGCCAATGCTCGATTCCAACGCCTATATTACCGGGATGTTTGCCTTGTACCGGCACAACCTGATCACCCAGGTCCCTGCTGAAATAACCTGCTTTACAAACCGGCGCCATAACATGTCACGCCTGAGGGAAACCTCTTTTGGAAAGCTGGTGTTTGTTTGTGTCAGTTGCCGGATCTACTCCAAACCTGCAGGCAGTGTGCTTGTGCCCCCGGAACAGGCATTGTGCGATTTCGTACACATGGCGAAACGTCAGGGGTTGAATCCGGCGAGTCTTGTCACGTTCAGTCTCAGGAACAAGCTCAACATGAAACTGCTGGCAAGAATTGCACAACGTTATCCGGAACCATCAGCTGAAATCCTGAGGCAGTTTTCAACTCCGGCTTCCTAGGGGTCAAGTCTCCCCGAAATGTCGGGGCAGGCTGACAATCGACAATTTAACTTAGCGCCATTCAGGTCTGACGGCAGAGCGAGCAAGGGCGTCGCTGGCTATTCCGATCTTCATTGAAGGTCTCTAAAACCGCTTTGTCGTACCTTGCGTAGAAGACTGTATTTCAAATCTGGTCGTTTCCGGGCGAACGGTTAACCATAAGCAACCAAATTGAACTTCGGTATCTAGAATGCTTGTGAATGGACCCGCAAAATGGGTCCCAAACGCCACTGATTGTGGGTCTGGAACCAATTTCTCCATAGTCTCGACAAAGTGAACAGCCGGAACCTCTGCCATACTCTTTACGATGTCTCCTCTTCGTATGCCCAGTATCTCCGCTTCGCGGTAATTGCCAAATGGGCCGGTATCCGTAACCACAAGCACATCGCCTCTCGGAGAGCACTTGAATCGAGCTGTGCCTCCCTGCGGGAGATTAAGCAGCAGATACACTTGATGGACATCTTCTTTCATTAGCGCGAGGAACATTTCATTCGCCACGGAGCGAATGTCCGGCGAAGTGGCCTCGCATTCCGCTTCTCCAACATAGACAAGAGGGGGTAACTTAGGCTTGTTTCCTTCTTGCAGCTTGGAATAGTCAAGAATATTGACCCGAATATTGTTGTAGTGCTTGACTGTAGTATATCCAGGGGTCGTATGAGATTCTGTGATGGGGACCGGTGTTGATCCGCCGATAACGTGGACGCCGTCCCATACCTCCTCGATGCGTGTGGTCGTAATCGTTTGCGGTGGAGTGTAGTTCTCTTTCCTGCCAGTATAGTAACTGATTGTCACAAGAAGCTGAGGATTCTTGTCGTCTCTTGAGAATCCTTTCTTCTTGAGGACGCTTTCAAGCATCCTGAACAGCTCCTTTTCCAGCAGCGGATTCTTCGCGTCTGTGTAGTCGAATGAATACGTCTTGAACGATGAGAGCTCACGCTCAGGGTCCGTGTAGTCCCTTGTCGAAATGCCACTTTTCAATATCTCCAGGCCAAGAGTCCTTCGATTAACCGACACATCATTTGTGGCACAACCTGACATTCCAGCAACCAGCAACAGAAACAAGACTGGACGAAATACTCTCAATCTGCTTTCCGGGATTATCGTTTTCATGTTCTCCTCCATACAGTCGACGTCACGCCTCACCGGATTCCGAACCCGCCGCGGGTGAGGAATACGGTGAGGCGTGGTTGGCCCCGATCATTTCATTATCATCATTGACTCAGCTGACCAAGTAAAAGGGAACCCGCTTATCATTTCGCGCCCTCTCTCTGAGAGATTATCCGCTTTTCTTTAGTGTAGTGGATTCTTTACAGGATCTTCCGGGCGTTTCTAACGTCCCGTTCGATCTGTTTGCGCAAATTCTCCACCAGGCTGAACCGGCGTTCGCTCCTCAGCTTCTTGACGAAAAACACTTCCACTTCCCTGCCGTAAATATTCCGGTGCAAACCGAACAGGTGAACTTCGATAACTGCTTTCCGCGCGGCCGGCTGCCTGAAAGTCGGCCTTGTCCCGATATTGACAACACCGCCGAACACACAGCCGCCAACCTCGGCACGCACCGCGTATACGCCATACGGAGGAAGGACCTCGTTGAAGGTCTCCAGGTTGGCCGTCGGATATCCCATTCTCCGCCCGACAGCCCTGCCTTTTACAACAACCCCGAGAATGCTGAACGGACGCCCCAGCATGCCCGCCGCAGCGGCAAGATTACCCCGGAGAACCTCCTTGCGAATACGCGTGCTCGAAACCGTCCGGCCGGACCGTAATACAGGCCGGACCGCAGAAACCCTTATCGAGAAATCACGGGCAAGCTTTGCCAGCTGGCCCACATCACCCTTCTCTCCATGGCCAAACCGCCAGTTCTTCCCCACGAAAATCCGGGTAAGTTCCGGGATGGAATCAGACAGCATCCTCACAAAAGTCTCCGGGGCAAGTCCTGCCAGCTGCCGCGTAAACGGCAGAACAATACAGCCGTCAACTTTGAGCTTCTTTATCAATCTCAATTTGTGACGGTTTGACGTCAGCAGGAGCGGCGCTGATTCGGGTTTGAGGACTTTCTTGGGATGCTTGTCGAACGTCAGGACCCAGGCCACCCCTTTGATCCGCTTTGACTCTGCAACGGTCCTGTCTATAACCCGCCGGTGGCCGGCATGTACTCCGTCAAAAAAACCGGCCGCAAGAACAACGGGGCGCCGTTCTTTCTTCATGGCGCTCAGCCGGGTGATCACCTTCATGGAGTCCTGGTCCCCTTCCTGTCCGGCGCCGGGTTGTTAATCACGGACGGGGCGCTGGAAGCAATCCTGTGCAGTCCTATGATCTTCCCCGCAAGCTCGCCCAGGTCCATTTTCAGTATCCGGTCAAATGGAACCGCATCCTCTATGCTGAAATCGCCGCAGCGGGTCCTCCGGAGCTGTTCCAGGTGCGCCCCGCAGCCCAGCGCGTCCCCTATGTCCGAACAGATTGTGCGGACATATGTTCCCTTGGAACATCTCAGGAAGAACGAAACACGCGGCGGTGTGAAACTTAGAAGGCTGAACTCGTAAACATGCACCAGCTTGGGTTCACGTTCGATTGTTTCGCCCTTCCTCGCGCGTTTATAAAGCGGCACACCGTTGATCTTGACGGCAGATACCATGGGCGGCATCTGCATGATGTCGCCCGTAAGTTTTTTCGCCGCGGCCTCGAGCTGTTCCAGTGTTACCTGGCTGGAATCGGCCTCGCGGAGAACAGTGCCCTGCGCGTCCTGGCTGTCCGTGGATATCCCCAGCCGCATGGTGCCTTCATAATTCTTGTCCGACCCCGAAAAGCGGTTGGACAGCTTGGTGCCCTTGCCAAGAAGGATCACAAGCAGGCCCGTGGCCTGCGGATCAAGTGTGCCGCCGTGCCCCACCTTGTTGAACCGGAAATGACTCCTGATGGCCGCAACAATATCATGGGATGTCGGTCCTGACGGTTTATCTACCAGGAGGATACCGTCATACGGGTTTATTGCCCTGGCCGGCGCCGGGCTGTTCCTTGAGTCGAATCTTGAGTCTGGCATATTAAGAGCACCCTTATTGATCAGTCTTGTCGTCAACCGGAGGCAGAGTTTCCAGTGTTCCCGGTTCCGGGATCTCAAGCTCTCCTTTAAGTTCCATTTTATGAATGAGGCTGAGGATTGCATCCCCCTTCTCTATGGAGGTATCAATCTCAAATGAAAGCCGGGGCGTATATTTCAGGATCACGTCATGGCTGATATGCTTCTGGATTTCACCGCGGTATTTCCGCAGGATCGCCAGCATTCTCTCCCTCTGGCCCTGGTGGTCCCTTATCGAAACCATCACCCTGGCGTTCCGCAGGTTGCGGCTGATGAAAACACCGGTGACAGTGATCGCGGACAGGTCGAAATCATCTTCCTGTATTATGCGGAAAAGGATCTCGCCGATTTCTCTCTTCAGGAGTTCGTTTACCCTTGTCAGCCTGTCAACAGTCATAAAACCACCTCAATGCAGAATTTCCTGATACGAAGAATATGGCGGTTGTTTCCCCGGATACTGCCGGGGCTAGAGAGTTTGTTTTATTTCTTCGAGCTCGTAGAATTCCAGGGTGTCGCCTGTTTCAAAACCGGAGAAATTGTCCAGTCTGACACCGCATTCCTGGTTTTCGCGGATAAGGGAGACGTCTTCCCGGAAATGCTTGAGGGACACAAGCGATCCCTGGTACAGGACTTCCTTTTCGCGCTTTACCCGCACCTTGCACCTGGAACTCACCTGTCCGTCCGTCACGTAACACCCGGCCACTTTGCTCTGTTTCCCGACGTTGAAAGTATCCCTTACATCGGCATGCCCGATGATCTTCTCTTTTACCTGCGGAGCAAGCAAGCCGGCCATCGCGGCGCGCACTTCATCCAGCAGTTCATAAATTATCGTGTGATGCCTTATCTGGACGCCTTCCCTTTTTGCCTGCGAGTCAGTGCCCGGTTCATTCGCAACATGGAAACCGATAATCACGCCGTTGGAGGCGCTCGCCAGCATGACATCATTCACCGTTACATTGCCTGTTCCGCCAAGGATAAGGTCCATCGAAACCTTCTCGCTCTTGATCTCCTGCAGGGAATGCGTGATGGCCTCGACGGAACCCTGGGTATCCGCCTTGAGGACAACCTTGAGCTCAAGCTTTGCATTGTCCTTGATCTGGCTGAACAGGTCCTCAAGCGAGGCCCTCTTGGGAGTGATAAGTTTCTCGCTCTTGTTCTTCTCTTCTGCCGTCGTGGCAAGGGCACGGGCAACCCTGTCGCTTGAACAAATCTTGAATTCCGCGCCCGGTTCGGGAACACCCGACAACCCGAGGCACTTGACCGGCGTTGAGGGCGGGGCGGACTTCAGCTTGACGCCGTGATCATTTATAAGAGCCCTGATCCTGCCCCAGTGCTGGCCGCTGACAATGACATCGCCGACATGCAAAGTTCCGTTTGTGACAAGCAGGTTTACAACAGGCCCCATTCCGGGCTCCAGCCTTGCCTCAATCACGTAACCGGTGGCGCGCCGCTTCGGATTGGCTTTCAGCTCCAGGACTTCCGCCTGCAGCAGGATCATTTCAAGAAGATGGGCAATCCCTTCCCCGGTAATGGCGCTTACGGGACAGCATATCACGTTGCCGCCCCATTCTTCCGGGGACAGGCCCACGCCCTGCAGCTGCTGTTTCACCCTTTCGGCGCTTGCTGTCCTCAAATCTATCTTGTTTATCGCAACCATTATGGAAACTTCTGCCGCCTTTGCGTGCTGAATGGCCTCCTTGGTCTGCGGCATTATCCCGTCATCAGCGGCAATAATGATGACTGCAACATCGGTCATGTTCGCGCCGCGCGCGCGCATTGCCGTAAAGGCCTCGTGACCCGGTGTGTCAAGGAACGTGATCTTGTGACCGTTTGCTTCAACGGTATACGCTCCTATGTGCTGCGTTATCCCGCCGTGCTCGCCTTTTGCCACAGCAGTGTCCCTTATCCTGTCGAGAAGTGATGTCTTGCCGTGGTCGACATGTCCCAGGAAAGTCACCACCGGCGGACGCGGCACCATGTCTTCGGGCTTGTCTGCTTCCTCTTCCTCGCTTTCAATGTCTTTCTTCTTATAGACATACGTATGTTCCGAGACCTTCTTCTGGTGTTCAAAGGCCAACCCGTGCTTCTCGGCAATTTTCTTTGCGGCGACAATATCCACGCGTTCGTTAAGGGATGCGAGGATGTTCATTCCCATCAGCTCAGAAATAAGCTGGTTGGGTTTTATGTTAAGCTTCTCGGCAAAATCCTTAACCACGATCGGGCCCTGCACAACAATGGTTTTCTCGCCTTCTGGGGTTGCGGCCGGCGGTTCGGCAACCTTGGCTTTGGCCTTCGGTTTGGCCGCGGGTTTGGCCGCCGTCTCCTTGGGTGGTTTGGTGGCCGGTGCAGCTGCCGCCGGGGCTTTTGCCTTTGGTTTTTCTTCCTTGGTGTGCGCCGGTTTGGAACGCTCAGGCTTGGGAGGTTCGGGTTTCACTGCGGCAGGCTTGAGAGTGCCGGCTTTCTTGGCCTTGGCAATTTCTTCCCTCAGGAGCGCAGTGGCGCTGTCCTCGAGCATCGTCATGTGATTCTTGGCTTCGATGCCAAGAGCATGCAGTTTCTCAATCAGGTACTTGCTGGGAACACCCAGCTCTTTTGCCAGCTCATGTACTCTCATGCTTTTCAACCTCTAACAGCCTTGCACGGGCGCGGACGCCGCCGGTCTTAAGCAACCGGAGGCTCTTCGTCGGGAATTGTTGCCGCCGCCGCATCATGTATTGCCTTGGCGACTTCAAGGTCCAGGCCTGTCGTTTCCGCAAGGTCCTTTTCCTCGGCGGCAAGAATGCCTTCAACCGTCAGGAATCCGGCCTTTACAAGTATTTCGGCCTGCTCACGGCTTATACCCTTCACCGCGGCAAGACTGTCCACGGCCTTCGCAACCTTCTCCTCAAAGCTTATGTCCTCTTCGTCCTTCTGTATGTCGATCTTCCAGCCGATCAGTTTTGCCGTCAGCCGGACATTTTGCCCCTTCTTGCCGATGGCAAGCGAAAGCTGGTCGGCATCAACGAGGACATGAACCACGCGTTCGCCGGCCGGATCCACCGTGATTTTTGTCAGCTTCGCGGGTGAAAGCGCGTTCCCGACATACGTCTTGATATCATCGCTCCACCGGATGATGTCTATCTTCTCGCCGGAGAGTTCCCTTACAATGTTCTTCACCCTTATCCCGCGCATTCCAACGCACGCGCCGACGGGATCAACTTTCTCGTCATGGGATAACACCGCGATCTTGGTGCGGTATCCCGGCTCCCTGGCAATGCCCTTTATTTCCACGATCTTGTCGGCTATCTCCGCAACTTCCAGCTGGAACAGCGCTTTCACGAAATTGGGATGACTCCGCGAAAGGAAAATGCTGGGGCCTGCGACATTGCCCTGTACGGATACAACAAAAGCACGGATCCTGTCGCCTATTTGGTATTCTTCCGTTGGCACGCGTTCGCGGGACGGGATAATCGCCTCCGCCCGCCCGAGGTCCACAATAATATCATTCCGGTTAAACTGGCGCACCGTGCCGCTTACAATATCCCCGATCCGGTCCTTGTATTCCTCGAATACCATGTTCTTCTCGGCCTGCCTGATCTTCTGGAGAATTGCCTGCTTTGCCGTTTGTGCCGCAATTCGTCCGAAATTCTTGGACGTCACTTCAATCTCAACAAAATCGCCGATCTTGGCATCCGGCGTTATATGTTTTGCCTTTTCCAGCGAAATTTCACTGTTATCCGTGGTGGTGACCTCCTTGACAACCGCGGCCTTTGCAAATGCCCGGATATCACAGGTTTTTCTATCCACCTCGATGCGCAGATCCTTCGACGCCCCTACATTCTTCCTTGAAGCCGAAAGCAAGGCATATTCCACAGCCTGGATAAGCGTCTCACGGTCTATGCGCCGCTCTTTCTCTATGTAATTAAGTATATTCAGAAGCTCATTATTCATGGCTTTTTCACCTCTATACCTTACATAACCTTCTATGCGTTAGTCCCTTACACACAAAAGAGTGGGCTGGGCCCACTCTGGACAAAAAACAATCCTTTTCAGAGTGATGTTCACTCTACTAGGGAACATCCGGGTAGTCAAGCAAGCATTCGGCCTTTTTTCGCACCTTTACCAGCAGATTTAACCGCAAAAGGGCTTATAGCAATTTAAGTAATATAACGTAGTTGTAAGCCACCACCTCTGAAAGATCTGGCTTCGCGCTGGTGGTCGGACTACGGCGGGACATGCAAGTCGCAGGGTAAGCTGGATACTGGTCCGTAGTCTGTAGTCAGTTGTCGCCTTGCCGTAGTCGTCTTCCCGTAGTCCCTCTTCTCTGACTTCACTGGCCTTTCTTTGCCGGAATGGCCGCCAGCTCCTTGTTCACATGCTTGGCTTCGTCGGAATCAGCCTTGAGATCGGCAAGCGCCTTCCTGTAATACTCCCTCGCCTCCTCATAGGCCGCTTCCGACGACTTGGCATCGCCGGCCTTGTCAAGAATGTCACCTATGCGCTTCGCGTTGAAACCCAGGCACATCTCCTTGCTGTACAAAAGCCCGGAGCAGGGATCCCTGTCCGGCTTGTACCACTTTTCCATGCCCGTCATGAACTTCCTGAAATAATCCACCGCCTCCCTGCTCTTGCCGGCTTTCAACGCCTGGTGGGCCCTGGCCTTGTCCAGCACCATCTCGTGCCAGTTCTTGTCCCTGCCTTCAATACCTTCCTCTAGAATCTTCACAACCCGGTCATGGTCATCCAGTACAAATGACCCATCCATGACAAAGGTCTTCAGCATTGCCTGCTGCCTTGTGTCTTTGATTTCACCGGTCAGCTTGTCGGCAAAACCCACCATGGTGGCAAGCTGCTCCTTGCTCCCGTCCTGGACCACCGTGTAGAAACAATCCCACGTAAGATCAAAAAGGATCCCGGCCGGGATGCCTTTTGCCTTGAGCGACTCCAGGCATACCGGAATCGCGGCAGTATCCTTACGCGCTTTGGCCTGGGAAATCAGCTGGTTCGCCGCCATTCCCCTGGTGCGCGGCTTGTCCTTCTGGTTGTCCAGGACAAATTCACAAAGCTCTTTTACAAGATCATATTTCTCTTTCTGGTTGCAGTACGCAATTGACTGGCTGAAACAGCTCGCGAGCTGGTCATCCGTTAATCCGGCGGCAATCCCTGAAAATTTCTTTTTCCCGTCATCCCAGCGGCCCTGCAGGAACAGCACCCGCATTCTCTGGGAATCCGCAAAATATTTTGCACCCGCATCGCTGCCGGCTTCCTTCTCCACGGTATCCAGCAGGATATGGGCATTCTCATATTTCTGCGCATCAATCTGCGCTGTGACTGCGCCCTGCAGGAGCCGTTGCGCGGTTGCCGCATCCAGCTTCTGTTTGCATACCGGAATCAAGGCTATTATCTGGTCCATCTGTCCTTTCGACTGGTAGATGCCGAGTTGCCACGAGAACACCTGTTCGACGAGGTCCCTGGGCAGTGCGGGCTTTCCCATCAAGGCGGTTATCCAGGCCTGGAAAGATTCTTCACCTGAACTCCGGCTGTATTCCCCAAGCATGCCGAAGCCTGTCCTCACCAGCTCATCATCCCTGCCGATCTCCGCCAGGTATTGGGTCTTTGCTTCCTCGCCGCGACCGATAGATATCATCAGGGACAGCAGGTTATTGTAGATCTGCGTGCGGAATGTTTTGAATTCCTTGTCTTCCATCGCTGTGGTAAGGGTTGTGATCGCGGTATTTGTCTGTCCCGCTGCCATGGATTCCCTGACCTTGTCCATCAGCTTATCTACGTCGGCCGCCTGTTTCGGCTGTTTTGCACATCCGGTAACCATCAAGACCGCCAGCATCAATAGAACAACATTTCTCATTGGAATAACCTACCTTTCCTGACAAAAGATCCAGTTTCCGTAATCTGTCAGGAAAGTAAAATACTCGAATTGCCGGAAAAAAACAAGCATCACCTATCGGGGTGTCAGAATTTGATGTAGGGGCGTTGATGAACGATGCCTTCCCTTTTCCATCGCACACCTCCTTGCATCTATTGCGTTTTACTACTACTCTTTCAGGTGTCTCCACTGGATTTGGGGAAGATCACAGCGGGTCTCCCTCACGCACAGAACGGAGGGTTTGGCGCTATTAATTGTGTTCTTCCACCCAAAGGAGGTGGTACACAATCTGCCTTAACCATTCGAATCAAGAATGACGGTCTCTTTCTGAATGATGAAGCAGTAACTCCTGACGTGCTCTCTGCACGATTAAAGAAGCTCAGTCAAGAATCTTACAGAGGGGATGTAACCATTCTAGTCATCTCAGCTCACGGCGCAACAATCACGAATTTCGTAAAGGTGTTGGTCCTGTTCTGGGAAGCAGGCAGGCCTGGAACGCTCTGTGTAATGGAAGAAAATTAGGCCCAACCAATCTCTGGTATTCTCCAAACCTGCAGTTTGAGAAAACCATGCAGAGAGGTCGTTGGCCGAGAGAACATTAAAGAACAGTCTTGCACATGGTACCATATATAGTATCATTACGCCATGAATGGATACAGGGCTGTAATTGATACTAATGTGCTGCATGCCGGCTTGTATTCAGCCAAGGGAGCATCGCACCGGTTACTACGCCTAATTGAAAGCGGGCATGTAACTCCGATTCTATCGACGACGCTGCTTTTCGAGTACGAAGAAATACTAAAACGACATCAAGCAATACTTGGATTGTCGCATCGTGCAATTGAAGATGTGCTGGATGGTTTCTGTGCAAGTGGAGAATGCCATCGTATTCATTTCTTATGGCGTCCACAACTGCCAGATCCAAAAGATGATCATATTCTGGAGTTGGCTGTTGCGGCGGGAAGTGCAGCTATTGTGACATATAATATAAAAGACTTTGCCGGGTCCTCGGCGTTCGGAATTCGAATTATGAGACCGGCAGATTTACTAGGAGAATTGAAATGAGCGCACTAAATCTTCGGTTACCGGATTCTATCCATAGACATGTCCGAGAGATAGCAAAACAGGATGGTGTTTCGATCAACTTATTCATAGCCTCCGCAGTTTCCGAGAAGATCTCCGCACTTACAGCTGAGGATTATATTCTTGCGCGGGCAAAGCATGCGAAGAGAGGAGCTTTTAGAAGGGTTCTCAATCGCGTTCAAATGCGGCAGCCTTTGCCAGGCGATGAGCAAAAATAATCCGGCCAATCAGAATCACGGTACCGTGAGCCCAGCGGCTCACGTCCGGTGATTTGGGTCGTTCAATCTGACTCTGAAGGGAAATGAATTGAAAAATAGAAACATCGGTAGACGGGATTTCCTGCAGTATTCTGCTGCAGGTATAGCCCTGGTAGCCTCATCCACGGCAACCGTTGGTGACGGATCAATTGCCCTGCCCCAACCGCGAGACAATGCCGATGAAAATACCACGAACCAGGTCGACGTACTCGTCGTCGGCGGAGGAACAGCGGGTACCATTGCAGCTATTCAGGCCGCCAGGGCGGGTGCGAAAACTCTAATCATTGAGCGGGGCGCCCAACTGGGCGGAACCACGACAACAGGCGGCGTTGCTTTCCCGGGTCTCTTTGATGCCTGGGGCAAACAGATTATCGCGGGGATTGGCTGGGAATTGGTCAAAGAAAGCGTGGAACTGGATGGCGGAACGTTGCCCGATTTTTCCAGGGTGCCGAAGCATCACTTTATGAATCAGGTCAAAGTTAACCAATATCTATACTCGATCCTTGCAGAAGAAAAGTGCGAGCAGGCAGGCGTTGAGATTGCGTACTATGAGTCCCCTTCTTCCGTCATCAGAAGATCCGACGGCTGGCAGGTCGATTGCGCAGGGTTCGGAACCAGGCGGCGGGTTCTGTGCAGGCAGATCATCGACTGTACGGGTGGCGCCGAGGTGGTCGGCATGCTGAATTTGCCAAGGCTTCGTGAACAGGAGATCCAACCCGGATCCATTCTTTTCAGCCTGGGTAAACCATATGAAGCCGGGCGCGCCGGTGTAATCGACGCCCTGTGTATCGATGAGGCAGATTCAACAAATTCCCGCACAGTGACGGCGGCAAACCGGAAAGGCCGCAAGGATCTTCTTGCCCGAATCCGCTCATCGAAAAAGCGGTTGATGCACATGCAGCCAGAGGCCAGCTTTCGCGAGAGCTACCGCATTGTTGGCGAAACGATGATTACCGTGGGCGACTATACTTCGGGACGCCTGTTCGAGGATGCCGTGTGTTACGCCTTCTATCCTGTGGACCTGCATACGAAAAGCGGTGTTATACCCAAACCCTTGATCAAGGGAACTGTGCCGACTATCCCCCTGGGCGCGCTGGTGCCCAAGGGAAGCCGCGATCTCATTGTGGCCGGCCGGTGTGTATCCAGCGATCGCCTTGCAAACTCAGGCCTGCGCGTACAGGCATCCTGTATGGCGATGGGCCAGGCTGCAGGTGCTGCAGCCGCTTTGGCCGCAGCGCAGAACTCAACACCGCTAAAAGTCGCGTTGAAAGATATCCGCGATATGCTCAGCAAACATGGGGCGATTGTACCAGCTGTATAGATTATCATTGGATTATTGATGAGCATCGTTGCCTAAGAACGTTCGGCTGATAAATCAATTGCCGGGACAAAATAATGGGCGATGTAATCTTTAACTTCGTCTGGAGCGTATTGATGGTCTGGACCTGCCGGATACCTGACGGCTATGGGCCATATGTCCTCCTGGGATTCAGCAGCGGTGATGTTTTTTTAACGCTGTGGTGCGGATGGACGGACGGGTATCTTAAAGAGGAAGGAGACTTCAACATGGGAAGTTTCCTCACGTCCTTCCTGGGCTTTGGCCTGCTGGGCGGCTTCTATGCGGGGAATCTCTCCTTCCAGCCCGGCAGCGACGCCTATAACAACGCCCTCTATCTTATCTTTGTCTCTTTCTGGCTCTCTTTCGCGTACCGTTTCCTGCAGTACGGATTGATCCATGTGCTAAGGAAATAACCCGTTACAGGGTGGGTCTTTAGCCCGAATATTGCA